>Ga0206130_10001170_pt1 | contig 39513 bp, 36 predicted proteins | sample Helgoland_Spring_9_FD_148637 | JGI IMG/M metagenome (GOLD analysis project Ga0206130, IMG submission 148637) | Pelagic subsurface seawater microbial communities from Kabeltonne, Helgoland, North Sea - Helgoland_Spring_Bloom_20160512_1 | ecosystem: Environmental > Aquatic > Marine > Epipelagic ...
CCACTGCAGTTCCATTGCTTCCATACTTCCTTGCCAAGAATCTCGTCGTTCCATCTCTAGCATTGAATCGTATGCTGGAGGATGATAACAAGCCAAAGTCCAGGACTCTTCTTGATGCCATCCAACTATTGGGGTTGCTTGTACAGGTTCTTTTGGGCCACAGGCCATTACAATCCACAACAATGTCATTGTTAACTCCTTGAGAGATTTTGTTACCATATCGTTCTTTCACATGTATCCAATAGCATAGACTTTTTCAATCTTTCCAATGGGATGTGCCCATTTCAAAAAATAAAAAAGGGTATCCGAAGACACCCTTTCTCAATCTAGAACAATCTAATTAGATTTTACCAGACAATCCGTATGCAATAATGAATGCCAAAATTACCAAAGACTCTGTCAAAGCCATTGCGATAATCATTGGAGTTTGAAGGTTTGCATTTGGGTTACGACCCATTCCTTCCATAGCCGCCTTAGCAGTGTTTCCTTGACCCAGAGCGCCACCAAGAGCAGCCAAACCGATAGCCAAACCAGCACCTACAGCAACCCAACCAGCATCACCAGCAGTACCATCTGCTGTTACAGTTGCACCTTCTGCGAATGCAGGGTTTGAAACGAAAAGCATAGCGATTGCTACAGTAAACATAATAGATAATTTTTTCATAGTATTCTCCACAAAATTTGTGTTGTTGATAGTAGGTTAGTGATCATCATGTTCTAATGAAAGAACAACATAGATGACTGTTAGAAGTGTAAAGACGAATGATTGAACGACAGAAACAAACAATCCCAATCCATACGCGGCGATTGGTAAAATATACGGCGATAAACCGTATGTAACACCCAAGACAGTATGGTCTCCATTCATGTTCCCAGCGAGACGCAAAGCCAATGATGCTGGACGAATTAAAAAGGTTCCCATAAACTCGATTGGAAAGATAATCAGTGCCAATGGAAGCAATGGTCCCATCATGTGACCAAAGAACCCACCGAATCCTTGACGTCGAATTCCGACGATGGTGAAAAATACCATAACCGTCAAAGACATCGCAACATTGTTTGAAATACTTGTGGATGGAGAAGTCGCATTTGGCAACAACCCAAGCAAGTTACACGACAAAATGTACAAGAATAAACCACCGAAGAACCAAAAGAATATCTTGGTGTTCTTACGGCCAACCAAATCGTCGGATAGATCTTTTATGAATCCAACATAGAGTTCGAACATATTGCGCATCGAAAGACTTTCATCAGCATAGTACTTGCTGATCCCTTCTTTGCTGCTCATTGCACTCAATGCCATTCGACCAAGCAATGCCAATGCAATCAAAGAAATACAAACAATCCATGAAGAAAACATGACTTCAGCACCGTGAGCCGCATCAGCACCTCCACCAAGAAGGTCTACGACTGCTTGATGTTGATTAGGCATCAAACCTTCAAACCAAAACTTATACTCAGTGCTACCTGAACTACTCATTGAACTGGTCCTTTGTATCGTGATTATCGAAGAATAATGATGTTACCAATAGGCTACATACGATTAGATTATTCCCTATTAACACGGGTACCCACCCGAACGCAAACAAAATACACAGAATAACGCCAAGAAAAGCAAATATTCGTATACTCGATAAAAATCCCAAAATGTTCCCCGTCTCCTCGCCTTTACAAGATTCTAAAAAAGTATAGACTGCTGTTGAGATCCAATACAAATTAATGCCAAAAACACAGAGAGAAAGTGTCATTCCGACCATGGAAACTTCTTCTCTAAAAAACCAACTCCCAATTAAAATAAAGATCCCTAAACAGGTGTACAATTTCAATGTTTTATTGACCACAACAACATTCCTTTTCTACGATCTCACATGATCTCATGTGATCTTTTCTAGAGTTCAACTCAGAAACACAAACTAGCATAGATGATCATGACTGCAGATCCATCAACATCAATCCTCTGAAGGATTCTCTTCCTCTTTTTTTCCTGCTTGAATCAACAGAAAAATTCCTACTGTAAGTCCCAAACACAGCCCTATAAACAAACCAATGGGATCCGTTTTAAATTTTCCATCTACAAACCAGCCCAATGCAAGACCACCAACCAGTGAGCCTATAAACTGCGCACCCATCGCGACACCCAGCGCTATTCTCTTTGCTACATCAGCATTCACAAACATCTCTCATTGTGCAAACAATTCTTCTACAACATCTATAATCCCAGATATCACACGTTGAACTTCTACATCACTGAGGGCATTGGAGAGGAAAACGGCTTCATATTGTGAGGGTGGAAAGTATACATTTCTTTCCAACATTTTGTAATGAAAAGTGCCAAACATATCAAAGTCACATTCTTTCACTTCGTCAAAGTTTGTCGGAGCCTGATCTCGGAAAAACAATGTAAACATAGAACCAACACGTGCAAACGAGACTGGATACTTTGCTACCAAATCCTCTAATCCTGCTTCGATACACTCTGCTTTGCCTTCAAGTTCTTGATATACAACATCACTGAGCAATCCAAGTGTTGCCCGACCAGCAGCAACAGCCAATGGATTTCCTGAGAGTGTACCCGCTTGATAAACGGCTCCCAACGGGCTCAAACATTCCATTACTTCTCTACGGCCACCAAAAGCCGCCAACGGAAGACCACCACCAACAATTTTCCCCAGAGTAACCAAGTCCGCATCTATCCGTAAACGCTCACAAGCCCCTCCTTTGGAAAGGCGAAATCCTGTCATTACCTCATCAACAATCAACAACGTTCCATACTTTTTACAGAGTTTAGAAAGGCCTTCTAAATATTCTTCCGTCGGAACAATACACCCCATATTGCCAGGAACAGCTTCTAAGATTACTGCTGCCACGGTAGACGTTGACAAATGTTGTTCAACAACATTCAGGTCATTGAACGGTGCAGTACGTGTCAACTCTGCAACCGCAGTTGGAATACCTTCTGACCCAGGTTTTGCAAAGGTAGCGACCCCTGAGCCAGCTTCAACCAATACAGCATCATGTGCACCGTGATAACATCCATCGATTTTCACAATGACATCGCGATTGGTATATCCACGCGCCAATCGAATAGCATGCATCGTAGATTCTGTTCCAGAAGAGCATAAACGCACCATGTCCAAGACTGGATGTGCAGCACACAATTCCTCTGCAAACAACACCTCTGCCTTTGTCGGAGCCCCAAAGGAAGTTCCTGTCACCGCTGTCTGATGAATCGCCTCTACAACTGTTGGATGTGCATGTCCAACAATCATCGGTCCCCATGATCCGATCAAATCAATATATTGATTTCCATCTTCATCTATCATGTATGCACCTTTTGCAGACACGATAAATGGTGGTGTACCTTCTACGGCATTGAAAGCCCGTACTGGTGAGTTTACACCACCTGGAATTACATTCTGTGCTCTATCAAACCAACTTTTAGACTGATGCTGATTCATCTCGCTCCCCCACTGTTAAGCCATTGTGGGAAGTCTATATCGTATTTCCAGATAACTGAACATACCAGAACCTGTTAGTTTCTACTGAAATATACACTTAGTGCATGCTTTCCATAATTTCTACTTCAAACTGCGCCACTCGAAAGCCCAATTCTGCGGCTTGATCTTGTTGCTCTGTCAATTGTTTTGCTTTTTGAAAATGATAAACGGACATGTCCGGATCATCTTCCAAAAGCAATCGGCCAAGAACCATATGTGCCATTCTAGCAGATGTTGGATATCCCAAAGCTTCTTGCCATACATCAATCGCTTCTATCGTTTTTCCTTCAGCTTCCAAAGCCATTGCCAAGCGAACACGCCAAGTCACAGATTCTTCTTTTTGATGACCATAATATAATGCCCATTCCCAGTGTTTAATCGATTCTCTGGGTTGCTCTTCAAACAACAAGGTTGCCAGTTGAGCATGAACATCTGCTCTGTACAAAAAGTCTTCTTCTTCTAAACATTTATTCAATAAATCTTTAACCCAAACGCTGGATTCTGAACGTAAAGCAGCTGTTCGAGCGGCATTCCACATTGACGTATGTTTTGATTCCTTAGAAATCGCATATTCTGCTTTCCACAGAAAAAGATCAACACCTTCTTCTAAATTATCTTGAACAATCAAGTTTCGTGCTCGATGGTCCAGATTTGGAGACCAAGGTCCATACCAAAAGCCGACAAAGGAGCCCACTAGGATTCCTGTTGTCAGCAAAAAGGATGAAACTTTAAACATGGTTTGCATTGTACACGTCCTAAAAGAAAAGATTCTTATAATTCATTTTAATAAATTAGGACACGTTTGCATCGTTTAAAATCTAGATCTCTTGAGTCTCATCTGTAGTTTGATCTGTGGAAAGTGTAGGATCTACTGTTGTTTCCTCTACTGAACTCTCTTCCTCATCGTCTTCCAAAACCTTGGCGATACTCACGATCCTATCACCTTCCGGAACGCGCATGACCGTAACCCCTTTGGTATTTCGACTTTGATCTCGAATGTTCAAAACGGGTACCTTAATGATTTGTCCACTCTCAGAAATCAACATAATTTTATCGGTATCTTCAACAATCAAAGAGCCTACAATTGCACCATTTCGTTCTCCAGTTCGAATATCAATAATACCTGAACCACCACGATTTTGTTGACGATACTCTGACAATGGAGACCTTTTTCCATATCCATTCTCTGTAATTGTTAATAGTCTCTGATCCCCAATCTCTGGAGCGACCTCTACCATGGAAGCAATGGTATCATTGTTCAATAGTTTAATCCCTTTAACACCACGAGTTTTTCGACCCATTCGACGAACGTCTGTACCTTTAAAGTGAATAGACTTTCCTTGTGCTGTATTCATCAAGATGCTCGAACTTTCATTGCAAAGCAATACATTCAGTAACTGATCACCATCTGCACAACTATACGCGCGTAACCCATTGCGTCTCACGTTTTTGTACTCTGTAAGAGCCGTCCGTTTTACCAACCCATTGGTAGAACAGAATACCAAGTCCAACGATTCATCGTCAAAAGAAGCCACTCGCAGTACAGTCGCAATACCATCTTCCTTATCTACAGGAATCAGATTGATGATTGGTGTTCCAGCAGCATTTCTAGACGTTTCTGGTATTTTATAGACCGGAAGTTTAAACATGACTCCACTGGTTGTAAAAATCAATAGATCACTTCTGGTATTCGCTATAAATAAATCTTTTGCCGCATCTTCTTTCTTCGATTTCACACCGCGTTTGCCCTTTCCACCACGTCGCTGTTCTTGAAACTCATCATCCGACATACGTTTAATGTATCCACGAACAGACAAGGTAATCACTTGCTCTTCTTCTTCAATCAAATCCAAAATAGAAATGTGCTCTACAGAATCTTGAAGTCGTGTTCGACGTGGGTCAGCAAACCGATTTCGAACCTCCATCAATTCTTCTTTAATCACTTCCATCAGTCGTACTTCAGAGTTCAAAATGGCACGAAGTTCTTCTGCCAAAGAAAGCAACTCTTGTTGTTCAGCAACGATTTTATCACGTTCTAGACCCGTCAATCGCTGTAAACGCATATCCAAAATGGCTTGGGCTTGAATCTCACTCAGACCGAAAGATTGCATCAGTCTTGGACGAGCTTCATTTCCATCTTTTGAAGAGCGTACTATCCGAATCACTTCGTCGATATTATCTAAAGCAATCAAATACCCTTCTAACAAATGTAAACGAGCCATTGCTTTACGCAATTCAAACTGACAACGACGCATTGTCACGTCGCGACGATGAGAAATATACTTGGTCAAAATATCTTTGAGGCCAAGTGTCATTGGTCTGTTGTTTACAATGGCTAGCATATTAATGCCAAATGTATTTTGCAATGGTGTACTTTTGTACAAATGGTTTAAGACGACTTCTTTAACCACATCACGGCGTAATTCTACAACAACACGCATTCCTTTTCGATCACTTTCGTCTCGTAACGCTGTGATTCCATCGACTTTTTTCTGCTTCACAAGATTGGCAATATCTTCAACCAATCGTGCTTTATTCACTTGGAATGGCAATTCGTCAATGATGATAGACCACTTTCCATTCTTCATTTCTTCGAAGTGTACATTCCCGCGCATGATCACTTTACCGCGACCAGTTTCATAGGCTTGGGCTATCCCTGACGTACCATGGATATGACCTGCCGTTGGAAAATCTGGACCTGGAATTATTTTCATCAAATCAGCCAATTGAATCTCTGGATCTTCAATCATTGCGACACAACCATCAATCACTTCACCCAAATTGTGTGGCGGGATTTTGGTGGCCATACCAACTGCAATTCCATCCGAACCATTGACCAATAAATTTGGATAGGCGGCTGGTAATACAATCGGTTCTTCAACACTTCCATCAAAATTGGGGGTGAAGTCTACCGTGTCTTTATCAATGTCTTTAAGCAACAGTTCCGCTACTTTCTGCATTTTACACTCAGTATATCGATACGCAGCAGCAGGATCACCGTCTACAGAACCAAAGTTACCTTGACCATTTACCAACGGGACACGCATGTTCCATGGTTGCGCCATTCGAACCAATGCATCATATACAGCTGAATCACCATGTGGGTGATATTTTTTTAGTACTTCACCAACCACACCGGCACACTTTGAAAAGCGGCGGCTGGACAGATTGCCTTCGCGAAACATCGCGTACAAAATCCGTCTGTGTACAGGCTTTAGTCCATCTCGTACATCTGGAAGAGCACGACCAATGATGACCGACATAGAGTAATCTAGATATGAAACTCGCATTTCATCTTGGATATCAATTTCCAATAAATTTTTTGCTATCTCTGGCATGAATATTTCTCCGTTGAATATCGTTGGAATTGGGAAGATTCCGATGGGGAATGTTATACAACATCTAAATACATTGTAATCAATTTTAATGAAAAAATCGACCTTTTTCCCTTACTAAATGGTCAAAATATGACCACAGGAGACACTATATGTTTTTATTTGCCACCAACTTACTATTTGCAAGCCCAGAACCCGCATATGAACAGGGAATTGTACAGATGACAAACAAAAACTTTTCTGGTGCAATTACCGCTTTTGAGCAGTGTATAAACGAAAAACCTGAACAAATCGAATGTCATTGGGAAATCGGATGGGCGCATTGGATGCTTTCAGATTGGGATGCCGTCGTCAAACACTGGAGTATCGTAGAAACTAAACAGCCCGAGTTCCCAAAATTGAGTGGATATCTCACTCAAGCCAAAGACAATCAAAAATTACAAAAAATTATGACCGAAAGTCAAAAATCTGCGCCTGCTACATTTGCGAGTGCTGTTGCCGAAGGAGCTACTTTACGGATTCGTTCTGTTGGCGATATGATGATTGGTACAAATTTTCCGGCTGGATACTTACCAAAAAATGATGGAGCAGATTCTTTTGCCAATATAAAATCTGAACTTCAAGATGCAGATATCACTTTTGGAAACCTTGAAGGTCCCCTATGTAATGGAATGACCCCTTCTCAAAAGTGTGCTAATTCTGCACCAGGTAAGTGTTATGCCTTCAGATCACCCGCCTCTTATGCCCCTTATTATAAAGACGCTGGATTTGATTTATTAAGCACTGCAAACAATCATGCCAATGACTTTGGAAGTTCTTGTCGATTGGAAACAGAAACCCTCTTGGATGAACAAGGAATTGCTCATTCTGGACGCCCTGGTGACATTGCTTCAATAGAGGTCAATGGTTTTAAAGTATCGATGATTGCCTTCTACACCAATCGATCTTCACATTACTTAAATGATCACGATACAGCCAAAAAATTAGTAGAATCTCAAGCAGCTACACACGACATAGTCATCGTTTCTTTTCATGGTGGTGCGGAAGGTTCAAAAGCCATTCACGTCCCCGAAGGTTCTGAAACGTTCTATGGAGAGAATCGTGGAGATCTGCGTACTTTCACCCACGATGTTATCGATGCTGGTGCAGATTTGGTTATCGGTCATGGACCACATGTTTTAAGAGGCATGGAAATCTATAACAATAAACTCATTGCATACTCCCTTGGAAATTTTGCTACATACGGCCGATTCAATATCTCAGGCTATGCCGGCATGGGTGTAATCCTCGAAACAACAATAGACGCCAATGGAGATTTTATTGCAGGAGAAATCATTTCAACAAAACAAATTGGACGTGGTGTTCCCACACTCGATGAAGATAACAAAGCTATTGACCTCATTCGTACACTTTCTACAGATGATTTTGGAAAGACAGCTGTAAAAATTGCCGTTGACGGGCAAATCAGACCTTGACACTCAATTTGTCGTACCTACACTGAAAAGTGATCAAGATGCCATTCCTTGGTATCTAGCTTTACAATCGTTTCATTTCTTTGTAGGATATTGACCATGAGTGAACAAATCCCTGATATTATTGATGTTGTTGACACAACAGATAAAGAACAACACAGTTTTCAAGCAGATGCACAGCAGATCTTAAAGCTGGTTACCCATTCGATCTATTCCGATCGAGAAATTTTCTTGAGAGAATTGCTTTCCAATGCCAGTGATGCACTGGATAAATCTCGTTTTATTGGATTGTCTGAAGGAAGTTTTCGAGCTGTTGAAAATCCTGGCATCAGGATTTCATTCAACGATGAAGCTAAAACCATCACTGTTGAAGATGATGGTGTTGGAATGACACGAGATGAAGTCATTGAAAATCTTGGAACCATTGCACAATCTGGAACCAAAAAATTCATGGAAGGGCTGGACAATTCTGGCAAACTTGAAAACTTAATCGGACAATTTGGGGTTGGATTTTATTCGGCCTTTATGATTGCAGATAAGGTTGTCGTTGATACCCTTTCTATCAAAGACGGTGAAGATGCCGTTCGCTGGGAATCTGATGGTAGTACAGGCTATAGTCTTGGTGAGTCAACCAAAGAAACACGTGGTTCTAGAATCATACTGTTTATCAGAGAAGACGCACACGAATTTGTAGACCAATACCGTTTACAAGCCATTGCGAAGAAACATTCTAGTTTCATTCAATGGCCTATCCACATGGGTGAGGAACAACTCAACGAAAAGCAAGCCCTTTGGACTCGCGATCCCAGTGAAGTAACAGACGAAGAATACAACGACTTCTACAAACACTTAACCAAAGATAGTGAAGAGCCACTTGCACACGTACACTTCAAAATGGAAGGTAGTGTTTCTTTTTCTGCTGTATTGTTTGTGCCAAAACGTCACAGTTTACAGTTGGACAACATGAATTACAAAGTCGATTTGCGTCTCTTCCAAAAACGGGTCCAAGTTTTAGAACATGCCAATGACTTATTGCCTCAATATATGCGATTTGTGTGTGGTGTTGTAGATTCACCAGATGTTGAACTCAATGTTTCTCGAGAAATATTGCAAAAAACTCAGGTCGTCGATCGCATCAAAAAACAATTGACTAAGAAAGTATTGGAAATGCTTAAAAAGATGGCCGCAGACGATGCTGAAAAGTACAACACTTTTTGGAACGACATGGGGATCATTATCAAAGGTGGAATCCCTGAAGACCAGAAAAACAAAGACAAGTTGGTTGAATTGTTCCGTTGTAAAACATCAACCAGTGGTGGAACATTGCGTTCTCTTGCCAATATGAAAGACGATCTAAAGGACGGTCAAGAAGACATTTGGTTCCTAAGCAATGCCAGTAATCCTGAACAAATTGGAAACTTACCCATCTTAGAAGGTTTCAAAAAGCGAGACTGGGAAGTCATGTTGCTAACGGATGCTGTTGATGAATGGGTTACCATGACTGTCCAAGATTACAAAGAAACACCGGTAAAAAGTGTTGCACAAGGCGAGTTTGATGACGAAGAGGATGAAGACACCAAAGAGGCCAAAGACAAGGCTCAACCATTGGTAGAGTGGCTGGGTGAACTACTTCAAGAAGACGTCGTAGAAGTACGATTGTCAAATAGATTGACAGATTCACCAAGTGTTCTTGTAGATGCCGATGGTGGTATGAGTTCAAACTTTCAAAATATCATGAAAGCATTGAATCCCAGTCAAGCAGTACCAGACAGCAAACGGGTATTGGAAATCAATCCTTCTCATCCATTGGTTCAAACCTTATCCAGTTTGAATGAACAAGGTGCGACAGACATTGAGCCTTTTGCACGTTTATTGCTTGATCATGCAACCATTGCAGAGGGTCAACTCAAAGACCCCCAAGGTTTTGCAAAACGTCTTCAAGGTCTGATGTCAAAAGCGGCGGGTGCCCTTTAAGGTTCAGATACCTACAAAACTTGAATTGGCCTACACCTTCGGGTGTGGGCTTTTTTGTATCCAGTTCAACAAAACACAACTCTCCTACCCTCCTCTAGATTCGCATCTAGATTTTATGAGGCCATTCAATCTGCAACAAATATTGTGGTTTACAGTTGCCAGAAAAGTTCAATACTGTGCTGCAATCTTTGAACAGGTAATCCTGTTAGCGTACGTGTTAAATCTGGTTGATACACAAACATTTTGTTGCTCATCCGCAAACCGATTGTTTGAGTTTCAGATGCTTTGTATGTTAAATATCCATCCAAACCGACCAAGCCAGAAGGATCTAGTAGGTAGAGGTCATCTCTAAAAGCATCCGTTGTAAATACACAAGCGAACCCAGCGCGACCGATTACATCCCAATTGAGTCTTCCTTTTCCATATCGATGGGGTATCCGAACGCCTGGAGCAGCCCATAAACCGTGATTTAATCTGACCCACTCTTGTTCGTCTCGTGTCTCTACACTTCCATAGTGCACAGGAGAACTGATAAATCCACCCATATTGATAACAATTAGTTGGGTGAGTCGCGATTCAATAGAGACTGTCCCTCCCATACCACCATCGGTTTGTACAACTCCAGCATATACTCTATTTTGAGGCTCCATAGCCAATCGAACAGCTTCCGCGTTCTTTGGGATACCAAAACATAAAAGCAACAACCCAATCCATATATGTTTCATTTTGCATCCTCTATTTGTATCAAAAACTTGCCTACTCGATACAATGCATGCAAATCGTGAACTTCTCCTTTCACCTTTGGAACTGAGTGGAGTCCTTGATTTGAACGAAGATCTTTTTCAACCTGCAAGATCAAGTTTTGTTCATACTCTTGAAGCATTAACAAACGGTTGTGGGCACTTCTCATACGAGCCATCATTCGATTTGGAGTATCTGGAGCCAATCCTTGACTGAAGTCTGTACACACTTGCTGTAACAGTTCTCGCGTCTCTGGAGAACTTGGAATTGCTTGATGACATTGATTCGCAACCACACCAAGAAGTGGCATCTGTCTAGATTTCAATTGGTCGATAAAAAACTTTGCTACTTCAACAGCCGGCTCTGTTGGAGACAACACTATTAAAAAACCGGTTCTGGAATCTCTAAAAAGACGTTCAACTGCTTGATGACGCTCTTGAAACCCTTCATACAACTCTTTGAAATGTTGAAAGAATATTGCGATATCTTCTAAAAAGTCTTTTCCAAAGACATGTCCCAACAAGCCAAAAATCTTTGAAGATGTTGTAGAAATAAGACGACGAAGCATACCTTTGTCTTTTCCGTCTGCGAGAAACCACTGCATAATTCTCTTATCAACAAATTGAGCCATTCTTCCAGGAGATTCTAAGAAGTCCAATGCATTTTTGACTGGTGGAGTGTCTAAAATCACCAAATCATACCCACCAGAATGAATCACGTCATACAATTTTTCTGTTGCCATGTATTCTTGGTTTCCAACAATGGTATCTGCAATACTCTGATAAACATTGTTCTCATAGATAGCCTTTTTGGTAGCTTCATCTTCGGCAACACGATCGATGAGTTCATGAAAGGCATGCTTTCCATCAAGCATCATTGCCCACAACTCTCCAGTGGTATTGCCCAAAGGCTCTAAATCAATTTGGGTTTCCTCATTGCCAAATTCATGCAAGCCCAAAGAGTTTGCCAATCTCTTGGCGGGATCAATGGTCAGCACCAATACTTTCCGCCCCATCATCGCAGCGTGCACTCCCATTGTAGCAGCCATCGACGTCTTTCCAACGCCCCCAGCACCAACACAAATCAACAGTCGCTTATCTTCTAAAATTTGCTGGATCGATGGCGCCTTCATGATTGCTCCATTCGAAATTTTCGAGCAAATATTGTCGTCATTTGCTGAACCACTTTTGGTGTACCGCCACCAAATCCACCAAGCAACCCAAGTTTGGGAAGCGACAACACATCGTATCCCAACTCAGCGTTCAGACGCTTAAGTGATCGAGCGCTAGCCACTTCTAATTCTTGATCCCACATTGCAGACTCGACCATATTTCCGGCTTCAGAAGACTCAATACTTTCGTTAGCAATGGCATCAGACAGTTTTGCTAGCAATGTTGTTTCATCTTGATTGAAGCTCGGGACTGAAACACGATTGACAACAACACCAAGATTTTTGATTTGAGGAACGTCTGCCTTGATCTTTTCAGCAAACTCAACTGTTTCATTAACGACCATTTCTTCAGGCAAGGCACACAACAATACCATTGCTCTAGGATGAGAGAATACCGTTAAAATTTGCTTAGCCCGTTCATAAATGGGTCCGGAACGCATCAACTCAATGGCTGTTCCAGGAACACGTAAAATACCCAATGCATGTCCACTTGCCGGTAAATCGACTATTACCTGATCGTATTGATCCAACAAATCTGCAATCTTAGACAAAATGACGATCTCGCGAGCACCCGGTGTTGCATTTAAAAACAACATCGCCACTCTATTTTTCAAAATCATTTGAACAATGGTTCGAACACGCACAGTTCCCATCAACCAATCTTCCAACGCTTTCATCCAAGTGATGTTGCACCCAAACAGATTGGATTCTAACTCACGAGGTTGGTATCCTATTTTTCGATTGAATATAGAAGGAAATGAAGCATGAAAGTTGTCCACTTCGACCAACAACACTTTTTTTCCTGTTGACGCAGAGGTTTTTCCTATCGCTGCGGAAACACACGTTTTACCAACGCCGCCTTTCCCGGATACAAAGATCAAACGACTGTGAATGATATCTCGTACTTTCATGACCCCTCAACCAAGTGTACTGAATACCCTAATATTAGGACACCCAGCACTTTTCTTGTATCACATCAATGAACAATGTCACCATTGCACGGTACATTATTAAAATCAGATATCGAGGTTCTTTACCGACAACGCATTGCTCTGAATAAACTCGCGACGTTCTTTAACAGCATCGCCCATCAATGTGGTAAACAACTGATCTGTATGGCCCAAATCATCTACGGTCACTTTCATCAATGTTCTATTTTCCGGATTCATCGTAGTTTCCCAAAGCTGATCGGGATTCATTTCACCCAGACCTTTATAGCGTTGGATATCATATCCTTTTCTTGCGCGCTCAAGGCTTGTAGCAAACAATGCGCTCCAACCATGTACAGACTTTCCGTACACCGTACTTGGTAATGGCAATGCTTCAGACAACATCTCAATACACTCGATTAGATCGGCATTATCTTCATTCAATGCACGTAAACGAATGTGCTTTTCTTCACCACTTTGAAGAACTCGAAGGTTGAACACACGATCGCTCACTTCTTTTCCAATGACATGCATATGTGGATAAGACAAATCAAGTGCATTTAAAAATCGCTCGATGACAGCAGAGGCTGTTTCTGCTGACGACAAATCTACAGCATGCCCACCAGAACTCAACCATAAATCCCAGATTTCTGGTTTACTTCTAGAGGCCAACAATTTCAACCGACGCTCGTATCGTTCAATGACACCGAAAGCATCTTTTAAAGGTTCCCCTTCTAAAGTTGTACCATCTGCTCTTGTAACAACACACTCTCGTAACGACTGTTCCATCAAAAACTCTTCCAACCCCTTTTCATCTTTGATATAACGAGCCTTTTTCCCCTTCTTGACGCGATACAAAGGAGGTTGAGCGATATACAAGTGATTGTTGAGAACCAAGTCTGACATTTGACGGAAAAAGAACGTTAGCAACAAAGTTCGAATGTGTGAACCGTCCACGTCAGCATCCGTCATGATGATGATTCTGTGATACCGAAGTTTGCTTACATCGAAATCTGTTCCAATCCCTGCACCCAAAGCTGATATCATCGTTAAAATCTCTTGATTGTTGAGCATTCGATCCAATCGAGCTTTTTCAACATTCAAAATCTTACCTCTCAATGGTAAAATCGCTTGGTACTTTCGATCTCTCCCTTGTTTTGCCGAACCACCCGCAGAATCTCCCTCCACTAGGTAGAGTTCACACAACTCAGGATTCTTTTCCTGACAATCTGCCAACTTCCCTGGAAGTTCACCACCTTCCAAAGAATTTTTACGTCGAGCTAAGTCGCGTGCCTTTCGAGCAGCTTCACGAGCACGAGCAGCATCTACAGCTTTTCCAACAACTGTACGAGAAAAACCAGGATTCTCAGCAATATACTGATTTAACGCTTCCCCTACGACTGTTTCAACTGCACCTTTTACTTCAGAATTTCCAAGTTTCCCTTTTGTTTGACCTTCAAACTGAGGCTCTACAACTCTAACGGAAACAATACAACACAAACCTTCGCGAATATCATCACCACTCAAAGAGTCCAGTTTCTTACCCATTTTGGTGCCGGATAAGTACGTATTAATGCTTCTCGTTAAGGCCGCTTTAAATCCTGAAACATGTGTTCCACCATCTTTCGTATTGATGTTGTTTACAAAGGACATAATGGTACTGCTATAGGAAGATGTCCACTGCATGGCCACATCAACTTCTACGTCTTTGTGCTTTCCTGTTATATACACAACTTCTTCGTGTAATGTTGTTTTGGCTTGATTCAAATACTCAATGTAAGAACGAATTCCACCTTCATACTGATAATCTGTTTGCCAATCAACACGTTCGTCTCGAAAGATAATCTTCAAACCTGGGTTCAAAAATGCCAGTTCCTGAAGACGACGAGCCAAAACATCTTTGGAAAAAATCGTCGTTTCTTGAAAGATGTCTGCGTCTGGAAAAAACTGTACAAAGGTACCACGCTGTTCTGTATCACCGAGCACCTGCAACTCATGAAGTTTCTTTCCCCTGGAATATCGCTGAGAATATTTTTTACCACCACGCCAAATGATTACTTGTAGCCATTCAGATAAGGCATTCACACATGAAACTCCCACACCGTGAAGACCACCAGAAACTTTGTAGTTGTCTTTGTTGAATTTTCCACCAGCATGCAACGTTGTCAACACCAACTCAGATGCGGGAATCTTTTGCTTTGGATGAATATCTGTTGGTATACCACGACCATTATCCGTCACCGAACATGAACCATCTTCATGGATTCGAACCAAGATTTCTGTACAATGTCCAGCCAGTGCTTCATCAATAGAATTATCTACCACTTCATAAACCAAGTGATGCAATCCTTGAGCAGACGTAGATCCAATGTACATCGCAGGACGTTTCCGAACGGCTTCCAAGCCTTCTAGTACGTCGATATTTTCTGCGGTATAATCTGAATCACTCGAAATGATTTCTGTTTCTTCTAATGCGGGATCTGAGGTTACTTCTTCAGGTTTTTGAGTCATGGGGAACACTCCTAGAGTAAGGGACTAACACAATGAACATTATAACAGATATTAAGTTTCAATGCGATACTTATATATTTTTCGGTCAAATTATGACCGCAAAATACTGTTTTATTATACAAAAACTACTTTTGTTCAGGGGTTACGATTCCATCTTCAACATAAAACCTGGCGATTCGCCCCCGTGGTAAATCACTTAAAAAATTGGGTTGAGTTGTTGTAATCCAAACTTGGCCATCTCTCTCTGCCAGCATCTGAACCAATTGTTTTCGACGCTGTAAATCCAATTCAGAGCTCAAGTCGTCCATCAAAAACAATGGCTTCTCCCCTCTTAATTTTGCAGCCTCTAACTCTGCTAGTTTGAGTGCTACGATGATGGAACGTATTTGACCTTGTGAAGCAAACTTCCTTGCCGGCATACCATTGAGCATAATCTCAAGATCGTCACGATGAGGCCCAACCAATACTTGTCGTCGACGCACTTCATCACTCAAAAGGTTTTGCATCTCTTTTTCAAATCTTTGTACAGCCGTTGACAATGGAGCAGAACCGACACCTTGAATGGCCAATGAAACTTGTTCTGTACCAACCAACTGTTGATGCATTTGTTGAAAAGGCTCTTTCAGTTCTTCTAAAATATCTAAGCGACTTGAGATAATCTGACTGCCATAATTTTTCAGCTGTAAATTCCAAGGCAACAATTCTGCATCTTGAAGATTGTCTTTTTTCAAGAGTTCTCTCTTTTGTTTCAAGACCTGAATGTAATTTCGAGCAATGGTTAAATACGTCGGTTCTGCAACAAATCGTGCCCTATCTAGAAATTTTCTTCGAACTTCTGGAGCACCTCTAATAATATCAATCTGCTCTGGGCAAAACAAAATTGAACGCAAACATTGAAACCATTGGGTTAAATCGTTTATTTTCTTCCCATCAATTTGGAGTAAACGTCCTTTATCGGAATGATATCCCCACAACATTCTTTGAGTACCCAGAGAAGATAGCACCTGAGCGTCCACAAATGCTGTTGGGCTACCGTTTTGAATAACATGAGATATAGAGTGGTCTCGGAAGCTTTTAAGCGAACTGAGGACATCTACAGCCTCTAGTATGGATGTTTTTCCAGCACCATTGGGTCCATGCAAAACGATAAACTGACGATCAGTTTGTAGAGACGCATATCGTATATTGCGAAAATTTCGCAGTGTAATCGATTGAATTCGCAGAGATTGCCTACTGATGTTGAAGGGTTATTGCACTTAGCTTAATCGCATAGGCATGATCACGTATTCACAATTCGAACGACTGGGAACGCGGACAATACATGCTTCATCACGTGTTTTTCCGAGATGAAAGACAACCAAATCAGATTCTAAAGCTTTCAAAATATCTTGAACATACTGACATTTGAATGCAATTTCTACTGGATTACCTTCATAGTCAATTTCTAAATGATCTTCAAAGATCCTTTTTCCATTTTGAGACAACGAAAAGAGAACTTCTTGTTCAGAAAAGTGCATATTCAAAGAAGCATTGTCTTTGTTCAAAGCAATTGTTCGAACACGGTCACAGATTGCATTTGTTTTAAGACGATCTAAAGTAGCAATATTTGAAACACTTTTGTACAATTTATTTAGTGTCTGTTGATACGGCGGAAATAAACCACCCAACATATTGCCTATCAACAACATCTCATCGCTTTCCAAAATAAAACCGTTGTCTCCAAAACTCAATGTACATTCTTCTCCATCTCCACTGCAGCGTTTGATTTCAGAGACTGCTTTTGCGGAAATTAATTTTTTGTTGAGTTCTGGATCTTCTCCAGATTCCATCGTTAGTTCAGAAATCGTTGATTCTGACCATGACATTCTATTTGCGTCTGTGCTTACAAATCGCAATCTTTTAGTTTCAATATTAAAATCAACGTGCATTCCATTTAGATTTTGACGTTTTCCAATGGAGAATTCACTTTCTGAAATCATTCTTTTCAATTCCATGGGTGTCATCTTCAATGTCAAATCAGTTGAAAATCCTTGAACTGGTGGAAAGTCAATCGCTGCTCTACATTCATCAATGGTAACATCCGTTCGACCATTGTTGATAATCATGGGACCAGCCATTTGATCTTCAACTGAAATGGTACAGGTTTCATGACCAAGAACCTTAACAATATTGAAAATACGAGCAAACTTGACACAAATAGAACCCGGCTCCAAGACTTGTACGCAATCGTTCATGTGGGTCACTAAAGTTAATCCTTCTCCACTTGCACCTGATGCAGTTACGGTAATTCTTGAATCAGCAACATCAATCTTTACGTGATTTAATATCGGACCTTTGATTTCTTTACTTGCTTGTCCAGAAACAATGCTCTGAACTCGTTGTAAAATGGTGGAGAGATCTTTTCTATTGATGATAAATTTCACGATTGGACTCCCTATAACAACAAAAAAATTTAGTATTGTATTTTTTAGTAGTAATTAGTAGTGTGCTGTGGATAAGTTGATAACTCGTATACAATCGGTAGACAGAGCGTTATAGTATAGGAACACCTGTGGACAACCTGTTGATAACTTGTTGACAACTTGTGGATAACTTTTGATATGAGATTTTTATCCACTTGTCCACAACTTTATCCACAAGTTATCAACAGCAAATTGCATACTTATCCACAAGTTATCAACAGGATTTTTGATGATCCTCCGTTCAAATAGGAGGACGATCGCATCAAAGAGATCTTTTGATCCCTTAATTAAGATCCTCATTCGATTTTCTTGAGAAAATATCATAGATATACAACAACCACAGTTCATATTTGGATATACGATAGGCTTCACCAGATTCAGACAAACTATAAGAAACGCCCTTCAGTAACGGTTGATTTTTCACTATGTCCAGATTTGTAAGTCTCGTTTGATCAAGTCAACGGTTTGTTTTAAGGATGGATCGGTAGACAATTTATCTTTTATCTTAGAATGGCCGTGAATGACCGTGCTGTGATCTCGGCCATTTAGAGACTGTCCTATTTGAGCTGTAGATAATGGGCTATATTCCTTCATAATGTACATAGCCACTTGCCTTGGAAGGCTAAATATTGCTTTTCTAGAACGTCCAAGCAAATGACTTTTTTCAATATTAAATGTACTACTCACACTACTAATCACACTGTCTGGGGCCAATGGAGCCGTTGATTTTTCTTGAAAAAGGTGTCGAAGTTCGCGTTTGGCAAGTTCCAATGAGATTCGGACCTTACGAAGTTTTGCATATCCAACTAATTTGTTTAAACTCCCCTCCACTTCCCTGACATTTCCCTGCGCGTGCTCCGCTACATATTGTGCAACATCATTTGGAATATAGGCGCCCATATTTTCAGATTTTTGTTGTATGATTGCCAGTACCGTTTCCATGTCGGGTGCCTGTAGATCCGCTATCATACCACTTTGAAACCGAGAACTTAGTCTTTCCATTAGACCTTCAATGTCTTTCGGTAAAACGTCCGATGTGAAGACAATTTGATGCCCTTGATTCTTTAAATACTCGAATGTATGAAACAATTCCTCTTGCATTTGGTCTTTGTTGGAGAGAAATTGAATATCGTCCATCAACAATAAGGTACAGTTTTCTCGATATTTGATTTTGAATTCATTCATACGACGTGTACGTAGATGAAAGATCATATCGTTGATAAATGATTCTGCTGTAATGTATAAAGGGGTAATGCTGTGATCTTGTTGTGCTACTTCGTTTGCGATTGCCAGCATCAGGTGTGTTTTCCCCAATCCAGTTGACCCATACATATATAAAGGATTGTACTGAGTGTCTCCCAAAGACTCTGCTACGGCCATTGCTGCCGCATGTGCAAAGGAATTACAGCTTCCCACTACAAAATTATCAAAGGTTTTGTCTGTTGGAATCCCGTCTAGAACTCTACGGGGGTGTATTTTTTGTTGGTGATGTTGAACAGTCGACTCTATTGATTCATTCGATACATCCGGTTCAACTGACGGTCGATATCTGAACTCTATAGTATGACCACACATTGCTAAGAATAAGTCTGATAGCGTCGGCCAGATGTGTTTTTCAACGTGTTGAGCAAAAAAATCGTTGTTTGTTTCAAATAAAATCCAATCCGTACCGTAATCCATCAGGCGAAGTTTTACATCACTCCCCTTTTGAATCCAGATTTCATACTTATTGACACCCAAGATTTCCTTGATCTCTTGTTGTAAATCTGTCCAAAGCTGTTCAAGGTTCATCATTCGAATCCATTCTTTGTGGTGTTTGCGTCTATTTTCATAGTCTAGTAAAGATGCATATTCAAGTACAACGATCCTCTAGACATCTTTACTATTGACGAGGGTCTCGATATCGGATAGTAATAGTCTTCGAAGCAACCATGTTGTAGAAATTAGTATAAATTTTGGAGTAGTTATGAAACGCACCTACCAACCGAGTAATATCAAGCGCAAACGATGTCACGGCTTTCGTGCACGAATGAGCACCCCAGGTGGAAAAAATGTTTTACGTCGTCGTCGTTCAAAAGGACGTAAGCGTTTGGCGTCTGACATTCGAACCAAATAATTGATTCTTTCAACCGGTCATTGGGAGTGAAATCCATGAATATGACTTGGAAGAACACGTTTCGAGTGAGAAAATCCAGAGATTTTAGATTGATTCAACGTAGAGGATCAAAAATAAAGTCTCGTGATTTTCTTTTTCTTTTTTTGCCAGCGCATCGTGTTCCACATGCTGAAGACCATACTCGTTTTGGATTGGTGGTGAGTAAAAAAGTGGGAAATGCTGTTTGTAGAAACTTAGTGAAACGTCGATTGAGAGAAGCCTGTAGGAAACATAGAGTGTTATTGACGACATCACTCAATATTGTCATTATTGCATTTTCTTCTTCCTTACATAGAAGCCAAATAGAGATTGAACATCAAGTGGCAGATACTTTGAAGACACTAGAACAACGATACACAAAACAGAAGATATTATGATGGGAAAGATTTTTATTTGGACCATTCGTGGTTATCAAAGAATGATTTCTAGGTACACCCCTCCAAGCTGTCGGTATCATCCTTCTTGTAGTCAATATACAGTAGAAGCAATTGGTGCTCATGGAGTCATTAAAGGGACATTGATAGGAGGATGGAGAATCCTACGATGCAACCCGTTCGGAGGGTATGGATATGATCCCGTACCACATAAAAGAAAGGAACAGTCATGAATAGTTTGGAAAATCAAGATCACAAAAGCCGATTGCAGTTATTTTTTGTTTTGAGTATGGGAGCCTATTTCTTTTGGTTTTCACAATTAGATCCGCCTGTACAACAACCTATCGAATCAGCGACAGTAGAAGATGAACTCGCCAGTTCTTCTGAAAAAAGTACAGATGGGGTAGGGGATACCGAAGCCAAAACAAATGATGTGTCAACTGAAAAGGTCAACACACCACTTAAGACTGTGGAATACAATACTGTGCCATATCAAGCAGGGGCATTTCATTTAGATGTGACCTCTACATATGGTTCCCCACAGTTTATAGGCCTAAACGAGTATACAGTCTTACCCAGTATTCAATCATGGTGGGGCTGGTTGTTTGGTGGCATGGAAGGTAGTTGGATACCGTATGCGGAAGGCACAGATGAATTGAAGTTGCTGACCAAAGATGGAGCACTCGTTGTTGTTGGAGAAAATGACACGGTGTACAAGGATATCTTTACAGTTAAACAAGTGGATTCGAATACTTTTGTTTCAACAGGATTGGTTGATAATGTTCAAATAACTCAAACATTCAAACTCCCAAAAAATGACGTTGAAGGTACAGAACGGAATACTTTAGATGTTGAAATAAAAATATCCAATCAGCGTTCGGAAAATATAGAAGATCTGTGGATTGGAACGATGGATAAGATGGATGATGATGAAGCATCTCGTTTTACCAATGCTTCAAGACCACAATTTTATGTAGAAGAAGAGTTGGTCGGAACTTTTGGTAGTATGTTTACGACATCGTTTCTAGAACTCGAAGACTTAGAAGAGCCAACGAGTTTTGAAAGTTCTCCGGAGTGGTTTGGAATTGGTTCTAGATACTTTCTATCTGCCTTGTATCCAACAGAGAAAGATGACTTTTCTTCAGTATCAACATTTAAGTTTGGTGAAGGAGAGTACGGTGTTATTTCATCGTTGAAGCAACCGATTGATGCTGGTGCAACCCGTACGATTCAACTCAAAGCATTTGTAGGGCCAAAACAAATTGATCAACTTGAACAATTGGGTGAATCTTGGACTGAATCTGTGGAATATGGGATTTTTGGATTCTTTTCACGTGTGTTGTTGTTCTTATTAAAGATAATTCAAGCAGGTTTTGTGAATTGGGGGGTATCAATCTTACTCCTTACATTGGTTGTCAAAGTAATATTCTTTCCGTTGACTCAAAAAGCTTTTTTGAGCGGTAAGAAAATGCAAGCATTACAACCGAAACTTAAGGAAATTAAAGAGAAGTATAAAGACAACTCACAGCTTCAAGGTCAAGAAACCATGAAGGTTTTCTCAGAGCATAATGTAAGCCCACTTGGTGGATGTTTACCAACGTTGATTCAGATACCTGTATGGTTTTCTTTGTACAACGTTATGCTCTACAGTGTCGAGTTATACGACTCATCGTTCCTTTATTTACAAGATTTAACCAGCGCAGATCCTTATGGGGTTTTACCTGTGATGTACTGTGTGTTGATGTTTATTCAACAACGCATGATGCCAATGGGAAGTATGGATCCTGCTCAACAACAAATGCTTAAATTGATGCCACTTATGTTTGGTATCTTTATGTTTACCTTTCCCAGTGGATTGGTATTGTATTTTTCCATGAACATCTTGCTGACCATCTTCCAACAGTGGTTGATTCGCGTTCAGTATGATGACAAAACATTGCTCCAGGAGGCAAAATGACAGTAGAAAAACGATCCGCAATTGCAGACACAATTTCGGGTGCTTTAGCACAAATCGCCACAGAATTAGAATTGGATATTACCGAGTTGGATTATGAAATTGATTCGGCACAGTTTTTAGATGAAAATGGACACAAAACATCACGTAGAGATGTTGAAGTTACCGGTTGGCAGAAGGTTGTAAAGCCTGGTATCAATGAAATGCAGTCGTGGTTAAGTACAACCATTGAGGCACTTGGTCTAGAAGCAACCGTAACAGTAAGAGAAAGTCGCAACACATTGCATTTTACGATCACCTCAGAACAAGGAGGCCAGATAATTGGTCGACGTGGTGCTACCCTTAAAAGCATTGAGAAGTTGATGAATACGTATTCTGCAAAAGTTGGATACGAATGGAAGTATGCGCTGCATGTAGACGGTGGTGAAGAACGCTCGGAACGACGTAGAGATAGAGACGATTCACGTGATTCACGTAGTCGAAACAGAAATGATCGTCGAGGAGATCGTCGTAACGACCGTAATGATCGCAATGACCGTCGTGGAGATCGTCGAGACAACAAGCGTGATGAAGAAGGTCTGAAGCGTTTGTCTAAAATGCTTGCCAATCGCGTTTTGGAAAGTGGTGAACCTTTGGTTGTTGAGAAAGAACTCAATGGTTACCAACGTCGAATTGTCCACATGACCATTAAAGACTTTAAAGGTGTAAATTCAGAAAGTTTTGATGCTGAGGGTGTACGAAAGATTCGTTTGGTTCAGGCTGAAGTAGAAGAATCTTCAGAATCTTCCGAGTCTAGCTCAGAGGATTGAACCATTACAATCATTGCTGCCACAACACCAATTGGTCGCTCTGGAGTCGCTATGCTCCGACTAAGCGGTGACCAGGCGATAGAAATAGCTCAAAGAATGGCACCCAAAATACAAAAATGGGACCATTCTAGAGCCGCTGTGGGGTATATTCAGCAGGCAGATGGTTCTATTGTAGACCAAGTAATTGCTACAACATTTAAAGCTCCACGGTCTTTCACGGGTGAAAATACTGTGGAGTTTTCCTGTCATGGGAATCCATTAATTGTAGATGCTATCATAGAATTGGCTATTCAATATGGTGCTAGAATGGCGAGAGCAGGGGAGTTTACACGCCAGGCTGTCCTCAATGGAAAGATGACAATGTTGAAAGCAGAAGCCCTCAATGAAGTCATTCACGCGTCTTCTTTGGATGGTGTATCGATTGCACAAAGTGGTTTGTTGGGTGCGGTTGACAGCAATGAGACCCAGTTGCGAAATCGTTTATTGGATATAGCAGCAGAACTGGAGGCCAAAATGGATTATCCTCAAGAAGACTTATCCTTCGAATCAGATGATGCGATTGTAGATGCCCTTATGAGTATTGCCGCTGAAGCCTCTCAAACGGCAGAGACGTACCAAAACAATAGAATTCGGTTGCATGGTGCTAAGGTTGCGATTCTAGGACCTGTAAATGCTGGGAAATCTTCTTTGTTTAATCATTTAGTTGGAAGTAAGCGTGCAATTGTGAGTGCGCGTCCTGGCACGACTAGAGATATTGTTGAGAGGCGTGTTCTAATCGATGGAATGGAGATTTGCTTCTTTGATACTGCCGGAGCACGGTTTGACAGCGATGATCCGATTGAAAATGAAGGTATTCAAATGGGGTTAGAACTCGCCAAAGAGGCCGACTTGTGTTTGCTGGTGCATCCTGCTCATAAGCCGCTGGGGGTCATTTTGAACATAAAAGAACAACTGAATGGCCGACGTTTTCTGATGGTTGCGACACATTGTGATTTGAATATTGATGTAGAACCTTGTTTTGATTGTATTGTTTCTAATACCAAAAATACAGGTATCATAGACCTTAAGGAAAAGATACGAACAGTGTTAGGGTTTAATAAATCAATAGAAGGTAGTAATATTGCATTGAGTCAACGACAACAGTCGTTATTTCACTCGATTGCAGAGCATGTACATCATTCTGCAGAAGCTTTAGGTGGCTTCTTAGGCCCTGCAGTGGCTACTGAAGAGATAACTTTGGCACTTGAAGAGTTGGCTTCTCTACGTGGCGCTGATGCTAGGGAACATGTGTTGGATAGATTGTTCTCTAAATTTTGCATTGGAAAATAGTTTTGTATGTACAATATCAACTTTGTTGACAGAAAAATATTTGTGAGGTGTGTATGAAGACACTCTATGTAATGGATCCATTGGAATCGCTTAATTTAGAAGGGGATTCAACATATATGATGATGCTGGAGGCAAACAACCGAGGTGGAACAACATTTTGGTGTACACCTCAAGACTTATTTGCCCTAGGTGGGCGTGCTTTTGCAAAAATGATTGAAGTAAACGTGTTGGCTGTTGAACCATTTTTTATACAAGGACCGGCTGTAGATACGGATTTGGGAGAGATGGACGTCATTTGGATGCGTAAAGATCCCCCATTTGATATGGCCTATATTTTTAGTACCTACATGTTGGATTTGGTACCCTCTTCAACACTTGTATTGAATGATCCCAGGGCCATCCGAAATTTTAATGAAAAAATGTATGCGTTGCATTTTGCAGAGTATTGTCCTGAAACACTCGTAACCAGAGAGATTTCTAGGGCTAAGCAGTGGGCTAAGAAGCATCCAAAAGTGGTGATCAAACCTTGGGATGGAAATGGTGGTCGTGGGGTATTGGTTACTTCTCATGAAGATCCCAACTTTGGATCAATGCTTGAGATTTTGACGGACAATCAGCAAGAATACATCTTGGTGCAAGAATATCTACCTGAAATAATAGAAGGAGATAAACGCATAATTTTGATTGGTGGTGAAGCCGTCGGTCAAATGTTGAGGGTCCCTCAAAAGGGAGACCATCGTGGGAATATACATGTAGGTGCAGGTGTTCAAGCATGTGAACTGACCGATCGTGAACGGGAGATTTGTGCTGTATTGGCACCTGAATTACAAAAACACAACTTGCTCTTTGTTGGAATTGATACCATTGGTGATAAAATGACAGAGATCAATGTCACAAGTCCAACTGGAATCCAAGAAATCAATCGTTTGATGGGTGTGCAACTTGAAGTTCTTTTGACGGATCAAATAGAGCTGTTGTTCAATAGACTTGCTTAAGGAGTTCATTATGTATTCATTGTTGTTGTGTTTAAATCTTGGGTTTGCAGATGATCCGAGTGTAGATGTAGAACTGTCCGATACAGTTTCAGGACGAAATGTTCGTTCGATTGATTTACCAGATGGGCAGACACAATTGGTTCAATATGAAGATGCCAAAACGGGTAAATATCCCAAAAGGATTTATGATGGTGCTCGATGGTTGCAGATGTCTGTCGATTTTGTGTGGTCATGTTGGCAAGTAATGAACCATTTGTATTTGAGAGATTACAAAGGCCTTCATGGTGTTTTAGAACAGGTCAAAACGGAATATCCAGACTCTGGAGTTGCTCCCGTTGGTAGAGCATTGATGTGGCAAGTATTGATGCTTGAGAACTTCGATTTTAAATATGAAATACAGTACAAGAACAGTTTTGATATAGCCGTTCAAGACTTGGAACGTGCTTCTGTACAGGCTGGAAATGATGCATGGGAAAACTTTCTTATGGGTGCCATTTTAGGTGTAGATGCGATTCATGAGTTGAGAAAAGAAGACTTTTTAGATGCCATCAATCAAGGTTATGAGGCTATGAAATTTATTGAAATAGCCAAACGTAAAGCACCATACTTCGTGGACTCTCAACTGGGAGATGGTTTGTGGTTGTATTGGAGATCGTTGATAGCCTCTAATGTTCCGGGTGTTCCTATTTTCACAGATGAGAGAGCAAAAGGCATTGAAATGATGCAGCTTGCGGAGAGAGAATCGGTGTTCTTACGTCCTGCTGCCTCACATGCATTGGTGTATACTTGGATTGAAGAACGTAAGATGAAGACGGCTTTGATGACAGCACAACATCTTCAAGATTCTTATCCCAATAATGTGATCAATCTTCAGGTCTTGGGTCGTGTTCAAATGTATCAAAAGCAGTATAAGAACTCAGAAAAAAGTTTTCAGCGAGTATTGCTATTGTCCCCAAAAAATCAACGATCGCACTTCTATTTGGCTCGTTTATATATGAGAATGAAAGAGTACCCCAAAGCAGAATCACACATTGACACGTATTTGAAATATGATTTGTCCAGTTACCAAGAAGGGTATGCACATTATTTCAAAGGACACATTCATTTTCGCCAAAAGCAATATAAGAAAGCGAAAGCTGCATACGATAAGGCGTGGCAAGTTAATAAGGTGAAAGGTGCAAAAGAACGGTCGGCCATAGCTACCAAAAAGATGGCTGCTAAAAATAAATAGTCCGTAACGGTTGTTGTTTTAGTTTTTTGGCACAGGCAACGTAATTTCTTGTCCGATTTGTAATTTGCTCGGATCAATACTATTTTGCTCAGCCAACCATTTGGCCCATGAGGCTCTACCATAAATCTTTTGTGCAATGATGGAGAAATTATCTCCCTTTTGTATCACATAGGTTCGTGGAAAAGTTGTGGGATCAATGTTCTTGGGTACAACAGTTTGTGTTTTTTGAGCCTTTGGTGTTGATACAGTCTCAACAACTTCAGGGCATTCTACAACTTCAGGACACTCTACAGGTTCAGGGCAGATCTCACACACAGCACATTCTTCACAGGGATCACATTCGATGACTTCTGGCTCTGGTGTGGCGAATATTTGTAGAAATAAAATAATTCCAACAGAGGTACCGGCTACATATGCACAATATTGTGACCACTTCTTGACTTCTTGTTGAAGATTTTGGTTTTCATGTTGATAGTCTTGAAGTTGCTGTTGAAGCTTGTGAAGTTCTTTTTCTGACATGGGGACTCAAGGGGAGGGAGGGAGAGTGGAAATCTGTTCTTCCAATTGCATAACCAAATTTTGCAATTCCATCATAGAAGATTCGATCTCCAACATGGCAATCGTTTCTTCATCCTTGACGTTTAGTAGTCCAGATAGAGTCTTAGAAAGAACTTTTAAGCGTGTGCTTAGCCTTTCTATAGCATCCAACTTTGCAACTGGAATATGTGGAGTCTCACGTACTGGTAATGCGTTGATATCCAGAAGACTCCACAATAGAAGCCAGAGCATTATACAGGTGCAGTTCTACTGTTGGACTTAAGTAACTCCAACTTAACCAAAGATAGAGCACCTTGTGTCAGTCGTTTTAACTCAGCGCCTGTCGATAGATTCATGACTTGACGTGCAATAAATCTAGGGCGGAAATAAAATTTGCGATGTGCAATTTTTAACAGATCCAAAATCTCAGCTTGGTTTAAATGTTCAGTCCAGCAAACAGGAACTTCTACTCCACACAATGGGTCTTTCATCATTTGATCCCAGCAGTCTGCAGGATACAATCCTTTCTGCGCGCCCTCTTCAAAACTTTCGGTACCTGGGTAGGGAGAAAACACAGCAAAGACGGCAAATTCAGCATCTAGTTTGAGCATTTCATCCAGATTGCTGATTGCTTCACTCATTGTACGTTCGTGGGGACCAGCCAACATAATGTAGGCAACTGATCGTACACCTTCCTCTCTACACCATTGGAATACGCGATGAACATCATCCGTATCACAGTGTTTACCAAACGCATCGAGCCCTTCGTTGTTTGCCGATTCAACACCAAAGTGAATCTTTGTACAACCAGTTTCTTGGCATCGTCGGATTTGTTCACGGGTTGTTCCAGCAATCGTCGTTTTGTATCCCCAATTAAACTTGAGTCCTCGCCGTTCTACGGCATCACAGAACTTCAGTACCCATTGACTGTTGGGACTGAATAAATCGTCGATAAAGTGAACTTCTGTAATCCCAATGCTTACGCAGTCTTCGATTTCATCCAAAATAGAGTCAATACTGCGAATCCGGTATTGTTTCTTATAGGTTAAACAGAAGGGGCAACTGTGTGGGCAACCACGAGAGGTGATCGCAGTCGTTACCATTGGCTGTTTTGTACCAGGAAGATAATAACTTGCATAGTCTGTACGACGTCTGTCAGGCCAGGGATATTGCGTCATATCTTTGGTTGATGGACGAGCAGTATTTTTGACAACGGTTCCTGTACTGTCTTTCCACCACATTCCAAGAATTCCTGAAAAGTCTTCGTTGTTATCGAAACGTTGAACAATCTCTAAAAATGCGTCTTCACCATCTCCGGTAATGATGGCATCAATACCTTCCAGAGCCATTGCGTATTCTGGGAACATAGCACAGTGAGGACCGCCCAAAACAATGGTTGCATTTGGATTGATTTTCCGGACCAGATTAATGGTCATTTGGACATCGGGAAGACTGTGTGTATAAGTTGATATTCCAACCAAGTCTAAAGGATATTTTCGGAGCATTTCTTCGAATTCTGGATAATCCAAATCTTGAACCACTGGATCTATGATTTCTGCGACGTAATGTGATCGCTTCTCAATGGCGGCTTGAATGTACATCAGTCCGAGAGGTGGAAAGCAATAAACGCCGTGAGCGTGAGCTTTTGGGATACCTGCCCATACTCTTAATTTCTCTGGAGGATTGATCAGTGAAATGTCCATAATGCACCTTTAGGGTTGGAAGTCTATATTTAGTATAACGTGTAATCAGAAATGGGTATGTGATGTCATGATTTGTAGGATCACTTATTTTTTCGAAAAAAGAATGTCCATGGAATGAACAGTGGGACCGTTCGTTGATATTCTAAGTAATCTTCTCCAAAAATCTCTACGAGTTGTGGTTCTTGTCTCCAAACTTTTTCAATCAACGATCCCGTTAAGAGCAATGGGGTCAAAATAAAACAAAAAGACAGTGAGTTTAGTGCGAATCCAACAGCGATAAAGCCGAGTAATTTTCCAAAAAGCGATGGGTTTCTTGAATATGCGTAGATACCGGTGTCCACCAATTTCATGGTTCGACCAGCTGTTGGAGAGGGAGAGCCTTCTCCAAGTCTACTGAGTTGTTCATAGGTCCAAAGCCAAAGGAAAGCGCCCGTTATAAAAGTAATTCCGGCAACGACAAAATTGGTTGGAGTCGGAAAAAGAACAGAAAATCCAAGGGCTTGATCCAATCCAATAGCCACTAAACAAATTAGGAAAGTGAGTGGGAACAATACAGGGATGTACACCTTGGCGACCATCATTGAGATTTCAGATCGGAAAAATGTTCTGAGCAAAGAAGTCAACATTGCATTAGATTGGGGTATGGAGGAAACAATTGTCAAACAGTGACATTTGTTGACATTTTAACACAGGAAAGGATGTTGCGATGATATTTTCGTGTTTGATTGTATTTTTCACCTTTTTTGGATGTGGTGAAGACCCTATTTTAGCCAAAGTGAATTCTGAAAAATCAGAAGCATCTTCTAAGAAAAAGACGGTTGTTTCAGTTTCCAAAGAAGAGACGGCTCAAACTGATGTTCCAATAATTGCTCCTCCAAAAGACAGCCCAAAAACTCCCATTGGTCAGATCCCAAAAGTGGCTCCACCAACTGTAGAGCCTCCAAAAGAACAACCTCAAGAGGCTGTTCCACCTCCTCCTCCAAATCCCAAAGATGGCGATTTTATCACGATTAAAGGCACTATTAATGCAAACAATCCAACGAACAAAGCGATTCGGATTGATATCTTTGATGGAGATCAACGCAACATTGGAGGAAAAAGACCATCTGTTGTTGTCAGCCAAACAGTAGATTTAGGTCCGGACTTTGAAATATTTTTACCAAAAGAAGATCAGCAACTATGGATAGGCGCATACATTGATGAAGATGAAGATGGAAGACCTGGACCAATGGATCCTTCTGGTTGGTACGCTGGAAACCCTATTTCTGGATCTTCAGACAGCAGTAATATTACGTTGATCTTAGGGATTCCAAATGATGCCCCTCCCTAATCAAGGGTGCATCCTAATTCCGTTTCATCATCGAAGCGATCTATTGTTGCCTTTATTGCAACATTTAAAAGATCTACCGGTTTGTGTGGTTGATGATGCAGATATTCAACAGGATTGGACTGTATGGCAAGATCGTCATCCAGGAGTGCATTGTGTTCGTTCAGATGGGTCAAGTGGCTTTACAGCAGCTGTAAACAAGGGATTGAAGTTCGTTGATTCTCTCGGGTTTCAACGTGTGTTGATTTTAAATGACGATGCTTGGTTGTCTCTCGAAGATATTGAGTTTCTCTTTACACAATCGAGTGGGAAATGTTTTGTGTCGCCTGTAATTGAATGCAATGGCACCCAATATTTTGGGGTGAAACTATCTTCTTGGGGGCGAGTTCAATTAACACAACATAAATCTGATCGGATAGATGCATTGCTGGGTACAAGTCTTATCATGCCCACAGATTTTCGCTTTGATACCCGTTTTTATCATGGTTTTGAAGATATCCATTTAACCCATCAATCTAAGATGGCAGGGTATGAACTTAGAGTTGTTGATTCAGTAGTGTGTAGTCATATAGGGGGTGGAAGTTTAGACTCTCAAAGTCCTATAGGATTGCAATACTCAATTTATGGTCATTTGTGTTTGTACAATTCTTTGAAAAAACTCCCAATCATTTGGTCGTTGTATGTGATGAAGATTCTTAAAGAGCCAAAACGAAACATCTTGTTTCAACTGTATTCAATTCATCAAGGAACGGCAGGTTGGGTTTGGAGTGCGATTGCTGCGCGTATTGCTTCTTCCAAACTTGGTTCTAGCAACGTCAAGTAAAGTACCACTTCACGTTTGGCTTCATGTAGTACCCGTCCGGTTAGTTCTGGCTCGTCGCTCCATAAACCACCGATGTTCCCTGACTGTTGAGCCAATTCGCTGGTTCCTTTTAATAAGATTGCATACTGACCGGGCTCAAAGGTATTTCCAATTAGCAAAGAAAAATCTGTTGGATTTCCAATGGGGTCAAGTTGATATCGAAGAAAATAGAGGGCATCAACAATGGTTGATTCTTGTTCTGGAGACAAAGACCGTAAGAATGTTTCTTCTGCTTCAATAATAGATTTTATGGTTTCCAATCTAGCATCTAGACTGGGGTTGTCTTCTTCGATAGACCTTGAATTTTGTAATGCTGTAACGATTTCTTGTACTTGTGGATCATCAAGTTCTATACCTGTTCGCATTAAATCCCACAGTCGATTGAACAACGGAGTGTATGTTTCTTGAGAAACCTTTTCTTTTTGTGTTTCAATTGCCTGAAGTTGTAGGATCTTTTCTTGCGCAACAACCCGTAGCTCTTCCAATTTTTGCAATTGTGAAATATTGCAATTCATTCGTTTCAGCCAAAGTAAAATACGAACACGTTGTTGATTTGAATCAACACTTGTCATGGATTGAGTTTCGTAAATCAGTTGATAAGCAGGATCCAACTCAGGTACTGTTGAGACCAGTTCTTCTGTTGGCATGGCTGTAGGTTCGGTAGAGCACCCCATTCCAATGAAAGTGAGTAAAGCGACACCCAGTACACTGCTCATGGTATAGATCGTCTTGGATGTGTTAAATACCATTGAAACTCCTGAATTCATTATTGTTTGTATAACTTTTTTGTGTGTGGTTGATGCGTAGACTTTCCGACAAACATATCCCAATCGTGGTCGTTGTGGTGGCTTTTTTGCTATCGATGGCGCTAACATGGCCTGTTGTATTGTCGCCACAATCGACTTTGGTTGGACATCCTGGAAATGACACTTGGAATCATGTATGGGGATACTGGTGGGTTTCTGAGGAGTTGTTGAGTGGTCGATGGCCAACGCAAGCAACTGGTTTGGCATTTCCTCGTGGTGGAACATTGTATTTTATCGATACCGTGCAAGTCTTGATGTCGATGCCAATTTCATTGATATTTGGACCAGCGGCTGCGTTTAATTTTATCATGTTGGCAGAGATAGCGTTGGCAGGTATTGGGGCGTGGTTGTTGGCTTCAAAGGTTACATCAGATGTATGGGCCTCCTTTGTTGCCTTGTTTTTATTTGAGATGTCCGCTCATCTAATGGGGCAGAGCTACAACGGAATATCAGAAACGGTTTGCGCTGGTTGGTTTCCAATGACACTGTGGGCATTGTTGAGATTGATGGAACGTCCAAATTGGACCAGAGCAGTTCAACTTGGTGCGCTGGGTGCGATGTGTGTATTGACAAGTTGGTATTACGGATTGTTTGCTATTTTGGGATCATTGTTGATTTTGGGATGGTCTTTTTGGAAACGATCGTGGTTGTATGTTTGGCGAGATGTTTTTCGATACATTGTTGTTTCGGCAGGGGTGGCAGGGGTCATAGTGATCGGTCCTGTTTTGTCATTTCGTTCATCACTGTCTGCTGATAATGCTATTGTAACAAGAGATCCTGAGTTTGTAGAGCGTTCTTTGTTGAACCACAACATCACAGATCTACAAGCATTCTTTCAACTGAGTACAATACCGATTCCTGATCTAAAAACGTTGTATGGTGAAGAATTGATGATCATCATCTATTTAGGATGGATAGGAATTGTATTGGCAGGAATTGGGATTTGGAATGAACGTCGTAAAGAAGATTGGCGTTTGTGGGCGTGGTTTGCATTATTTTTCTTTGTATTTTGTTTGGGGCCATATTTACACATTGCTGGTGAATATTGGTTGTTCGAGGGAAAACGAGTTCCATTGCCTTTTTTGGTTTTGTATAAAGCATTTCCTATTTTTGATAGAATCTCACACCCATTTCGTTTTGTAGTGGGCGTTAATTTGGCGATAGCGATTCTTGCCAGCCAAGGATTGAGGGTCTTGTTTCGAAAACGTTCGTTGGCTCTAAAAGTCTCAGTATTGGCTATCTTACCCGCTTTAATTTGGCTGGAATTGTCACACTTATCTCCAGCAACGTTACCCATTCCACATGCCAAAGCCGACATTTCACAAGCATACTATGATATGCGAACAGATCCTGTTGAAGGCGCTGTACTGGATTTACCACTGAGTTTACCAAATCTTGAACGCGCAGTGTATGTATGGAATCAGTCTGTTCATGAACGTGCTATTCCATGGGGATTAAACGATCCCATGCCCACTCCTTTACGCCAAAATATGTTGACACAATTATTGCTACGGATTGAAGCGACGCACGCCCACACACTTCCTGCGGTGTTACCCCAACTGGATTTGGTTGTTTCATCGAGGGTTTTGGCCAGACAAGGATACAGATACATCGTTGTACATGAATCTTTCTACCCATCTTACAAACTTAAACAAACGCATCAATTGTTGAAAGGGTTGTTTGGACAAGGCAAAGAATACGAAGATGATGTTGTTTTGTATACATTGCCGATAATCAAGCAGATTGAAAATGTTGAAACGAGTCAATCGGATGTTCTGTTAGAGAAAGAAACGACAGATCAACCAATAAAAACAAGAGATACACCATGACACAGTCTTGGAAAACGATGCTCCTGGAGTTTCTTGTAGCTTTGTCTTGGTTTATTATATTGGCCTCTGCATTGACTTGGCCGATGGTGATGCATCCAACAGAAGTGATTGTTGGTGGTGGAGAGTTGGGTGGTTGGTTTTGGCGACAATGGTGGCATTATACAGAAGTAAAAGCCCTTGAACAAGAAGATTTTGGTTTGTGGGGAACGATAGAATCGTTGGTTGGACTGGGTCGATTTCCCGAAACTGGAAATATCCTAGACATTTTGTTGTTGACCTTTCCATTGAGGGAATGGTTGGGTGTCGGACTGGACCACAATGCCAAGATTCTCATTATTTTACTGGGAAATGGACTCTGTGGCTACGTGTTGGCACGGTGCTTTACCAACTCTTGGATGGTTTCTTTGGCCGCTGGATCAATCGCCATTGTAAATCCATTGGTGATTCAGGACATCAATAAACTTGGGCTTCGTCAAACGTTGTTGTGGTGGCTTTTATTGTTTCCCGCACTGTTAAAAAGAGCTGGACGAACAGGTACTGTTGTTGATGGAATGCTGGTCGGATTGTGCTTTTCATTCATTTCTGCATTCTATTGGTTTTACGGATTGTTTGCGGGCATGTTTGGTGCTGTATGGTTGGCTTGGTTTTTGTGGACAACACGTCCTCCATTTGGAGTAGCCCGTCGATGGATTTCATCTGCTGCGTTTACTGCATTGGCGGGTGTATTCTTTTTCTTGATGCCCTATTTTTCAGCAAACTCTGATGAATCTGGAAAAGGTGGTGCAGAAGAATTGCCGGAGGTTACATTTTTTGTTCCTTACCCACAATACGATACCATTCTCACCACCCCTCAACGGCCAAGTAATTATCGGGAAAACGTATTGTCTTCTTTACATCGTGGAATCGATTCAGCATGGCCAGCAGATTATGTGATTGATCCACGGCATGGTGTATTGGCCTTTCCGTTGGCAGTATTTTTGGTTGGAATCTTACCGGCCATTCGTATAAAAAAGGCAAGGATTTGGTTGCTGTTGTGGTTGATTTTTTGGTTGGGTACCTTGGGTCCATTTTTGAAATTGGGTGCACAAAAAGACACCGCAGACATTTTTATGTTGGGTGAATATGTTGTTCGTCTACCCTATGCTTGGATGTTCCAGTATATTCCTGGAATGTCTCGAATGTTTGCACCCTATCGAATGGCATCTATGGTTGTTGTGTGCGCTGTAATTTTGGTGGCGATCAACATGGATCGATTAAACGACACTTGGAAGCGTTGGGGTGGAGTGGTGTTGTTGTTTGCGATTGTCTTACAACCATTTTATCGATTTGATCTTGAAGAACTCGCTGAATGGGATGCAAAACCAACCATGTGGCGTATTCCTTTACAAATTTCTGCGATGAAGATTCCGGAATGGTATCAAGACTTGGATCCTGATGGATGGGAAGGAATAATTGAGTTGCCATTGGAGCAACAACAAGATTTATTGTGCACCTACCAGTCTATTCATCGTCAAAAGGTATATCGTTCCTGGGCCACTGTTCCTGCAATCCCACCTTGGATTCGTCATTCTGGTGGCGGTCTAGAAGGAAAGCGCATGCGTTGGTTGGCAAAATCGGAGCCTCGCGGTGACAAAATGGAGGATTGGTTTCGCGATGTTTCACGCAACCCGTTGGCAATGGAATGGAATGACTTTTCTGCCAAAGATCTTCAGATATTGATGGAGTATGGTGATTATCGCTGGTTGATTGTGCACCAAAGAGGATATTATTTGACGGATCCAAATCAAGGGGATGTTTTGTACAGAGATGTTGTACGAAATCTGGAGAGTACTCTCGGGTTAGAAGCAACAAAAGTCATAGAGCAAGAAGCATTTGAATGGCCTGGTAAAACAGAACAGTTTCCAGTGGGTCCTGCATGGATACCGTGGGCATCTCAAGAGGTTCAAAAGCCTGTTCAAGACATGCCTAGACTTTATGAAATGGCTATATTTGATCTGAGAGAGTGGTTTGATCCGATACCTGTAGATGGCTGAAATCTGATTTAAATCCCTTTTTCTCTACGATTGATTCAAGATTGAGCCATGATGTAGGGTGGATATGTTATATTTTGAGCATAGATAGAGGAGAGATCAATGTTTGTGTGGTTGATACTTGGGTGTTCCGTTAAAAGTGGAGTCGCCGTGTGGAAAATGGATCAGCAATATGCCGAGCTCAATACGGCCGAAAGTCGCAGTGCTCCGTTTGAGTGGGCGATGGCTGAAGAATATAGAAATAAGGCCAAAGAAGAATACGCTTCCTCTCAGTTTGAAGATGCTGAAGACTTGGCAACACAATCAGTAGATTGGATGAACCAAGCAGTTCTTGCTGCAGAAGAAAAGAAAAAACAAGAGGACGAGGCAGAGCAATGATATCAATGTTGTGGATGGGCCTATTGGCTTGTGTAAAATATGGTCCTGTTCAGGTAATGCATTCTGATTTGGATATGAAACTTGCCATTGCAGATCAAGACCCTTGGACCAAAGAATGCGCACCCAATGAAATGGCAGCGGCAAACAGTCATAAGGTTTTTGCAGAATTGGAGTTCCGTCAAGGTTCCACCATTCGTGCAGAAGAGCATTTAACCGTTGCCTTGAGTAACGTTCAAGAGGCTATGAACATTGCCAACGAATGTCGTCCGAGAGACAACGATGAAGATGGTATTTTGGATCACATAGACAAATGTCCAGATGTTCCAGAAAGCTTCAATGATTATCAAGACGACGATGGGTGTCCAGAAAAAGATACGGATGGGGACAAAATCTTTGATGATCAAGATCAGTGTAGTACGGTTGCTGAAGATTACGATGACTTTCAAGATGAGGATGGTTGTCCAGAATATGACAACGATAAAGATGGCTTGGTGGATACTCAAGACCAATGTCCGAATGAACCGGAAGATTATGATGCTTTTCAAGATGATGATGGTTGTCCAGAAGACTTGGTAGACACAGATAGAGATGGTGTCATGGATGATGTCGATAGGTGTCCGAAGAAAAAAGAAACAAAGAATGGATATATGGATGCTGACGGTTGTCCAGATGCCGCTCCCAAAGGTGTTCGAGTCACCGATACCGAGATTGTGATCGAAGAAAAGATCTATTTTGAAACAGGAAAAGCAGTCATTTTATCGAAGAGTTACAGTATTTTGAACTCTGTTGCACAAGCCATGAAAGATTACGATCAAATACAGGTGGAAGTGCAAGGACATACGGATTCAGATGGATCAGCTTCGTACAATAGAAAACTGTCCGATTCAAGAGCCAACTCTGTAAGACAGTATCTTGTGGATGCTGGAATTGATGGATCCAGACTTCAAGCCAAAGGGTATGGAGAAGATACCCCGATTGATACCAATGCGACGTCAGAAGGAAAAGAACGAAATCGTCGAGTTGAATTTAAAATCATTGGAGGCATGTAATGTTTTCTCTATTGTGGCTAGCATGTGCAGGAGATGAATCACAATATGCAGATGTTACGTCTCGAGATGAAGTTGATGTAATCGTAGAACCTTCAGATGACACAAGCGACGAAGTTAATGAACCTGGGGACACAGTAGATGAAGTGATTGTAGAGGAGAAAATATCGTTTAGAGCTCCTTTGATGACTTGTGAAGAAGTTCAAAAACGTACCTTGACAATGACACGAATGTTTCCAGGGAGTTTAGATACTGAAGACATATCGGAGGCCTCATTTTACAATGAGGTATCTCGTATTCCGTTAGGGGCTTCAGGAATAGAGTTTTCTCAAACAGAAGACTTGGACGATTGTATCTTCTCAGTTGATTTACCGACGCCAAATTTAGAGGAACTTCAAGAAGTGAAGCTTCTTGAAGATGGAGAACAGGTAGAGATTGGTGTACAATGGGCTTTTTATTATCCAACGACGTTTGTTCAGCAATCTGTTGACTGCCAAACATTATCGTTGACGGAAACCAATACACAGAAAGTATCTTGTGAATCGACCTATTCAACACCATTGACCCCAACGCCAGATCCAAGTCAAGAAGTATCAGATGCTGCCGTCGTATCTGGAGATATTTACGATTGGGGTTCCGATGTATTGCCTGTGTATGTACAAGGAGATGTACAAGGTGCTTTTGGTGATTTGGGATTTGAACTGGGTTGGAATCTTGCTAGATTCATAGATGGAGAGATAGTGTTGGTTGAGCCTTTGGGCTATTTAGATCAACTTGAACAGATTGTTTTAGACAATCGAGATTTTCTACCTCGATATCAGATAAACGGCCGTGGCTCGATTTCTGCGGAAGCGGATTTTGGAGACTCATACAGTATAGATTTAATATCTTCCCAATGGTTTAATGGTGTAACAACTGTTGAAACGGGTGTTTCGATGTACATTCAAGACAGTGATGTGTCTTGGTCTTTTGAGATCTGGGGGGCTCCAGAAAGCGACCAATTTTTTGGTTTGTCCTTTCCTTCTGACAGTCCTTTTTATCAACAATGGGCTTCGGAAGTAGATGTGGCGGCTTTTGTACCCATTGTATTCTCAGGCATGCCATCACAATATAGCAATGGTGCACCAGTCCAAGGAGATGATATTCAGTCTACGGATGCTCGTTTGGGAGCCGTGTGTAAAGATTCTTCTACCCTCGCATTTACATTTTTACGGGAGGCCCGTCGACCTTCAGATGTACATTGGTATAGCCTAATGGGAATCAGTCCTGGATGGTATGCTCAATATGGAACACATGGTGACGCAAGTACATGGAGAATGGTGATAGAAAACACAGATTCTGCAAATCCGTACAACTATGTCAGCCTATCGATAGGCAACAGCTGTCAAGTCCCATCGGATTGGTTGTAGTATACATCGAAACACGATGTGTTTTATCTGTTTAGAATCCATCAAGAGGAGCGTCGTTGGGGACAATGTGGATTCGACTGAGAAGTTCTTTGGGGACTCTCTCTGCTAGTATTTTCTCAACACTTTTTCCAGAGAAACGAGAGGATGCATGCATGATGACAATGGCAGGCTGACAAAAAAGACCTGGATTGTCAATGATGTCATCAATGTGCATATGGCCACGACGTTTTGATTCTACCTTGTCTACGTCATCATCGAAGAAAGTGACTTCAGTGATTAATACTTTGACCTTTTGTAATATGGGCTCTCTGTGAAACACTTCAATCGTTGTATCGCCTGTATAGGTTACCAGCGGTGTTTCTACAGCGGCAGTCAATTCAAAACCAGCTTCACGCAACCCTTGTAAATCAGAAGGTGTCAGTCCATGATATTCTGGTTTCAATTTGTTTCGCATTTCGGATAACACATATCCTTGGCAAGGAGCACGATGAATGGAACGATAAGTACGCATGCACAATTGTTTGTTGATAACGATTCGATCACCAGGAGACACGACCTTGATTGTATACTCCATATCTGACCGGACCAACTTTCCTGCTGCTTTCATAAATGCAATAAAATTATCTTTATCCTCCGCTCCAATAACA
>Ga0206130_10001172_pt1 | contig 39503 bp, 58 predicted proteins | sample Helgoland_Spring_9_FD_148637 | JGI IMG/M metagenome (GOLD analysis project Ga0206130, IMG submission 148637) | Pelagic subsurface seawater microbial communities from Kabeltonne, Helgoland, North Sea - Helgoland_Spring_Bloom_20160512_1 | ecosystem: Environmental > Aquatic > Marine > Epipelagic ...
GTCGTTCTACTACCAACATATCCTGCAATCTCTGCAAAACTGTTTATAAACTCATCATTCCATTTTATCTGATATGGTATTTCTATGTACGCATTTCTATAAGGGTCAGTCTTAACTACATATTCATCTGTTGTGACTAGATATGCTTCATGTGGATAGTATTTCAAAAAGTTGTTGACTAATGTATCTGCATCTATGGCTTGTTGTTTAAATGAGTCAATCATTTCTTTGATTTGACTGCCATCATAGTCTAGTATATCAAATGGTTGAAGTAATATAAAATCTTTTAACTTACTAGATGCGACTGTAACATCTAACTTGACATAATGCATTTCTCCCATTGGAGTGTGTTCTAATACATTGTAACTTGTGATAAACCCTGCACTGTATGTTAAAATTTTGCTAGATACAAGATCCTTTTCAACAACGATACGTTCTGAATCAACAATAACACCAACTTCTTTTTCAATGACTTTTTTAAATGCTTGTTGTTTTGCGTCCTCGAATGAGAAACCCTCTCCAGTAACTACGATTGCGTATACTGGAGAAGATATGAATAGGAGTAAGAGAAGTAGGCTTCTCATAGACTTAACTCCTTAGTAAGATAATTTTCTAATTAGTTCTTCGTTCTCACGTGTCCAAATTGCTGTCACACGCATTAGTTGATCGTCTATCTTTTTGTGTTCAAAGCCTACGCCTACTAGTCTACGACTTGAAAAGGCTGTTGCAGTTGATGTCACTATACGTTCCATGTCATTAGCATTGACACGTACTGATGTATCGCCTAAGGCTTCTTCTTCTGTGATTTCTACTGAGCCTTTCATTATATTATTAATGGTGTCTTCGCCCTTCTCAATGTTCTTTACGATTGTCTTTACAACTCTATCTGAGGTGACTTCGACTCCATGGAAATCTGAAAGTTTTGCTAGTGCTAGAACTTCTCCTGCTTCCCTTGCATTGACTGCTAGAGCATTTGTCCCACCATTAGAATTAACAGTCACTGTTACTTTGATTTCTTTGATGTTCAACTCTTTACAACCTAATGTCCATTTTCTTTTTAGACATTCAGACTTGACTACAACACCATCTTTGTTGAACTTAGATGTTAGTTCCTGACTCATATATGGTTCAGTGTCTGGTCCGTCTGGTCTATCAACTGAGTTCTTTGAACCCATCATTGAACATCCTGACATGACTAGTCCAAGACTTAATATTATTGCTACATTTTTCATTTGTTTCTCCTACTCATTTTAAAGTATAGTTTATTATACAAGATTGGGTTATGATAAACAATGCATTTGGGTAAATCATTGTCTTATCGTTGGGTCATATTGTTCATATTGTCCTGTATACCAGTACTTGAATAATTTCTCTGCAGGTTTCCCTCTGATTGATTGTGATATATTTGGGAACCCTTCTATTGTCTTTGCTGAAGATTGTCCAGTGTCTGGTATCAATGTATCTGATAACCAATACCCTGTCGATGTTGTTGTGCCTAGCGTCTCAAACCAACCCTGAGTATCGACTGCTCTAAATAATCCTTCTGTGAATATTGCTTGAGCAGAGAAATCAGTTTCTATTTGATATTGTATACAATTGGTTCCGACATCGTTTACAGTTCCTTGTGTACAGAATCCGTCTTCTAACCAACCACTTGATAGAAATCCTGCATGACTTTGAGCAAATGCATTAAACATGACTGGAGGCACAGTCGAACTTGAGTTGTACCAACATGGTTGACTGGTTAAACAATTCCATTCGTCAAACTTTGTTTCTATCCATAGCGTTGCTCGTTCTTGCATCTTGTCAACTGTAGCAGTTGCAACTTCATCTTCAAAGAACATGTGTCCAAATGGTAAGATGATACCATCTACCTTATCAAATACTCTTTTATCATTCCATTGAGGACCCTCACCAACATATATTCTGCCCGAGAATCTTCCTCTGATTTGATCAATGATACTACCTTGTCTCTCCATGTAATAGTCTTTGAGTTCATCAATTTCTTCTTGTGTTATTTCTGAATCGTCACTAGTACCACAATGAAAGCATAGCCACATTGCACTCCAGTCAGCAGATATTGCTCCAACACCAAGTTGTTCTAAACGATCTGCTTCCCACAAGATGTGTTCTTCGTGGGTATCCATAATTTTCTTTAAGAGTGGCATGTCTAATTTTACATAACCAGTTTCTAAAAAGCCTTCAAATAACTGAGTTCGGTTTGTATCTTGTGTTAGAAACTGCCAAGTATAATGAGTTTCGATATCTAACTTTTCTGCTTCAGCAACAATGTATTCAACTACCCAATCATCTAAATGCTTAGAGTTGTGGTTCAGTTGCCAAACTTCTACGTTGCCTGATTGCCAATAACCAAAATTGTATATGTTGACTTCTGTAACGCCATGTTCTTTGAGTCTTCGTAAGGTTGTTCTATACATTAATTTAGTGTATTGAGACTGTGTGCAGTCTTGGATCCAAGAGGCATTGTCATTTCTATAGTTACCATAAATCCATTCGACACCGTAATCCTTTAGACCAATTGACTTGACGTGATCGTCACTAAACGAGTTCTGAGGGGTCGGCAATTCATACTTGCCTAGATATGATTCATATATGTCTGCGTTGTGAGGGTTCACACAGGAGCCCTCAGAGTCTTCTGTGTTGATCTGTACAGATACTTGTGCTGATGCACCTCCACATGATATACCAAATGTTTTACTACCATTACCAGACATAGTAATAGTTTGGTTACCCGAAGTTGCCTTAGTACCTGACCAATAGCCTGATGCTGTACATGCTGATGCGTTAGAACTATTCCAAGATATGACTACTGAGTCACCTTGCATTACACTTGATTGACTTGCTGTGATAGATGCTGTGGCTTGGGGAGTACTTGGACTAGTACCACTGCCTGTGGGTTGAACAGGTGTGCTTGAGCCTCCGCCCCCTCCACATGCTGTGAGCATTCCTACTAATGGAATGATAATAATGTGTCGATAAAATGTCATTATGTGTACCTATGTGTGTCACTATGTCTATACAGTGTACACGTTTAAGTACCTTATGTCAAGTTTTATTTGTTATCTTTTAGATATTCTTCTATCTGTCGTTTTTCAATGTCTGACAATAAATCCACATCATATTCACCTGTTTCGATTTTGGAAACTAAGTGTTTAAGATATTCATCATTATATAGATAAGAATCAGATTGGTCCTTTTGAATTTCAATCCATTGTGTGCCTTCAAACTTGAATACACGATTTGGGTTAGCATCTACTCGTACAAAGATATCACCTTTGTTTGCAACTTTTGGAAAGGTTGAACCAAAACTATGAGTTGGTGTAACTGTATCATCTGTATTTAAGAACAGTTCTGGGTGTAGTGATTTTAAAGCATCTTTCTGAATTGAACGCCCTTCTGGATCTAACATATAATCAGATTCTTCTTTTCTTTCAACAGTAACACCTGTTGTAATAATGTCAGAATCAACAGTGATTTCTTTAGGTTCTTCAATAACAGGTACTTCAACTTCAACAATCTTTTCTACTTCAACTTCAACAATCTTTTCTACTTCAACGATCTTCTCTACTTCGACTATTCGTTCTGGTCCTGGGACTTCAACAAGTCGTTCTTCAATAATAGGTTCTACAACTTCTTCGACTACAGGCTCTTCTTTAGGAAGTGTTTCTTCCCAAGCCTCTAATGCTTTTTTTGCTTCTTCAAGTGTTGCTTCAGGAGTAGGATCGATTGATACAGATTCGACTTCGTTTTCTTTATCATGTCTTGCTTGTTCTGCCTTTTCCCAATCTTCAAATGCTTTTCTGGCTTCATCAATGCTAGGCTTGATTGCTTCAAAGTTTAAATATGGGTATTCTTCGCCAAATGGTTGACTATCGAACTCTCCTCGCTCCTCAGGTTCTGGTGCTACAGGCTCCTCAGGCTCAGGCTTTTTTAGTGTTGGCTCTCCGTCAGGGAACAACTCTTTTCTACGTTGTTCAAATGTGTACTGACTTGCGATTAGCAATAAGACTGCTAGTGGATCAAATACAAAGATGATAACCACGATCAACCATGATACTGCTGTCTCTAATAGACTTGCATCAGCATCTTCTGTACCAGTAAAGAACTCAGCAATGTACCTAATAGGACCTACTTCACTCTCAACTAATCTAACTGCTTGTTCAGACTCAAACTTTTCGCCTTTAAGTTCATCGATTGTAGTATAGATACCATCTATTATAAGGTTCCATTCATCTATCTGAGCAAGGTCATCATCTTGTGATGAATTGGATTGTTCTCTTAGACGATTGATTTCTGCTGTTGCGGCATCAACTGTTGATTGTGTTTGGGCACGATAGTCATTAATGTTACCTTGTGCTTCTCTAACTGCGACTGAGGCTTCCCTACGTAACTCTGATTCTCTGTCCCTTGCACTATCTCTAAGTCTAGTTATTTCTGCGGCAATAGCATCACGTTCTGGTTTTTGTTCTTGTAAGACTCGTTCAGCCTCACCTCTGTTATCTGTTCTATTGATAAACCCAGAATCTTCTTCGTCTCTATAACTTGCTACGAGTTCATCTAAGGGTATAAGTTTATCTGTTTGTACTTTGATGTCTGCTGTTAAAGAAGTCTCTAATGCTTGTAAGTCTCTATCTAATCTTTCATTGATAGCAGTAATCTGTGTTTGGTTGTAATCGATATCGGCTTGTACTGCGCCTCTAGCACCATTAATAATTTCTTGTTGTTGAGTAATAGAACTAGATACATCAAACCCATCACCAGAGTTCAATCCAGCAATACGGTCTTCAAGTATTTGAATTCTATTTTCTTCTCTAGCAATCTGTCCATCGATTCTATTTACAGTTGCAATGGCTTCTGTCGCATTACCAGATGCAGTATCATGTGCTTTAGATAAGAATCCAAAGATACCGATTGATGTGATCAACATTAGGACCAGCACGGCAATACTGAGGTAAGTCTTTAACCACCATGTGGCTATACCCCAATACTTATGTAACCAAACTGCTGTAACGAGTTTGCTTACCTCTAATACGCCTCCCATAATAATAATAGGGATAACGGCCGCTGAGAATATTGCGGCTAAACCTGATACTGAATAAAAAATTGCAACACCACTGATAGTAAGTGCTGTCAATAATGTCAGCCAGGCTATAAATGAATTTGCCTTCATATAATTGGGTTCCTGTGTAATTACGCTATTTTACTATAGTATTTAGCATTATTCTTGCTTGCCAGACATAGTAGGGAATAGATGTCCATACATTCCAAGGAAGTCATTATACGACATTTGATGCCTTCTAGGGATACCAGGTCCCTGTTGAATCTCATATGTAATAAAGGGAGTTATTCCTTCTACCCCTGCTCCTTCTATTAGTCTGTCTCTCATTTTGATCTCAAAGATCAGTATAGAGTCACCATCTGGAAAGGTATGTTTGGAACCTACTAATCCTTCTGGTATGTGTGGAAGGTTATTAGGCTCTGACCATTTACTCATTGTTGTAATCCTTAAAGGCTTGTTTTGTTTCTTCGATTTTAGCAACAAACTCTGGATTATCTGAGATTGGTTCTGGCTTATCTATTACCTCTTGGTCATAGGTAACATCAAAGCCACCCTTTCTCATAGTCCACCAGTCGTCTTCATCCATGTAGTCCCAATCGATTCCGTAAAACTTATCATAACCATTTTCCTCGTAACCCATTTCTTCTAGGTCATCGACAAGTAAATCTCCTGATACAAGATCATCAAACATTTGTTGGACTTCTTTATCAGATTTATCTGGAAAAATATCTTTAAGATATGCTACATCAATTTCTAATTGATATTTTCTTTGGACTTGATGCCATTCAGACATCGTTGCTAATATTACTTTCGCCATATTAGTATCCTGATGTCCAATGAACATACTCTTCTTTGCATTGATATTCACCACAACAACATTGTCCGTTGTCGCTATCAATGTAGTCTCCATCACCTGGCTGTGCTGGTAGCATGTCCGCTAAGGACATGATTTCTTTTGTTTCTGCTTCTATTTGCATATTATTCTCCTTTATTATTCGCCTTCAATATCTTTTCGTAGTTCCTCAACTGCGTCTTCGATGATTGATAGATCAGGTAGATCGTTAGAAACTTGTTCTACCTTTGGTTCTATTATTATTTGGCCTTGAAAGATACTGATACATTCATCAGAATCAAAGCCGTTATCTAAAAGATAGCACTCGCCTTCGTCTTGTACTTCTTCTATAAATTCTTCTAGTTCTTCGCCTTCTTTAGACTTGAAACGTGACCAGTCCCAATCGTCCCAACAGCCGTCCCATGAGTCAATCATTTCTGCTTCAGAGAAATCATTCATCTCCAACTCATCTTCAAAATCGTCAGCCATTGCTTCGACTAACATTTCGACTTCATGTTCATCTTGTGGAGTAACAAACCAGTTACCACTTCTCCAGCCTGTTTCTATGCACACAATATCATCGGTGTCATAGTTTTTAAGATACTCATACTCAACATAACGTTTTTTGTACTTGTTACTTACTTGATAAGTTTTTCCTATTTCTATATTCATTATTTGTCGTCCCTAAATCTTACGAATCTTGGGAATCGTAGACTATATGTTCCATCTTGGTTTTGAGATACTGCATCACATAATACTTCAACAGTCTCGCCTATTACATCGTCAGATGCTGAGTAAAACTCGTCACGTTGCTCATCTGAAAATCCAGAGCCAACATTAACTTTGATTAGTTTGCCATCGTCTGTCCCTTGACAAACTAATGCACCCAATCTACCTTCATTACGTCCAGTGCCATCTTCGATAGCAATGACTTCTAAGTCTACAGTGATAGTAGGCTTCCATTTCATCCAGAAGAGATTACGTTTACACTCGTAAGGTGCCTCTAAATCTTTGATCATAATGCCCTCGAATCCTGCATTGACCATATCGTTAGAGTATGTTTTGATTTCTTGTTTGCCTTCATCAGTATCTAAGTCAACAATAATATGTGACATAGTTTCTACGGAACTGAGGCCTTCTAATAAAGGTCTTAAGTTGTTCATTGCAGTAATACGTTTTCTAAACTGTGCATTGCAATGTCCACGTTGAAAGTCTGCTAGTGGCATGACATCGAATACATGAAACACTGTATCATCAGCCTTAGCATCAGTTTTTCTACGTGCTTGTTTCATTAACTCATTGAATGATGCTCCAACAACTTCTCCATCGAATACAAAACCCTTTGCACAATTACCAATCTCGTTGCCTAACAATGTAATTATTTTTCTTACATTAGTGGTTACTTGATCTTCAATGTGTGTGAAGTTCTCAAAGACTTTGCCATTACGACTGTAGCAAGTTGCGACAGGTTCAGGATGATCATACATGCCAGGCTCAAACGATACTACCATTAGAACTCTTACACCATCTAATTTAGGCTCAAGTCTTTTGGTGCCTGACATTTCAGGTCTGCCATCGCCATTTGTAGCAAGTTGGCATTTAAAGACTGGTACTTCGTAGTCAGTCTTCTTACAAACTTTGTTGATTGTGGATATAGAAAATCCAGCACGTAAATCTCTGCGAATGACTGGAGCACAAAAGTTGTTCCATTCATCACTAGAAAATTGTAGTGACATTTTTGCTACTGCATCAATAGCATCATTACCAGTCAACTTACGTTCTTTAAGTTGTTCTAGTAATTCGATAAACTCTGGGTAAGGGTTGGCATAGTCCCTATCTGATTCCTGATTGTCTGGAATCTTTTTGATGCCAAATGTAACATATGGATTGTAACACATGCCAGCAAGTTTAAGGAACGTATCTGCATTCTCACTGCCTAAAGTAGCGGCTTCTAATGCTTGGGTCAAAACATCTTGCTTATGAAGTTTTGAATTTGATTCGTTAATTTTATGTATCCAACTTGCACTCATATGTTTCTCCTAAATATACTATTATTATACAGCCAAACGTATTCAATGTCAACCGTCAATTGACTGTTTAAATTCAGAAATCCACATGCTTATTTGAGTAAATGCTTCTTCAATAACAATTGCCATTCCTTCTGATCCACCAAACGAATAGGCACACAATAAGTACCCTATCACAAATCCAATTAAATAATTTTTCATTATGCCTCCTTTAGCACTCGATTAAGTTGAGTGACCATACCATTATCGTCCTTTCGGTAACTTTTTACTGTTCCTTTGATAGACATGACTTCACCAACTTTGGTTACGATCTTTGATGATCCAAAGAATACAACCTCATCATTGTCAGTTACTGCTGTTATGAAGTAGCAGTTCCATTTGTGAGATAGGAAAGTTCTTAATACAGTAACATTAAGACTAACACGATCTTTGATCTTGCCAATAGTCTTGTCTGTAGTTACCTTAGCGATTTCTTTATCTTGGTCCTTACGAACGTTGGCCCTTTCAAATGATTGAGGAAGACTAGCAATGATAGCAACATCTAGTTTACTATCAATGGTTTCTTTGTCTGCGATTTCCATTGCAGTCTTTTCAAAGTCACTAACATGTGCGCCAGTCAACAATTTGAATGTCAGAGCCTGAAAATGCTGACGTACCTTAACGCCTGCATTCTTGTCTGCAACAGTCAAGTGCATTGGAGATTCGTCTAACAGACGGTACATGATTTCCCTGTTAGTCTCTTTTTTAGACTCTTCAGGTACAAACTTAATGTATTCTTTATTAAGACGTTGTGCCTTACATGCAACTGCCCAAACATCATTTGCTGAATAGTTTAGGCGGTTGTTTGACATTTTTTTCTTAGACATAATTGTCATTCCTTATGCACTCCAGTATGATTCTGAAAGAGTTGACATGTAGTGAGGAGTATTGATTCCCTCAGTTACAGTGATTTTTTTACCAGTACCTGGGCAGATGCCAGTCTTAGTAATCATTGGTTCAACATAATCTTCAACAGCAACAATCGTATAAGACGATGCAAACTGCTTATGAGTAAGATTAAAATGTGACTCAGTAGCATCACGGTATGCATTGTGCATCGGAGCATGATACTCAGGTAGACCATTAGCAACACATTCAGCAACTTGATCATATGCTTTTTGGTAGTACTTAACAGTTCTAGTGATGCCTGCTTTAGCGGCACCTACAGTCTTGTACTGAGTAGAAGCATAACTTCTTTTGTTAGGCTCTCTGTGGATTGCTTGATTAGTGTTGTCAATGATTAAGTACATATTGTTTCCTTGTTTGTTCATAATATACATATATTATACGCAAAATTGTACCCAATGTCAAGCCTTTTTACCCATTATTTTCACTTTTTTCACTTTTTTTTGGGTTTAATTGGGACAACATTGCTACTTACGACAGTCAATTTGGGCTTATTTCTGATCTCTTTAGCGGCTTCATCTACCCCTCGTAGCCCAGGACTTCTGACTTTTAGTGTTTTGGGTGAGGGAGAATCATTTTCTTTGGCTTGTTCTGTGACCAACAGATTAGTCTCTTTAGCAAACAATGACATCATATAGACTACATCAATTTGACGTGCCTCATCCTGTTCGATAAGCCAGTCAGTGAATTTGGTATACCCTCCTTCCAACAGCAATTTGCCGATGAATTCTAGGTTACCCGCATATCTGCCTTCAAACAATGATGATTTCATAATTGTAGTATACTAAAAAATAGTACCAGTGTCAAGGGCAATATGCCCAAAACTTGCGTCTCGGGCATAATGTTTTTTTATGTTTTTTGTGACGAATTGAGGAAATGCGTTACGGTGTTATTTGTGCAATTGAGTAAACCATAATGTAACAGCATGAAGAACCAATCAATGCGAAACCTATAGTCTCACATAATTCTCCACGACCATCACATCCGAATAGTCTTTCTCCCATCTTACGAATAATTTTCAATTTTAATACTCCAGTGTGTGTAGATTGTGTTGTGTAGGACCCTCCTACAAATTCTATTTATCCCTGTATTACGAAAACTTATATTTAATTATCAAGTCATAACTCAGATGCATAACCCATATGCACACTGGTCATACAGAGTCTAAAAAGTCTCTCAAAGTACCATGTAAGGTCAACATCATGGCTGTTTTATGATCATAGATTCTGATAAAAGGTTCTCCCTTTTCTCCCTTTTTTTGGTGGACGCCAAGGTAATATGGACATTTAATCTTTTTGATGATTTCTTGTACAAATGCTTCTGGTGCAATGATTCTACGTTTGTGCATTGACTTAGGATTAAGTCCCAAAGGAAAATCATAGTATTCAAGGTTAGCCATTTCAAATGCATCAAGTCCTGATAAGTTAAGTCTTAGTCCTTGACCACCTCTGCCTGTCAGCCACCATTCAAACATAACATTGTCAATTGGCATTGTGTGGTATTGTCCACGTGGTATTGCGTTGAGTATTGCTTCTGTGATTTCTTTTTTAGTCTTCGGAAATATCATCAGGGTACACTTTTCGCCCTGAGTTCATAAAGACAACTGTAAACTTATCTGTTTTGAATTGGGCATTTAACTTTCTGCATAAGTTTCTTGCGTGACCTGGATTAGAGAAACTTGTCTTTTTGTATTTGGGTGCGGCATCGTTAGTTAAATAATGAGAAGATTTTAAGTTGATAGGTTGCTCATCATAGTAAACAGCCCAAATGCCTGATGCTTCGATAATTTGATCACATTTGTATGTTTCTTTATCTACATACTCTAATAATACAGATGGCTGGTTTCTACTCATTTGAAAGATCCGCCTTTAACCTGTATATCAATCGTTTCTTCATTTCTATTCTCAATTTCTTCTTTGCTTAACTCATGTAAGTCTGCCAACAGTACACTAATATCGTCTCGCAAACCTCGTGCATCATCTTTGGTCATTACCAAAGTATTAGATTGTTTACTTTCCATTACAGTCATTTTATTAAAAAACGATTTAATATGTAACATGTCTATATATTTATCTGACTTTGTGCTTCAATTTTTGTTTTATAAGGTCCTGAATAAGGATAACGTTGAATGAAAATATACTTTGGACAGAAAATTACTTCTGTTGTGTTGTTATGTTCAACGACAAAATACCCTGCGGCATGAAAACATTTAGACTTTTCAGTCTTTGTAAAGACATGTAATCCTCGTGCTACGTCAAATACTGAATTAAACGTTTTGTTTGGACAAGGGTATTCAGGGTAAGGAACTTCTAAAGTTGTTTTAGATACTTCAGGTGTGACAAATTTAATTTTAGTATTTTTTATGATCTCATCAGTAGTACTGAATTGAAAACTTTGTCCAGCTAAATTAACACCATATCCTTCGATGTTTGCAGATACATTTCCTACTTTGTTTTTACCGTCAGTCAATATCCAAAATTCACCGTCTGTGATTGGCTTTGCTGTTAATTCTACATCTAATATCATTTTGTCTCCTTTTGAGTTATTATTCATTTATTAATGCTCCTTGGTATGATTTGTTCAACCATTTAGCATAACTATCTGCTTGATCACTGATTCTGTTAAGTTCATATTTCCCACAGAACCTCATAAAATGCACACCAACTTGTGCTACTTCCTTCTTATCATTGACGCCTTTCTTTACAACAATGTCAGTATTATCTCTGAATAATCTAGGCTGTGCTGTAAGATCGATCAGTGTACGATTGCGTTCATAATCATCACGTACCCTATGCTCGACATCATTGTGATCAGTCCAACGTTGTAACATGATGTTGTTCCAGTTGAATCCACCTTTGTCTTTATCAGCAAATGCTTCTAATAGACCTGTCTTGTTCTTAGTGCCCTTCTTACGTACACCTGGATATGCACTAAACACATTGTCACTAGTGTCGCCACGCATACATTTCTCAAACAATAGATACTGAGGGTCTTCTAGTGTCTTATGTTCTTTAGTCTTCTTGTCAATGACTGGACGACCTTTATCATCAAAATAGCCATCGATAGTAATTAATTGTCTAGTAACACCGTTATACATATGAACAGACTCTGATAACAATTGTAGATAGTCAGTGTCAGTTGAGATAATGATATGCTCATCATCTGGATGTAGTGCGGCGAATCGTGCTATACAATCATCAGCCTCAGCATTAGGATCACGTAAAACTGTTACATTAGTTTTCTCTGATAAGAAATCAATTAATGATTGATAAGTCTCCCAGAACATTTCGCTCTCTTCGACCTCAGCCTCAGTCATGTCTTGTTCTTTGACTTTACGTGTTGCCTTGTAAGGCGTGTAAAAATCCTTACGCCATGAACGACCTTCTAAACAAAAGACTACATGATCGACACCATAGTTACGAACTGCTTGGTTGACTGACCCTAGAGTCAGATGCAATGCCATGCCTATCTTTTCCCAAGTATCTGCATTACGTGATGCAACATGCTTGGCACGAAAGAATGTATTCATTGTGTCTATTAGTGCGTATTTCATATACCAGTACTCTTATTTATCATAATATGAGTGTATTATACGCAATAACTTAGCAGATTGCAAGCCTTTATGGGTAAAAAGGGTAAATTAAATAATTGGGGGAGGGGTAGGCGGAATATATGCTTGTACACCAGAGTCTTTTGTAGGCTCGACAAAACCTTCTGCTTGTGCTACTTCTTTGTTATCAAAGAACTTATACATTTCTTCTATTAAAAATGCTCTAGTCTCAGGGTTAGATAAGTCCATTCTGCGTTCATTGATAAGAGTGGTTTGATGTGACTTCCATGCATCAAATGCTTTCTGAGATACAGTTTCTAATAAGTCTTTACCTGCTTGTCCTGGTAAAGGTGGAAAGGACATTGCTGGTAATTCTTCTTGGTATTTTTTACAAAAGACTACTGTTTCCATTATTGTACCTCTGAGCGGCCATCGCCTAAATCTTTCTTTGTAACTACTCGCATTTCTGCACCTGTGATAGGATCAACATCTCTGTTTCTATTCTGAGGATCTGCTTGATCTTGTTCGTAGACTTCTAATGCAATGTTTCGACATACAGTCTGAAACCATCTATCTACAAGTTCTTCATCAGTATCGTCTTCTTTTACTTTGTATCCTTGCTTGATAAGATTCAATACAAACTTATCATTCCAATCCATTTCAAATGCACCGTTATTAATATCTTCAGGATCAAGTTGCATGTCTAAGATAGATACCCAAGGTTCTCCAGCCCTAGTTGCCTTTTCCTTCTCACTAAGTTTATGTACTGATTTCTTTTTCGGTGCTGGTTCGGGTTTTTTCTTACCGAACATATTTTTTATATTTTCAAACATTTAATCCCTCTCTGTCATATACTTATCATGCAATTTGAATGACGCAAGATTTTTACCTTTAGACTCGCACATAATGTCAGCCCATGCTAGATGATCAAGTGCCCAGTCATTTGCTGGATTGTTCCAGAAGTATTCAGAATGAGCCCTGAGTTTTTGCTTCTTGTAACCTGATTCTAGTAGTGTATCTAACTGTGGTAATTCATCAGCATTGTGACCTACAAGACAATCCTCACGTGATACTGAGTAATGAATGACAGGACGAACACCACGCCATGAATCAATTATACGCTTACATCGATCATCGGTTGGTAGAATGTATTCTCCGTCTTTGACCCAGTGATGGTGTATGTCCAAAACGAGTGCAACATGATCGGCGAGTTCGAGGCTGGCATCAAGTCCCCATGACATTTCGTCATTTTCGATTGTAATTGTGTTTCGTGCCTCGGGTGAGAGTCTGGGTAAGACATCGATAATACCTTGCGGACCTTTCTTGCCCGAGATGTGTACATTGATTTTAAAGTCCTGAAATGATCGACCGTAGCCCATTGCCCTTGCCATATCAACATGATATTCAAACTCCGTTATACTGTTATTTACTATACCTTCACTTGCTGATGCAAGAACTGTAAACTGACCTGGATGAAACGATAGCCTGACATTGTTTGTACGTGCAACCTCACCGATAGGCGCACATAGTTGCTCCATACGATTACGAACGTCAGTCTGTTTGTAGAAGTATGCGAATTCAGGATGACTGTAGCCACATAGCATATCACTAGTTAGACGTACCATACGTAATGATTGGGGTAATGTAGCGACCTTAGATACAAGATTGTATGTATTAGTCAGATTACGCTCCATGATGTCCCACATTTTTTGTTCTGCGAGATCAGGATTATTACGTAACCACGTGAGTGTAGTGGAACCCGTATTGAGACCCTCAGTAGAAACCATTTGTTGCTTGTGATTGATTTCTGACCATTTACATGCGAAGCCAATTCTTTTAATATTGTTATTTGTAAACATTGATAAATACTCTTATAAAGTGATGGAAAATAAAACCTATGCATGATATACGAAACATACTGAATATTATAAACGAAAGTGAGGGTAATGTCAAATCTAATTTACCCGAAGCGAATCCGGGTGTAACGTCAGATTTAGTAAAAACCACAGCAAAGTTTCAAGGACGCTCAGATGGTTCTAATGACGGCATGTCTAATGATTTTGAAGTAATGTCTTTAGAAGATTTCTTACTAGATAATGGCGTAGAACCTGATGAAGATGCAGAAGAATTGGCTATCAAACAACAAGCCCGGGCTGATGGAGATGATGAAGCAGAAGATTTAGAAGAATTCTATGTACCTCCCTACAATAATAACAAGAACATAAGATCAGCAAATCAGAGATCATCTGGTAGATGTGAAAAATGTAGAGGAGATGGAACAATACTCAATCCTCAAAGAACAGACGTTATGGTTTGCCCAGAATGTAGTGGAGCAGGATTCTTTGGAGATACAAAGAATCGCAGAGAACCAGCAGATCAATATACAGAAGGTTTAGGAAAGGATGGTAAAGGACCTGCTGTTAAGTATAAAGATAGCACTCAAGCAGATTTAGATCAAAGAATTGCAAATGCAAGTCCACCTAAAAGAGATAAGGAAGAGGCTTCAGCAGATGAAGGCGAAGTTGCTAGACATTTAAGACACATGAGACAACTCTCAGGTCAATCAAAAATCGATGAAGTACTTGATGCTCAATCTCGTAAATTAGGCGACAAAGAATTAACTGATTACTTAGATAGAATTCTAGCAAAACAAAAAGGTAAGACAGATAAGTACAAACTTCCGTATGTACACAGATCATTAGTTAAGGATCTTATCCCTATCGTTGACCAAGAAAAAAACCCGTATGATTTAGACAAATTAGCCAAAGACATTACAGTACGTCCGACTAAGTTACTTAAGCAAAATGAAAAGATGCAACACAGTGACGGTACAACTAGTATTTTCTACAATGTTGGTATCCCTGCTTTAACAGGTTTAGGTTATGATGAAGAAAAACAAGAATTTGCTATTGTAAATACATGCCCAGGAGCAGGAGAGTGTAAGACATTCTGTTATGCTTTAAAAGGTGGATATGTACAATGGAGAGCATCATCATTAAGTCAAACACGTATACTTAACTACTTATGGAATGATCCTGACGGATTCATGGAACAATTGTCAACTGAAATAGACAGAGAATCCAGAAAAGCAGATGCTAAACAAGGTAAACATAAAGTTACTATTCGTTGGCATGATGCTGGTGATTTCTTCTCAGACAAATATTTAGAAATGGCTTATAAACTAGCCGCAACTCATCCTACTGTAGACTTCTATGCATATACTAAAATGGCAGACGTTGCAGGTTCAGTTCAAAATAGACCACCCAACTTTAAGATTAACTTCTCAATGGGTGCTAGAAAAGGTGAAGAGAAACGTGTAGACTTCGGTATAACAAAGCATTCTTCAGTTGTTCCTAAAGATATCTTTAATGATCTTATTCAGAAAGATGGTAACAAGATTCTCAAAGATAAAGACGGCAAAATTCAATGGAATAGTCCTGAAGATTGGGAAACATTCAAAGAAAGACTAGCAAACAAATATTCAATAAATCCACAGTCTATTATTAGTTATTCAGAAATGATGGATATACCATTAGGTTCTCGTACTAAAGGCGACAATGCTGATGGTGCAAGAGGATTTAAAAATGATTTATGGAATGTTGTAGTTGCTCCAGGTGATGGAGATGATTCAGCCAATCGTGCAGACGTGCTTGGTACCTATCTGTTAATGCACTAAATCTTAAGTAGTTCTTCGAAACTATAAAGGTTTGTCATATATGTTGATTTATCTTTAAGTACTGTTTCAACAAGATCGCCTTGTCTACGAGGTCCATACTTAATATCAAAGTCAACATTGTTAACTTCTTTGAACTTCTCTGCTATCTCAGTAACACTTCTACCCACACCATGCCCTAGACATTCGATGCTGTTTGAAGGTTTGTCAATTGCTTTTGATAATGACTCACAGATTTCCATAACATGTACATAGTCTCTAAGACATGTTCCGTCAGGCGTATCATAGTCATTGCCAAAGATTGTTAGTTCTTTAGTGTCGATTGCATTGACAAGATTATACATCAGTCCATCAGGGTTTGTTGCAGGGAATCCAGCAGTACCAATCACATTATAGAATCTAAAGATTGAAAAGTCCTTTGGATTACGTTTCATACAGTATTCTATAATACAGTCTTCTGCCGCACGTTTAGAGACGCCATACGGGTCGTAGCAATGTTCTGCTACACCAGTAGATGCAAAGATAAAATTGTTAGTCTTTACTTTAGACAATACATTCATTGTGCCATTGACATTAGTAATGTAGTAACTGATAGGCATTTCTTTGCTTTCATTGACTCTTACTTTACCAGCAAGATGTACGACTGCATCAAACTCCTCTTCAAAGTCCTTTGGAAAAGGTTGATTGATATCGAAAGGTAGATATTGAAAAAGATGATCTAAGTTAGACTCATCAGGATTAGTAGCATGATGAGGGAAGTTAATATCTAAACACCATACTCTATGTCCTTGCGATTGCAATAGAGTTGTTAGATGTGATCCTATATAACCTGCACCACCTGTAATTAATACTTTGCTCATAGTTTGATCGCTAATAGTAAAAGGATTGCTACTAATAATACGTTAGTCATAAAAATGCCTATTGCTAAAATTGTGTGATACCATATCCATCTTGTCTTGTATGCGTTTTCAATCGTTAGTTCTGCAGGATCTACATCATCCTTCATCATGTCTATGATGACCGTTTCTTTTTTGATTTCTGGTTCTGGTTTCTTCCAAAACGGTGTATTATACCACGCCATCTGCGTACCTCTTTCCTAGTTAGTAATTAGTATTGTATATGGAAAAGGGCCTGATGTCAAGCCCTTTGTTTACCAAATTATTTAGATGATTGATTCTTTGTCTTTTGTAGTCCACTGAATTTTAACGCCTCTGCGTTCTAACTCTCTAATACATTTTGCTCTGCGTTTTTTATTAGGTCTATCTGAATTGATTTCTTTGAATAAGTCTTCTTTAGATATTCCTTTGATATAGTAATTAGTTGTTACTAACTTACCTGTTCCTCTTTCTCTAATCGTTTCCGTTTTCTTATATTTCGTTGGCATTTCTCTCCGTGGTTGTGTGTGTTAAATTTCGACTGTAGTAGTCGGCTCCTCTATTTGAAGTAATCCTGCTGGTGGGTTATTATGCCCAATCATGCTATCACTACTTCCAATAAACTCTTCTCGCTTTGAATCCCAATTCTTTAAAGCATCTTTGATACTTGCTTCTGCTAATACTGAACAATGCAGTTTGATAGGTGGCAACTCTAAGGCGGCCGCGATGTCTCTGTCTTTGATTAACTGTGCTTCTTCTACTGTCTTGCCTACTAGCATTTCAACAAACATAGTTGAACTTGCTATAGCACTTCCACAACCATATGTTTTGAATTTAACATCAACGATCTTTTCGTTTTTGTCTAGTTTGAGTTGAAGTTTCATAACATCACCACATGCGGGTGCGCCGGTCATGCCTGTTGCTACATCTTTATCTTTAGGATCGAATCTTCCTACTGAATGTTTCTCTGGATTTTTAAGGACGTCCTCGAACCTGTCTACTACTTTTTGTGAATATGCCATATTACTTTTACTACTACAAAAACTTATTAAGTTCCGTAATGTTTGCGAATTGTTTCTATTTTTTCCTCTGCACCTGCGATCACTTCAATCTGTGTTTCAATTGCTTGAACTACGTCTGGGTGTTCACCAATCCCTGCTGGATTGTCTTCATATACTTTAATGTTGGCTTTTGCCATTGCGACTTCGCCTTCAAGTTTTTTGATCAATGCTTCTAATAGATAATTCATTGTTGTTTTCCCTTATACATGAGTATTTATCATGTTGAGAATTGATTTTTATTATTTTCCAATTGCGTTACCATAAATGTGTACGTGAACTCTGCTAGTATAGTAGTATCCACGTTGTATTGCTTCATCTGCAATCGTTGCTTCAGTCTGTACTAGACCTTCATATGTTCCACCTACACCCATAATCCATACAGGAAAATTACATCCTGCTTCTCTAAACAGTTTTATATTTTCTTCTACTTCTCTCCAACTCTCGTCGGTTCCATTGACTACAAACTTTAACTGACCCTTGTTAGATACTTCTGCATATCTACCGATTACATCAGGCTTGATTGCTTTCTTAGATTTTTCACCAGCGGTCGCCCATAGTTTAGGACTCAGACTCCAGTACCATTCTCTGCCACCTGCTGACCAATTTTGTATAAAATTTGCAAAGTCATCTTCGATAGGTCTTGTACCATTTGTCTCAACAGTGACATAGTTAGGCATGTTATTTCTTTTACCGAACTCATCTAAGATATTCATCATACCAGGTTGTGTGCCTTTGATCATAGGCTCGCCTCCTGTAAACACCATGTGTGTTTCTTGTCCTGTTGCTGGATGTATGAACTTACCATGAGGGAGAAGTGCTGTCAGTTCGTCTACTGCTTCTGTTACAGTCTTATCAGTGATAAGATGCTTGTATTTCTTACTCCATGTATAAGAACTATCGCATCCTTTGTCAAACACAGGAAGATCAAACACACTATCTATGTTTGTGATGTCGATAGTTTCATAAGGGAGTTCATATGTTTCTGGATTAGTAGGATCCTTCTGACCAAAACCATTACATTGTAGATTACATAAAAAGAAACGCATCCACAACGAGGGAATGCCTACATACTGACCTTCGCCTTGTGCAGAAAAGAATGTTTCACTATACTTTAGTGTCATTAAGTGCCTGTTCTCTTGTTAATCCCATTTCTTTTAGTGCTTCATCTATTTCAAAGTCATAGTAAGCACCTGTCATTTTTCTTAGTTTGCTTCTTTCACTTAGCATAACGGAACTTTCCCAGCAACCCCATGCCATTACAACGATCACAATTGACCCTGCAAAATATATGAAGATATCATAAATCATAGACATATTATAACTCCTTTAAGGTTAAATGTCAATCCTGCCACCAAGATTCCCAGGGGAAATCTAACCAAAGATCAGGTGTCTCAATTCTGTTAATAGTTTCAGCAAAATAATCTACATCGTTGAATGAACTAGATTCATTATTAATAAGAGTGGCAAATTTAACGTTGTGATTCCAGACTGTATTCCAAGACTGCTCATCTGGAAAGCATCCAGCCTCCCAATCATTTTTTATCCAGTTAAGTGTTGCTCCTGAATCATTGATGTCTTCTACAATTAAAATCTTTTTGCGTTTACTTATATCCCAACGACTTTTTGTTATTTTAATCTCTTCTGGTTCTAATGCTCCGAATGCGTCAACCGACATCCAACAGTTAGATTCAGGTCCTTGTTGAACATTGTCTCGTAATGAAACATCTAAAGCATACATTGGAACTTTAACATAATGTGAGATCATTATCGCAGGAAGTAATCCTCCTCGTGTAATGCCTACAATGTAATCAGGTCTAAAGTTGTCTAAATGCATTTGGCGTAGAATTTCTTGTACACTGTTTTTAACTTGGTGTAATGTTACTTTTTGTATATCGCTCACCGCTCACTCCTAATGGCTTCAGCCATCGCTTCGTAGTCTTCATCAACAAAAGGAGATGGAATAATTCCGTTCTCCCAATTCTCCGCACAATCTTCAGCATATCGTATTGATTTGCCTTCAAGTTCCCTAGATTCCACAAGTTTACCATGTTCAAACATGTCTACAACATAAGTTATAGTTGTTCGTGCTTTTACTGTTGCTTTTCTGTTGTTATTACCGAATGTTCCCATTAGAATATCCATTGTAAAATTAACACAGTTGCAATCCCTTCAAAATACGCAAACCACATCATTTGATGATTAGAAAGGTTAAATTTCCATTTAAACTCATCTGTTATAGCAATGTGTATATCAGCTACTTTCTTAAACCATTCTTTAATTTTATTCATCCTTTTCTCCTTTAAATTTATCTTTGATTGGTCCGTTTTCTAATAGAAAACTACCAAACTTATCACTGTTAACATAATCTCTAAAAACTTTTTTCGCTTCTTCTCCATAGTGCATCAGATCATGTTTATACGGAACTTCTAATTGCACTGTTATTCTAATAGTGTCTTCTGCAATCGGATTTGGATTTGGTGTTCCCATTATGTTCCTGCTATAGTAATAAGAAAACCACCGAATAACATGAATGCTGTTCCTATAACACCTAATATTATTTGTACTATGCCAAAGTGCCACAAGATAGCAAAAATAATAAGACTAAATAAAAAATTCCACATTAGTTTAACCCCAATACATTTAATGCACTGCTTAGTCCTGCGTTGTGTAATTCGATATGATCATCTACTTCTTTGATGATCTTATCAGACCCTTCTACTCCAGCACTTGTTAAACGTTCTACGATTCGTTCTCCATTGGCTTTAGGTTCTTCGTTTACAATTCGTTGAAAAACGTCTGCAACTGATGAACTCTGGCAACATTGTACTAATCGATCTCTCGTTATTGTAGAGTAATTTATCTGTTGTCCTACTGCCATTTAAAACCTCGGTCTATTGTTGTTGTTAAAAAGTATTACAGCCAACATATATATTATTATTATATAGAATATCCAATCTGGCATTAGATTTCAAATCCTGCCGAATTAGCACCATGTTCAAAACACTCAACTGATCTTACTCTTACAGTAGGATTAAGTGATTTCTTCATGTACTTGGCTTTTTCTAAGATGATTGTCATTTGTTTGAATACTTCTTCAGCAAACTTCTCTGATCCTACGTTATCCATTACAACAACTCTAGCAAGACCACTTTTACCTAAGTCCTTGATAGCACCTAGTTGAGGGTCATTCTTTGCTACAACGATTGTATGATCAAACTTATCTTCTAGCCAGTCTTTGAGTTCTTTTAAACCACCAAAGTCTTGTACCCAGTTGCGTTCGTCAAGGCTATCACATTCAAACACAAGTTTGAATCCTAGTGAGTAACCATGCAGTAATGAACAATGAGAATGTTTTGCTTTCCATTGTCGGAAGCAACAACTAAGTCCTCTGTCATTACCATACGTTTTAGTAGAGAAGAAGGTTCCCTGAGGGAAGTCTATTGCTTCTACTATTGACTTTTCTTTTTTCTTTAATAATCCAAACATAATGTATTTTGCTCTCTTTTAGTTTAATTGTCAATCAGATTGGGCAGATACGACTCTTTTTCGCAAACTGCTTGAACTAAATGAATGATCTCTGCCGTTGTATATGATTTTGCTACCACGTTGTTTAGCAATATCTTTACCTGTAAATTCTTTATTCTTATATTCATCACCTAATACTCTCACATCTATTGGAAGTGTTAGTAAAAGGTCTATTAGGTCTTGTTCTGTGTTGTAGATAACTATCTCATCAACATACTTTACTGCCGCTAGTTGTATCTGTCTTTCAACTATGCTTTGTACTGGTTTGTTCTTTGTTGGCCTGTCTTCTGTAGGATCATTTTGTAGTCCTACGATTAAAAAGTCACAATGTCTCTTTGCTTCTTCAAGCATAGTGACATGTCCTGCATGTAGCAAGTCAAAAGTAGAACAAGTAAATCCTATTCTACCTGAATCCTTATAATGTAACTTCATTCTGTACCCCATCCTATAAAAAATAGCATTCTCTGATAGCCTTCTAAGTCATGTGTTATCTCATTGACTCTATGTGCTTCATCTCTGCTGTATATTAGTAATCTGTTTGGTTTAGGTAAAAATGTGCCTTCGTCTTTGCTAAACACTATCTCACCTTTATAATTTTCTTCCCAAGTATCATGCATATACAAAATACTAGTAAACGATTGTTCCGCAGTGCTATTACCCAATGGTGGATCTGTATGTTCTTGTACATGTTGTGCTTTTGATTGATATTGAAACCACATACTACGAACATTTGGCTTAGTCAAGTTGAGTTCGTTCATGCGTTCGTTGATATTCTTTGTTACTTGTGGCAATGAAGGAGAACGTAAATACCATGCAACATTAACATATTCACTATCTATAGCACCATACTTTTCATGTGGGTATAGATATCTAATTGGACCAACTTCTGCAAAGTTATCACCTGACAATGCTTTGCCATATCTAGGATCATCATTCCATTTTTCATTAGGATCAAATCTGTTAAGCATTTCTTTATTCAATGATTCAAACAAATCATTGGAAAGAAAATTGTCAGTCACGCAATACATTACTTTGTCAACACCTGCATCATCTTTGCCTGAGATTGTTCTTTTAACCAAACCTCTTCGGTATCACCGAATGTTGGTGCGTTTTCTATTACATTGTCTAACATAAACTTTAGTAGATACAAATCTTGTTTGACTCCCCAACGAACATAGCCATCATTGTGAAAAGAATTCATCTCTACGATTGCTTTACGAATTTCGCTTGTGCAATAAGGAACATCCATATTAGGCATTACTGCATCCTTGCTATACTTAAGAACTCTGCCCTTAGTGCAGGGTCTGATCTAAACCCACCACCTAATTTACTTGTTATAGTAGAACTACCTGCATCTTCAACACCCCTAGATTTAACACAGTAATGTTGTGCATCGATTAAGACTGCTACATCTTCTGTGTTCAGGATAAATGATAGTGCGTGATATACTTGCTCAGTTAGACGTTCTTGTATTTGAGGTCTTTTAGAAAAATATTCTACAACTCTGTTAATTTTAGATAGACCTAATACAGTCTCGTTCGGAATGTATGCTACAGTTGCTAGACCATCGATTACTACAAAGTGATGTTCACAATTAGATTGTACATTGATGTTTCTTTCTACAACCATTTCGTCATACTTCATCTTGTTATCAACTACAGTTGCTTTAGGGAAAGCATCATAGTCTAGTCCCCAAAAGATTTCGTTGACATACATCTTAGCAACACGTTTAGGTGTGTCCATTAGACTGTCATCCTTAAGATCAAGTCCTAATGTTTCCATGATTGTATCAAATGACTTTTCGATTTTGTCGATTTTGTCTGTACGAGATAGACCATTGTCAATGACTGGAGTTTCTACTCCCATTGAGACTAAATGATCGTGTACTTGTTGCCCTAGAACCGGGTCGGTTTTTGTTTTGTTATAAGACATTTGTCTTTTCTCCTTCCTAACGCGGATAAATTAATTCAATTGTTTGTGTAGCCTTTGTGCTACATTAGTATTTATACATTATACGATGATATGTTATATTTTTCAAGTATAAAGGGTAATATAACTTGATCTACAAAGTCCTTGTGTTGTTCTGAACCTGGATGTGGATCACCTTTACGTGGAAAATCATGTTCTGACACGTGATTTACCCAATGATGCAGGTTACGAACTGGCAAAAATGTATCTCTGTCAATCATCTTGTAAAGGTAATTTACTTCAGGGTGTGTATCTTTAATTGATACTTCTTCTAATTCTTTTTCAGGGTCTCTGCCTCGATTAAAAAGTGCATTATGATGAACTGCTACTCCTTCTACAAAATCAAATTTGTCTGCATAAAAATGATTTATCACCGGCCCATGCGGACCACAATATGTAAATACATCAAAATCATACTCAGTCATAAAAAAAGGTATCCCATGCATTTTTAAAAACCATTGTGTTCTTAAAACATGTTCGCATGTTTGCATAATTGCATATGTTGGATTTACATAGTTTGCAAAATATTCAATAGTCTTTTTATCTCTCCAATGAGCATTGAGTGAATAATGTCCCATATGATTAGGATTACGTATTGATGTAGGAGAGGCGGCTTGCCAGGCATTTGATTGTTCTCTTAGTCGTTCTTCATCGATACTACTAACAAATTTTCCTTGGTAATCGAATCCTGCCATGCCTGTTTCTGCTCTTAAAAAATCTTCCATCATCTCAGTATGCGATTCACACTCAGGAATATGAGTTGTTGATTCATATGTTGCAGGAGTATCACTAAAATACAGCATTCGATCACAACCAGACCACATAACTCCTACTAAAATATCTTTTGGATTATATCCTTCTGACAATGCAATCTCAACTGCACTAATAACAGAACGAGATATGAATTCATTACCATAAGAACCTTGTCCAGAGTAACTTATTTTTTCAGGATTTAATGCTTTGACCATCCAAACTGGCCATGGTGTGTCTCGTGTTCTAATTTGAGAGTATGAACAACCACCTGAGATAAAGACTTTTGTTTTCATTTAATATCTATCCATGTAAAAATTTGTACAATTCTAGCAGTATCATCAGTTGATCCAAAGCAAGGGCCGATGCCATGAAACTTGTATGCTGGGTAAATAAGTAATCTATTGTAGATCACATTAGAACTTGTATGCATAGTCCATTGGTTTATATCTTTGTCTTCTTTATTCAATACTAGAGTATTTAGTTGGTCTATACTTAGCAACCGATCTAACCCAGTTGAGTTTTGCTTATAAAATAACGTTCCTGGAGTTGATTCTTGGTCTTTAGAAAGATACAAGACACCTGCATAATAGGAATTATCACTGCTATCTGCATGGACAACATTATCAAACATACCTTGCTGTCCTTCTTCCTTGCTTATTCTAAATTTGCCACTGTCTAGTTGTCTCATTTGTCTGAGATTCTTATGTAAGTGTTTAGATACTACTGCATCAATCCAAGCAGGACTGTGTGCATCTTTACTCATCTTGCCAGACCACGGCGCATTACCATGGGGAAATCCTTTTGATACCTTTTCAGGATAGTAGTCACATGTAAGTGCAACCTCTCTTACAAGATCAGGTTCATCATAAAAATTATCAATGATAGTTAGACTGGCATCCATTAGTTATTTTCAAATACTTTATTATATTGATTATTTACTCTAACAAATGTAGTACACTTACTTAAATCTTTGAGCATACGTGCTCCTGCGTAAGTACAGGCGCTTCTAATACCCCCTAAGATGTCTTGTACTGTGTTTCTGACTGAGCCTTTATATGGAATCTTTACAGTTCTACCTTCAGAACTTCGGTAGTCTTTGAGTCCTCCAAAATGCTTAGTATTAGCAGTATCACTACTCATGCCATAGAATTGTATAAACTTCTTTTCTTCAGTTTTATGTTTACGGTTTGTCAAATGATCTCTAACTTCGTACTCAATTTCATTTGTTTCATAAAACTTAGTGATTATGTCACCACCGCCCTCATCATGTCCTGCTAACATGCCACCTAGCATTACAAAGTCTGCACCAGCACCAAATGCTTTTGCTACATCTCCAGAACTACTACAACCGCCATCAGCAATGATGTGTCCACCAAGACCATGAGCGGCATCGGCACATTCAATGATTGCCGATAGCTGGGGATATCCCACACCAGTCTTAATACGAGTAGTGCAAACACTACCAGGCCCAATACCCACTTTAACGATATCTGCTCCACTTAATATTAACTCCTCTGTCATTTCACCTGTCACTACATTGCCTGCAATGATAACTAACTCCGGGTATTTTTCTCTAATCTGTTCTACTGTAGTCGCAAAACGTTCTGAATATCCGTTAGCAACATCAATGCACAAAAACTTGAGAGGGTTTAAACTCATAACTTTGTCAAGTTTTTCTAAGTCTTGTTCAGCAATACCGATACTCATTGCAACATAACATCTTTTTGCAAGACCGTTACCAGTAGTAAAGTATTCTACTAACTCTGGTGCTGAATAAGTCTTAACTAAACAAGTAAATAATTCTTGTTTAATAAGAGCATCAGCCATTTCAAATGTACCGACCCCATCCATATTCGATGCCATGATCGGCACCCCTGAGTAGTGTCCAGGCCTTTCTGTATTTTCAGGGAAGTCCGGATCGTAATTTCTAAAAGTATAACTTCTGCGAAGATCAACTTCTTTGCGAGAGCCCAGTGTTGATCTTTTGGGTTTTATAAGTACATCTGAAAAATCTAATTTAACTTCAGATTCTATTCTCATTAAAATTTTGCCTCTCTTGTGTGCTTTCTATAGTCAGTTGACATTCTCAACCATTCTTCGCCTTTGCCATCCATGATGTCAATACAACGATCAATTGTTCCGTTAGTCCAATCAGAGATATCGCCTATCTTAGAATGTGGACCAACTAGTAATGGATGTAATTTACCTATTGCATCTTCAAGTGACCATGGAAGATAAAGTCTGTCTATATCATTAGCAAATGTTTCAGGGAAACTTCTATAAGCAGGGAACAGAACATTACAACCTAATGCATCACCTTCTGAGACTGTATTGCTTACCCAGTCTTGCAATGCACAATTAAAGATAACTCTAGTATCATTTAGCAAACGATAGTAATCGTTCTTAGATAGATTCTCGTGGATAACTAGTTTCTTTTGCTTCTGCAATTTCCTTGTACGTTTCATATATGAATCGTTATTGCTTTTTAGTTCTCCACCTGAGAATACACAGAATTCTATACCATGATCTTTACCATATCTTTTATACCATTCTTCAATAAGGTCCATATAAAAGTCAGGTTGTTTCTCTTGGTCCCAACGAGCAGTAAATGCTACTCTCATTTTACGATCAGGAAAGTCTTTATATTCTTCTAATTCTAGTAAACGTCTGCGTACTTCGTCTTTACCAAATGCAAGACCTGAGATATTATAGATAGGAGCAGTCCAACCTGCTATCTTCATGTGAGCAACCATTTCTTCGTTAGTTGCTAAGACACCAGTAACAAATTCATTGACCATCTTTTCGTAAAGACCCATCCACTTCTCCATGCCCCAGACATGTACGAAATCATCTGGGTCAACAGATTGTGCTAAACATCTTACAAAGACTTTAGGTCTGTGTTCTTCAGCAATTTGATCCATGATATAAGGAAGTGATTCGATACCAGGCTGAAACATATCTTCAAAAAAGATACAGTCTTCACTTGTTACTTCACCTTCTTTCATCAGTTTAACTAAAGACATCATCTGTGACATACCAAAGTATGAACGACCATGTGCATCTAACACTTGACCTGTTACAATAGATTGATCAGTTGATAATAGATCACCTGGGACAACTACATAATCAAGTTTGCGTTTATCAAAAGCCTCAGTACTCCAGTCTTGTAATTGCAAAGTGTATCTTGCTTCATAAGGCTCAAGTCCCATATAATATAATCGTCTCATTTCTTATCTCCGTTTAAACTTATTCGTTCTATGTCACTTTCAACACAACTTTCACCGTATTGTATTTCTATAATTTTTAGTGGTTCATCTGTCATGTTACGTAGTTGATGCCAACTCTTTTTGGGTATCCATGTCGAACCAAACTTATCAAAATTACCTAAATCCTTGTATGTCCCATCAGCATGTATGCTCCACACTGTTGCTATTCCTTCACTGACAAACCAAAACTCTGCTCGACTTTTATGTCGTTGCATACTTAGTGTTTTGCCTGGGTCAACAGTAAGTTCTTTTACTTTAACATATTCTGATTCTTCATGCAACACACGATAGTAACCCCATTTACGTTGAGTCTTTGGAGCCTTCCATTCTTGTAGGATCCATGAACTTGAATTCTTTTTGTCTTTGCCTCCTACACCAAACTCAAATGACACATTAGAATCATCTAAATCCATTTCAGGGATATTCGTTTTAGTTCTATCACCACCGTTTGCATAAATGATATGACTGTCAGGGAACTCTGCTCTCAATTTTACAATCGCATCCTTACCACTATCGTCACTATCATCAAATGTCATTACACCATCAACAGAACCAAGTGCAAACAATATTGCTACACGTTCATCAATAGGCATGAACGACCTGCCCTTCTTACGAGCAAGCCATTCATCACTGTTAACTCCCACGATAAGTTTTGATCCTAACTCTTTAGAAGCATCTATATAAGATAGATGTCCTTTGTGTATAGGATCAAACCCACCTGTGATCAATACGATATTATCGGCGTTGATAGCGTTTCTCAAATCGTCTTGCATCTACGTCCCACATGTTGGTAACTTGCTTACCAGCCAGATATTTTTGGTTATACAATCTCCAAACATAACTGCGATTGTTGTACAAGTCTGCGGGTTCATATCGAAACCCGAAGTCTTTTGTGAAGGCTGTGTAAGCCTCAAGGTCCTCAAAAACTTGAACAGTTTTAGGGTTTGACATTGTAATATTCCTTCTCTCATATTACCTTAGTGTTATGCATCCGAGTTATTCGGATACTCCATTTCGCAACCGTTTTCGTTATCTTCGGCTACTGAAATCTTTATGTAACGACCTGGATACTTTGTTTGTATTTCTAATGCCAAATCGTCTGCGATCATTTCACAACTCTTATGATTAAGTTGTAATACACTTGTACTGCTTTCTACTTCTGCGTACAAACGTTCTAACCATCTTTTAAACTGTATAAATTCGATATCTCTATCATCATGGAAGACCTCAATCCATACTTTGAAGTGAAATATATGTCTGTGAGGGTAGCCTAAGAACGATACATCGTCCCAGTCACCTGTCGCAAGTTTAGGATCAGTATCAGCACCAGGATACATGTGTATACCTTCTTTGCTAAATGTTACCCATATAGTTCTTTGTGCTGTTTTGTCAGTCATAGTGCTATGATACTCATTTTTAGTGTTAAAGTCAATGACTTTGGTTAATCAATCACTGCTTGAATGGCTTCGTCACTGTCTTCCATGTCTTCATCATTATTTACTTCAACAGTTTCGTCTACTGAAAAAAGTTGATCAAACATAGTACCTGCATTGACAGACCTTTTGCCTGAATTTCCTTGTGAACCTGATTGTATTTGCATCCATAGTCTGCTGTGTTGATCGATCAAGTCTAATGACTTCTGTCTATCATTAAGTGAGAATATTTCTTCAACAATTTCTCCGAATCTGATACGATCAAAAGTTTCATTCATCAACATCTTAGGGATATTGCCTTGCTCATACTGTCGATTTGCTTCTTGTACAGCAAACATGTGTTGATACACATTATGTGCTTGAAGCATAGTATAACTCAATGTGTCCCAACTAGTCTTAGTTTCTTTACCATGTTGACCTAAGAAACCATGTCCTCTATAACATAAGTCTTTTAATACTAATGCTTTTGTTACAGGAGATTCGGCAAACTTTTCATGTATACCATCTGCTAATACTGCGTCTGTGAAGGGCCTATTATCGTTTGCATAGTCTTTGTTCTCAGCAGTCTTCTCCATAGAGTAAGTCCACTTAGTGTTATGTTCCATTGTTGAGTTATTGTATGCTAATCCTTTTGCCGCCGCAAAGAAAGGTGATGCACAATCAAACGTAATCTTTAACTTAGGATTGTGATACTTTCTTACTGCTTTTTGAATATCTGTAAACAATACTGCATACTCTAAAATAGATGTTCCTAGACAATGAATAAGATCATGCTTACCTTCTTCTAATAAGCCATCATGTATAATATGTACAATACGTTTTAGTGTTAGATGTATGTCAATCTTGTTTTGACCACCGAATGCCCAACCATTAAAGTGATTGTCTGGGTATGCGTTAGGATCGCAATACATTTTCATTTGCTCATACCATTCATCTGACTGAGAATGATTTCCACCTTGCAATACATTAAGAAACTTACAAGCACCACTTCGATTATGAATAAAATAATCATTATTGATATGTGTAGCAATCATTGCATCTTCGATTGTTTTGATACCATGTACTGATTTACCATCTTTACCTTTAACGTGATATGTACCTAATGACATTGACGGTATATCTAAACACATACCATAATCCATGTATGCATCCATCCACTTCAGAACTTTTATACGTTGCTTCATTGCACGTGGGCAATTAGGATCTTTCCAGTCTGCGGGCCACTGACACTTTAGGATCTGAAAACCACCAGAGTCTCCTAACATGAATGTGCCTTCTTCCCGCTCTCGGATAATAGATTCACTAGGAATGTCTTTAGTGATGTCCAAGTCGGCGTGGCCCGCAGAATACAACCCCCATTTGTAAGTGTATAATCCTTCTTTAGAATTTAGAAAGTTAAGACGTTCAACATCTCCGTTGAAGCCTGCAGGAATACGTTCTTGTGGAAAGTACTCTTCGCCTTTGCGTTGCTTACCTAAACCAGCAATAAAGAAACTACTAACAGCAGGTAAAAACAATGCCCAATCATCATCTTGTTGTGCTGAAAGATTTACTTGTTCTACCATATTTTTATCCATATACTTTATCTATTTGTTTGATTAGTGTGTCTGCTACTAACCTGTTACCGTTAACGTTAAGATGTCCTAACGTTCCGCCTGTTGTATGTTGTCCCTTAAAACATCCATGTTCATAACCTGCCGCTTCGACCAAAGAGTGATTACATGTTTGATCTTCGTAAGTCAACGGTCTTCTATGATGTGTTGAATCCTGTGCTGTGAATATCTCTACAAAATCATATCCCAAGTATTTTAACAAAAAACGACATGCATTCATATGATATTGGGTAACCTTAATAGAATGTTCGATATTATAACCATCTACGATCCAATCTTTATACCAAGATTGATCAGGATTGCATGTCATTGGACATCCATTCTGTTCGTCCCATGATTCATGTCTATTAAAATCAGTATAAGATACTATAACTAAAGGATTTACATCATTTATATGATAATCTATCATGTCATCCTGAAGTGTTCTTGCAATAAATTCATTGCTACTACCTGCTACAGCATGATTGACATGCTCTAACTTGTAATGATCCGCAACCAGTTGACTGAATCTATTATGGATAGTTACTTCACCTTTGAGATCATCTGATTGATCTATTCCAAGTGTGTAACTATCTCCCACAGCATAGAGTAGGTCATATGGTTTCACCAACTACTTCGCTTGTGCTGGTAATAGATATTCGTAAACTGTGTAACCACTGTCTACAGTAATCTGTGCCGCACCTTGATCTGAAATACGTACAGTCTTGTCACCAGGAAGATCCATGATTGACAAGAATACTTTAACAGGCCACTGCCATGTTCTACTCAACGTTCCAGTAACACCTGGTTGAAATACAAAGTTACCTGAGTGAGTTGAAGGATCACCAAAGAAGATTTTAAGATCACCATTGTCTGTCTTAGTTGTGAAGTTTAGTTCTTCAGAGTTTGCTTGTGCTTGTTTCTTAAGACGCAAGATACCTGCAATAGTAGGTTCAAACTCAATGTCCCATGCCGCACCTTTAAACGTAACGTTTCTGACTTTTTCTTCGATTAATGCTTTTGACATTAAACGATAATCATTAACAAAGTCACCTGCTTTAGTAGCAAAGTGAACTGCTGTAGGGATATCTTCTCCATCTACATTTTTACGAGTCATATCAATAGTAGCACTTGCATCATAATCATCAAAACTTAGAATAGTTTTGAGTTTGCCTAGATTAGGCATGCCAAATGTACCGATAAACTCAGCGACAGGAGTCTTTGTCTTGCCACTAACGACAACAGACTTGTCTTCAGCGATTGCTCCAATCTCTGTTTCTTCTGCTGTACCTACGATTTTGACTAGATCAATGATGCCTAGTCCGTAAGTGTATTCAATTAAATCTAATAAATTATCTTTCATGTGTTTCCTCTTAATGTATTTAGGTAGATATACTGCGTATTATATCTGGTTTTATTGGGTAATGCAAGTGATTTGGTCACCAACTTACCCAAAACTGAATAACTCATCAAATGTTGAGTTTGTGTCTGTGTTGGCTCTCAAGTCCCATTTAAGAACACCTAAGAGATTACTAATCTTTTCATCAACAAGTGTTGACTCCATTAGATTATCGTCAAAGGGAAGATCCTTAAACCATTGTGGGAGTCTAAGTTGATCTGTAGGGTATGCAATACTTGTGTAGCCTAAAGGATTTTGCTTTAGTTTACATACGACAACTTTAAAGCCATCCATGATCTCCATTGAGTAGTTGTCTCCATGAACACGTTTAAGTGTATTCCAGTTCATTGCCGCCCTCACGTGACCAGGCATGTTTGCTCGACCAGTCTTAGATTTCTTTTCTAACTGAGTATAAGAAGTTAGTTTGTTTACACCTTTAGGCGAACCTTTTGTCCAAGAATCCTGTTGACCTAATGTGATCTTAAACTCTTTGATCTTTTCAATGATATCTTCTCGTTCTTTACCAGACAAAGCCATCTCCAATACTTCCATTAAGAATTCTTGTATATACTTAGGAGTATCTGCTCTTTTTAAGTCTAAGCCCATTGCTTTAACTTTCATTGCATTGTTAATATCAGTACGTTTGCCTTCGTTATCATAGATATTGATTGCATATCGTTTTTTAGTGATGAACAAACCTCTGTCGCCACAAACTTCTCTACCACCTTTGATTATCTCGCCTTTCTCACGTGGACAATGAAATGCCTTCTCCATAAAACCAGGGAACGATTCATTACATTGATCAGACATACTCTCGTATAAGTCAATGAACATCTGTTTCTTTTCATCAATAGGCATGTCTTTGGGAAGTTCATCTTTTAGCATTGGCCAAGCAGAGAAATAACATGAGTCAGTATCACCATATACCATTGAGTCTCCTACGTGATCATACACGCCAGTCATTATTTCATTGACATATGCAGACATGTGTTTAGTAACACTTCGTCCAGTCAATGTTACAGACTGTCCTATACGTTTGTCATAGAATCGACAATGCTCATTCAAAAGTGCGCCATATGCTGAGTTCAATAGAATCTTACGAACTAACTGTCGCTTGTCCCAATACTCAATGTCTTCTTTTGTTTTAGCCTCTCTGAGTTTGCCCTGCATAATCTTACGATCAGAATACCATTTAGATAACAGTCCAGGAATCACACCCTCAACATCTGATCTAAAGATTGTGCCATTAGCACTGAGAATATATGGATTATTAGAATCATAAATCATCTTCCATATCTGAGCCGCACTCATGTCTTCTGAACGCCCATCTTCATAATCAATCGTTAGCATCGTGCCACGTTCCTGATTCTGAATCGCAGTGTATTCAAGTGAGCCGAACAGTCCTTCCCATAAGACAGGACCTTCTACTGATGCATCACCTTTCTTGTAACGAGATTTCTTTTTAGCAAGTTCAAGTCCTCTTTCATCCATGTACTGACTAGTAAGAGCCTGTCTTACTTGACCTACAATAGTCTCTGGCGCCATGTTCAATGCTCGTATCACTGAAGGATACAGAGAGTTGATATCAATAGAGCCTATCCAGTCATGCAATCCTTTCTTGGGATTCATAACATATGCCCCAGCCGCCTGACCTTGTGAACCTTCGTCTCTATTACGTTTTTTATCTGGAACAACAAACCCTCGTTCATGTGCTTCGTTCATAATAGCCATTTCGATCATAGCCACAGAACCCATAACAGTTGGAAGTAGTACAGTATTTTCATGTGCCATCTGATTAGCAAGTTCCATGAACTGTAACTTATCATCTAGTTTTTTGAGTAGTAAAGTATCCTGTCTGTTATACTCAATAAACTTCTTAAAGTCTTTGTTGTATAACTGATCAAGTGAACCTTCGTATTCAGTCTTCTTCTCGCCTACTTCTAACTCACCAATCGCATCTAGTTTATAACTATGACGAGATTCGTAGTTGTACTTTTTGTAGAGTGCTAGATAATCTAAATGAATACGACCTACTAAGTCGAATGTTTCTTCTTCTTTACCAAATCGTTCGTATGTTCTCTTCTTAGGAAACTGACCTAATAGACAAAACTTACGAGTGTCATCTTTCGACATCACACGTGTAACACGATTGACCATGTAAGGAATATCATAACCTTCTGAGTTCCAACCCGATAACACATCAGCATCTTCGATTAGTGAGAAGAATGCATCAAACAATTCTTTCTCTGTTCTAAACAACATTGTATCAGGGAAGTCTTTGATAGCCTCCTGTGCAGTCTCATATGTCATATGAGAGGGAGGAACAGCCAAGCATACCAGTTGATCAAGCCAGTCTAAATATAAACTGACAGCAGTAACTGGATTGAAAGGATCACTCGGAGGAGAGAACCCTTTTGCAGGATCAAAGTCTACTTCAATATCGAAGAAACATGTATGCAGTTTAGGAGCATCTATCTTTAGATAGTTTTCACTAAGACAACGAAAGACAGGATTGATATCGCTTTCAAATAATTTCTTACCTGAATGCATTCGTTTTTCCCTCTCAAACTCTGACTTCTTTAGAGTAGAGAAACGACTGACCTTATCATTATAGATACTATGCGATTTACCTTTGCTATCCTCAAAGTACATAATGTAATTTGTAGGATACTCTCGGAACTCACGTTCGCCAGTTGGTGTTCGCTCTATAACATGAATCTTGTCATTGCTTTTGTCGTGTACTGCATCAACGTATGACATTAAATAGTTCTACCAACTGTCTCCAAGATGTCGTTTAGTTGTTCGTGGTCAGCGTTTGTATCAGTTAGTTTGCTTTTGTATGCTACTCTGATTGCTTTTTTAAGAATTGAAGGTTTGATCTCAAGTTCTTCTGCGATTGCTTTCACAGTATCACTTAGACCACCGTTAAGTGTTTCTACTTCTTGCATTACTGCCATACCTTCATTGACAAGTTGCTTTAATTTATTAACCTGCTCTGGGTTAAAGTATTTTGCTCCGGACATAATCACTCCTATTAATTAATTTTGATTGTCTGCATAGTATATAGTACTTACAGGCCGGAGTCAATCTTTTTTTTGGAGCGTTTACCCGTTTCGTTTATCGATATCTTTGCAGATATCTCTTGCTAGGTTGCCGCCTGTATTGACGAATAAGAACGGAAACACAGCATGAATAATGACTGCAAATCCGGTACAAATCATAAGTACACCATAGGATAAGGCGTAGCATAAATGGGCAAAATAACTTTCGCCTAGGGAGTGAGGATGTTCAGTAAATTTACTGAAATATGTGTGGATTCTCTTTGCCATAGATTTTAATATACTTTCCAGCAACCATATCAGCCGCCGCTTCAATTGGTGAGCCAGGATAACTATCACCGGCTTTTATTAAATCCTTTTCACCTTGTCTAATGTGGACCAATTCATGGAATACAGTTCGCATAATATCAATCAAGTTTCTATTGCCATAGACCCAAATTTCATCAGAACCCATTTCATGTTTACCTGTATGATGACCTTCTTGGGCTTCTTCAGTATCATAACTGATCACAATTTTAGGCATGTTTTCTATCTGTAGACGTTCACCCATCCAATCAGCACCTTTCTGTGCTTCGTCTTCGATGTTTAAATCATCATCAAACATTTGATCAGATGCAGTTAGTTCTTGTCTTGCTTTGTGTGCTTGTTTAGATGCACTTTTGGCATTGCGATAAATCTTGCCTTTCTCGTCTACATCATACTGGTCGCTTTTAATCTTAGGAAGTCTATTTTCTAAGTCTTTAAGCGGGGATTCATTGATAAATTGTGAGGCTCTCATAGTATTATTTATCAAAAAATGCTTTTGGGAAATGTTTTGCTTGACATTTGCCGCATTAAATATTATGATAAACAGTAACAAATTTAATGGGAACAACATGATATTACCACATAGTGAAAAAGCAGAACACATAATATGGGAACTTGAATACGAGATGAAGAATCCTCGTAACGATGGTTGGACTGGCAGAGACATGAAACGTAGACTGTGGGATATCAAAATGAAAGTAGATAAAGCATTAAAAGATGCTCCTACCTATGTTGATGAACCTGAATACGAAGACCTCTATCTAATCGAAAAACTGAAGGACACCATATGAAGTTAGGCATCATTGGATCAGGATTCGTTGGTTCAGCAGTAGCAAATGGTTTTAGTGTAGACACTGAGCAAGTTATAGTTGATCCAAAGTTTACAGACAATACACTTGAAGACTTAGAAGATACTGAGATTGCATTTGTATGCGTTCCTACTCCACAACAAGATACACACTTAGATGTAGACACATCTATTGCACGTGGCGTACTAACAGAATTAAATAAGTTAGAGTACAAAGGTGTGGTCGTTGTCAAGTCTACTATCACTCCACATCATCTAAAACAGTTTAAGACACTTTACAGCAAATTACGACTAGTATATAACCCTGAGTTTTTAACTGAAGCAAATAGTAAACAAGAATTTATCAATCCACATATGCAAATACTAGGTGGAGATTTACAAGACTGTATTGAAGTAGAACAAGCATACATCAATCATAGCAAAGTTAAAATTGTGCCTACGTTTAAGACAGACTTGACATCAGCAAGTCTAATCAAATACACAATCAACAGTTGGTTAGCAACTAAAGTAACATTCTTTAATGAGTTATTTCATTTGCATCAATCAAGTCATGCCGAAACATCATGGGAACAGTTTACAGATATGCTAAAACGTGATCCAAGAGTAGGCGATACTCACATGCAAGTGCCTGGACCCGATGGTGAATTTGGCTTTGGTGGACATTGTTTGCCTAAGGACACAAAGGCATTGCTTTACTATTCTAAACTAGAGGGTGCGCCACTAGACTTACTAGACGAAGTAGTTAAAAGTAATAGTGGTATTCGCAATTAAGCAGAGTTTGCTCTTAATTTCTTAATAAAATCAATCGATTTTTGAGTACGAACACCTGTTACTTGTAAAGTAACTCGTGGATGATGCCCTGCATTTGCTGTACAGTGAGGAACATCTTGCCATTTAAATGTAGTCACATCGCCTGCTTTCCAATGAGCAAAGTTATAGTTACCGTAACCCCAAAACTGTCCCGGTTGCCAATCTGTTAGTTGAATCATATATCTTTCTACAGTGCTTGGGTCTTCAGGGTTCCATTTCTCTAACTTGTCCATGTGTAAGTTCCATACTTGACCTGGATGCTGTACATGAACTCTAGTCATCATGTCATCTAAACCAAACTGATCTGCAATTGCTTGTATGTTAGGTGGCACTTCCCAGTTAAGATTACTGACAACATAGTCGATACCATAACCGGTCTTTTCTAAGTCATAGTCTTCAGTCTTAAATTCATCTTCTCCTCTGACTTTAGATTCTTTTTTAGGGTTACCTCTTGTACGCCAAGTTGCTTCTTTCGATTCTGCTACAACTTTGTCTAATTCTTCTTGTGTGATGCTACTCAAATCAATTATACCCACTCTATCAACTGTATCATATAGAGGATGCATCAACTCAGGGTCAAAGTGATAATTGCTTCTTAGTTTTAATTGTTCCCAACTGCTTTGTGTCATAATAATACTTTTACTTTAATGTCTTTTTGTTTATAATCTTGTCGATATATTTCAGGAGGAAGATCAATATGTAACCAATCTGATAATTGAATGTTATTGTATACTTCTGTGCCTTTGTGTTTATACCAAGAAGTCATTATATCTTTGTTTTGTTCAGTAATGATCTTGGACATCTCTTTCAAGTTCTTATAGTATTTATGATATAGAGGGTATGTGATATCAAAATGTCCACACTTTACCCACCAACCTAAACATGCGTCATCATCTCTGTGAACTAATATAATAGGACAGTCTGGCCAGTTCTCTTTGAGAAAATCTATGTGATGTGCGAACACATGACTCTTAATTATTTTTACTTTGTCCTCATCTGCATTAGAGAAAGGACTGTCAAACTCTGCTTCACAAACTTCTTTAGAATAATTTGGTAGTTCGTCAAAGAAACCACCGAACTCCATACCTGGATCAAAATATGCACCCAAATGCATTAATTCTTTTTCTCCACTAGCATCATGCCAATATAATCTATCTGGACTATAATCAGATGTATCGATTGACTTACTAAAATAAATGTTCTTACATACACTACTCCATTTAGATCCTGGAGCTCCTGCTACAAATATATACTTCATACTAGTCCCACAATCCCTCAAAATATTTCCCAAACAGTTTGAAGCCGTTTGTGATACGCTCTTGGTATGCTGTGCGTCCTTCCCAATCAATTTTAAATGTATCGTTAGGACCTTTGACCATTTCACTATGGCCTTTGTGTTTACCTTCAGTTATGTCAATCCACTGAACATCGTGTTCACCTGAGTGGAACTGCTCTTCCCAATCGTTATGTTTGCTTTCAAAGGCAAAGATCATTTCATCCATCACCCAATCCCAGCGTTCAAAGAACTTGCTGTCAGTCTCACCATTTTTAGTGTATGCTGTTAGTTCTTTCTTAGTAGGACGCAACTCTGCAGGTACATCTTCAGGGTACACATACGGAGAACCGTGCTTGGTCTCTTTGAGTTGCTTGAGCATTGGCAAGATAATATATGCAAGAGTGTGATCCATGCTCCACGTATCAAAGTTATCAATACGAACTGATACTTTCTGTTCGTTGGTAATGCCCAACTTATATAGAAAGTTGTGATACCAACGATGTTTTGGATACCCGCCAATTTTAACTTTCATCACTCTACCTCTACAAATATATACTTCATATATTTCTCTCTTTCTTTGTTCTAATACCGTCTAACACTTCTTTGTCAAGCCAATATTCTTCTACATACTTGACATACTTGTGATTTGCATCTTCATCAATGAACTTCATCATATCTGGATTGTCATGTGCAATTGGAAAGTCTAACACTTTGCTGATATACTTTAGATAGTGAGCCTTATGTAAGAAGAATGCTTCATGGTCTAAGAAATGTGTGTTATAGTCTAACAGATTGTCATAGTAATAGTCAAGTGCTATGGGCATAGTGACTTCTTTTCTGACTCTAAGTTGTTGTGCTTCGTTGATGTTCTTGTCTCTAACGATGATACCGATAGTAACGTCAATGCCTAACTGAATACATTCATCTGCAAATTCTTTGATCTTAGGAACGTAACGTACACCATCATACATGAAAGGACAACTGACATTTGCTACCCAATAGTCATGTTCACTGAAGTCAAAGTCTTTTAAACGTTCTGGATAGACCCAATACTCAGCAAATGTTTCTTCATCACTAGGTACCCAGTATTTGTCATTTAATTCTTTCCAGCCACCCACGTCATCATGTAAACTAAACAGTCTACTAAACAGATGATTACCAGAACCTTGAGGTCCTGTGATGATTAAGAGTTTCTTATTTGTGATATCGTTGCTGTCCAACATAAGTCCTGATCTTTAATGGGTTGACTTCATCAGTAGGACCTG
>Ga0206130_10001177_pt1 | contig 39373 bp, 26 predicted proteins | sample Helgoland_Spring_9_FD_148637 | JGI IMG/M metagenome (GOLD analysis project Ga0206130, IMG submission 148637) | Pelagic subsurface seawater microbial communities from Kabeltonne, Helgoland, North Sea - Helgoland_Spring_Bloom_20160512_1 | ecosystem: Environmental > Aquatic > Marine > Epipelagic ...
GGGTGACGGTGCTTTACGCCTCGCTGTGGAAGGAGCTGAAGATGACATCGCTGCTGCCTGGCAAGACCTGACTCCATACCAACCCAATCCACACGACACCCTCATCGGAATTGCGGCCTCTGGGCGAACGCCCTATGTCATTGGTGGATTGCACGAAGCACGAGCGGCTGGTCTGCTCACAGCGTGCATCACTTGCAATCCAAGCAGCGCAGTCGAACAAGAAGCCGAACATGCCTTAGTAGCCGTTACGGGAGGTGAATTTGTAACCGGAAGCACCCGCCTCAATGCAGGCACAGCGACTAAACTGCTTCTCAACATGATTACGACGGTGGTCATGATCCAATTGGGTCATGTCCAAGGCTCACGGATGGTAGACATGCAACCCACCAATGTTAAATTGATGGAGCGAGGGCAACGCATGATTGTGGATGCCACAGGAGTCTCCAATGAATCGGCTCTTAAGGCACTAGAGCTTGCAGGCAATGTGCGCGATGCCATCCAACAAATTCGGGACGATGCACACGCTTGAGCCCTACTACGCCTGGCGCAATCACTACATCGCGAGCGAAGATCCGAAAAGTCCATTTTTTGATCGTGAATACAGTGAGTTTGAATACTCTACCAAGATTTACAATTACTTCATCCACCCGCAGTGGGACACCATTCAATCTCCAACGCTGTTTTGCAAAATCTTATTCGTTGATTACGAAGAGCGCTTTGCCATTCTTGAATTTATTGGTGAATGGAATGACTGTCTGTACAACGACATCATGCAGCTAAAGCGGGAAGTCATTGATGTCTTGCAAGCAGAAGGGATCCACCGGTTTATCCTGATCGGAGAAAACGTCTTGAATTTTCATTTTGGAGATGACTGTTACTACGATGAGTGGTTTGATGAAATTACCGATGACGACGGATGGATTGCTTTATTGAATTTCAGAGAACATGTAATTGCCGATATGCAGACCATTGATCTTGATAGCTACTTCGTTCTTGGAGGCGAACTCAATGAGTTGAGTTGGCGCACCCTTTCTCCAGCCCACCTGTACGAGCGCATCGACAATTGCGTGAGCCAACGGCTTGGCTTCATAGGTTGAGCTCACCGCTACGCATCTGTAATTTCTGAACCGCTGTTTGATCGGTTAGGAATCGAAACGTTCGGTAATCCAACGTTCTCCAGCATTTCCAACTCACTTTAACCTGCGGTTCTCCGCCAGGACTAGAGGCTGGTTCCTCAGTCCAAGTGGTGTCTTGATCTGACTGCATCTGAAACAAGTAATACAGCGCGATGACTTGCTCTTCTTTGCGAAAAGCACTCCTCACAAATGGATCAGCAGTATGAAAAAGCTGCGCACTCTTCATGGCCGGCTGGCATCCCAATTCCTCTTGAGACTCTCGCCACCAAGCCTCCAAAACTCCCTCACCAAACTCCACGCCTCCTCCCGGGAATTTCTGTGCATAGCTTCCGTCCTTGAGGCGCTCATTGCATACCAAAACACGATCCCCTGTTTCATCCAGAATCAGCCCGTAGACGCGAACATTGAATCGATCCACCGGGTGATTGACTGCGCGCAGCATCTCCTTTTTACCGGGAGGGCCGGGCAATGAGCAAACGTCCCATCCTGCGGCCATTAAATTTCGGCGGACAACCCCTTTCGCACAGTATGTCACAAGGATACCGCCCGGACGCACAGACTGCCTCAACGACCGAAAAAGGTCATGATTCCAAAGTTCAGGCTGGTGAGATGGTGCAAACGCATCATAAAAAACCACGTCGTACATCCCCTCCGTTTTCAAGTCATCTTCGATGCTTATTTGATCCCATCGGAACGTGTTTTCACCGAAAATTGATGCGGTTGTATTCATGGCGATACCGTGCAATCGCTTCATGCAAGCAGACACTTCTGAAGGCCATTTTTCCCAGGGGAAATCATCCCACAAAGAAGAGGGCAACGGATGCGGTTCCAATCCGCGGTAATGCACTGTGCGGTGATGATCTCGCGCCCACACCATGGTCAGCGCTGCATTGAGCCCCGTACCAAAACCCACTTCGAGTACCTGAATGGGTGCGTTCAGCGGCAAATCAAGTGATGCAATTCCGTGTTCAATGAAAACATGCTGCGCTTCAGTCAACGCCCCATGAATGCTGTGATACGTCACTTCACAATCGGGCAATTGCAATGTAGGTGATCCGTCACCGGTCAGTCGAATGCTTGGATGTGTGGAGTGCGGCATGAGCAGGCAATTTCGCTGTTACGCGCATCCCATCAAAACCCCTCGATGGCTCCAAGACCGAAAAGAGCAAAATCCATTCGCACAGGATCTTCAGGGTCCACCTGTCTCAGGGCATGCATCATCAATTCCACCGTCTGCCAATCATTGGCCTTGCGATCAATCAACCCCAGCTTTCTCGCGACATTGCCGGTGTGAACATCCAAAGGAATCATCAGATCTGCTGGAGACAACCCCTTCCAAATGCCAAAATCGACACCGCGCGTTGCCGGACGAACCATCCAGCGCGTATACATATTGATTCGTTTCGCTGCGGAGCCTTTTTGTGGCTGAGCGACATGTTTTCTGGTGCGGTCTGCAGGCCAACCTGCCTCTGCCGCTATGTTGAAAAACACCTGATGAAAATGCCCTATCGCAGCAGCCATTGGACTGACCGTAGTGCCCTGTGACAAACCATGCCCTTCGACAAAGACATTTTCCAATCGTCCATAACGCTTCAAAATGCCTCGAAGCGCAATAAAAAACAACGCGGCATCTCGCTCTTGGAACGTCCTGTGCACAAAGCCCGTTGTCGCATCCCGCAACTCATTTGGAGAAGCGTCTCGCAAAAACTCAGCGGGCTGGTGATCCATTCTTCCCATCAATGCATTTGCACTCTTGAGGATGGACTTGCGGTTTCCCCAAGCCAAAGATGCCGTCAGAAAACCCGCCACTTCAATGTCTTCAGGATTGGAATACCGATGTGGAATGGCAATCGGATCATCTGCAATAAAGCTCAGACTCTCATACTCTGCAGCCTTTTCAAGCAAAAATGACCTCATGGATTCTGGAAGATCTTGCTTCAATTGCATCGCTTTAGGTGGATTGTTTTGATTCTCCTGAAATGTAGCTGCCATGGGCGGCAAAATTGGACCTAAATTTGCACAGAATGGAATTTGTGCATCCAGAAATACTTTGGGCTCTTAGTGCACTCGCTATTCCAATAGCAGTTCACCTCCTTCATTTTCGTCGATTTCGGAAAGTCGCCTTTTCACAGGTGGCATTTTTGAATGAGGTCAAGAGAGAAACCAAGGCGATGCAGCAGATCCGACATTGGATCATTTTATTGCTCCGTCTCCTCGCTTTATCAGCGATTATCCTCGCTTTTGCTCAGCCATTCTTCCCTCCAGAAGGAGCGACAGCTGATGAGAATGACACCATCGCAGGGCACGCGATTTCCATCTACGTTGACAATAGCTTTTCGATGCAAGCCATTGGAGAAGACGGTCAATTGTTGCAATCCGCAAAAAACAAGGCTGCCGTGGTTGTGGAGCAATTCGAAGCCACCGATCGGTTTCAAATTGTAACCAACGAATTTTCTGGCCGCGATCAGATTTTCTTGACGCAGGAGCAAGCGATGGAGCGCTTAGCAGAAATCAAAACGAGCCCCGTAGTTCGCCCCGTCGAAGCCATCATGAAACGGATGGGAGCTCAACTGGAAAAAGAACCGTTGCGCAAGCGCATAGGGTACTTGTTTTCAGACCTGCAGGAGACGACTCACCGCTTTTCCCCAGAGTCAGCGGCTGCAGACACGAATGCCCAATGGCACTTCATCCCAGAATTTGCAAGCACATCCCCCAATATTTGGATCGACTCCATCTGGTTTGAAGAACCGCTGCAAATCGCAGGCCGCCCTGCTTCGTTGCGCATCCGATTGCGTCACAATGCCAAGCAACCGGTGCAAGGCATCCCCATGCACTTGAATATTCAAGGAGAACGCGTGGCAGCCGGAACCTTCAATCTCCAGCCCGGTCTTCCTACCGATACTGCATTGCGCTTTACGCATGGATTGGCTGGACTGCATCGCGGACGGATCACCATTGAAGACGCTCCTATTCAATTCGATGACGACCTGTACTTCGGGTACGATGTCCGTGATGAAATTCGTATTCTGCACATCACCGATGACGCCAACAGCGAAGCGTCACGATCCATTGAACGTGTTTACCAATCGGCAGAAAACCTCTACCGCCTCAACACGGTCACGACCTGGTCCCCCCGTGAGCTTGAAGATGAACAGTTGGTTCTCGTCTCTGGTGTATCGTCTCCTTCGTCTGGGTTAATCCAGACACTCGCCACCTTTGTAGACCAAGGCGGATCCGTTTGCTACATGCCTGAACGCACATCCTCAGACCCTCAATTTTTCCAGGCTTTCGATGGCCAAAGTAAAGGGTCTTGGATTTCAGTTTCTGACCGTGTTTCAACCCTCGAAACCAGTCACCCCTTTTTCACCGGTGTTTTTGACTCCCAGCCGGAACGGCTTAACCTTCCTACCATTCGTGAATTGTGGCATCGTGAGACCTCTGCTCGTGAAGAAGTTTTGGCATCGACGCTTCTCGGACATGCCTTTTTCTCACGGTTGACCTTTGGCAAAGGCACCGTGTACTTCTTGGGGACGAGTCCAGATCCATCCTGCTCAAATGTGACTCGACACGCTTTGTGGGTACCGCTATTGCTTCGAATGGCGGAGCAATCCAAAGCGACTCCCGTTATGTGGGGAGTCATTGGACAAAAAGCGCCTATTGCTGTAGCAGCTGAACCTGACGCTATCGAGTCCGTATCCTTCAGTGGACCAATCGCTCCCGCAGCCCCGGTTGACCAGTCCATTTCAAAGGAACCTAATTGGCTTCCTGAAGCACGTGTCATTCAGGGAAGAACGTCCATTGAAATCGGCAATCTCAACCTTGACCCTGGACATTATCGAGTCCGTTTTGGAGCGAAAGACATCGCCCTGTTCGGAATCAATCAAAATCGCCAAGAGTCTGACCATCGCGCTTTCACAGTGGCCGAATTTCAAGCCCAGTGGGCCGAATGGAATTGGTCACATGTGGATGTGGTACAGGCTTCCGCTGCCTCATTATCGGAGGCCATTGACCGATTGGAAAAAGGAAACCCCGTGTGGTTCCTCTTTATGTACATCGCACTCTTCGCCTTATTTGTAGAATCATTTTTGTTACGCTCATGGAAACGATCCTCCTGAAATCCGTTCGGATTATTGACACCGATGGACCGCACCACAATTCCGTGTGTGACGTTCTGATCCAATCGGGTAAAATCGTTGAAGTATCAGGGCTGATTAAGCCGCCGGCAGACGCTCACATATGGGAACAAGAGGGCAGTGCCATTTCCACAAGCTGGATCGACGGCCAAGCCGATTTTTGTGATCCGGGAACCGAAACCAATGAAGGTCTTGAAAGCGGTCTACAAGCCGCTTTGCATGCCGGGTTGGGCCATGTCATTCTCAACTCGGGAACAACCCCGGCACCGGACCACAAATCAGCCATTCGTTATCTCGTAGAGCGAAGCGCTGCGTCGATTTGCCTTGCTCATCCGCTCGGCTGTATTTCTCAAAGTAGAACGGGAGACCGTTTGGCTGAACTGCATGATTTAAGTGAAAGCGGCGCGGTAGGCTTCTCAGATGACAAGCCCATCGATCGAACCGAAATGCTTCGAAGAGCCCTTGAGTACAGTGAGTCCATCAATTTGCCGGTCATCACATGTCCTTTGGACGAGGGGTTGAATTCTGACACCATGATGCATGAAGGGCCTGCCAGTACTGCAATGGGGGTTGCAGGAAACCCGAGCAGCGCTGAAGTGATGCGGGTGCAACGGGATCTTGAAATCCTTCGTTACGCAGGGGGACGCCTTCATTTTTCTGTCATCAGCTCGGCCAAAAGTGTTGACCTCATTCGCGCGGCTAAAAAAGAAGGACTGCAAGTCACTTGCGGAACGACAGCGCATCATTTGCTTTTTGTCGACGATGATTTGATGACATTCGATGGAACCTTGAGAGTCTCTCCACCCTTCCGCTCAGACGCTGATCGGATGGCTCTTTGTCAAGGAATCGCAGATGGCACCATCGACGCTCTCGTCTCCGATCATCGCCCTCAAGATTTGGAATGCTCTGATGTAGAGTTTGCGCTTTCCCAGCCCGGAATCGCCGGCATTGAATCGCTCTTCGCTGCCGGTTTTTCTGCATTGAGCATGCAATTCACGACTGGGGAGGCACTTGCAGCGATCATTCGCAGCTTGACCGTTGGCCCGCGCGCGGTATTCGGATGGGACGCAGCAGCAATAGCCGTGGGACAGCCGGCTGATGTCACGTGGTTTCATGAAGATCTGACATGGAAATCAGCTCATGTATCCAAGGGCACGAACACCCTTGAAGCGGATCAATTGATTGGGAAACTCAACGACGATGGCGCGCTCAAGGGCCAACCGTTGGGCGTAATCACACCACGTGGTGCTTTCCGTCAACCGGAGTAACGGTTGAATTTAAGCCTCGCCTTGAGGACCACTGAATGTCAGAGGCAACGAGGCGTCTGAACTTCCCTTCAGTGGCTGAATGGTGCCGTGCTGGCTCTCAAACCGCTGTACATTTTCATTGAGCGCTTGCAACAATCGCTTGGCATGGTGCGGAGCCAGAATAATGCGGCTGCGAACTTGTGCCTTCGGCATACCCGGCATCACCTGGGCAAAATCGACAACAAACTCTACCGGACTGTGGGTAATCACCGCCAAGTTTGAATACGTGCCCTGCGCTTGATCTTCGGGCAGATCAATGTTGAGCTTTTTCTTTTGTGTAGGATCTTCCTGGGCCATAATGCTTGTCTTGAACTTCGAAGGTACGTGTTAAATAATCGCTGCGATTGGCGCGATTTTCAGCTGGGATTGTAAAGAGGCAAATCCAGTACATCCTTTAGATGCTTTACGGTTCGCCAAATTTGTTCTCTGTGTTGTTCTCCTCGCGGATTGAAATGAACCTGCCGCCAGCCACTCTTCAACGCACCGATCACATCACATTCCAAGTCATCACCGATCATTACAGCATGACTCGGGATACTGCCCGTTTGCTTCAAACAATGGCTAAAGGCCTCTGGATGGGGTTTTTTATGCCCGATGGCATCACTCGTGAAAACGATTTCAAAAAAAGGATCGAGCCCCGAATTTTTCATCTTAATGTGCTGCACTTCGTCAAACCCATTGGTCAAAATAAACATCCGGTGGCCTCGCTCTTTCAATGTCCGGACCACCTCAATGGCATCAGGGATCAATCGCGTGCAGTATGGCGCTCGTTTGACATAGGCCTCTCCCATGGAATCCGCCAAAGCCTCCATCTCCTTAAAAGCAGGAATTCCTAGCCCTTCCATGGTGCGCTGAAACCTGAGTGGTCGCAGCTCTGATTGAGTCAATTCCCCAGCACGATAAGCGCGCCAACACTTTTCATTTTCAATTTCATAGACCTCAATGAAATGAGCCGCAGTGAGAGAAGCAGGCAAAATGGGCGCCGCCAACTCCTCAAAGATGGCATGCAACGCCTCCCGCGAATTGAGATCAAAATCCCAAAGCGTCCGATCCAAATCGAAAAACAAATCTGACGGTTTCTGTTGTCCTTTCATACGTCTCTTATTCAACCCAATTGTAATCTACTGCGACACTAAGACTGGCTAATATCAATGCCCAAATGACAAAAGCAAGCATCAACAACCAGGGCATCCGCTCATCCTTCGCATGATATTTCGCAGCCAAGACCGCCGAAATCGGAACAGAAATCAACCCGGATATCGCAAGCAAACCCCACAGTCCAAAACGTCTTTGAAACCGAACCCATCGCCGTCTGCCGGGAGTGAATACAGTGCGTTTCTTTTGACTCTTTTTCTTGTAGCGACTCCACTGAGTGAAAATCCATTTACCGAAATAGAAAAATACGTAGACACCAAAAGCGGCACCCACCGAGCACGTGGCAACCGTCATTCCCCAATTCACACCCCAACCAATCATCAGCGACGGAGTCAAGACAAACTTGACCACCGCTGCCAACATCCACAACAACGTTTCGATTGGGCCAATCATGAGATTTTACTTCCAAACGCTAAATCACCGGCATCGCCCAGACCCGGAACGATGTATCCCTTTGACGTCAATTCTTCGTCAATGGCACCGGTCCAGATGTGGGTTCCAGGTGGCATCGCTTGTTGAACATCTGCGATTCCTTTGCTGCTTGAGATCGCTGCGACGATGTGCACAGCAGCGGGCGTTCCAAAGGCACAAAGCCGATTGAACACGCCAACCATCGAAGCTCCTGTTGCCAGCATGGGATCGACCAAAATCAAAGTGCGTCCTTCAATGGACCCTGTGCTGATGTAATCAATTTCAATGGTGAATTCCCCATCGGGTTGTGTCTGACGGTAGGCCGCTGCAAAGGCAAGGTCTGCACGGTCAAAGAACCGCATCATGCCCTGATGCATCGGAAGACCTGCTCGCATTATGGTCGCTAGAACAGGTTGACTCACCATGTGATTGACCTCTGCCTTGCCCAAAGGGGTTGTGACCGTCTTCTTGCCATAGTCAAGGTGTTTGGACACTTCCCACGCCATGCATTCACCCAACCGTTCCAAATTCATTCGGAAGCGCATTCGATCTTTTTGAACGATTTCATCCCTCAATTCGGCCAGAAAGGTGCACGCAATGCTCGGTGTTTGAATCAACTCGTGGATCATGAATCCAAGGTAATTCCATTCTTATCCAGAACAACAGCCTCTAACACTTCTTGGTAAAATCCCATCCAACCTTGCCACTCCCACCGATCACTCACCGACTCATTGTGCCAAAGCAAAACCATGACACCTTCCACCTCTTTGACATGGGAGGAGAGCTGCCTTACGCGCTCCAGGGCTTCTTTGGGGCTGAGCTTCAAATGCCGCATGAGGGTGGCATCCATCACAGCAATCGGATGCAAGACGATGTCCATGATGCGTTCTTCTGTTATATCATACGCTCGAAACGGCCGCGACATCCCAGCGCGAAATCCGACAACATCTGCGTAGCCCAAAGAATGATCCGACGTGATTCCCAAACGCTCCAAGCGTTTCCAAGATTCAGGAAAGCGTTGGAGTAAATAGTGCTGTCGGCTGACGACAACCCGTTCATTCAATACGCCTGCTAATCGCTCAATTTCATGGTGCATAGAAGCGTCGTCTGCTGCGTCATGAGATGCGAATCCAGGATGGATGCCGATGGCTGCAGACTGGCGGAGTGATTGGATGCACGTTCGGAGCTGACTTGCGTACCAAGGCACACCCCGATCATACCTTCCTCGATCGGAAAGCAGGAAAAAATACCGTGCCCTCAATGCCACGTTTTCATGTGCTTTTTCCAGCCAGGCATACGTATCGTAAGGATCCGCTCTCCAACCCAAGAGCACCAAAGGGCGTTCGATCAAACGTAACCACCTCCCTCGAATCAAATCGTTGGCCGACGCCGCAAGCGTCAACTTCCAGCCTTTGTGGCGGTATGCATAGGCGCTATCCACATCAATGGTTGGCTCAACACTGTATTTCTGCTGCAACGGCATGGATACCGTGCTGTTTTTGGCCCAAATCCGAATGCATTTTTCGACAATCGGATAAGGCAGCCACCCCTCCTGATGGGCCAGTGATTGACTTCCCTTGAAGCGTCCCAAGTCGTCGCGAAAAGCTTCTTGATGCTCCACCTGCTCTTCCATGCGGCTTGCCATCCAAAATACCCAGCTCAGCCAATCAGAATGTACCCCACCCGTCTCCTCATCTTTCACTCCGAATGGCAATCGGATCGCCCCGGGTGTCAAAGACGCATCCGACCAATCCAATGCGATGTCCTGCACCCCCTTCGCATTCAGTAAACCCGAATCTGGAATCCACTCAACACCTTTGGGGGCTTCGGATTGAAGACCGCCGTATTGAATGCACACGGTGTTTTCATTTGCCCTCAACTCTTCCTGGGTACACCACTCAAACTCCCATCCAAGAACAGCTTGAAATGCAACATACGCCGCATACCGATGCCGTTCAGTGATGGCAGCGTCCAACTGCCTAGACCATAGTTTTACTTTTGGAACCATGCCTGCAATGCCTCTGCGATGTGTTCCGCTGCATGTCCATCTCCAAACAAGTCCGTTTCAAAAACCCCCTTGTATTTCCGATGAAGCATCCCTGAAGACCGCTCTACCAATTCAGCAGGGTCCTTGCAAAGCTCTGTGGCTCCGACGTCCAACAATTCAGTCCATTCCGTAGTCGTGCGCAACACCAAGGCTGGACGGTGAAAGAAAAACGCCTCCTTCTGCAATCCACCCGAATCAGTCCAAACCGCGACCACTTCCTTTAACCAATCCGTCATCTGGACATAACCGGCCGGAGGTTGCACATCGATTCCCCACGTTCTCATTTGCGTGCTCCATTCCGATCCAAACACTTTTTTCAGCGCATGTGCGGTGCGAGGATGTACCGGGAAAATCACGTGAAATCCATGCTGTTTTATGGAAGACCTGATGGCATCTATCCATCGATGGAGTTGGTCTGGGTCATCCACATTTGATGGACGATGCAGGGTCAATAATACCTTTTTACTCGTGGGAATGACTGGAGTAGGAGCCCCTCCGATCCAACGGGCCGTATCCAACATCAGGTCCCCACTCGCTTGTACTAGAACCCCTGGACGGCAATCAGTATAGATGCCTTCTGATTGCAATTGTTGCACTGCAGCATGCGAAGGGCAGAGCAATACGTCACTCAACTGGTCCGTCAAGATTCGGTTAATCTCTTCAGGCATTGCCCGATCAAAAGACCGCAATCCCGCCTCCATATGAATCAAAGGAACTCCAGATCGAGACGCAGCCCAAGCACCCGCCAAAGTTGAATCGGTGTCTCCATATACCAGCACTGCATCCGGTTTCACACGACCGATTGATTCCGAAATGCCGTGCATCATTTGTCCCATTCGTAGTGAAACGTCCGAATCAACTTGGAGTCTTGTTCCGGGCTCGTTCATTCCCAGCTCTTGAAAAAACACTTCCGACATATCAGACGATACATGCTGGCCTGTATGCACCACATGTTCGCATAAACCGTGGGCATTCGTGTTGAAGACCCGGCTCATAGCCGAGGATTTGATCCATTGTGGTCGAGCCCCTATAACGGTCAGCAGTGTCTTCATCTCAGGAGGAAACGCTTGATGCGCAAAAGTGTTGTTTTAAAGTTCACCTTGATCGGCAAAGCTAAAGTAGCGCTCACGCGAAACAATAATGTGGTCAAGCAACGGACAATCCAAAATAACTCCCGCTTCTTGTAAGTTTTTGGTGAGCATTCTATCCGATTGACTGGGTTGGATGTTGCCCGAAGGATGATTGTGCACTGCAACTATTGCCGCAGCTCGAAACGCAAGCGCCTTGCCAAAAATAATCTTTGGATCGGCCACTGTACCCGTCAGACCACCTCGACTGATCATGAGTTCAGCAATAATTTCATTGGATCGACGCAATAAAATGATCCAAAACTCCTCATGCTGTAAATCCGTTAATCGGAGAACAAATCGCCGGTGGACATCCGACGAAGCACGAATAAAAGCTGAGGATTGCGTTCGTTCAACGGAACGGTGTCTTCTTCGTCCCAATTCGAGCGCGGCCGATAATTGTACCGCTTTGGCCGTTCCAACTCCCGCAATTTCCATGTACGCTTCTGTTGGTATTCGCCCCAAAGAATCCAAATTGCTCGAAACCAAATCCAACAGCCTTCCCCCGACTTCTATAGCGGTGCTACCGCGGGGTCCAGAACCGATGATAAGCGCCAACAACTCCGCATTGGATAGTGCTTGTGGGCCATCCATCAACAAACGCTCTCTCGGGCGAACCTCTCCTTCCATGCCCCGTCATTCGATTTTTTGAAACAAAAAAAGCCCCCTGTTTCCAGAGGGCTAGTTCGTAAAATATCAGACCAATCAGAGCTTCGCTATGTAAATGGCAAGGCTTGATTTGAGGTTGGATGCTTTGTTTTTATGAATCACGTTGTTCTTAGCCAACTTATCGAGCATTGCACTGACCACTGGCAACATCTCTGCTGCTTTCTTCGGGTCGGTCGTAGCTCGCAAAGCGCGAACAGCGTTACGAGTCGTTTTATGGTAGTAGCGATTCTGGGTCGCTTTTTTGCGATCTGAACGAATGCGCTTGAGTGCGGATTTGTGATGAGCCATGTCGTTTTTTCCGGTAAGGGGGTGCAAATATAGTTCATATTCAAACTCATGCAAGCGATGCATGCAAATCATCTCTTAGAATCCACAATCCAATCGATTCGCGAATCAATCCATGATGCGATTAAAAATAGAAAGGACGCACCCCTGCGTCCTTTCACTTTAACAATCTAGTTGCACCTAAATGTGGGAAGAGCCTGCAAACTTCACCCACAAATGCGCTGCGATATTACGAATTAATTTCTTCGAATAGCTTTTTTTTCTAGACGAATTAAGTTATTTTAAAAGAACAACTCATTATACATCCTGAATAAATCGAGAGATTCAGGGCATCGTACTGGATGATCACGCGCTCTTTAAAGTGATTCAACCCAACAAATCACGTAACTTCATGGCCTCGAAATCCATGCGCTTTTCATCCTCCCCTACCGCTATTTACTTTCTCGGCTTGTTCAGCGTGATGCTCGGCTCGTTCCCTTGTGCTGCATGGTCGCAAGAGTCGCTCTTTCAAGACATTTCGCAAGCAGTAGGCATTGACCTTGAAGGACTGCACCATGCTACCGCCATTGGTGATTATGATCGCGATGGATTCCAAGACATCTATGTTGGAACCAAAAACTCGGCGAATAAGCTGTTTCGGAATCTCGGAAACATGGAATTCCAAGAGGTAGCTGTTGCTGCAGGGGTTGACGATTCAGGAAATACCCAAGCTACTATTTGGGGAGATTTCAACAACGACGGCTATCTGGACCTGGTCAACGGAAACTACCTCCAGTCCAATCGATTCTATCAAAACAACGGCGACGGGACATTTTCGGACATGACCGCAGCATTGGGCATTGGAAACTTAGGCCCCTGCAGAAGCTTGCATGCTGCAGATTACGATCAAGATGGCTGGTTGGACTTGTACGTTGTCAACATCAACAGCCACAGCGTTATGTGGCGCAACCTAAATGGAACAGGATTTCAGAACACGACATTCCCCTCTGGCACAGTGGATGTGGGCATTGGGATGGGAAGTCTTTTTTTTGATGCCGACAATGATGGCGATGTTGATTTGTATTTAACCCATGATGGCAATCAAGTGAATCGCTACTATCGCAACGATGGAGATGGTACGTTTACAGAGGCCGCTGCGGAGGTGGGATTGGATTATCAAGGGAATTGCATGGGAGTCGATGCCGCGGACATCAATCACGATGGCTGGATGGATTTGTACATCACCGACCTCTATCCCAGCGAGCTCTTCATCAACGATGGAGATGGCACATTTACTGCCATCGGAGAAGCTTCAGGTGTTGACGACACGGGAATGACGTGGGGATGCGCATGGTTTGATTACGACAACGATTCAGAGACAGACCTGTATGTCGTCAATGACTATGCCTTCGCAGCCTATCCCAATTTGCTCTATCGAGGCTTGGGAGGGCTCGCGTTTGAGATTACCAGCACAGGCATTCCTGACCTGGAACATCCCTTTCAAGATTACGGCATGGCACAGGGAGACCTGGATGGAGATGGAGATTTGGATGTCGCTATCGCCACATCAGGGTCTTCGATACAGCCGGGCTTTACCGTGTTGGAGAACCTCAATGCCACGGGGCACGCTGCTCACATTCGACTGGAGGGCACAGTATCCAATCGAGATGCCATCGGGGCGCGAGTCACCGCCTACTTTGACGACCAGGTGCGCACAGATGAAGTCCATTGCGGACAAGGCTACAGTGGATCGAGTTCATTTCAGGTGCATTTTGGCTTAGGTGAGTCCACTTCTTTGGATTCGGTGGTCATCCGCTGGCCCAACGGCATCGTCAGTCAACAAGGGCCGCTCGACGCTGACACGTTGTACCACATTTTAGAACCGGGCTCAGAACCCTGGTTTTTCACGGGTTGTACTGACTCGCACGCCTGCAACTTCCAATTGGGTGCAGTCGTCGATGACGCAAGTTGCTCGTATCCTGAAGCAGGTCTCAATTGCGACGGAACCCCCATCGTTTCGTTTCCGACATTGGAGACACATAGCATAGCCCGGATTTGGAGCGAAGCGCTGCTAACTGGAATTCGCAATGATTGGGCGCGTCCTACCATCCATGCGCGCAACCTGTGGCATAGCTCCGCACTGATGTATGACGCGTGGTGTGCTTTTAGCGAGCCCAGCGCTCTCAGTCCAAAACCTTGGCTCCTCGGTGACACCATCGAAGGATACGTTTGCCCCTTTGATGGCATCGCCGAACCGCTCAGTTCCGAAGCACGACTTCAAGCACGTGAAAGCGCAATCAGTTACGGAGTTTACCGGCTTATGAAGCACCGTTTTGCACAAGCTCCACGCTCTCATTTGATCCACGTCCACATCGATTCTCGAATGATTTCGTTGGGCTATGACACGTCATTTGTTTCCACCGATTTCGATACAGGAGACCCCGCTCTCGATGCCGCTGCGCTCGGAAACTATTTGGCCGAACACTACATCAACTTTGGTCTGCAGGACGGTTCCCATGAAGAACTCAACTACCAAAATACGTACTACAATCCCATCAATTGGAATCTGGTCATGGATGACCCGGGCAATCCAAACCTGTTCTTCCCCAACCGATGGCAACCCCTGCAATTGGCTGAGTTCATTGATCAATCTGGAAATGAGGGCAGCAACATCTCTCCTGAATTCCTCAGTCCTGAGTGGGGGGATGTGACTCCATTTGCGATGAACCCGAGCGACACCAGCGTTTACCAGAGGCTCGGGAGTGACTACACCGTTTACCACGATCCAGGCCCTCCACCATTCATCGATCCAAATGAAGAAGTCCAACTGGAATCCGATTACAAATGGGGCCATCTTATGGTTTCGCTTTGGTCCTCCCATTTGGACCCGAGTGACTCTGTGATTTGGGATATCAGTCCGGGTGCTTTCGGTCGAGATGGGTACTTACCGCTCAACATGGAAGAGGCGCGTTCCTACTATGTCTTTGAGGAGGGCGGAATCACCGAAGGTTCCAATGGGCTTGGTCACGCCGTGAACCCTACCACACAAGAGCCCTATGCCCCGCAACCTGTGTTACGGGGCGATTTCACTCGCGTTTTGGCTGAGTTTTGGGCCGATGGGCCTGAGTCAGAAACGCCTCCTGGACACTGGTTCGACTTGCTTAATTACGTCAATGACCAACCGGAGTTGGAACGGAAATGGCGGGGAACTGGCGCCACGTTGTCTTTGCTTGATTGGGATGTACTCGCGTATTTTTCCCTTGGCGGAGCCATGCACGATGCCGCTATTGCAGCATGGAGCTGCAAAGGGTGGTATGATTACTTGAGGCCGGTTTCCGCATTGCGTTGGATGGCCGACCAAGGACAATGCAGCGATCCGGAATTGCCCCATTACAATGGTGCTGGATTGCCACTGGTCCCGGGGTATGTGGAATTAATCACGGCTGAAGACTCCGTGGACCTACGAGGGGAAAACAATGAATTTGTTGATGACATCAAGCTCAAAGCGTGGCGCGGGCCAAGTGCCATTGACGTGCCGGCCATTGACCAAGCGGGCGTTGGCTGGATACGGGCAAAGGAATGGTGGCCATACCAGCGGCCCACATTTGTAACCCCTCCCTTTGCAGGGTACGTCAGCGGACATTCCACATTTAGTCGGGCGGCAGCTGAGGTGTTGACATTGATGACCGGTGACCCCTTTTTTCCTGGGGGAATCGGGACATTTACAGCCGAGGCCAATTCGTTCCTTGTATTTGAAGACGGTCCAACACACGACATCGAATTGCAATGGGCAACGTATCGTGATGCCGCCGATCAAAGTGGACTGTCTCGCATCTGGGGCGGAATCCACCCTCCTCAAGATGACTTTCCAGGGCGCATGATGGGCGAAGTCATCGGAGTCGATGCTTTTCTTCTGGCTGAAATGCACGCCTTCCCGCTGCTCGTGACAGACTGCACAGGCTTGAGTGACTGCCCTTGTTTTGGTGACTTCAATGCTGACGGCGCCCGTAACCTGTTCGATTTATTGATCCTATTGGTCCATTATGGTCAGACGACTGGCCTTGAAGGCAATGGAGCCTCTCCCATCATCGACCTCGATTCTGACGGCATGATTGACACCGGAGATTTGCTCGGTTTGCTGACAGTGTGGGGATTCCCCTGTACCCTCTAATCGCTGCCTTTATTGGCCGTGAACGACCAATTCATCCAAGAACATCCAAGAAGGGGATGATGCCGCGTCATGCCAGTCGGGACACGACCCTGGATTGACCGCTTCCATGCGAATAAAACGTGCGGAGGCATCCACTGCACAAGCGATCCGCACGATGTCCTGGGCATCTGTCGGACTGAGAACGTGGCTTCCAGAATATGTGTGCAGGTCAATCCGAGACTCCTCCCATTTCACGCCATCCACAGACCATCCAAAAACAAGTGTTTGCGGTAAAAATATCCACGCATCCTGGTACCGATAACATTGCATACTCAAAGAATCCAACTGGATTTTCTGCGGCAAGGCGAGCGTGATGGACATGTTTTCCGATTGCGTGGCTTGCCAACAACCGTCTCTAAAGTCGATGCTTCCTAGTCGACCATCGGCCAAACCACCTTCCCCTCCTCCGGGGTAATAAGGACTCAAGGAATGCCCGATGGAAGCGTCGCTATGCACACCAATATGACCCGCTACTGGCAACAAAACAGCATCACGCAATGGACGTCCATCCCGCGTCAATACCGCCTCCAGCACACCCTCACCTTTGACGAAAATTCGAGACCCTAATTCATGATGAGAAGGGGTTAAGTGAGATGACAATGGCGTAAAAATCACATCCCCCTCAATCCGATCCAACGCCGCTTCCACCTGCACTTCAACGCCGAAGACATCGCTCCCCTTATCCCATGTAGCATTCAATGGGTCGCTCTCCAAACCACTATCGACCCCCCATGCAATTAGTCGCTGATCATGCAGCAATTTGCGGCTTTGAAACCCTTCAAAATCTCGCAGCACCTTGGGACTCCACAGCACTTCAGCCATGGCCAACATGCGCGGAAATATTTTAGATTCCACGATATCTTGGGGAGCATGTTCGGTCCACATATTGCACTCTCCTCCTAAGATTCGACCGGAGCCTTCCAGATTTTCCGGCACGGGCTCAAATGCATACACCTCTTCCAAATCTGTCGCTGACAACGGGTAGTCGAAATAACAGTGGGATGTAGGAGACATGATGGCATTTCTTCCCGCGGCAACAGCTGCAAGTCCACCCTCCATGCCACGCCACGATTGCACCGTAGCACCATCTGGAAGCCCCCCCTCCAAAATCTCATCCCACCCGATTAGTTTTCTACCATGTGCTTCGAGATAGCTTCCAACCTTAGAAATGAACCACGACTGCAATTCATGGCTATCGTGCAAACCCTCTTCTTCCATGCGACGCTGGCATTTCGGGCACGCATCCCATCTGACTTTAGGCGCTTCGTCTCCTCCGATGTGAATGTATTCAGAGGGAAACAGCTCCATGACCTCATCCAAAACAGTTTCCAAAAAACGAAACGTCGTGTCCTGACCCGCACAGTAAATGTCTTTAAAAACACCCCAGTCATTTGGCACGGGCAAGGTGTCCCCCGTGCAACTCAGCCATGGATAAGCGGCAATGGCAGCGCGGCTGTGTCCGGGGAGTTCAATTTCCGGAATGACCGTAACACAGCGATCAGAAGCATAGGAAACGATTGCTCGAATTTCATCTTTGGTATAGACTCCTCCATGCTGTTCGCCGGTCTTCTCCTCTCGCCAAGCCCCCACTTTTTCAAGATTCGGATATGCCTCTATCGGCACCCGCCATCCTTGATCTTCTGTCACATGCCAGTGAAGCACATTCATCTTGTGCAGCGCAAGTTGATCAATCATATGCATGACGAAAGCAGGCTCCATGAAATGGCGACAACAGTCCAAAAGCAAGCCGCGGTGTTCAAATCGAGGAGCATCCTGAATTTCAAGTGCTGGCAAAATAAAAGGCTGCCCTTCCGATGACAGCTCCATCTCCACCGGAAGCAACTGGCGCAAGGTGGTCAGCGCCCGAAATACTCCGATTTCGTCAGAAGCTCCGATCCAAACCCCATCGGTTGCCACAATGCGAAGTTGGTAGCCCTCCGCAGGGACCCCTTCAATTTTCTCCACGACCAAGTGCGCTCCATGGTCATCGGATTGACCGGGCAACCATGTTTTCCAGAATACCGATTGATCATTCCAAGTCGTCTCAACTTGCCAGTTCCATGTTGCTGAAGGCACCTGCAATCCGGACGCCATCGAATCGATTTCCATATGAACAGGCAAAGGAATCAGACCTTCTGCAGACCCCACACGTTCAGAATTGGAAAGCTGACAAGAGGATGCAAGTACAATCGTTAGGACGAGAAGAAGGGATGGACGCATGCCTCAAAAATAGGGGAATCCTTGCTTGCGAAAAACGGAGGTGCGTGGCGCAATGTCTTAAAACCAAGCACGTACATGCTCAGAAGAAACCGGGAATGTTGCGCCGTCAAAATGCCGAACGGGCAAGGATTCTTCGACGCGACAAGAAGCATGGAAGTTTCGCACACCGCGCTTCAGCCAATCCTCCTTCTGATCGGGCCTTACGCCGCTCGCAACCGTGACGTCAAATCCCCATTCCATCAATTGATCAATGCGTTGCCGACCATCCCATGCCTGCGCCTCACCTCCGCTACTTAGAATGCGAGAAATACCCAACGTGCGCAAAGCTTGCGCATCGGCATCCCAATGATTTGAAGCATCGAGAGCGCGATGTATGACCAACCGATGTCCTCCAAATAACTCCACCCACTTGCGTATACGCTCCAACTCAAAGCGACCCCTCTGATCCAAAGCGCCGACGACTACGCGGCTAGCTCCCGCCGATAACGATGCTTCAATCTGATGGGTCATCCGCTGCCATTCAGCTTCATCGTAGGTAAAGTGGCCTGCACGAGGGCGAATAAGTGCATACACGGGCAGCCCCTCTTGAACGGCACTCCGAATGTCGGATTCCAAGGGTGTCAAGCCTCCGCATTCCCAATGGGAACAAAGTTCAACTCGTTGCGCACCATTCATCGCCGCAACATGCACATCTGCAGGGCTGCTGGCACAGACTTCCAAAGTCCACGGGTCCTGAGCAGCACCCAGTCCTTGCGACACTTTTTTGACATCTCCCAAACGTGTCAAGTCCATCATCGACTCCTGGACGGGGATCACCGCGATCTCAACTTGTTTCTGCACCATGCTCGAAATGGCAGCGGGCAATTCTATTTCATTTCTTTCTGGATGGGGTTGCAAGGAAACGATCTCCGGCAGTAGTAGCGCTGGGTCGAGTCGAAACAAATTCATGGAAACACCGCGATGAGGTTGCGTATGAAGCCACTGTTTCCAGGCGGCATCACTCGGCTTCTCAACAATGTTTTGAAGCCTACCAGCCGAAGACTCCACAAGCGCAAACGCTTTGACGCGCTCTTCAGGCAAGTCCAAGTGATCCATGTGATACGCGAGCATTGCTTGGCCTTTTGGAAGACAACGCAACGTGGACAACGCGTGCACAGAAGGAAGGTTATCTCCATTGCAGAGGACAAATCCCAATCCCTCAGGAATGGGGTCCTGTTCGAGAGCCACTTGTACCGCATGGCCGGTCCCTTTCGCTTCTTCTTGAACAACCAAACAAATGCGCATCCGCATGCCTGTTGTTCGTTGATTCCAAGACACGATAAATGACCCGGTCACCGTGTCATCTGGCGCGACCACCAGCGTGACTTCTGTAAATCCCGCCGCCTCTGAGGCCTCTAGGAGGGATTGTAAAAAAGGTTCGCCGGCTGGTCCTACCCGAATCATGGGTTTTGGTCGGATGCGAGCGTCTTCTTGCCACATTGCAGGAACTCCGGGGGACGCTTCTCGGGCACTGGACTTCATCCGTGAAGCTCGACCTGCCGCCAATATGATGATTCGATCGCATCGCATGCCTTAAAGGTCTGTAAAAGCCTTCAATTCAGAACAAGGGCAGGCTCAATCTTGATAAAACACCTCAACACCTATTCCACCTAACGCAATGGGGATTGCATGTGCACCTGTATTTTCCGCGGCCTTCTGAACGTCATCGATGCTGTCAGGGGGTCCAACAACAAAACACGTCCCTCCTCCTCCTGAACCGTTTATTTTGCCGCCCCAGGCGCCGGCCAATCCCGACGCATTCAAGATGGCTTCGATGCGGTCTGTTGATACATGAAGCACATCGCGCAGTAGGCGGTGGTGCTGCGTGAGTAGCCTAGCCCAGCTCGCCGGTTGCGTAGGGAGCGATCGGAGAGCCTCGGAACCTCTTTCAGAAATGTCCCGCAATTCCAAGGTGCCCTCCATCAAAGCGCGTTGTTTCGCATCAAAAGACTCAGGAAATGGCGGCGGCATAGCGGAAGAGGTCAAACGCCACGTAGCACTCCAAGCTTCCAATAGCCGCACACGCTCCCCTTTGGCTCGATGCAAGAGCGTCAACGTATCCTTGGGTTGAAGGGAGTCCAACAACAACCATGAGCCGGCTGGGACCGGCATAGGCAATGCTTCGAAATGCGGTTCGAATGCAAAACGATGAATGCCGCCAAGCGCACACGCGAAGTGATCCATTTGTCCGCCCGGCTCGTTGAAATAGGTCACTTCAGCTCGGTGCGCAGCACACGCGACCCATTCGGCGTTTACCGACTGTCCTGAGCGCGCGGCAATTAAAGCACACCAGGCCACGACAAGAGCTGTGGAACTGCTCGCACCGGCTTGCTGCGGGATGGTACTCTTTACGGATGCATTCCATCCTGATTGGGGAAGCCAACCTTCGGTATCAGCCACTTTCAATGCTGACAACCAGTACGCCCTCGGAGCAGGCTCTGGCAAATCATCCAAATCAAAACTGAGTGAGGTACCGAGATCTTCCAACTGCACATGCACCATGCGGTCCTCTCGGGACGAACTTTCAATGTGACACCGCACATCAATCGCCGCTGCTACGACGGGCAACCCTAAATAATCTTGATGCTCGCCAAACAAACAAATACGCCCCGGTGCCGATGCCGCAATTCTCACTTTCGCGTCTTGTTGATGCGAAGCAGCAATACCGTGCACATCACGGTAATTGCTGCCAATCCCCAAAAGCGCGGCATTTCGTCATACAACCATGATCCGGTCGCAAACAGCGCGGCATAGACACCAATACTCGCCAAAGCCATGGACAACATGCCGCGAGGAACAGACCATACCACCTTGTTTTCTGAATCTGCAGGCGCCCATTTTCGCCACCCCGGTCCACCCGGCTTTACTTTGTCTACGAATCGCTTTAGAGTGGCATCCGATTCGGCTGGAGTCAGCAGCGTGCCAACCAACCAGACCAACGTGGTCAACAGCGTGCCCCAAAGGAGTTTCTCATAATCAGCCAAAACAACCGAACTCCATTGGTCATGCACAAAGGTGAAATATCCCGCCACCACCAATGAACCGAACATGGCAATCAGTTCCGTCCATGCGCTTATGCGCCACCAAAACCACCGCAAGATGAACAGTCCTCCTGTGCCTGCTCCAATCAACAAAAGCAAATTGAAGGCCTGACCTGCATCCGTCAACAGAAGACCCAATCCCCCCCCTAAAATCAGGGACACCACAGTCGCCAGCCGGCCCGCTCGAACTTGTTCTGGGCCAGTCGCATCCGGTCGAAAAAAGCGAACCCAGAAATCATTGACGAGGTAGCTCGCACCCAGATTGAGTTGGGTGGACATGGTGCTCATGAAAGCTGCTAACAGCGACGCAGCAACCAATCCCAGCAAACCAGGAGGCAACAGGGAAAGCATGGCAGGATAGGCCAAGTCGTGACCAATTTTATCCGCGGGTATATTGGGGAAAGCCTGCTGCAAATCAGCCAATGTTGGAAAGACCACCAAAGAAGCCAATGCAATCAAAATCCACGGCCAAGGACGCAAGGCATAGTGAGCAACATTGAATAGCAACGTCGCTCCGACGGCATGCGACTCGTCCTTGGCACTGAACATGCGCTGGGCGATATAACCACCACCACCGGGTTCAGCTCCCGGGTAATAACTCGCCCACCATTGAACAGCCAGCGGCACGAGCAAGACCGGCATCCAAGCTGAGGGATCGCCCATGTCGGGAAGGATCGCAGTTTTAACCGAAACATCAGGGTGCTCCAACAAAGCGGCCAAGCCTCCGATGATTTCCAGATCAAGCAAATACCAGCAGGCCCAAACCGAACCGACCATGGCCAAAATAAACTGAACAAAGTCCGTAAGAATGACCGCCCGAAGTCCGCCCAAAGCACTGTACGAAAGTGTAATGACACCCGTAATCAACAAGGTCAACCAGCCCGGCCATCCCATGAGAATCCCTCCCAATTTGATGGCGGCTAAGGAGACTGTACCCATCACTAAGACATTGAAAACGAGACCCAAATAAAGCGCCCGAAACCCTCTCAAAACCGCTGCGGCTTTGCCTCCATAGCGCAGCTCATAAAATTCAATGTCCGTCATCACGCCGGAACGCCTCCACAAACGGGCATAGACGAAGACGGTTAGCATGCCTGTCAAAAGAAAAGCCCACCAGCCCCAGTTTCCACTTACCCCCTGTTCTCGTACAAGTCCGGTGACCAGGTTAGGCGTATCGGTTGAAAAGGTGGTCGCGACCATGCTCACCCCAAGGAGCCACCAAGGCATCGATCGCCCTGCGAGAAAAAAGCTTTTCGCATCCTTTCCGGCTTGCTTAGAAGCCCACAACCCCACGCCGAGGGCCAATAGAAAATAGGCGCCGATGATGGCCCAATCAAATCCTGTTAACTGCATAACACAAGGATAAGAAAGCGGCGGCCACCTGACCTCCTCGTGTTCATAAACCGAACTCCATTCGGGATTTCTTCGTCATCCCTTTGACCACACAAGCATAACTGTGTTCAATGAGCTCTGCCGCGACCTTCCACGACACATCGGAAAGTGAATCGACTGAATTCCAATGCTTTTTATTGAGATGAAATCCCGGACGAATGCCCGCATACGTTTCACGCAGTTCCAGCGCACGTTCAGGATTGCATTTGAGCGAAACCCCCTTAAAATCATAGATGTTAGCGATGGCAAACACCTTGTCTGCAACCTTCCAAACCATCGTGTGATCATCAAAAGGAAACGACTCTGTCACGTGTGGTTTAGAGAGACAAAACGACCGCACATGCTCAAATTCAAATGTTCTCATCGTTCAATGGGAAAAACGAAGTTAATTTGCACAAAATTCGACCAAACACCTTTTCACCATGCGATTCAATCTGAGCATCTTATTTGCAGTCCTTCTTTCGCCACTTGTTGTGCAATCTCAATGTACCGATTTATTCATTTCAGAATACATGGAAGGCACTGGAAACAACAAAGGACTTGAGTTTTACAACCCAACAGCTGAAGCCATCAACTTGTCTGGATATCAACTGCAGCGTTGGAGCAATGGAGAAGCTACCGCTACCGACTGGGTGGACTTGGTAGGAGAAGTTGCTCCTTTCGGCACGTGGGTATTGGTCAACGGACAAACAGAAGACGTGGACTTGGGCGGAGGTGCAACCTCACCTGCTGTGGACCCTGTTATGCAGGCGTTGGCTGATCAACTGGACAATCCATATCCTGCTCCGACGTACATGAACGGAGATGATGCGCTCGTTTTGGTAAAAGACGTCACCACCGTTTTGGATATTTTCGGCAAGCCAGGAGAAGATCCGGGCGTAGCGTGGACAAACGATGAAGCCAATGGATATATAGACATCGGAGATGGCGCTGCTTGGTTGACTTCCAACCACACACTTCGCCGCAAGTACGACGTGATGCAAGGTGTCGCGATCCCTCCCGTCTCATTCAACACGTTTGCTGAGTATGACACGTTGGTGGTCAACACATGGGATGGACTGGGCGCGCACGCTTGTGCTTGCAATCCTACAGGAATCAATGAAGTTCTGGTAGAAGTTCAGACATCGGTTTTTCCCAATCCTTCCAACTCAGGTTCAGTACAAATAGAAGCCAATGCACCTATTGAAAAGGTGACCATTTATACGGCCTCTGGTGCTTTGGTTCAGGAAGACTGGGCAAGTGCTGTCTCATTGAACGGCTGGAAAGCGGCCCGTCTAGAAAGTGGTCTGTATTTCGTTAACATCCGAATTCAAGGAGGAAGCGTCTTTTCTCATCGCATCCTGATTCAGTAACACATGGTATTACGAACTGCTTGTTTGTTCGCTTTCTTGCTTGGGGCGCTTGGACTTGATGCCCAACAATCTGGAAAAGTGTACGGTGTGGTATCTGACGCCATCACGGGTGAAACGCTGATTCAGGCGTCCATTCGGATGGGGGATGGTGGCACGGCAACTGATTTTGATGGACGCTATGAACTACTGCTCCCTTATGGTGAGCATGAAATCACGGTACAATACATCGGTTACGAAAGCCAAACAAGGCGTGTGACGATCGACGGAGCTTCATTTCAATTGAATTGGCTGCTTGCAACCATCGTTCTGCGAGAAGCAGAGGTCGTAGCCGATGTCGCCATTGAGCGTGAAACACCTGTTGCTTTCTCGAACATCAAACCCGTCCAAATTCAGGAGGAATTGGGCTCACAGCCCATGCCGATGATTTTGAATTCGACACCGGGAGTCTATGCAACACAAGCAGGTTCAGATGACAACGGCCCGTCGATTTCCATTCGTGGCTTCAAACAGCGCAACGTCTCTGTTTTGATCGACGGCATTCCGGTGAACGACATGGAAAGCGGAGCGGTCTTTTGGAACAACTGGTTCGGTCTCGACATGGTCACGCAGACCATGCAGGTGCAGCGGGGATTGGGTGCTTCTAAATTGGCGCTTCCGGCCATTGGAGGCACGGTCAACATCGTGACCCAAGGCATCGAAAGTTCACGCAAAACTTCGGTCAAACAAGAAGCGGGAAGTTTCGGCTTTACCCGAACATCAGTTGGACACACAAGCGGTCGATTGGACGGCGGCTGGGGTTACACCATGGCAGGTAGCTTTCAGAATCGACAAGGCTATTTTGACCAGGACTACAACCGTGCGTTCTTTTACTATATCAAGGTGCAGAAAGCAATGGGGAACCACACGCTATCCTTTAGCGCTACCGGATCTCCCTCTGAAAATGCATCCCGTGGTTACCAGCAACGCATCGCCACCCACGATAAGGACTATGCGCGTTCCTTATTTGAAGGAACCGATGAGGAGTATGCACAACTGCAGAGCTATAGTCAAGCGTATGATGGCATTTTCAACAATGACACCCTTCTTGAGCCTGAAGAACAGTCTGCTTACGATGCCTTAAACACCTCATTCGGATACAATTCATCGGATGACTTTGAAGAAAGCGTATCGGCCACTGACTTCATCGATACGACGGGATTGGTCAGCCATGGCAACAATTACAATGTGCATTGGGGCATGCTCAATAACGAGGTGCTTTACGAGCGACAGAATAAATTCCATAAACCCCTCTTTTCGGTTCGCCACAGTTGGAGCGCTGGCGATAAATTGTACATCTCCAATATGGCTTATGCCAGCTATGGATACGGCGGAGGTTCACGATTGGAAAACAGTTTAGGTGGCGGAGACTATACACCTGATGGGCAGGTCGATTTTCAAAAATTTTACAACACCAACACCATAGGTGGCTTGTTTGGCCCTCCCATTGACCCGACTTACAGCGACTCCTTGCTCAAATCAAGCCGAATTTTACGGAAGCTTTACAACAACCACTATTGGTACGGAGTGCTCTCAACCTTCCGGCATGAAACCACCGAAAATTTGACCCTATCCGGTGGACTCGATTTTCGCACCTACCAAGGAGAGCACTATGCAGAAGTCTTTGACTTGCTCGGTGGAGATTACTTTGTGGACACACGAAATTCCAACGCCAACACTGCAATGCGCACGGTTGGAGACAAGATTGGATACCACAACGACGCCTTCGTGCGCTGGGGAGGTGCTTTTCTATTGCTGGAATACAAGGGCTACTTATGGAATGCTTTCTTCAATGTGAGCGCGGTAACCCAAGGCTACAAAAGCGTTGATTATTTCGCAGAGGCCCAAGAAGACGGATCATTTGCAACAAGTGGATGGAAATGGATTCCTGGATACACCATCAAAACAGGAGGCAATTACAACTTGTCTGAATATTCCAATGCCTTCATGAATTTGGGTTTCCTCAACCGGACTCCTGTATTCCGAAATGTGGTTGACTACCAAAATGAGTTTGTCGAAAACACCGAAAATGAGTTGATCAGCTCCGTCGAGTTGGGATACAGCTTCAGTAAGTTTCCATTTAGCATCAATGTCAATGGGTACTGGACCGATTGGCAGAACCGACCGTTGCAGTCTTTGCTTCGTTATGAAACCGTGGAAGGCGACATCGTACGTGCCAATGTCAACTCCATGAGTGCATTGCACCGTGGACTGGAAGCGGATGCCGCGTGGCAAATTCGCCGGAACTTGACATTGGAAGGCTACATCAGTCTAGGCGATTGGACCTGGACCAGTTCCGAGGACAGCTTGATTCTTTTGGATGACGAGACCAACCTCCCTTACATTGATCAAGAGGGCAATCCCGCAATCGTTCAATACAATGCGGAAGGTGTGGCCGTCGGTGATTCACCGCAACGTCAATATGGCGTCTCGTTGAAGTACCGGTACAAAAAAGTGTATTTGAAGCCGCGTTTCACCCTCTTCAGTCGGCACTTTGCCGATTTCGATCCTTTCAGTTTGAACGGTGAAAACGAAGGACGCCAATCATGGCAAATCCCGAGTTATGGCTTGCTAGACTTGCATGCAGGATATAACATCGACTATAAAGGAACAAACATCGATTTCCGATTGAGTGCATTCAATATCCTGAACACAGTCTATCTGAGCAACGCTCAAAACAATGACGCATACGGGGAATGGTATTTCACCGATACAGGTCGAAAATACGCCTTCAGCGAAAACAACTTTGACGCCGGTTCTGCCAGCGTTTACATGGGGTACGGATTCCGTACCAATTTCTCCATTCGAGTCCGATTCTAATTCAACGAACATGAACACTATCCGCATTTCCTTGCTCGCGTTTTTCGCAGCAACCCTCTCCATTGTATCTGCCCAAACAGACATCTTGGATGCTCGTAGCAACTACAGCGTTGGACAATCTGTGACCGTTTCAGGCATTATAACCAATGACGGAAACTTGGGTATCGTCCGCTATTTGCAGGATGAAACTGCAGGCATCGCATTGTATCCTGGAGGAGATTGGACTCAAAATGGGTGGGATGACCCACAACCTGGAGATGCCGTCACCATGACGGGTGTTTTAAGTGAGTACAACGGCTTATTGGAAGTGGGACCGGACAACGTCACACAGGTCGACATCACCTCCTCTGGCAATGCCCTTCCCGAGGCGCAAACGGTCACACCTGATCAACTTGGCGAAAGCATGGAAGGTGAAATCGCCTACATCGAAGGAGCGGTCTTCACCAACGGGGGAACGATCATCACGGGTAACAGCACATTTAGCTTTACCGCCAACGGCGAGAACGGAATCATTTACGTTCGCAATGACAATGAACTTGTTGGATTGGTCCTTCCTGCAGGCGAAGTCAACCTCTTTGGCATCGTATCGCAATTCACTTTTGACGGTTTCGGTGGGTACCAAATGCTCCCCCGCGGATCGGCTGACTTGATTCCTACTTCAGCGATTAATTTGAGCACCCAAGTGGATCAGATCAATTTAACGACGACCAGTTTTGACTTGACTTGGTCTACAGATGTTTTGGGTGATTCTCATGTAGAATATGGTTTGACTCCCGAGTTGGGGATGGAAATCGTGGAAGATGAGCAGTTGCTGACCCACGCTGTAGCTTTGACTGATTTGGAGCCCGGCACCATCTACTATGCCCGTGTTTTGTCCATCGCTGGAGAAGACTCGACTGCTTCAACCATCCGTCCTTATGCCACGGTTTCTCAATCACCTGGATACATGCGAGTCTATTTCACCCGTGAAGTAGACAATAGCGTAGCAACCATTGAGAATGCCTCCACATTAGGGACCAATACGAATGATACCATCGCTGCATACATGGCCTTGGCTCAAAACACGTTGGACATTGCCGCGTACAACATGAACAATTCTGCCATTGAAGCAGCCATCAACTTGGCCGTATCAAACGGAGTACAGATTCGCTACATCGCTGAAGGCCAAAACGCCAATCTAGGTTTGAGCAATGTCGATGACAGCGTTCCTGTTCATTTTCGAACGGACGGTGAAGGCAGTGGTATGCACAACAAATTTATCATTGGCGATGCGGACAATGTAGACCGCGCTTTTGTTTTGACCGGTTCTACGAACTTCACAACCGGCAATTTGAATACTGACCCCAACAATGTGATCATCTTCGGAGACCAAAGTTTGGCTCGTGCTTACACCTTGGAGTTTGAAGAAATGTGGGGAACGGATGGTCCTCTTCCAGATGCTGCAAATTCACGATTTGGCCCACTCAAGACGGTCAATACACCGCGCAAATTCATCATCGGAGGCAGTGAAGTCGAATTGTACTTCTCCCCAACCGATGGAACCACTTCAGCCATTTTACAGGCCGTTGAATCCACAGATTATGATTTGTCTTTCGCAACGCTCTCGTTCACACGGAATGACTTGGGCGCTGCGGTCATCGAAGCGGGCTCAAGCATCTCCATCAACCCTCAAGGAGCCATCGAAGACGTGAATGCAAGCGGGTCGGAGTATGAAGCTTTGGTCGATGCGGGTATTGCCGTTTACTCGCACCAAGGAATTTCCGGACAGTTGCACCACAAATATGCCATTGTAGACCAGAGTGAGACGCTTTCAGATCCCACCGTGGTCACCGGATCGCATAACTGGTCCACCACGGCTGAAACCACCAACGATGAGAACACCGTGGTCATTCACGATGCGCGGATCGCCAATTTGTACTACCAAGAATTCCAAGGCATGTTGAATGCAATGGGAGTTGGTATTCATGAAGCAGGTGCCGCGGAGCCGACTTGTCGCATTTATCCGAATCCAGCTTCCACTTCCTTCACGGTTGAGCTCACCGAAAATGCTTCGATCGGAGAATGGATGGAGTTGCGTGATGCGATGGGACGACTCGTCCTTCGTGAGCAAATTCAGACCCTACGCGCTTCGATCGATGTCAGTGGATTGGCTCGTGGACATTACTTGGTTCAATACGGAACCAGTGTCCCAGCGACATTGGCTATTCGGTAATTTGTCCCGGGCGACTTAACGAAACAACGCGAACGATCCGAGAATCACCAATTCCGGGTTTCCGTCTGCAGGATACTGTATTTCTCCTGACTCTTGAACGATGGAAATGGGTTCATCGCCACGTTTGATGCGCAACTCATACCAGTAGGTGCCTTCGCTGGCTTCCTCCGCTTTGGGGTCCCACCCTGCTGTGGAACCAAAATCTTGGGAGGAGTAAATCAAGTTGCCCCAACGGTTAAAAATACGGACGCTACTTCCAGGCCAATTTTCCAAGCCATCAACAAGGAATGCATTGTTAATGGCATCTCCATTGGCTGGTGTGATGACATTGGGGATGGTCAATGCGCATTCTTCGGTGTACACGACAAACGAGCCGGACGCTGCATAACACGGTGGCACAGTAGCCATTTCGACGGTATACGTCCCATCACCAGAGCTCTCAAGGCCGGCACCATTGCCCATGACCTCCCCTGTTCCGTCGTCAAAAATCCAAACGTATGAATAGTCCGTAGAGGTGGGCTGCATCACTACACCGTTGACCGTCATGTTGACATTCTCATCAGGACAAACCACCAAATCTTCTGGATCCCAAGAAAGCGGTGGTTCGAGAAGCGTTAAATCAAGCGAGACAAACCCCTCACCGACATTGCCGCAGTTGTCCTCCACAGAACCCGAAGCGTCTGTCAAGAACAAACCGTATGTTCCGCTCGCAGTGATTGGCGTTGCGATGTTCATTGAAAACATCGAAGCCATTCCACCGGATTCATCCAAGGCTGTGGCATTGGTAAACAGATGCAACGAGGCATCTGGAGCCATCAACTCAAAATCCTCCACTTGCACACTCGACAAAAGGACTGGCTCATCAAATCGCAGTCCGAATTCAGAGAGCGTACAATCCACCCACAAGCTGTCTGGTTGCGGCGGCACCTCGTCATAAAGGCTCGCCGTTGATTGTCCAAAATCTATGGTATACCCTTCCAAACTGTTGGTCCAATTCATTACAACAAGAGCGTATTGCTCTCCAGCCAAAACCGGCAAGTCTGCATTGAAAGCAGGACCGTTTAAATTTCCCGGACCATTTGAGTTGCCCGTTCCCCCGTTGGCCGTGGATATGCCTGTTGCTCCATTGGGCTCAGGGGCAGCAACACCATATGAATTGCACCCCATTTCAGGAGACAAAAGTTGGGAGCCGATGCCATCGCAACCACCCGCAGTGATATTGAAAAGTCCCCAATCGTAATCGTCTATTGGATTCAAGGGGTCCAATACAAAACTCAACAAGCCATCGGCCTGCACCGTGAAGGTGTACCAAACACTACTTTGCTCTAAGTTGGCATTGCACCCACCCGTAAATTCATAGAAATCTCCCGTGTTCAAACTCGCATTGACCTCTTGATAGAGGTCACCGCAAAGGACCACCCCACCACTGCAGTCACTCGTAGTCTGACCGTATGAAATCGTGGAAAGCAGCCCGGAACTGAACACCATAAGCAGTGTGCAATACGCTACAAGTCCGGGAGATGTTATGTTACAAGTCATTGGAATGCAGCAAAGTAATAAAATATCACACGTGACCTTCAAAAAGGATCACTCAACCACCAAGCATCTTGAATCACTGTATCATTCAGTGTCAACAGAAAATCGACCAGCGCCTCGCGTTCCGAAGAGCTCAAGGCCAACTGGTAGGGCTCTTGGCCATCCCCATCCACTCCTGTAACCGTCAATCGCTCATCCAAATAAGGATGCCATGCAATGGAATCAGAATAAAAATCAACCACGTCACGAAGCGTTTCAAAGCGGCCATCGTGCATATAAGGCGCCGTCATTCCGATGTTGCGCAAAGACACCGTTCTGAATCGACCATCGTCCTCCGGATAGCCGGTCAACTCACCGATTCCAGCATCTCCTGCCGCGGCATAATCCACCTCCAATCCATTGATAAACGCCTGTGCAGAAAAAAAATTCAAACCACTGTGGCATTGATTGCAACGCGTGACTCCATTGAAGAACAACTCCCGCCCTTGCAATTCTGAATCTGAGAAGTTGGCAAAATCAGTTTCAAGACCTTCATCGTAGCGGGATGAGTGCACACGAATGCAACGAATGAATTGACCCAACGCAGTCGCTATGCGATCTGTAGAAATCACCGAGTCGCCAAATGCCGCTTGAAAAAGGGTGCGGTAATACGGCAACCCCGACAGTTGATCCGGCAAATCCGACAACACCATACCCATTTCATCTGGATGCTCGATGGGCTCTAAAACTTGATTTTCAAGCCCCACTGTTCGCGCATCCCAAAAGAGACGTCGCTGGTAACGCAAATTGGCTAAAGGCATCGCATTGCGGCGACTGGGCTCCCCCGTTAAACCGATAGAACGCGCCGTATTGTCAGCAAATCCCTGTGCTTGTAGGTGGCATGAACTACACGACACCATACCATCTGCTGAGAGCATTGGGTCATAAAACAAGACCCGGCCCAAAGTCGCTCCCGCATCAGAAATTTCAATATTCGCACCTGAGGCACCAAACAATTGTAGCGCGGAGTCATTGAGCCAGCTGTCAGGAAATTTTAATTCGCTGTATGCATAAAGTGAGTCCGGCAAATTGGGCGCTTTTACCGTGGTTGCAACGGGAGCATCCTCCGTCGGCTCTTGGTTCTTTTTGCACGCATGCAACAAGACCAAAACGAGCACACAACCAACGTATTGACTCCACCTTCCAATTCTTGCCATTTCACAAGGTAACCAAAGCACAACAACAAAGAGAAGTACTCACAGGCTAAACGAATCTCCCAACCGCGCTATATTAAAGCCGCGCTCACGGACTTCTCGGTATGCCGCGCTCGCTTCCTCCAAACACGGGTTGGTGTGATTCATGTGAATAAAGTGCACCTTGCTGCGCTCTTTTTGCGTTAAATCTTGAAGAAGATCCATGGTTTCAATCATGAACGGATGTGGAATCTCAGCCATATCCCGATAGCCAACCTCATCCACATCATAAAATGTTGCATCCAGATAGGCCCGGTCAACCTGCCTCAATTCATCTTCCAAACGACGATCCCATTGGTCCCATTTATTGATGTCCGGGATGAAGAGAACCGAACGGCTCGGCCCCACAATGCGAAAACCAACCGTTTCTGAAAATTCATCCCGGTGGGGCACTTCGATGGGAATAATTTCCAACGCATCACTGGCCTGCACCCTTTGCTCGTTCTGTAGCGGCATCAACGTGATATTCTGCAATTCTACCAACTGGCTCCAAGGGCCGTTTTCTTGAAGAAACTGCATCATGCGGGGCATGGCATAAACAGGTACTCCATGTGAACCCAACGCTTCTCGCCCCAAATGCATCAATCCTGAATAGTGCCCCATGTGGGCGTGCGTTAAAAAAATCCCATCAGGCCACTTCATTTTACCTCCACCTAATTTTTGGAGATGATGCCATTGCGTCGGCAAATCAGGGGTGGCTTCGAATAGAAATGACTTCCCGTTGTCTGCGTCGATTAAACCAAGCGAAACAACCTGGCGGTCCGTAGCAGGACGAAGAAATAAATTCCGACAGCAGATCCGATCGCAGCCAATGTGCGGCGAGCCTCCATCTTGAACGGTTCCAAGCACGTGGATAACAGGGGGGGTAGTGTCCAGAAAAACCGGATCGGTATCGGGTACTATTGCCGTCAATAGTGCGACTGCAACGACCGTGATCGGAAAAGAAAACCATCCAAATGAGTGCCATAGCATTGGCACAATAACGGGCATTTTAAGTGATTTAAAAACGACGTGTGGGCACAAAAAAGGCCCGCTCCAAATGGAGCGGGCCTTTCGTTGACATGTGTCGAATCTATCGGCTGATGATGAACCGCTTGCTCGACTTGCCTTGATTCGAAATCAAATGCATCAAGTACGTTCCTGCCTGCATAGAAGACGTCTGAAGCTTCAGCTTTTGCTCGCCTTGCGAAGCTGTGCGCGTCTCATTCCAAACGATACGTCCCTGAATGTCCGTAACCCACCACTGATACGTTGCATCGCTTTGAAGCACAAAGGAAACATTCACGACATCATCAGCCGGGTTGGGGTAGACATTCATCATAGTAAACACGTCAGGAATCATTTCCGTCGTTTCTGAATTGGCATCACCAGAAGGAACGATCACCTGTCCCCAACGGCCTCCCTCAACACAGCCTGTAATCAGGACATCATCCAAATACACTTTGTCGTTGTTACCTGATGCATCACATCGGAATCGGACTCTTGTATTGTCGGTAAATGGCCCAGGGATCAGCACCTCACTCGTGTAATTCTGGTTGTTTGAAAAACTTGATCCCGAGACATAGGTCGCTACAGTCGTATAGCTCGATCCTCCATCCAAGGAAATTTGCAACCAGAAATCTTCATTGTTCTCCATGCTTGATGCGATGAAATCGAATGAAACGGTCAACTCCTCGTATCCACTCAAATTCAAATTATCCGTTGTCATATTTGATGTGGACGTGTTGTCTCTGAGACGAATAGCATACGTGCCATTGGCATAGTTCCGGTCTCTCCTGTTCCGTCGGCAATCAGAGCCTCCGTCATTCCATATTCCCCAACCGCTTTCAAAGGATTCACTGTCCACTGTTCCATAGGTGCAAGGGAGACTTTCACATGGGCTGCAATCCGAACCGCCGCAATCAACGCCTGTCTCCGTGCCGTTTTGGATGCCGTCATCACAGGTGGCACATGCAGTGCACGATCCGCCGCAATCAACGCCCGTCTCTGTGCCGTTTTGGATGCCGTCATCGCAGGTGGCGCATGCCGTGCATGATCCGCCGCAATCAACACCTGTCTCTGTACCGTTTTGGATGCCGTCATCGCAGGTGGCACATGCAGTGCATGATCCGCCGCAATCAACGCCCGTCTCCGTGCCGTTTTGGATGCCGTCATCGCAGGTCACACATGCAGCACATGATCCGCCGCAATCAACACCTGTCTCTGTACCGTTTTGGATGCCGTCATCGCAGGTGGCACATGCAGCACATGATCCGCCGCAATCAACGCCCGTCTCTGTGCCGTTTTGGATACCGTCATCGCAGGTCACACATGCAGTGCATGATCCGCCGCAATCAACGCCTGTCTCTGTGCCGTTTTGGATGCCGTCATCGCAGGTGGCACATGCAGCACATGATCCGCCGCAATCAACGCCTGTCTCTGTACCGTTTTGAATGCCATCATCGCAGGTGGCACATGCAGTGCACGATCCGCCGCAATCAACGCCTGTCTCCGTACCATTTTGGATGCCGTCATCGCAGGTGGCACATGCAGGACAATCTGCTCCGCCACAATCAACGCCTGTTTCGTCACCGTTCTGCTCTCCATCCTCACAGGTCGGTTCCGGCCCACCCACAGATGTCACACAAAAGTCCGTGCTTTCTGATCCACCGAAGCTTGCTCCTGAAGCCAGGATATTATCGCTCTCGTCACTTACGGTATAGGAGCCTGTTCCATATGAACAGCATAGGCCGTCGCCATAACTATCACTCATGGTAAACGTGTAACACCCATCAGCGAGACACTGCGAAAAAGAAGACGTAGAACCGTCTGGTGCATTCGGATACGTTCCGCCATTGAAAACTGTCGTGTTGCCCGATGATATCTCCCAAGATGTTTCTTCAGGATAATTATCAAAATTGACCGTAACCGTCACTTCCACTCCATCACAAGTGCATGGCGCGCAATCAGCACCTCCGCAATCCACTCCGGTCTCATCACCGTTTTGAATTCCATCATCACACGTAGCAGGCGTCACGGGGCCGCAGCCCGAGGAGTTCAATAAGCTAGCGCGGTAACCACCACTCTCGAATAAAGCGCGCATGCGATTCTTTTGACCTGCCGTGTATAAATTCATACAGGCATCATCCGAGTAGTCCATGTAATTCTCAACCATGTCTGTGGTTTGACATGAAACATGCCCCGTCGCACACCCATAATTGGCTCCGTCTGATGACGGTGTATCCGTTACAAAATCATCCGCATTGCAATTACCGTCACCCCAGATGTGACGTAAGTTTAACCAGTGCCCCACCTCGTGCGTTGCAGTACGCCCCAAGTCAAACGGAGCTGATGCTGTGCCGATTGTCCCAAAATATTGGTAATCGATCACAATACCATCTGTTGAAGCCGCTCCTCCTGGAAATTGAGCATAGCCCAAAATACCGCCGCTGATATCACACACCCAAACGTTGAGGTAATCACCGGCAGGCCAGGCGTCGGCTCCACCAGACGAAGACGACTTCATCGCATCATTGGTACCAAAAGCAGACACCGATGTTGCTGTCCGAACAATTCCGTTCGTGGCATTGCCCTCAGGATCCGATGAGGCCATGCAAAATTCAATTTCTGAATCAGCCGCTTGAGACCAGGTCTCATCTGCATCGGAATTCGTTCGACGAAAATCATCGTTTAAAACGGTAATCTGTGAGAGAATCTGTGCATCTGAAATGTTCTCTGAGGTGGTATTGTAAAGCACATGGACTACGACAGGGATCGCAACAACCCCATTCACTTCACGAGACCCACTCAATTCAAGGTCTCGTAAATGGTCTTCAATTTGTTCCATTTTAACGGCCCGTTTTGGATCTTCCTCGAGCTGAGCTTCAAGGACGTCCATGGAACCACAGGTCCGTTGAGACCAAGCAGAACCTAGAACCAATAAAGCGGTTAATAGCAGGGGAATTCGTTTTGACATGTCGCTAGGTTAAATTTCAAATAGAACGGAAATGTATTAACTTTCCTTTTTAAAATCAGGGTTCAATCTATGAATTATTCCATACACACTGATTTGTTTTTTTGACAAAAAAAAACTTATCCGATATCCACACTATGAAATTGCCTTTTATCGCTTTCTTTCTGTCTCTGGCATCTATGCATATGCAGGGACAAGGACAACTTTTGATTACAGAGGTTTCTGCAGACCAAGGGATTTCGGATATCATGGGGGGGTCTTGCGATTGGCTGGAGATCCTCAATTCTTCAGAAGAAACAATCAACCTGGAAGGTTATGCGCTTTCTGACGACAACGATAATTGGAACGACTGGATATTCCCGGACCATCTGCTCGCATCCGGCGAGCGCATCTTGATTTTGGCATCGGGCAAAGACAAGCCCTATCTCGCCGACGATTGGGAATTTGTTGTTGTTGATAATGCACAATGGCAGTATCTCGTGCCCACAGCAAGCATAGGAGACACGTGGACGGATAGCGGATACAACGATTCAAATTGGTCAACCGGGACGGGGGGATTTGGTTACGGTGACGGTGATGATGGTACCACACTCCAAAATGCCAATTCCGTGTTTCTGCGACAAGAATTTACCGTGGATGACGTAGCAGACATTGGGTATATGGCCTTTTCCATCGACTATGACGACGGCTACATTGCGTATTTAAATGGCATCGAAATTGGCCGCTCTGCGACCATGGCTGCCTCGACTGGCGCCTTCAACGCCTTCGCTGAGGAAAACTCAGAATCCGTTCTATACGCTGGGGGACAACCGGACGTCATGTATTGGGAAGCTGAGGAAATCACACCTCTTCTGATGGATGGACAAAACGTTTTGGCTGTTCAGGTTCACAACGTCTCCAATACATCTTCAGACATGACCGCAAGGCCTTTTTTAGCCTTGACGTCAAAAACTTCGGCAGACCTCAACGGTGATTCTGAACCCATTTGGTGGCCGAGCCTTACAAGTTGGTTTCACACTTCATTTAAAATTAGCTCGGGCGAGTCCATCATTTTAAGCAGCCCGACTGGCAATTTGGTAGATGTGGCTCCTGTGAACCCGTTACTTCGTCCTGGACTCACCATGGGACGAGCCGACGGAACAGAAGACGGTTGGTGCATTTTTGACACACCAACACCCGGTCTTTCCAATGCCGGCAGCACCTGTTACGACGGCATTGAATCACCCCCCACTTTTTCAGCCCCATCCGGTTGGTATGAAAATGGACTAGCCGTCAGTCTGTCCGGAGATGATGAAAATTCCATCATTCGATACACCACCAATGGCGACATCCCCAATGGGGGCAACGCGCTGATCGCGAGCGGAGCCATTGGCCTCAATAGCACCTCCGTTTTGAGCGCGAGAGCTTGGAGTATCGATGGAACCAAGGTGCCTAGTATCGTTAGCGATGCATCCTACTTTTTAGATGAATTCAATCCGGATCTGCCCGTCATATCGTTGATCACGGATTACGACAACCTATGGGACTGGGAAACTGGGATCTATGTTTACGGGGCCAACGCTGAGGACAACTACCCTCATTTCGGAGCCAATTTTTGGCAGCCATGGTCCAAGCCGACCCGATTGCAGTTATTTGACGAGACAGGGTCGTTGGAAGCCGAAGAAACCTTGGATCTCGAAATTCATGGTGGCTGGTCACGAGCCGAGCCACAGCGTTCTTTCCGTTTGGATTTTAAATCAATTTACAGTGGGCCGTTAGATTATGCCCTCTTTGATGAAAAGCCCGAAATCCTTGCTTTCAACAACATCAACTTACGCAATGGCGGTCAGCACAGTTGGGCGACCAAATTGCAAGATGCTGCCCTTTGTCGCATGGCATTGGAAACGCACAATGAAGCGGGTGCATGGCAACCTGTTCTGGTCTATCTCAATGGTGAATTTTGGGGATTGTATGGTGCGCGTGAAAAACTCGATGAGCATTTTGTTGCAGACAACTTTGGAGGAGAGGCATCCGAAGTTGACCTCATGAATTCCTGGGATGTTTTAAATGGTTCTGGGAATTCATTCTATTCAGCAGTCAATAGCTTGCTGTCCACTCCTACAAGCAATTCGAATTTCTACGACTTGTTCGCTGCAAATTTTGATGTCGAAAACTACATCGACTATTTCGCCTTTGAGACCTACGCGCAAAACACGGACTGGATGGGTATCGCTTGGGGCACCAACAATGTCAAATGTTTTCGCGAACCCGTGAGCAATACATGGCGCTACATTTTGTACGACAACGATGCTAGCTTTGGTTTTTTTGGAGCCTCCTATTGGGAGAACTTCATCGAATACGCTCGCAACCCTGGATATCCATCTTCACACAGCCAGGTGTTTGATCGAGTCTTGGACAATGAGACGTTCCGCCATCGTTTTGTCAATCGCTATGCCGATCTCATCAACACCACGTTTCAAACCAGCACTTTCAATGGGGTCATCTCGGATATGATGGATGAGATCGAATCCAGCATGCCGTATCACATTGATCGCTGGAACTCGCCCGGGTCCATTACCGATTGGCTCAATGCCATCAACAACCTCACATCGCACAATGCCAATCGCATTGGCTCGGCGCGGTCTCACATCAACACCAGCTTTGGGTTGCAGGGACAAATAGAGGTCACGTTGGATGTATTCCCACCGCTAGCAGGAGCCATTCAGATTAGCACCATTACCCCCGGACCACTTCCTTGGGATGGGATTTACTTTAAGGGGTGTCCTGTTGACTTCAAGGCCATCGCCTCAGCGGGATGGATGTTTCAACAGTGGGACGTAAACGACCACACATCACTTGGGGAATTGTCAGCGTCGCTATCCAACCAACAGGTTGACCTTCAGCAAGACGACCTATTCCGAGCACGGTTTGAGCCATGTCCGACAGATGGAGTTGCTGTCCTTTCGACCACCGGGAATGTGCTTTCCGTTGAAACGACAGGCATCCCATTTATTGATTCCATTGCCTGGTATTCCAACGAGGTATATCTCGGTCAAGGAGATTTCTTTGACGTGCCCTTTGATGGCTTTTACAACGCAGTCGT
>Ga0206130_10001188_pt1 | contig 39035 bp, 34 predicted proteins | sample Helgoland_Spring_9_FD_148637 | JGI IMG/M metagenome (GOLD analysis project Ga0206130, IMG submission 148637) | Pelagic subsurface seawater microbial communities from Kabeltonne, Helgoland, North Sea - Helgoland_Spring_Bloom_20160512_1 | ecosystem: Environmental > Aquatic > Marine > Epipelagic ...
GTCCCGCTCGCGTGCGATCGACAGCTTGATCAAGCAATTGGCAGGCGCAGGGGCGACGCTACCCGAAAAAAAAAAGCCCTAGTCCCGTCAACGCCTGAGGCGATTGAGGTCGAAGCGACACTCGTCGTTGAAGCGCCCGCGAAACCTGCGCTGGAAGCGCCGGATAGTGTGGTCGATGCATTGCTCGATGTGGAGCTGCCAGAAGTGGACCCTGAGCGTGCAGCAATGGATGCCGCCGCAGACCTGCAGGCCCAAGAGGCGGCCGGGAGTTTTTCCACAGAAAAGACAGCGCCCAAAATTATTGATTCAGGTGAGCCGCTGATGACCACTGAGGAAGCCTCGGCACGACTCGGTCCTCAAGTGATCGCTGCCCTGGCAGCTAAATTCAACGGCAGTCTCACAGAGACTCGCTATCCGGATGAGGACGATATGCTGTTTTAGGGGAGTGGAGGGTTCCGTGCCGCAGGCGACATGACCACAATAAAACAACGCTCCGTCGTTTCCACCGATGGTTAGAGCAGGTCCAATCTGATGTATGGCAACCACGGAGCGTTGCCCTCCAATCACGGCCTTGCGTGCGTTCACCAAATATGAGGATTTGACCGCGAATAACACGGATCAGAAGTGCCTTAATCATTCGCGACACTTGCCCGTCGCCTGACGTGATACAGGCATTGCTACGCCATCTCCGGCAGACCTCCGTCCTCTTGTGTCGTCGCGTTGCTCCTCGGTAGAACCTGTGCGGTTCAACTCCTGATGCACCGACATTAAAAAGGCCGACCCGCTTCGCGGATCGACCTTTTAGAATGGGTGCAGGGACAGGATTGTTTGGTCGTCCTTGGTCCTCCTGTGTCGTCGCTGCGCTCCTCGGTAGAACCTGTGCGGTTCAACTCCTGCTGCACCGACATTAAAAAGGCCGACTCGCTTCGCGAATCGACCTTTTAGAATGGGTGCAGGGACAGGATTTGAACCTGTGACCTTCAGGTTATGAGCCTGACGAGCTACCGGGCTGCTCCACCCTGCAATAAATTGTATATAAAACGTTTTGAAGCAGAAAAACGCTTTTTCTTCGTGCGGCTAGCCGTTTGAAGAAGTTGCGGACTAAACGCGCATGTGTGTTCAGTGTAAAGGTCTATTTTTGTAAAAATGATCTTTTATTTAAGGTTAAAATCGGCGACTAGAAATTGAACCGTTGCCTTTAAGAGTGCGAGGCTTGGTGGTTCGAAACCGCGCTTTTGTAAGATTGATGTTTTTTACGCTTTTCCTTCGGCGCTGGATCAGCGACAAAGTAGCTATGCCATGGTACATATACCACGCCTTGAAGCAGCTATTCCCTTCGGGGCGCTTCTTTTCTTTTTTCTCACTGATGTCGATCGTGGGGGTCATGCTTGGAGTCTGCGTATTGGTGATCGTGCAGAGTGTGATGAATGGCTTCGGCGAGGGCATTCGCTCGCGTCTGGTGGAGACGCAGGGGGACATTCGCATTCGCTCCGATGAGGTAATCTACGACTGGGAGGAGCAGAGCGAATTGCTGCTGAGCGAAGAGTATGTGATTGGGGTCGCTCCGTTTGCTGAAGGTGTGGTGATGCTGCAGCATGGCAACCGTCCACAATTTCCGATGATTCGTGGCATTGATCCAATCGCGGAGTTGGGAGTGATTCCGCTGCAAAAGTTTCTGACGTTCGGTAATCTTGATGAGTTTGATGATGATGGCGTGTTTCTCGGTGAGGGGCTGGCGCACACCTTGAAGGCAGGACCGGGATCGGTGGTTGAGGTATTTACGCCGTTGATGTTGGAACGCTTGAAGCAGGACGAAGTGTTATTACCCAGAGAGTTTACCGTGATCGGTTTGTTTCGCACCGGTTCGCCACAGGTGGATGGTAATACGATGATTTCGACGCTGCGGGTGATGCAGGAGTTGTATGGTCTCGAAGATGGCGTACACGGCTTAGTGCTGAAGTTGCGCCCGGGGGCAAAGGCGGACCAGTTTGCCAATGATCTGGAAGGACGGGTGCTGCGGCCTGGATTGCGGGCGATTAGCTGGATCGATTCGAACCGAGAGTTCCTATTTGTGATCGAGCAAGAGAAGCGGGTGATCTCGTTTATCATCATCTTCATCATTTTGGTGGCGTCGTTCTCAATTGCGATTGCGTTGATGATGGCAGTGCTGCGCAAAACACGCGAAATCGGCCTGTTAGTCGCCATGGGCGGACGTCCGCATCAGGTGGCGTATAGTTTTTGTTTTCAGGGCTTTGTGATTGGCACGCTTGGCACTGCTGTGGGCATCGCTTTGGCGGTCATCTGCCTGCACTACCGTAGCCCGATACTTGCGGGGTACGCGTGGCTGACGAATTCGCAGGTCAACTTTCTCGGGCAGTATGATGTGTATGAGATCCCGGTACATTATTTGATGTCTGACTTTGTGGTCGTGACATGCTTTGCGGTTGTTATCTCGACGCTGGCCGGCTTGTTGCCTGCGTTGCGAGCCGCTCGATTGAAACCTGCTGATGCCTTGCGAAGTGAATAATTCAGACGATATAATTCTTGAGGCAAAACAGTTGGGGAAGTCTTTCCCAGGCCCGGACGGTGCGATCTCGGTGTTGAATGGTGTCAATTTCAAGCTGCGACGCGGTGAGAGTGTGAGTATCCGCGGCGAATCGGGCAGTGGTAAGTCCACTTTGTTGAATGTGCTCTCAGGCTTGGAGAACACTGATGTCGGCGAGTTGTTGTGGAATGGGCAGCAAGTGTCGGGGCGTTCGTTGTCGTGGTTAGCTGCACGCCGTACCAATTATATCGGCTTTGTGTTTCAATCGTATTACTTAGCACCAGAGCTAAATGCTCTGGAGAATGTATTATTGGGCGCACGCATCGCAGGGCGTATTAATAGCACTGTGATTGATCGTGCGGAGGCGCTGTTGAAGCGTGTGGGAATGGGACATCGCTTGCGGCATGGCTCTTCTAAACTTTCGGGAGGGGAGCGTCAGCGAGTCGCGGTGGCGCGTGCGTTAATCAATGATCCACCGCTGGTGCTGGCCGATGAACCAACGGGCAATCTCGATGAGGCGACTGGTGTGGCGGTCATGGATCTTTTGCTCGAACTCGCTGGTGAAGAAGCGAAGAGTTTGGTGCTGGTGACGCACAATCCCGAATTTGCCAAACGCACGCAGCATCAGTTGACCTTGCATCTCGGGCAATTCAGTTAATTTAAATCAGTCACGACTAGTATGGAGCATCGCAAATTACGCATCGGATTTATTGGCGCGGGGACAAATACACGGCAGACGCACATCCCTGGATTTCATAAAATAGAGAATGTAGAACTCTCGGTGGTGGCTAATCGTAGCCGCGCGTCGGCTGAGAAGGTTGCGAAGGCAGATGGGATCCAGCGTGCCGTGGAGACATGGCAGGAGGTGGTGGCGGACCCGTCGTTGGATGCAATTTGTATTGGCACCTGGCCGAATATGCATGCGCAGTTGACGATTGCGGCGCTGGAAAGTGGCAAGCATGTGCTGTGTGAGGCGCGCATGGCTGCCAACCTAGAGGAGGCGCGGCGTATGTATGCGGCCGCGCAATCGCAACCAGGTTTGGTAGCGCAGATTGTGCCAGCGCCTTTTTCGTTAGATTTCGATGCGACGATTCGTGCAATGATGACTGCGGGTAAACTAGGTGACTTATTGGAAGTTCGGGTGGTGCACACTGGTGGGCAAGCGGCCTCGCCCGATGCGCCAATGACGTGGCGGCAGGAGCGTAGCTTGAGCGGTAACAATGTGCTGACGATGGGCATTATGCACGAGACGGTGCAGCGCTGGGTCGAGGATGAGCCAGAGTGGTTGATTGCAGATGGTGCCGTATTTCAGGCAACTCGCTCGTATCCAGATATGACCGAGGTAGTCAAGGTTGAGGTGCCTGATAGCTTAAGTATTTTGGGTCGCTTTGCGCAGAGCGGTGCACGCTTGGTGTATCATTTTAGTGGGGTCGAATCCGGCAAGCCACGAATGGAGTTTCGATTGAACGGGTCGAAGGGGGCGTTACGGTTTGATGCGTTTCAAAAGCAGCTGCTCTTTAGTGAGGCGGGATCATCTCAGGAAACAAAGATCACAATTGCCCGTGGGCAAAGTCGCGGTTGGCAGGTCGAAGCGGACTTCGTGAAATCGATTCGCGCCCACACACCAGTCGAACTGACCACATTTGAGCAAGGCGTGCGCTATATGACATTTACCGAAATGGTCGCGCAGTCGTTGGCAAATGAGTCTGCCCGGGTGCTATGGCAGTCAGTTTAGGTGATCGGTTCAAATATTTGGAAATAGCTGGTTTTTCTTGTAAGCTAGTGGCATAGCAATGGCTTCGCTTTTCCTGATCGCATTGATAGACTCTCTTAAAAATGGTAGAACGTAAAATCCTAAGCACCTTCGAAAAGGCCTTAGCCCTTAATCTTGATCCGAGCAAATACGGTGTCTTTGCCGAAATCGGAGCCGGGCAGGAAACCGCCAATTGGTTCTTCCGTGTCTCTGCGAGTGCGGGCACAGTGGCCAAAACGATTTCAGCTTACGATATGAAGATGAGTGATGCCTTGTATGGCAAGGCCTCGCGCTACGTGTCTCAGTCGCGTCTGCATGCCATGCTGGAATATGAGTATGGCTTGTTGGAGGAACGGTTAGGGCCATCGCGTGGAGATGACACGACTTTTTTCTCATTCTGTAATACCGTTCGTGCCAGGGGCTATAAGGATACGGCAGAGTGCCATGGTTGGTTGGGCGTGCGCTTGCAGTTGAAGCCGAATACACCACCTTGCGAGATTGTGCTGCATTTACGTCTGCTGGATGAGACCAGTCAGGATCAGATGGATGCGCTTGGTAAAGTCGGCGTGAATTTGATCCACGCGGCGTTTTATTATCGGGAAAGTTTACAGAATTTCGTCGAGTCGTTGGCGGATGGTCTGGTTGCTGGTCGAGTCGAAGTGGATATGCTGCGTTTTAGCGGAGAAGGGTTTCGCTACGTGGATAATCGTCTCTGTGCGCTGCAGTTGGTGCAAAGTGGTCTGACGGATGCTGCGATGTTTAACAAAGACGGCGAAGTGGTGCAGGCTGCAGATGCACTTTATAAACGGCCGATCTTGTTGCTACGCGGTAGCTTTAAGCCAGTGTTGAAGTTGCACTTGGATATGATTCGTCAATCGCGGGCGGTGTTCTCAAATGTGATGACCGATGAACAGCAAGAGCGTGCGATCGAAGTATGTGAGATCAGTATGAATAATTTGTTGCGCGATGGTTCGGTGGATCACGGTGATTTCCTTGATCGCGCCGATGCGCTGCAGGCCTTGGGTAAAACCGTGCTGATTTCCCGCAGTGCAGAGTTTCACCGTATTGCGACTTATTTGAGCCGCTATACAGCCGAGCCGATTGCGATCATTTTGAGCATTGGGTTGCTCAATGAGCTGTTCAAAGAGAAATGGTCGGAGAACCTCGCAGGTGGCATTTTAGAGTCTTTCGGGCGATTGTTTAAAAATCGTGTGCAACTCTTTGTGTATCCTTGGCACAATACCAAGAGTCTGGAGTTGGTAACGGTGGATAATTTTAAGGCACCTGAGAATTGGCAGTTTTTCTACCAACACTTATTGCAAAATGGCCGTATCCGCTCAATTGGAGTGGGGGACCCGGCATTGCTGGCGATGACCAGTCGCAAGGCAATGAAGTTGATCGAGGCTGGCGGCAGCGACTGGCAGCAATGGGTGCCAGAAGAGGCGCATCAAATGGTGCGGCGCATGCAGGCGGGCAGTTGATTCGATGCGCTGTATTTGTGGCTGTTAATTTAGCTGCAGCGAGTCATTCAGTTTTTAAAGGTAGAAAAAACTCATTACAGCAATTTGTTTGCCGCGATTAACTCTAGTTGCTTTCAGAGCCTGTTTACCTTTGGACTGTGCACGCTGACCACACCGTCGCTTTCGGTGGCGCTGACTTTAGATTTTAATCGCAGTCTTATGGCAGAGGTTCAGACTGCGGTGCGACGAATCACTGATTGTAGTGCTATTGTCAGCTAAAATGTGGCCGAAGGGGATGCACTAAAACCCCCTAAACTGCTTCAGCGCATCCCTTCGAACCGTGTCATACGAAATACCCATAAATCAGTATGACATGTAGGAAAGTATGCAGACATTAATGATGCGCGAATTCTTATAATAGTCCTCTGGCACCAATTAGACCTGTAGGTATTTTTAGGGCGTATTATTAAGAATTACGCTTGAAAGGCTTGAAGTCTGACTGTCAATCGGCAGAAAGCAGACATGGCCATCATCTGGAGTCAAACAATCGAATCGAATCATTATGAAGTACGCTCAGCGGGAGCGACGCTGCGTCTGTATCGCAATGGCGTGAACCATTCGCAGTGGAATCCGAACCGGCCATTGTCTGGTTGTATTTGGGATTTGATTGCGCTGCCGGCGCTGTATCGGCCGAAAGGAAGTATTGAGAGTGTGCTGATGCTTGGCTTTGGCGCGGGCACGGTGGCACGTAAACTACGTGAACTGGTGAGGCCTGAGCGCATTGTGGGCATCGATTTAGACCCGATCCACCTGAGTATCGCAGATGGTTTTTTTGAATGTACCGAAGGTTGCGAATTGGTTGCAGCGGATGCGGTCGAGTGGGTGCAAGAAGAGTCTGCCGAGCCAGATCGAGCGCTGTTTGATATGATTATCGACGATCTGTATGGGGAGGAAGAAGCGATTGCGGTGCGCTGTGCGCCGCTGGATTTGGAGTGGTGCCAGGATTTGGCGAAGCTGGTTAAGCCAGGCGGCATGCTGGTCTTTAATATGATCGAACCCCGAAAGGTGCCGCATTTGCCGCCGATGACAGACGCGACGCTGCGCGCACAATTTCCATACGCAAAAGTTTTTCAGATGGCAGGCTACGAGAATCGAATCGTAGCGTTTAGTGGCAGTGCCTTGGAGGGCAGTATTTTCAAGAATCAACTAGGCGACATCTTGCGTAGTTATCCGCGCTGTCGAGGTGTCGAGCAACGTTACGTTGTATCGAGTCCGAAACGCTGAGCTCGGTTCGCGAGCGTACTGATTGCTTGTGGCACAACGCCGACGCGCCGATCTATTGCGATTCAAGAGTAACGCGCCGTAATGGCGTGATGGGTGTTATAGTTGCTGCGGCGCTCAGCGCTACAAACCGCTCAAACCCACTCCAAGTACTACTGGCCTGAGTCTACTAACGGCATCGTGGTTCAATCGTGGTCTCAGTAGTAGGGGTAGCCCAAGCCTTGGGGGTCGTACACGGGCGCGGCGATATCGTAGTGCTCTTGCAGGAATGTGACGAGATCTGTCATTTGCTGCACAGTCATTAAATCAGCGTAGTCTGGCATAAGCGAGTCGCCTTGTGTATTCATATAGCGCTCATCGTTTTTAAAGATAGCTGCATTCGGGTGAATGATCGCGGTGACTAATTGCCCATACGTTTTTACTTTTGGCAGTTTGCCGCCGAGTTTGACGATCAGCTCAGACGGAATATCGTCACTGCCGGTAAATGAGACGCCATCTACCTGATGGCAATTAATACAACCGAGTGCGGCAAAGGTTGTTTGACCTGTCATCGCATCGCCTGGGGGCAAGATGAAGCCAGTGGGTGAGTTTTCTGTTGGAGCGCATGATACAATCAGTAGGCCACTGAATAGGGCAATTCCACTGATGAGTGCTGTTGTCAGTTTATGTGTGATTTGTAGATGATTCATTTTATTTCGTCCTGATTATTAATTGTATGCTGACGGATCAAAAAAGCAACTTGAGTGGCACGCTTATAAGATTAGTGATTAAAGCTTCAATCAAATGAGCTGAAAAGCAGAATTGATTGGTTTTCGATTGACCCTAAATGGTAATTTGGCAAATACATGGCGCATGGAAATTGAAACACCAGTCGACGTAAATGCCATCCCTGCGGATGCTCAAATAACAGCAACAGGCCTCGCCTCGAAAGTGCTCCAAGCGGGCACTGGTTCTGAGTCACCTGCGGCTGCCGATACCGTGACAGTACATTATAGTGGTTGGACCACTGATGGGCAGCTGTTTGATAGTTCAGTGCAACGTGGCCAATCTACCAGTTTTCCACTCAATCGCGTGATCAAGGGTTGGACCGAAGGGCTGCAACTGATGGTCACAGGTGAGAAGCGCCGTTTCTGGATTCCTGCTGAGCTCGCTTATGGTGAGAATGCGGGAGGTGGACGCCCGAGTGGACTGTTGGTATTTGATGTGGAGCTGCTTGAAATTCAAGCAGCGCCAGAGTCACCGAAGACGCCAGAAGATGTCGCAGCTATTCCTGATAGCGCTGAAGTGCGAGACAGCGGATTGGCTTCACGTGTATTGATTGCTGGCACTGGAAGTGAGCATCCGACCAAGGAGAGTATGGTGACTGTGCATTACAGTGGTTGGACGCTGGATGGTCAGCTGTTTGATAGCTCGGTGCAACGTGGTGAGCCGACTAGTTTCGGTCTGTTCCAAGTCATTGCAGGTTGGACTGAGGGGGTGCAACTGATGGTCACAGGTGAAAAGCGTCGTTTCTGGATCCCAGGCAAGCTCGCTTATGGTGATAGTCCGCAAGGTGGTGCACCCGGCGGTATGCTGGTTTTCGATGTCGAGTTAATCAAAATCGGTAGTTAGTTGATTCGAAGTCGTGTGATTGATTCAATAGCCTCTCTTGCGGGAGGCTGTTTTGCTATTAGATAAGAAGAACGCTTGAGTTTGGTGGTCAGATCTTGAAACTACACAGCATGCTTAAATCACGTTTCTCAATTCTATTATGTGCTTTGCCTATTTTGTTGCTCGCTGCGTGCAGCACGACTGAAACTGCCGCACCTGATGTAGTTAAGCCCAGTTTGGCAACGATTCCCGCTGTAGCGGCGCAGGCCGATGCTCCTGCCGTGCCGGCGAAGGTCGTTAAACCTGTTGTCGTCGCCGATCCCGAGCCTGCTCGAGTTCGAGACGTCGATATTGTGCTGCACACTTCTAAGGGAGATATCGAGGCGACATTGTTTGCGACCAAGACGCCTGTGACGGTGGCAAACTTTCTCAATCTCGCGAAGCGTGGTTACTACGACGGTCTGACGTTTCACCGTGTGATTCCTAACTTCATGATTCAAGGCGGCGATCCGACTGGCACCGGTCGCGGTGGGCCAGGCTATCAATTTGAGGATGAGATTCATCCAGCGCTGCGGCATACTCAGGCAGGTTTGTTTTCGATGGCCAATGCGGGGCGTGGTACTAACGGCAGTCAGTTCTTTGTGACGCATAATGCCACGGCGTGGCTTGATGGAAAGCACACGATCTTTGGTAAGGTGACGAAGGGGCAGTCAGTCGTGGATGCGATCCAACAAGGTGCGACAATCAATAGTATTGATGTGTTGGGCTCTACGGACGCACTCTTCCAAGCACAGCAGCAGCGTATCGCTCAGTGGAATACTGTGTTAAATGCGCAAGGGCTGTAGTGCAACTGCGTTGTTTCAACGATAAAGTGTATTATCAGCCATCGATGTCATTGACTGTGCTCGATTGAACAGGGCTGCCGCTGTTGGAGTGGGTGCTTTACTTGTGCCGAAGCGATTGACGTCTGCGTAGGACATCGGCTAGTTTTCTTAATATGGAATTAAGCACGAAATATGCCGCAGTGATTGCGTTGATTGATCAGGCCAATGCTGCAGATCCGACCTCAATCGAGTATCAAGGTGAGAGTTATGCGAAAGAGGTGCTCTATGCCGAGCGCCACCTAGCGTGGGCCTTGCGTCTACAACCGAATGCGGCTGAGTGCTTGCGCATTGCTGCTAAGACGCAGCATATTTGTCGCTGGGAGAGTCCACGGTCGGACTATCCGATGAATCGTGTGGGCTATTTGAAATGGCGAGAGGATTTGAAGCGTTTTCATGCTAAGCGAGCAGGGATGCTAATGGCAGCGGCGGGTTATGATGCTGAAAGCATCGAGCGTGTGCAGTCGTTGAATCTGAAAAAAGGGATTAAGACAGACGCTGACTGCCAAACCTTGGAAGATGCACTTTGTCTATCTTTTCTAGAACTCGGCTTCGATGATTTGATCGCGAAGTATGCTGAGGCTAAGGTTCTCAGCATCTTGCAGAAGACTGCCGTGAAAATGAGTGAAGCGGGTCGTGCCCTAATTAGCACCATTGAGTTCTCCGAACCGGGGCAGCAGATTGTGGCACAGATTTAAGTTCACCTCTACGCAAACTGCGTGGGTCAAAAGCTTTGATCTGTAAAAGTCGCACTTTCGCAATAACTGATACATCCTGCTGTAATACGACTCGGGAGGGGCGCTTCCGTGCGGACCGCGGCAGTATCAGTACACCGGCAATACCTATCCTGCTAAGTGCCGGTAAATCATGAAAAAGCCACCCTGGGACTGGGTGGCTTGAACATATTAGGCAGGCTCAGAGCGATTTGAATCCCGACTGAAAGAACCAGAAATTTAGTGCTAGCACTAGGCTATGAGCCTAGTAAGCAAAAAAAGAGCGCAGCATTGAAGCTGCGCCCTGGGCGTCGAGTGCTTAAAAAAGCATTCACATAATTCCCGAAGCTTATGATGCTTCGCGAGCCTTGAGTTGCTTGTTGAGCTTTTTGTAAAAACTCGGGCCGTGGATTTCACGCATCATCTTACGGCGATGCTCGACAGCCATTTTGAAGGACTTCTTCTCGCCATACTTTTTGATTGAGAAAGAAGTGCACTTTTGCATTCCAGGCTCTGGGCGCCAACTGACTGAGTAGCATTCGTGCTTCGTGCCGTTGGGGCCGACCTTGGTGGTACGGGAAACACCGAGCTCACCAGTGGTGTTACGCGAATCGGATATAACGATCCGACGTTGGCGTGGTTTTTTAGGAATAGCTTCAAGTTCCTCGTTGAGCTCGTCGCGATATGCTTTCGCTAGTTTCTGAGCCTTGCCCTTGCCACCAGATTTGCGGTCGCTGAAGAGCTTTGAGTATGTTTTGCCATTACGATAGCCGCGAACGAACCATCCGTGAGTTGAGCCGGAGTCGATGCGACTGATGCCTTTATTTGCTTTTGATCGTGCCATGATGAATAGGGGGGGTGATGTTATTGTAGCGCTTATGGGAGCAACTATAACGTATGAATAGAGAGTGAGTTTTCAAATGAAAACGCAAAGAAAATCGCGGTTATAAAAACAGCGACGATCGGCAAGTTACTTAAGCGTGACTCTGATGCAAGTTAAAGTAGCTTATTTTTGCATGTTTTTTGATTGCCCTAGATTCTGGCTTAGCCAGTTGAATCGCGGTTAATGGTGGACAATTACTACTCTCGCCGATCTTTAAAATAATTCATCGGATCAGTTTTAAGTGGTTTGTTTAGGTCCTAACTAACGCGCAGATGTTAAAACAATTATTACATCACGATTTGGTGTAATTTAAAGCTGCTGATCCTGTGATATTTTATACATTATTTCGTACAAGGTCAGCCGTGTATCTAATCATTTTTTGAATTGATTTTATTAGCTCGGTTTAGGTGGCTCGTTTCGCTCAGGCTAACGTGCAGATGGAAAATAACTTAGTGGCTCACCATTAGATGTAATTTTGATCCGTTTTTGGATGGTATAAAATTTGCCTATAGTAGAGACATGCTTAGCTTAGATGGATGAATCAAGATGTTGACATTAAAATTTGTGGTATGACGCGTGAGGAAGACGTGGAGTTGGCGTTGTCGTTGGGGGCAAATTTCCTCGGTTTCATCGTGTATCCGCAATCGCCTAGGGGAATTACCCTAGAGAGGGCGGTGGCGCTGGCTGCCTCTGTGCCTTCGGGCCAAAGCGTGATCGTCGATGTGGAGACGTCTGCAGATGATCTGTTGCGCTATCGCGATGCCGGCTTTGATCGTTTCCAAATTCACGCAAGTCTGCCGATTGCCGAGTCGAGGGTGGCGCGGTGGTCTGAAATTGTGTGGCGTGATCGTTTGTGGCTGGCCCCGCGCGTCGCGCCGACAGATGTCTTTCCTGAATCCGTGCTCGAGTATACTGATACAGTGGTGCTCGACACGTTTTCTAAGGATCAGGTTGGTGGCACCGGGCATACTGGTGATTTTGCGCGATTTGCTAGCCTGAAGCAGCAGTATGGGGATACGCAGTGGATGCTTGCTGGTGGACTGTCTCCGTCGAACGTGCTCGATGCGCTCGTGCGTTCCACTGCCAGTCGTATCGATGTCAACAGTGGCGTCGAGACTGCTCCAGGCATCAAAGACCCTGAAAAGCTGCGTGAGCTTTTCCGAGTTGTGCGTGGGGCGTAACGCTGGTGCCGTCTGCCTACTTAATTGGATGGCGGCCGAGCGTGCCAATTAGTGACGTGGTGTAGTGCTTCGAACTGACGCGTGCGAGTTCTTGCTTGGCGGCAGTGAGCCTTGATTTAATTTTGAGGCGGGTTGCAACACGGTTGTGTGACTGTTTAGCGAGGAAATGCTTCAGGTAGTCGACATGTCCGGTCCAAGACTTGATGTCTTGCTGCTGCTGACTTTCTAGACGGGCCTGATACCAATCGCTATTCAGCATTGACTCACGAGTGAAGCGACTGCGCACGGCATCGGAATCAAGGCCTTTGCCTTGGTATTCACCGTAAGCCATAATATGCAGCAGGGCCTTCAGTGGTGGGCATGCGTCCTCGATCGATCCATCGGCGAAGTAGTTGAGTGCCGCTTCCTGATGGGCTGCTATGATGGTTTTCATGCCAGTGACGAAGGTCTCGATATCTTGCAGCTCAGGCTGGAGCATCTCTTTATTGAGGACGGTCTCAGGGTTATTAAAGACGCGGCCGAAAAAGATGCGCACAAATTTAGCGGTGATGCGATAGCCGATACGGCTGGCTTGGATTCGTTCGCCATTGTGCTCAAAGTCTTGTACTTGTTCTAGGTAGCCATGCTCGATGAGGAATTTAGGATCCATTTCGTGCGGCTTCATGCGGCACCAGATCTCTGGAACGAGCAAGCTGATGTCGTGGTCGACTCGATAGTTCGGACCGACGTAGCCAGCTGCGGTGATGAATGCGGGTTGCTCAGTTGCCAGATAGGAGACCAGCGCGTTATTTAAATCGTATATTGGCAGTAGGGCGTTGAATGGACCCTTTGTAAGCGCACCTTCCGAGCCTGCTCCTGTGGTGGAGGGCGATTTGCCAGTGATGCTGGCAATGAATTCCATGAACAGCTCAGGAAGCTGCATGTGATGGATCGGGCTATTCACACACAGCGGCATGACGCCAGACTCAGGCTCAGCTGGGTTGTTACGTCGACCGGGGAGGATTGATGTGACTGGCCGGAGCAGTGGCGAATGTGCATCTTGGCGACGGTATAGGCGCGAACTGATGTCTGCCAGATAGACCGCACGTTGGTCGCGTAGATCTGGACGGACTTGCAGGTAGCGTGGATTCTTGGTCGGCTTGCCATCGACGATTCGTGGATTTGCGTTGGTCGAATAGTAATCTGGTGATGGATTGGCATGGAATTCACGGATCATACCTTGCATCGGCTCGGTATATTGGCCGAAGCGAATCGCGTCTTCGATCTCTTCGGTCGCATCTTTACGGTCGAGCGGCTCGTAGTTACTGAGGAAGCTACCAGCGGAGCTGAGGTCGATTTCGGTCTGCTTGTCGTAGCCGCGGATAATCGCGTCGTCTGGGCGTTGGAAGAAACGGTATTCGCAATTGTGCACGAATTTAGCAGATTGTGTATTCCAGTGCGGAGGAAGATGCTCGAGGTTTTTAGTCGGTGCCACGACGGAAGCAGTGATATCATCTTCGAGCGAGATTTTCGCTGCAGGCATGAAATCTTTACGCAAGCCGAAGGTGCGCCACGAGCCATCCTTGGTGTAGCCAATACGGAGGTATTGTGTGAGCATTTGCTGCTCGCGATAGCGTAGGATATTACCTGGTTCGCCATTGATTAAGTCGACACTGAAGCGCTTGCGCCAGTCACTGCCCCAGTGAGCTTTATAGAAACGTTTGATGATCAGAACGAGCTCCTTGACCTGCTGCGGAATATTTTTCAGCCACTCGTTGTATTCATCTGTGAAATCAGCTTTGCAAGGGGTGAGTAATTTAATCACCGAGCCCAGCGAGCGGTCTGTGTCCAAAATCCCGCGCGAAGGCGCGCTATTTTCGATCTTGATACTGAAGCGACCGGCGAAGTCTTTATTAATGATAGCTTCTGCCAGGTCGAAGTCGTTCTGGAAGTCACTGACAAATACCGGGCCGGAAATGATCGCGTCAGAAATCGATTTCGAGATTTCTGACTTACCACCACCAGAGACAGTCGAAGGCTTGTGACATACGCGACTCTCTGCGGTGTGGCCGACTAGGCGCCAGCGACGACCCTCGGCGGGTTTAACCATTTGCACTTTATAGCCAGATGGTAACACGTAGGTGATGTTCGGTAGGAGCTTGATGGTTTGCTCGGTGCCGTTGGCCGCCCATGTAATACGAAGACAATTCAGCTCAATGTGTGAATCTTCAGGAATGTAGATGATATTATCGAATTTCTTGTCGATCGCGTAGCCTTCTGGCTTGAGGTCGATCAGGTCCGAGTAGCGTGCGACTAAGCCCGCGAATGTTTGGTCGACTTCAGGGTAGTGATGGCTGAGTTGGAAGTCTTCGCCGAGGTCATAACCAGTGAAGGCGAGTGTGCCTCCTGCGTGTTCTTCTTCGGCCAGACCATGCAGGTTAGCAGCGAAGCTAATCTGTGTTTTAACTTCCTTTTTGCAGTAGCCGAAGTAGTTGTCGGCGATCGCAGTTACGATTTGGCCGGATGCATCACGACAGGTGATTTTAAAAGCGCTGCCTTCATTATACAGCTCATCTTCTTTCTCCCAGCACATGCCATCGCGCTTTTGTCGCTCAGTTGCCTCTGCGATGTTTGGTAGGCCGAGCTCTTTCTTGGTGGTGCCGATTAAGTGCGGAGCTAAAATGACGCAGCCAGTGTGTCCCGTCCAGTGAGCGGGATCGAGACCTGCATCATTATCAGCGATGAAGGGATCGCCGCCATTGCCAAAGATCGATTCAACGAAGTCGAGGTTACTAACGAGATTTCCTGGTGCAAAAAAGCGTATTTCCATGCTCTTCTGCTGACAGAAGCCATCGACTTCAGGTACGACGACGGGGCGCAGCAGGAGCGAGACCCATGCCTTAGCTTTGCTGTCTTGGTTGGCAAGGTAAGGCAGTTCTGTTAGCTTTTCAGGTGCATCGAGTGCCTTAGCCAACAGCCGGGCAGCTGCGAGTTGCGGCACCGCTTTTTTGTCATTCGGAATGGGCAATCCGCCTTCGGCGACGTGAAACACGCCTTTTGTGGTGCGGCGGTCGCTCTTCGGATTGTGTAGTACACCTTGTTGAATTCGGTATGAGTCAACGATGTCGGAAGAGAAGTGGTCGCCCTTGGCAGGCAGAGAAAGGGTGCGCGCAACGCCATGACGATCGAGGATCAAGCTGTTATTGGGCAGATGTGGGATCTCAGATAAATCGAGTTCGGAAAAGTATTCGTCTAGGAAGCTTTGAATGCGCTGGTCGCTGGGCGGGAGATAGTCCGCCAGTAGGCGTGACTTTTCTTGGTAACTTTCGAGTAGGGACTGACTGAGGCCGAAAAAGCTAGAGTTGCTAAGCTCGCCGAAGATAGGTTGACCAATGCAGGTCAATTTTAGGTTTACATACTCAAGGAGTGAATGATCGTCGTGCATTGCTGCAGCTGTTTCTGGGTCTAGGCCTAGTTGTTTTTTAAAGTCCATGTGCGGATTAATTTTATATTTTAATGAGAAATTCTAACCGTTACTTAATTGTTATTTCAAGACTTTAACTTAGGTGAGGTTGAACCTAAGAACTTGGCGTGAGTCGATTGGAGTGCAAGGCGACCGAGGCATTGATAAGTTTAGCTAATCTTTCATCATTCAAAATTAGATTTTTTAACAGTGTTTCTTTGCTACCGATGACTGACTAAAACGAATTGAATACCGTGCTCTACCTTAGCCACGAGGGCGTTTATCAGATAAAGCGTTAGAGCGTCGAGCGAATGAGCAGCTGTCAACTAGCCGTGGCAGCTGCGCTGAATAAGTATTCTTATATAGAACCGCGCCGCGATTAAAAGTAACCGAATATGGCTAAGCATCATCGACTGTTGCGCCAGCAGCCGGAAGCTTCGCGATGTAGGCTACGAGATCTTGCCTGTTGGCTTACAGCACACGAAGGCCGATTAGGCAGACGTCATCATCCATGCCTTTATTATCTGTGAAGCTTTGAACCGAATCGATCAAGCCTGCGATCATTTGCGGCAGATCATCATTCCGGTGCGTTTCCAAAAAATGGAGCATCCGAGCTTCACTATATTCTTCTTCGTTCATAGCGGCCTCAATCACGCCATCGGTATAAAGAATGATTTCGTCTTGGCGGTTTAGCTGGATATAATCCTCAGTATATTCGACTTCAGCGAGCAGTCCCAGTGCGGGTCCGATGTGTTTGCCGTCAAAGACGCGAGAGTGCTGCGCCGTGTCTGCTGGCGTATAAATGCCATGTCGTGCCCCTGCTTGAATGTAACTCAACTGTCTGCTTTCCAGGTCGAGGTAGCAGTAACTCGCGGTGGCAAAAATAGTTTGTCCTGACGCGTGCATTGATTCGTGCATCATCGAGTTGAGCCGCATCATAAAGTCTGCAGGTTGCTCAGCGTAGGCGTGCAGTTCATTCACTGCGATCTGAATCATTGCGGTGACCATGGCAGCACGCACGCCGTGGCCCATGACATCAGCGATCAAGATTGCGGCACCGCCGCTAGTGGTTTTATTGACCGAGAAGAAGTCACCACTGAGATGAAAAGATGGAATGTATTCAGTGGCAATTTCGAGTGCTGAGTCACCTGAGGGATTTACAAAAGTGGGCACGCTGTCTTGGATCAGAGAGCTTTGTAGATTGCGGGCTAATAGTAGTTCGGCTTCCATTCGCTGGTGGTTTTTCTCCAGCTCTTGATTTAGCTCTTTTTGCTCTGTGATGTCGCGTGATAGGCCAAAGGAGCCCGCTAAATAATTGGATCGAGTATATAGAGGGAGTTTGCGCGATGCGACCCAAACGTGTTCACCTTCCATTAATATATGCTCTTCTTTGTTTAGCTCTTTTGACTCTCCGTACGCGATCTTACGTTCATCTTCATAAGCTTCTTGTGCGTGTTCGGCATCAAAGAATTCGAAGTCTGTTTGGCCGATGATCTCACTCGGGTCACTCTTGCCGCAACTTTCAACGAGGTAGCGGCTCACCGCGAGGAATCGGGAATTGTTATCTTTGAAATAGATATACTCATCCAAGTGCTCCATCATCGTTTGGAACAACCAGCGAGGAGAGATGTTGTTCAAGTTAAAATTGCCCGAGAGGGAATTGTCGAGTTCGAGTGAGTCTCGCTTGCTGTGAAAGGCGTAGATCTCTTGCAGGCCGAGTTGCACTGCTTCGGGAGTATCTTTGCAGAAGAAAATGGAACGGCCGACGCGGGGGTGGTGAGATAGGTTTTCGACTGCTTCGGCAAAGGTCGCTTCAGGCAGGATGAGCAGAGCGACTGGCGGAATATTCCAGTCAGAGATAGTCGCTGCCAAGCGTATCAGATGATCGATTTTAGGGCCGACAATTAGCAGGTCAATTTGTAGACTGGTTGCCGTGATCGGGAATTCAACTTCGAGCACTGTTTGGCCCGAGAATTCTGGGTTAGAAATAATCTGCTGCACTGTTGGCGCATCGCATCCGATATAACAAATTGGCATAATAGTAGGTTTACCTTGTAGCCTACCTCGGTTGGCCTGCCTGTCGATAATATCAGTTCACATATTAGCAAGAAATGTGCAGTGATAATGTCTTGAATTGTAGATATTGAGCTTGTCTCAAAACCGCACCATATCTGGCTCGATCTCCTTTGCGTGTGCGGCGCTTCGAAAGGCGAAGGCCATACGGTTCAGATCATGAGCTAGCCTGAAAAGCTGCTCAGCGGCTGTGGGTGTATTTTGGCTTTAGCTGTTTTTTGTAGCGTCTTGATTTCAGCCTCAGCGGCTTTGATCGCTTTTTTTGTATCCAATGCTTCGATTGAGAGGGTTGTGGTGCGTGATTCGCCACCAGCTAAGGTAATGACGCGGCCTTTCTCTCTTTCGAATCGACGAGAGTTTGGATAGCTTGTCGCTGGTTCGAGTCCAGTTACATAGCCGTCGGCCTTGCCTGCGGTATTTTTCCAAAGTGTGAAGCATGGGAAGTCCTTGAGTGTGAAACGTAGCAGGGAAGCTTTGTCGCCTGTGGCGTTACGTAGCATCGTCATTGTCTCGCGACTGCCGCTCTTGCCAGCTAGTTCATACTTGTAGGCTTGCTCAACGAATCCGATCTGCGGTGCACCGTATTCATCGAATGTATCGATCCCTTCGACTGAACGTGGGTCACGTGGTGCGACTTGCTTGAATGGTGCGACCATGCGGGAACCTTTCTCTAAGAGAGGAGCGCCGTAGTTGATGTGGTAGAGCATCTCATGCTCTTGCGGATTGTTACCGAGATTCGTGACCGTATCGATGATCGTCATCTTGCCCGAGCCAAACTCTGTGTGGATCTCGGTGTTGAGGCGCAGCGCAGGGCCTAACATCATGGTTTCATCGACTTCGCCTTTCACTATGATGGCTTGGTCGGTGACTTCGACTGAAACCGCGCGGGCGGGCACGTTGGCAATGTTGCCGTGAAGCGTAAGAGGGACGTCGAACTCGTTACCGCTGTTGTCGAGCACGGTATCCATACCTGGAGCACCCATACTGTTGAGGCCGCAGCGCACGAACCATTCGTTGAATCCCTTCAGCCAGCCGAGACCGCCGCGATCCTGTAGGTTGATAAACGCAGGGTTGACAGGGTCTTTGACTGGAGAGTCCCAGCCTAGGGAGATGTCACCGCATTGCCCTTTCCAGATGCCCATTCCGCGTGTCGGTAGGATGGCGTAGCAGAGCTTGCCGTTGTTAACTTCGACGACTTGCACGCCTTCCTGTAAGCCACCGCGTAGCGTGTAGGATTTGACCGACCAGTTCGAGGCAGAGCCTGGCTCAGCATTGAGGTGGATGTCTTGAAAGCCTTCGGTTGAGTCAGGGCTGAGTAAGGATGATTTGCAGAGTGTCTTCATCTCGATCCAATGGTTTAAGTGATTATTTGTCTGTAGTCTTCTCGATTTGAGCAATCAACTGGACCTTATTGAGGCCTGTGCCTTACGTCATGAAGCAAGCCGTGATGCCGTTGGCCATCGCAAGACGCTGCTTAATTGGCAGATCTCCGAATAATACGCAAATGTAACCGCCATTAAAGCTGTCACCTGCACCTGCGAGGCGAACAATATTAGTCTGACGGTCTCTTGTATGGAAACTAGTTCGCCCTCTGCGCTGCTGATTGCTACGGCAGTAGCCGGAGTGTAAACAAATAGGCAACCATCGAAGCCGATCTGATCATCAACGCGGCAGCTCATTTAAATACAGTTGAGTGACTTGAAGGCGTGTTCGCTGAGTTCGCGTTGACGCGCTGCGAGTTCTGGCTCGCGCAAATCTTCATCATAAGAAGGGATCATTGCCTTCATGCGATTATGACCTTCTTCGGTTTTTAGAGTATCTGAGAAGCAGCGTTTGATGACTTCGAGAATGATATTTGCGGATACTGAAGCGCCGGGAGAGGCTCCAAGGAGTGCAGAGATCGAACGATCTTCCGAGGTGAGTACTTCCGTGCCGAAGTGGACGATGCCAGCGTCGCCGTCCTCTTTCTTGATCGCTTGCACGCGAATGCCGGCGTCGATGAGCTTCCAGTCAGCTTCGTCCGCATCAGGGAAGAATGCCCGCAGCTCTTTCATGCGGGTGGCCATGCTCTGTGTGCCTTGTTGCATTAAATAGCGAACCAGCGGGATATTGTGGATCCCTACCTTGATGAGCGAAGCAATGTTATCGGTACGAATCGAGCGGGGGAGGTCGGTGATCTTGCCTTCGACGTGTAGGAACTTGGTCGTCCATGCCGCATACGGTCCAAACAAGATGGCTTTCTTACCATCAATGATACGGGTGTCGAGGTGTGGTACCGCCATAGTCGGTGCAGCACCAGGAGACATGCCATAAACTTTTGCCATGTGCTGTTCGACGATTTCTGGCTTTTCAGAAATCAGCCACTGTCCGCCAATCGGGAAGCCGCCGAAGCCTTTGCTTTCTTTGATGCCAGACTTTTGCAGCAGGGGCAGACTGCCGCCGCCTGCGCCGATGAAGATGAACTTCGCGGTGTTGGTAAATGTTTGTTTGGTTTTGAGGTCTTTGACTGCAACTGTCCACAGCTCACCTGTCTTAGTGATGTCAGTGATGCGGTGGCTGGTGGCGTAGCCACAGCCCTCTTGATTCCCTAACCATGTGATCAGCTTGGCGGAGAGTGCACCGTAATTAATGTCCGTGCCGCGATCCATCTTTGTCACTGCGATTGGTGTATCATCACGCCCCTGCAGCAGTAGTGGTGCCCATTCACGAATGGTTTCGCGATCTTCGGTGTAGGTCATCTCTTCAAAGAAGTGATGCTTCTTAAGGTTCTCGAAGCGTGAGCGCAGAAAGTCGACTTGTTCCTGTCCGTAGACAAAGCTAAGGTGGGGGACAGGGTTAATGAAATCCTCAAGATTTTCGATCATGCCGGTGCGGGCCGCATGCCCCCAGAATTGTTTCGAGTGTTCGAACTGATGGAAAATCTCGATGGCCTTGCTGACTTCGACTTCGCCGTCAGGACCGCGGTCTGGCGTGTAGCTAAGTTCGCAAATACCAGCGTGCCCAGTGCCGGCATTGTGCCAGCCATTGGATGCTTCTTTGCCAAATTCTTCAGTCATTTCGTAGAGCTGAATGCGTAGCTCTGGATTCAGCTCCTTGAGCATAGAGCCTAGTGTGGCCGACATGATGCCGCTACCAATCAGAATGACGTCGGGATTTTCGATGTGGATGGGACTTTTCATAATATAAAAACTTAGCGGTACTATTTGCAGATCGTTGAAAATTGGACTTTCGCTTCGGCCCAGACCACTTGATCAGCGGGCTCGAAGGTTTGCACGAGAGATGAATTGAGTACGATCGCGCGCCCTTCAGTGAGGTCGGCGATGGCACCGTCGGCGAGCATTTGCACCATGATGTTACCTAGGCCAGTGGCTTCGACTGGGCACGCGGCGACTTTAACTCCGATCGCATTCGCAGCGAATTGATTGAGTAGATTGTCCTGACAACCACCGCCGACAATGTGCAGTGTGGTCGGTGCTTCATCGACATACTGCATCAGGCTATGCCACACTTGATTGTAGCGTAGTGCCAGGCTTTCGTAAATGCAGCGAATGATTTCGCCCTTCGATTCTGGCACCGGTTGTCCGGTTTCATGGCAGAATGCTTGGATTTTTTCTGGCATACAACCGGCCTCAATGAAACGCGGATCATCTGGGTTAATTAGTGAGCGGAACGGCTCCGCCTCGCTGGCAAGCGCGGCCATTTTAGCGTAAGCCACGTCTTGGCCTTCAGCTAGCCAGAAGCGCTTTGATTCTTGGATGAGCCATAGTCCGCAGATGTTTTTAAGGAAACGCACAGTACCGTTGATGCCGATTTCGTTGGTGAAGGCGTCGGCAAAAGATTGCTCGTTAATGATTGGCTCTTGCAGCTCCAATCCCATCAGTGACCAAGTGCCACTGCTTAGAAAGGCAGGTGTCTTGGCTTGGCTAGGTACCGCTGCGACGGCGCTGGCGGTGTCGTGTCCGGCGACGGTAATGACTTTGGTGTGGGTGAGGCCAGTGGCGCTGCGTACATCTGCACTGAGTGCGCCGAGTGTGTCACCAGGGTCGCTGATAGTTTTAAATAGTTTCTTCGGTAGCCCCAGTTTTTCGATCAGCGCATAGTCCCAATCTTTGAGCTTAGGGTTGTACAATTGAGTGGTGCTGGCGATGCTACGTTCCTGGGTCTTGTTTCCGGTCAACCAATAGCCCAGCAGGTCGGGTATAAAGAGTAAGTCTTCTGCCTGCTGCAATGCGGAGTTGTTGGTTTCAACATCGGAGACGAGTTGAAAGATGGAATTGAAGAACATAAACTGTACGCCGGTGGCGTCGTAGATGTCTTTTTTTGGCACTTTAGCAAAGGTGGCATCCATCATGCCATCGGTGCGATTGTCGCGATACTGATAGGGTAGGCCGAGCATGCGCCCGTCTTTATCGAATAGTCCGTAGTCCACTCCCCAGGTATCGATGCCAATGCTGATCGCGCTGTTGCCGTAAGTTTCTGCGGCCTTTTTGAGGCCCTCTAAAATATTTTGATACAGTGCGGTGATGTTCCAGTGCCAGCCGCTGGGGAGTTGCACGGGGGTATTATCAAAGCGGTTCAGCTCGTGAAGTTCGATGCGCGTGCCATCAAATTCGCCTGCAAGAACACGGCCGCTGCCTGCGCCGAGGTCGATTGCGAGATATATTTTATTCTGACTCATAGTTAGCGAGTGTATTTAAATGGTGAAGTATACTTGAGTGTAGAGTGTTTCTACTGCGCGAGCGTCACTTTGCATCCGTGGCTCCGGAGCGCTGCGACGCATTCAGCAGAGGCGCCGCTATCTGTGATGATGTGGGTTAAATCTTTAAGCTCCGCAAAAAAGTATTCGGAGCATGTATTTAACTTGCTCGAATCAACCATCAGCACCACCTGCTTGGCTAATTGCACCAATATCTCTTTAAAGCCCGCCTGTTCTTCGAAGCCTTCGCTGGCACCACGTTCGATGTCGAGGCCGATGCACGAAATGAAGGCGATGCTGATGTTATGCCGTTGTAAGGTCACGTAGCTATCGCTGCGAGTGAAGGTCTGCGTCTTCGGGTGGTAGCGACCGCCGGTAGAAATGAGTTCTACATTGCCCATGCGTGCTATATGCTCGAGTACGGCGAAGGCGTTGGTAACGACTCGGTAAGGCAGATCGGGCAGCGCCGATACCAGTGCAAAGGCCGTCGTACTACTATCAAAGGCGTAGGTTTGTCCGGGAGTAATTAATTCCAGCGCTGCTTTGGCGATCGCTTGCTTATGGTTGACGTTAAGCGCGCGGCGCTCAGTGAAAGATTGCAGTAGGGGGCGACCATTCAGACTGCTGGCGCCTCCATGCACACGTGCAAGCTGATTATTGTCAGAGAGAATCTGAAAATCGCGTCGAATTGTTTCGTCGGTGCAATTAAATTGCTCCGCGAGGTCGACGGTGCGAGCAGTCCCTTGTTCTTCAAGGAGTTGTAAGATCTGTTGGTGGCGTTCTTGGGCAAGCATGACGTGTAAGCTGTCTTTATTTGGGGATTTGTTTGTTTTTGCAAGATATATGTTGACTTATGTGGGTTTATTTGGATTTTATAGTGGATTCCAACATTTCTCCAATCATTCCAACATGAGTAATCCACTTTTAAATCGCAGCCAAGTCGAGCAACTCGTCCGTGCTAGCCTGCAGAGAAATACCGTTTCCGCTAGCGTGTCGAGTGCGGCCTCCGCGGGTCCTAACCCATTGGTGGTTAATATTAGTGCGCGCCATTGTCATCTTTCGCAAGCGTCGGTCGAGCTGCTGTTTGGTAAAGGCCACCAGCTGACCCCAATGAAAGATCTCTACATGGATGGTCAATTTGCTGCCAAGGAGTCGGTCACGATGATCGGGCCGCGTAGTCGGGTGATTTCGAATCTGCGTATTCTTGGTCCTTGCCGTGACTTCGATCAGGTCGAGCTGGCTTATACGGATGCGATCTCGCTTGGCTTCAAGATTCCTATCCGTAACTCGGGCGACATCGAAGGCACGCCGGGTTGTATGCTGATGGGGCCTGCTGGTTTCCTGCAGATGGACAAGGGTGTGATTCGCGCAGCGCCGCACGTGCACATGGCGCCTGAGGATGCTGCCTATTATGGCGTCGAAAATAAATCGTACATGAAACTACGCGTCGGCGGCGATGTTGGTGTTACTTTCGACCAGATTTATGTCCGTGTAGACCCTGCCTTTAAACTCGAAGTTCACATCGATACAGACGAGGGCAACGCATGTGGCTTCTCGGATCAAACTCCTTGTGAGCTAATTAAATAAATAACTTTCATTTCAACACACACATAACCACAAACCAAAATATATCATGAGTGAATCCATCGGATTGGTAGAAACAAAGGGCCTCACTGGCTCAATCGAAGCAAGTGACGCGATGGCTAAGGCCGCGTTAGTTACACTTGTAAAGCAAGTCTCCATTGGCGGCGGCTTTTTGACCGTTCTCGTTAAGGGTGATGTCGGCAGCGTTAAAGCAGCCGTCGAAGCAGGTGCTGAAGCAGCAAATCGCGTAGGCGAATTGGTTGCATCGCACGTGATCGCACGTCCTCACGACGACCTACTTAAATACTTTCAAGCATAACCCTTAGGGAAAAAAATATTATGGCTAAACAAGCAATAGGAATGATCGAGTGCAAGGGCTTCGTATGCCTCATGGAAGCATCCGATGCCGCACTAAAATCAGCTGACGTTACATTGACTGGCTGGGAAAAAATCGGAAGTGGTCTCGTGACTGCTTTCTTCACCGGTGATGTCGCTGCTGTTAAAGCTGCGGTTGAAGCTGGCGCTGACGCTGCAAGCTCTATGGGCGAAGTCGTTGCCGTTCAGGTAATCCCTCGTCCACACGACGACCTCTCTAAACTCGGTAGCTGGATTGGTTAATTCGGTTTAGCAGTTTTCGGTGTGTCAGTTTTCGGTTTATATAACTGGAACCGTCCAACCGAGAACTTAAAAACTCTCTTATGAAGATCCTAATCGCCAATCTCGGTTCCACCTCCTTCAAGTATCGTCTTTTTGAGATGAGTGATACTGTCGCCAATTTATTGGCTACGGGAGGCTTTGAGCGCGTGACTGAATACACCCGGTGTATTGAGCAGATGCTAGAAACTCTGGTTGGCGAAGGGCATCTTCAGTCCGGTGAAGATCTCGACGCGGTCGGCTTTAAAACCGTCCTCGGAAAAGATCTTAGTGGTTGTGTTGCCGCGGATGAGCGCGTCCTTGAAGCCCTTGATGGCTTCAAGGAGGTAGCTCCCGCTCACAATCCAGCCTACTCCGAAGGTATTCGCTGCTTCACCGAAAAGCTTCCCTCTGTAAAGCGTGTCGCTCTGTTTGAGACTGCGTTCTTCCAGTGGACAAGTGATGCGTCCTCGACTTACGCCATCCCACAGGCATGGCGTGATCTAGGTATTCGTCGCTATGGCTTCCACGGTGCGAGCCACAAATTCATCGCCGAACGCTCTGCTGAGATGGTTGGTAATGAGGTCGTGGCTGAACGAGCTCGTCGTCTTTATGTTGACGGCCCTGGCAAATATACAGGCGATCCTGTGCGAGTCATCTCTTGCCACCTTGGTGGCAGCAGTTCGGTTGTCGGTATTAACAACGGTGTTGCGATCGGTTCCAGTATGGGGTTCAGCCCTCAGAGTGGTTTGCCGCAAAACAACCGCGTTGGCGATCTCGACTCCATGGCGATTCCTTATGTGAGCAAGATGCTCGGCCTTTCCGTAGAGGAAGCTGAACGTCAGCTCAACAAAGAGAGTGGCCTACTTGGACTGTCTCAAGTCAGTAACGATGCACGCGATATCGACGAAGCAGCCGCAGCAGGTAATGCCAATGCTCAACTCGCGATCGATGTGCTCACCGATAGTATCCGTCACTGGGCAGGCTCTTTCTTTTTTAAGATGGGCGGCGCCGAAGTGATTTCATTCACCGCAGGTATGGGGGAAAACGATCCCGTCCTGCGTGCGGCAGTTTGCGCCGGCCTCGAAGGTCTTGGCGTGAAAATCGATTCCGAACGTAATGCGAAGGTGATTCGCGGAGCCGAAGGTGTCATCAGCTCGGACGACTCGACGATTAAAGTCGTGGTCATCCCGGCCAACGAAGAACTCGTCATTGCTCGCGAAGTATATCGCAATATTCAAGCGGGCTAACAATTTTCTAATAAGTAACAATTAATTCAAACCAACCTACATACTATTATGGCTAAGCAAGCAATCGGAATACTCGAAACTAAGGGCCTTGTCGCTCTTGTCCAAGGCACAGACGCAATGTTGAAATCAGCAAACGTCGAACTTACCGGTCCTATGAAGGGCGTCGGTAGTGCACTTGTCAGTGTCGTCATCACAGGCGATGTCGCTGCAGTTAACGCTGCAATCGAAACTGGTGCTGAAACAGCTGGCCGTTACGGCGAAGTTGTCAGCGCTCACACAATCGCTCGTCCACACGATGATGTAGAAACAATTGTTCCTGCACTCAAGGCGACCGCTAAGCGCGCAACCAAGTAAATTCGATGTATCTGGGAACAGTCATTGGGTCCGTCGTTTCGACGAAGAAGGACGAGAGCATGCGGGGCCGTAAGCTCCTCATGGTTCGTCCGATGTTGGTCGATCCCGAAGATCCCAGCAAATTCAAGCCCGGCAGTAATACTATTGTCGTGATTGATACGCTGGGCGCCGGAGAGGGCGAACTCGTGATGTTTGCCCAAGGTAGTTCTGCTCGTCAGGCCGATGGTCTAAAAGCACTGCCGGTAGATGCCGCAGTCGTCGGTCTCGTCGATACCGTCAGCATCCTAGGCAACAAGACCTACGAAGCGAAGAACAGTTAAACCTTAACGATCAAGAATTTTTACATGAGTCAATTGAATGAAGCAGCGATACGCAATGTGGTGAGCGAAGTGCTCGCCCAAATGCAATCCAAGGGCACACTCGCGATGCCGACACTACAATCTCGCCCAGGCAAGCACGGTGTCTTTGATGAGCCCGAGCAAGCCGTGGCCGCAGCGCGTAGCGGATTCGAGCAACTCCAGCAAAAAGGCTGGGCCGCTCGTATCAAGATCGTCGAGCTGGTTAAGCAAATGTGTGTCGACAACGCTGAGCGTTGGGGGCAGATCGAGTTTAATGAAACCAAAATCGGTCGCCTTGCGCACAAACCTGCCAAGCTTCAGGGCGTCAAGAATGTGCTCGGGCCAGAATATCTCACGCCGCAAGGCATGAGTGGTGATTTCGGTATCACGATGGACGAAGCTGCGCCTTGGGGCGTCATTGTTGCGATCACTCCATTGACGCACTCAGTGCCAACAATTGCTGGCAACATCGTCAACATGGTGGCTGCGGGTAATTCGATCGTATTCAACCCACACCCTGGTGGTGCTGGGGTGGCGGCACTTGCAATCGACGAATTTAATGAAGCGATCAAAGCGGAAACAGGTATCTCGAACCTGCTCTGCACCATCGAAAAACCTTCACTCGATTCTTTCAACGCACTCTGTGCTGCGGATGATGTAAACCTGCTTTGCATCACCGGCGGCCCTGGTGTGGTCGACGCCGCCATGAAAACTGGCAAGCGTGCGATTTGTGCCGGTCCTGGTAATCCTCCAGTACTTGTCGACGATTGCAATCAGCTCGATTTTGACCGTGTCGCTCGCGATATTATCGCGGGTGGTGGGTTTGATAACAACTTGCTCTGCATCGGTGAAAAGCAAATCATCGCAGTCGGTGATTCGTATCAAAAGACGCTTGCAGCCATGCAGCGCCAAGGTGCGGTTCTCTTGAATGCGCAGCAGCTCGCCGCGATCAAAAGCGAAGTCTTCGACTTTAAAGACGGCGTTGGCTGTGGCTCTGCAGTGCTGAACCGTAAGTGGGTCGGGGCAAATCCGGATGCACTCGCTCGTATCGCTGGGCTCAACATTGATTCCAGTGTTGAGATGCTCATCGCGGAAACTGATGCCAACGATCCATTCGTTCAAGAAGAACAAATGATGCCGTTGCTACCAATCGTCCGCGCCAATGACTTCAGTCAAGGCCTCAGCATTGCGAAGCAATCCGAGCATGGCGACAAGCACTCCGCAATGATCCACACCATGAACGTCGCACGGATGACTGAAATGGGACAAGCGATGGACACTACGATTTTCGTCAAGAACGGCCCTTGTTTGGCCGGTCTCGGTCTCGGCGGTGAAGGCTTTATTAGCTTCTCGATCGCAACCACCACAGGTGAGGGCATCACCACGCCACGCACCTTTACTCGCTACCGTCGTTGCACTTTGGTGAATAACTTGAACATCGTTCGATAGTTCGCCTCAGCTCTCACACCTCAAGTTTCAGGTCTCTAATTTAAGCCCTCAAATCTCTTAACAAATGATCCTCGCACGCGTAGACGGCCATGCTGTAACCAGTATCGGCCATGCCAGCCTCATCGGTCGCACCATTGTGCTCTGCACACCGATTGATGAGAATGGCGCGAGCGCGGGTGCTCCATTTGCTGCGGTTGATCCGATGGGTGCTGGCATGCATGCGCGTGTTTTCATTACGACCGATGGTTCTTGGACGCAAGGCACCGTGCATGACGATCACTCGCCGATTCGTAACCAAATCATGGGGATCATAGATTAACCATGAAACCTGGAAAAGTTATTGGAACTGTTACGCTTGGCGTTCGCGACCCTGCATTTCGCGGTGGCCGTTGGGTCGTCATTTCGCCGATGGGTGAAGAGCAGCTGACCGGCAAGAATCGCAGTGATGTGTCCAGTGCGTGGTCATTGGTAGCATACGACGATCTTGGCGCCGGAGTAGGGGATGAAGTTCTCTACGTTGAAGGCGCCGAAGCAATGCAGCCTTTTGATAGACCAATTCCATTGGACGCGATCACCGTTGCACTTCTCGATACTTATAGTTTTACGCCGCCTAGTGGCGACGCATAGCAGTTCTTTAGTTCCCAGTTATCAGTTTCTTCCAAAGGCAATTCCAACCGAAAGCTAGTTAACTTTTTCCCTTTCAAAACAAAATCCAACTGAACACCGACCAATCGAAAACTGGTCAACCCAGATAAATATTATGAGCAAACTATACACAGCGAAAAATCTCGAAGCAATGATCGCACAAGGCCAGTGCCTGTCGACCGTTCCTGCCAATGCAAAGCTCACGCCTATGGCTCGCGACATTATTCGCAAGCATAGGGTAACGCCTGCTGCCGCGAGTGCTCCAGCCGCTGCAGCCGCTGGCAATAGCCCACGTATCCACAGCCCAGTGTTGCCAAATGCAGTATTTGATTGGACTCCCGGCGCTGACCCAAAGACAGCAGCAGAGCTCGAAGCATTTTTCTACTCGCCAGAGGTGCAAGCACTCAAAGGGCGCATCTGCGGTATCGGTGAGCGCATCTGGAATAAAGGTTATGTCGATGGCAACGGTGGTAACATCACTGTTCGCGTCGGTGACAACCTCGTGCTTTGCACACCGACACTCATCTCTAAGGGCTTCATGACTCCAGACGACATCTGCATGGTAGATCTTGATGGTAATCAAGTCGCAGGCACACGTCCCCGCACTTCTGAGGTCAACACGCACTTGGCGATCATGAAGAATGAGCCGAATGCCAAGTCTTGCGTGCATGCGCACCCAATCTACGCCACTGCCTTTGCGGTTGCAGGTGTCACTCCGCCTTCTTGCCTAATCCCTGAACCAGAAGTGTTCCTCGGTGAAATCGGTTTCGCTAGCTACCAGACTCCAGGTTCTCCAGAGAACGCCAGTGAAGTTGCCAAGCTTGCCAAAAAGCACCAGTCCATCTTGATGCAAAATCACGGTGTGATCTGCTGGGGTAAGGACGTTGAAGACGCTTACTGGAAGATGGAAAACACCGATGCATTTTGCCACACTGTGACCATCACCATGCAAATCGGTGGTCCAAAGCAGTATAGTCCAGACAAGCTTAAGGAATTGATCGAAATCCGTAAGAAGCTCGGCATGCCTGATCACCGCCTCGACGAACTCAAGGAGTGTGAACTGTGCGACGCAGCAGCATACACAGTACACACCACTCCTCAGCCAAGTGCTGATTGTGGTTGCGACCTGCCAACAGGCGACGTCGACGAAGCCCTGGTTCAAAAGATCACTGATACGATCTTGAAGAAACTGAGCTAAACGAATTTCAGTTCTTCCGTTTTCTGTATGCTAGTTTTCAGTTCATTGACGTGTAATGGCGACAATTAAAAAGTTTGAAGATATACAGGCTTGGCAGAAAGCTAGAGAAGTCTCGGCAGCTATTTATCGTCTTTGTAAGCAAGGCGATTTAGCCACGGACTTCGGTCTTCGTGATCAAATACGTCGCTGTGCTGTATCGACACAGTCAAATATTGCTGAAGGTTTCGGCCGAGAGGGTAACAAGCAATTCGTATATTTTCTTCGAATTGCGAAAGGTTCTGCCTGTGAGTTTCGCTCACAGTTATATAATTTACTTGATGCTGAATATATCGATCAAGCTACATTCGATGACCTCTATGGGAAATCCGAAGAAACTGAACGCCTAGTCGGCGGTTTCATTAACTACTTAAACAATTCATCCGCTATTTAATTTTCTTGTTTAAACAGAAAGCTAGGTAACAGAAAACTAAACAACAGAATACTGAGAAACTTATTTATGAACAAATCTCCTATCCGCGTCGCAGTCACAGGTGCTGCTGGTAACATTGGTTACGCACTTCTTTTCCGTATCGCTTCGGGTGCCATGTTCGGTCCCGATCAACCAGTCGCCCTGAATCTAGTTGAAATTGAGCCTGGTATGGGCGCCCTTAAGGGGGTCGCTATGGAGCTCGATGACTGCGCCTTTCCACTGCTTACTGAAATCGTACAGACTTCGGACTTGAGCGTTGGTTTTAAGGACATCGACTGGGCATTGCTCGTCGGTTCCGTGCCACGCAAGCAAGGGATGGAGCGTGCCGACTTGCTCGGTATCAACGGTAAGGTATTTGTTGGCCAAGGTAAGGCGATCAATGACAACGCAAAGCCAAGTGTGCGCGTCGTCGTCGTCGGTAACCCATGTAACACCAATTGCCTGATCGCGATGAAGAGTGCGCCAAGCATTCCTAATCAGCAGTTCTTCGCTATGACTCGTCTCGACGAGAACCGCGCCAAGACACAGCTCGCTCAGAAGGCCGGCGTTGCAGTGGACGAAGTTTCCGAACTCTGCGTTTGGGGTAACCATAGCCCAACGATGTTCCCTGATTTCTACAACACCAAGATCGGTCGTGCAAAAGCAACCGACGTCATCAACGACGAAGCGTGGCTTAAAGATACATTCGTGCCGACTGTTGGTCAGCGTGGTAAGGCGATCATTGATGCACGTGGTGCGTCGTCTGCCGCTTCCGCAGCGAATGCAATCGTCGATACTGTGCGTGATTTGAGCACACCGACTCGTGGTGACTTCCATAGTGTCTGTGTGATCTCCAGTGGCGAATACGGCACACCAGCTGGCATCATTACATCACTACCAATCAAGGTGGATGCTGTTGGCAAATGGCGCGTAGTCGAAGGCCTCAGCCTGACTGAATACGCGAAAGTGAAGATTGCTGCGTCGAATCAAGAATTGCTCGACGAGCGTGAAATGGCCTTTGGTCAGCTCGGCTTAAGTATCTAATTAGCATCAATACATTTCAATTCATCAGGCGTCTTTAATCGGACGCCTGATTTTGTATCTGCCGCTGACTAACTCTGCAGTTTTTATCGGAGTAGTGCGCATGTCACACTTGGAGGGTGCCGAGCGCCGCGCCACCGTGGCCTCGATTGTAAGATCGGGCAGCAGCGTCACCGTGGCCTCATATAGTATTCGGTCTCATCGTTGATTTAACCACAGATGGACACAGATTCACGCGGATGCTGAACAATTCTGTCGGTAATGCTGTAGTCATCTTAAGCCGTGTGCATCTGCGTCCACCCATGGTTTAAGGGTTGTATTGACGGCGCTTTATTATGCGCCTGGGTGCTGATAACGCGTTTTTCAGCTAAAAGAAACGAATACCTCAACCGCACCCAAGGTTCATAATAAAGCGACTCGTCTAGACCTTGCAGATATAATTCAGCCCTCAGGCGCATTCTCACTTGTCAACTGGCAGGCGAGCACTCACAAATTGGCGCTTTTTATTTTATGCAAACTAAAGATCTGACTCTCGATGACGTAGACATCTATGGCGGCACACAAACACGTGTTGAGACCAATGATGATGCGATTAATAGCTACGCCGACGAAATGGCTTCCGGCGCAGTGTTCCCGCCGATCACCGTGTTTTACGACGGTGCTAAATACTGGCTCGCCGACGGCTTTCACCGCTTCCTTGCTGCCCAGCGCAACGAGGCCGAGTCGATCTCTGCAGAGGTGCATGAAGGTTCGCGCACGGATGCGCTGCGCCATGCGCTCGGTGCGAATTCGACCAATGGTATCTACCGCTCCAATGCGGATAAGCGCAATGCAGTCGAAATTGCTTTAGAAGAGTGGCCGAACATGTCCAACAGTGTGATTGCCGAACTGTGTCGTGTGTCAGGTGATCTGGTGCGCCGCAATCGTACCGCCATGGAGAAGCTGGAGCGCATTGAGCCGCAACAGAGTGTCACTGGTAAGGACGGTAAGCAGTATCCCACCGGTATCGAGCGCGAACCCCGCGGCAAGTCCGAGCGTAGCTCCAGTGAGGGCGAAGGCGGCGGTGGTGGCCGTAGTAGCGGTAAAGGTAAGGGCGAGTTTGGCGCAGAAGGCGGTAGTAATGCCGAAATCGAGCAAGATGCCAAGATCATGATCCGCAATGGCGAGATCAAGCACTCCGAGCTCGATAAGCTCAACAGCGTCACCGCACTCGACTATGCTGATACAGCGATCAACGTGCTCGACCGCATGAAACCCGAAGATCCGCGCCTCCGCGAAGCGATCGGCCGCATCGAGCGCTGGTTAGCCAAGCAAAAAGCGCCATTAGTTTAATACGTAACGATTAATTATGCAGGCCTCCGTTTTCGGAGGCCTTTTTTTGGTTTTTATTTCGGTAGCGCGCTTTGGCTCAAAGCGCATCCGATGATCCCAATTCTGATGAACAATTTGCGACAAGGATTTGCAGTTAAGCTACGTCTGTGCGGACGAGGCGGAGCTCGTCCCTCCCCGAGTCAAGCATGCCAGCATCAGGGAGGGACCACCTCCGAGTGGTCCGTGTCAGTTCAAGTTTGAATGAATAATGCGCAAAAATCTGCGCTTTTCGAGTTGCACTATTTGGATCGCTGCTTAAAGTATTTTTAACCCTGCAGTGTTCGATCTGAATCGGAGTATCTGTCCTTTACTCTTTAGAAATCGGGAGCTGAAACCTTGAAAGTCGCTGTCCAGCCGTCAACCGGAAGGCAAAAACTAACAAGGAAGCACCCACCTTAGACACAAAAGGCTTAAGAACTCCCCCTTAACCGGCACACGTGGGGCCTTTTTTCATAAAACGGTGTTCAATGAAAACGGCAGCAGTGCATCCCGCACTGCTGCCGTTTTTGTGTGGCTCGTTGGTAGATGCGCGGCCTTAAGAGATGCGCTCTTGTTTGAGCAATTTTCCGCAAAGGAGTGTGGGCGACCCGCCCACATTCATCCTGTGTACCCGCCCGCAATTTTCCGCAAAGGAGTGTGGGCGACCCGCCCACATTTATCCTGTGTACCCGCCCACATTTATCCTGTGTACCCGCCCACATTCATCCTGCGACCCGCCCACATTTATCCTGTGTACCTGCAAAGGAGGGCGAGTCGCCCTCCCTCCTTTGGCCACTTATCAGCAAAGATGCTTTTTAAAAAGGTGTTCAGTGAAAACGGCAGATCCGCTGCGTGAGGCTGACGAAAAACGCGGTTCAGGCACGACTTAGCTCGAATCTTTAGCGGCGAGGATGGCGGCCGCAGTTTGCTTGCCTGAGACGACGGCGCCTTCGATCGAGGCACTGCTCAGGTGGTCGCCACAGACCCACACGCCCGCCTGATTGATGCTAGTCGGGGCACTGCGGTTTGGCAGCTGCTCCGGCAAGCCGCGGCGGATGCGGTCGGTTTGTAAATGTCGCCAGCTACTGGCTTCGGGGCCGAACCATTCGAGCAACTCTGAGCGCACCTGTTCGACTAGGCCATCCGACTCGACCAAGCCGAGCACCGATACCGACAGCAGTGACTGACCCTCGGGCGCATAGCGGGGCGCAGCGTCGCTGATCACGCACACATTGTTGACCGTGCCAGACCCAGATCCGTTGAGGCAAATAATAGCTTCGCTGATCGGCGAACGATCGGCGGCAAAATAGAGCGTGGTCACTGAGCGCCACTCAGGTGCCGAACCCTCGAGGCTGGGCAGCAGGGCGTGCGCGGCCGAGCCGTCGGTCGCCACCACCGTGGCGCAGCCCTGAATGCGTTCGCCACTTTCGAGGGTGATGGAGTCGGTGCCGACTGCTTGGACCGCTTGATTCAGCTGAATGCTGCCATCCGGCAGCTGAGCGGCCAGTTGTTTGGGGATTTCACCCATACCCTGCGCCGGGACGGTGGCGCTGCCCTGGCCGAAGAGTTTAAAGGTAAACTCGAACATGCGGCTGGAGGTGCGCAGCGCGCGCTCTAAAAAGATTCCTCCGTAAAAGGAGCGAAAAAAACGGTTAATGATCGATTCTGAAAAGCCGCAGTCGCGCAAGTAGGTCTCCGTCGAGCGATCCTCACGCGCAGCAATCGCCTCGAACGAGCTATTCAGGATTTTCATCCGCATCAGGCCCACCCGTAGTTTATCGGCCAGGCTGCCGACTGGTGCGGTCACGCTGCTCCAGGCACTCGCAGGTCGCCGAAATACATCCATTAGGCGATGCAAGCGTCCGTCTCGATAAATCAGCGCGCCTGGCTCGAAAGCTTTTAGGTCGAGCGCTTCAAGATCGAGCAATTTGCCAGTTTCGGGATAGCGATCGAGATAGACTTGAAAGCCGCGATCCAATAAAAATCCATCGACTTTATCAGTGCGCACGCGGCCGCCCACGGCATCACTGGCTTCAAAAATACGTACCTCCTGCCCAGCTCGGTGAAGTTGCACGGCACAGGCCAGGCCTGCCATGCCGGCACCCACAATCAGAACCGGCGGTGTTGCAGCAGAGCCCACCCGATTAGTAGGCCTTCATCGCTGCTTGGAACTCGTCTGTCCAAGGCGTCGGTTGATGTGTTTTGCTAGACAGCTTACACACTGTGCGGTTGCCATCGCAATAAACAACGCTGCTGTCCTGCGGGTGCCGGACAGTGAAGCGCATCGTTACGCCGCTGCTGCGCACGCGCTCGATCTGGTAGTCCACCGCGATTGGGCCTGGCACAGTAAACGCTTGTCGAAAACGTGCTTCGACGTTGTGCACGACCACGAAGATATCTTCGTCTCGTTCGATATTAAAATCCGCAACCCCCAGTAATTCTTGAAAGAACTTTTGCTGAGCCCGTTCCAGATGTAGCAAGTAGCGCGTATGGTGAAGCATGCCCAAGCCGTCGAGCTCGTCGAAAAAAACTTCTGTTTGGTATGTAAAGGTTGAACTCATAAGTGAATAGTGGTGTCGCTGAATAAAGGATACCACAGGCACGGATTCTTCAAGCATCCATTCTGACTTTATCAATCGCTGCATCAAGCCAAGCTCGACAGGTGCAGATTGGCCGGACGGAGATGCACGCTGGTTGACAGTTAGTATGTAGTCGGCACTTTGACGATTCGTTGTGGCGCTGGTGTAATTGCACCACAATAATATTTCTGTCTGTCTCGCAATGTCTTTAGTGTCTGGCCCTATTTTTCAGGGAGGGACGAGCTCCGCCTCGTCCGCAGCTGAAGCGGTCGCTTGGACTGCTCTGCTTTGGAGTTTACGGTTGGTCTGCTTTAAAAACGAATGACTAGAGCCGCCATATCACAATCGCGCAGACGCCGATGGTTTAAAGTCTGCTAGTAAGGATCGCGCCTTGGTTACGTTTCCTTATCTGTGTTTTATTCTAGCAAACAAGGGGCGCGTGATGCACTCGAACGATTCTTGCCACGTGCGGGTCTGGACTATGCCCGTGCCCGCAATTTCGATTATGGTCTCGAGCGCCGAGACAATGTATCGATGCTCTCGCCTTGGGTGCGCTTGCGGATGTTGCCTGAATGGGAGCTGATCGCGGCGGTGTTGCAGCAACACTCTGTCAGCGAAGCGGCAAAGTTTATTGATGAGGTCTGTTGGCGTACCTATTGGAAGGGCTGGCTGAGCCGCCGGCCGACGGTGTGGCAGGATTACTGTGCCGAATTGGCGGCGGAGCAAGCATCACTGCCTGAGCAGTCACGCTACCATGCCATTGTCAGCGCCACTAGCGGGATCGACTGCATGGATGCCTGGACGCGCGAACTAATCGACACCGGCTATCTGCACAATCATGCGCGTATGTGGTATGCTAGTATTTGGATACACACACTCAAATTACCATGGACCCTCGGGGCTGATTTTTTCTTTAGGCATCTGTTGGATGGTGATCCCGCCTCCAACACTCTCAGTTGGCGCTGGGTGGCGGGTTTACATACCGAAGGGAAAACATATTTGGCCACCGCTGATAATATTAAGCAATACAGCGATGGCCGTTTGAACCCGCAGATCGAATTTGCAACCGTTCCTGCAGATGTGTCTCGCAGTAGTCGCAATCCGCTCGCCGCCCCGCATCAACCACTGGCTCCGCTGCCGGACTCTGACCGTGTGGGCCTGCTGCTGCACGAGGAGGACCTATCGGCGCGCAATTGGTTGGGCGAGCAGGTCACAGTCCATGCGACCGCAGGCTTTATTCCGCAGCAGTCCTACCAAACCCAACGAATCGCACAGCCAGTATTTGATTTTCGGCACAATTGCTTGCGCGATGCACTCGCTGGCAGCGGCGAAGTCTACACCCAGATCGATGCAGTTGTGGCATGGGCAGAACAAGCGAACATCGACGTTCTGCTGATGGCTGAGCCATCTATTGGTATCTGGAATCAGGTCTTACCGGAGCTGCAGCAGGCACTGCGTAACAAAGACATTCAGCTAGTCTGCCAACGTCATTGGTGGGACGACCATTTCTATCCACACGCGCAGGCTGGCTTCTTTCGCTTTAAAAAAGCCATACCTGCCGCCATTGAGCAATTAGCCGTAGAAAATTAAATCTCACCAACAAGGCAAGGTTGGGCCCGCTTCGTCCGCACATCACCCCAGTCGTGGCGTCTCCGCTTGCGGAGGCCCTGCACTTTAATGGGGAGGGATGACCTCCGCGTCGTCCGCACTGCAACCGTCCCCGAATCGTGGCGTCTCCGCTTGCGGAGGCCTGCACTTTAAATGGGGAGGGACGACCTCCGCGTCGTCCAGTTTGCTATCAGCAGCCAATCGTACCGGCGCAATCATTTCTATTACGATCCGCGCGATGATCAACATTCCAGAACGAGCCTTCTTTGTGACTTGGTGAACGGCGAGTGTAGTGGCCGCTAAATGCACTGCGTGGCATAAGGTTTCAAATTCAGATGAGAGCTAAAAAAGAAGCGGTAAGGCGTAGTCTGTAAGGCGGGATGGCGTCAGCTAACTGCACCGCGTGAGCTAACAGCACCTTTAGCAGGCTACTTGGTGAGGGTGAAGGTGCCAGACGCATCTCTGCCGTTCATGCCATTGATATCAAAGAGTTTGACGGAGTGGCTGCCTGTGATCTCGGTGGTGGTGCCAGTCGTTAATCGCATGCTGTCGAATTGCCAGTAGCGATCGACGAAGTTACTAAGTTCGAGGGCGAAGTAGGCCTGGTAATGAATAAAGCTGTAAGAGTGTACTATGATGGCGCTTCCGCTCTGATCTTGGTGGCTCCAGGATGCAGTCGATCCGGTGGCATCGAAGACGAAGACCATCGGGGCTGGCGCATTAAACTCGACGGTGAGTGTTTGATTCGCGATCGTCGACGGCATCCAGGTATCGGGATGCTCGCTTACCAAGGCTGGTGAGAAGAATTGCCGTGAGGCACCGATGGCGCCTTCGGGCACAGGAAATGATGTGAGTGGGCTGCCTTCAATACCGAGCGTTCGTGTGCTTGACTTTGTCCAGTTGGTTAGGTCGCCGGAGTAGGCGAGGTGGAAGGTGGAGCCAGCTGGTTGGTTGAATCCGATGTCGCCGGTGCTTGGCTTTATGGGCGCGTCGAGCGCCGGCGACGAAACGGCTGGTAAGCCTTGGTCGTGCGGGTCGAACGTCACACCGTTGTAGTGGACTGTGACGGAATCGATGATGACTGGCACGACTGGGCGGTCGTCGGAGTTTTCAGCATCGACCACTTCTAGGTTGTTGATACTGTCTACAAATCCGCGACTGGGGCCCGTTTCCTTAATCTGACCGAAGACGATGTGTTTGCCGTCGAGCCAAGCGGTCGCGGCGACAGTGAGGAAAAACTGAGAGCCATTGCTGTCGAGGCCAGAGTTGGCCATCGAAATTCGGTAGGGCAGCGCGTGATCGAGGCCGTTGTTGATCTCGACGCCATCTTGGAATACGTAACCAGGTCCGTCATTACCGAGGCCGTTTTGTGATCCACCTTGGTTCATGAAGCCATCGATGATTCGGTGAAAGGTGAGGCCGTTGTAGTAGGGCTTGTTGTATTGGACGACACCGGTAGTCGAGTCGATCCATGCGAGCGTGCCCGACGCGAGGCCGATGAAGTTGCCAGTCGCCATCGGGGCTGCAGCGTGATCAAGCTCGATCGTAATCGTGCCAATCGTGCTGCCGCTTTGGGAGACGACCATATCCGCAGTGATTTGAGCATCGGCACTGCTTGCGAGTGCAAAGAGGGATAAGAGTAGAGGAATAGGGGAGCGCTTCATCAAGCAACATATATGTAAAGCCTGCCTGACAGGCACAAGCAGTTTTTGTTGTCTGCGCCACCACAGACTGACCCTTTTTTTTGGTTCTTCGTCATTTACCGGGGAAGCACCACTCTGAGCTTAATGTGGCGGGAATTCCGCATCGGGAGGGACGACCTCCGCGTCGTCCGCGTGCAGTTTATAAATCACATAAAAATCAAAGATTCTCGATAAGCTGGTAGTCATGTCAGCGTCTCCCGCATCGGTACCGGACGACACGGAGGTCATCCCTCCCAAGAGCCAGAAGCAAATTCGCCGCCCTCAGCATCCATCAATGCCTTTCGCTCGGATCGACGAAGAACCTTTTTTCTCTCATCTGTCAGCCGTAAATGCAGTGATCCTCATCCTGGACTCACA
>Ga0206130_10001190_pt1 | contig 39007 bp, 22 predicted proteins | sample Helgoland_Spring_9_FD_148637 | JGI IMG/M metagenome (GOLD analysis project Ga0206130, IMG submission 148637) | Pelagic subsurface seawater microbial communities from Kabeltonne, Helgoland, North Sea - Helgoland_Spring_Bloom_20160512_1 | ecosystem: Environmental > Aquatic > Marine > Epipelagic ...
AACTTTTTTCCTTTTTTTTTTTTTTTTTTATTTTTTTTTTTTTTTTTTTTTTTATATATTTAATTTTTTTTATTTTTATTTTTTTTTTTTTTTTTTTTTTTTTTTTTTTTTATAGATTCTAAATACTTAATAATTAATGTTTTACCTTTTTTAGAATTAATACCTATTTTTTTATAATTTTCAGGATCATATATATAACTATATTTATTTTTCATATATCATATAATATATATATTTATAATTATAATTAAATGCGTATTATATTGACTAATTTATTGATAGCTACATCTATCTTTTTTACAAAATTATTTAAATATAGATAGACTATATATTATATAAAATGAAAGAAACAAATGAAAATATTTTTATAATTAGCTATCATTGGCTATACGCTCTTGTTAATGTTCATTATGCACTTTCTAATATTCTTCCAGTATTTATATTTCTTCTCTGGTTCTTCTTTCGTTCATTATGCTTTCACATAAAAAATACTGAAACTATGAATATCATTTATAGCAAAATCAAAAATGATTTTTATAATACATGTGATGATGAAATGCGACCGTTAGGTATTATTATTAATCGTCCTACATATAAATCATACTGGATACCATCCTATGTTATATACAGACCTGTATATGACCGATTTATGTGTGTATATACAACTAATTGGTATATGAAAAATGTCTTATTGGAAGAAGAAAATCGAACTATTGTAAAATCTGAACTTTCTGTCATACCTGATAAAAAACAAGATGAATCCGCAAAAATAATGAAATGTTTGTATCGTACAGGAGATTCTAGTTATATTCGATGGAAATCAAGAAAAATCTCTATACCATTTTATAGATTTAATAATTATCAGGCACATATGTTTCGTAAAACAATGGAATTTTATAATGAAAATAATTATGTGGTTACATTTATAGATGGAGATATTGGTGTGGGAAAAACATGTTTTGCATATTTAATGGCCAATGAACTTAGTGCAACTTTTGTTGACTCTTTTAATCCAACGGACCCTTCTGATTCTTTTGATAATCTATATACAAGTACTGAACACTCATCTGTAAAACCATTAGTTCTACTTATGGACGAAGTTGAAATAATTCTTAAACAAATTCATAATGGTATTCCACAACACAAAAATTATATTATTCATATGCGAAATAAAGTTCATTGGAATGCCTTTTTAGATAAAATACAATTAGGAACCTATCCTAATTTAATTTTAATTATGTGTTCTAATTATTCACGTGAAAAAATTTCTCATGATTTGGATCCTAGTTATTTACGTGATGGTCGTGTTAATTTATACTTTCATATGAAAAATAAACTTATATAATAATATTATTGTCTTAAATATTACTATATATTTAGATATTAAACACCTTAATCTTCATATTTATTATTATAATCTTGACTTATATTTATTATAATAAAAAAAAAGTATTTATAATATAATAAATAACATATTATATATCAAACCTTAATTGTCATTAATTATAATAGCTCAAAAAGATCTTATTATTGAAGAAAGATTAGCTCAAAAGAACCTAAAAATACTGATGAAGAAAATAGAGGAGGTTACCGATTATAATAAATCTATATAATAAAATATTAAATAATTTAAGGAGTTAAATTTTGATGTGAGACTGAAAATAGGAGGCCCAAAAAACCCAAAAAAAGTTCACCTTCATTTTCGTTTTCGTTTTCAAATTTTCCAAAATAAAATTTCTCTCTCTGGACTTTCAAAATTTTCTTATTTTTATTATTTTCTTAATATTCTTAGTTATTTTTAAGAATTTTTAAGAAAAAAGAAAATATTTAAAAATAAAATGTATTTATATTACAAAAATGATTTATAAATGTAAAAGATGTGGATATTTTTGTGACCAGAAAAACGATTTAAGAAAACATTTTAACAGGAAGAAACAGTGTAAACCAATTTTAGAAGATATAGACATAGAGACCTTGAAGCTTCAATTAGAGAACGGAATAACTACAGTCAATACAGAAATCAATAATCAGGTCAATAATCCAGTCAATAAAAACACTAACAAAGACAATAATATACTAGAGTGTAGATATTGTAATAAAGTTTTTAGTCATAAACAATCCAAATATCTCCATGAATCCAAATATTGTAAAGAAAAGTTAAAAAAACAAGATGAACTAGCTGAATTAAAGGAACAACTAGCTCAAAAAGATCAGATTTTAGAAGAAAAATTAGCTCAAAAAGATGCTGAAATGAAAGCTCAAATGGAAATATTAATTAATTTTAACAAGGAACAAATGGAACAACAGAAAGAATTTTTGATAAAACATATAGAGACATTAATGAAAAATGCGGGAAATACAACTAATAATAATAATATAAATAATACAGATAATAGTACAAATATAGATAAACAAGAAATTAATATTCATATAAATGGATTTGGAAATGAAGATATTAGCTATATTACTGATAGACATTTTAGACATTGGTTCAATGGACCTTTTTCAGCAATACCAAATTTAGTAGAATATATTCATTTTAATCCTAAAAAACCACAAAATTGGAATGCTAAAATACCTGATGATAAGACTTCCAAAGCACTTATATATAATGCTGAAAAAGAAATGTGGGTTAAAAGAGAAAAGAAGGACGTAATAAATGACATGGTTGAAAAGAGTTATAATATGTTAGATTGTAATTTTGAAATACAAAAAGAAGCAAAAACATTAGACGAAAAAGGTATGACAAAATTTGAAAATTTTATGAAGATATACGATAAAGGAGATAAACAATTAGATAAACGTTATGAAACTGAAATAAGAGAAAAGTTAATGAATTTTAGAGAATATCATATCAATAAAGACAAGTAATAAAATAAAATAAAAAAAAAAAAAAAAAATTTTTTTAAAAAAAATAAATTAAAATAAAAAAAAAAAAAAAAAAAAAAAAAAAAAAAAAAAAATTTCTTTAAATATAATTAATTAACATTGAATTAATTAATTATATTAAAAAAATTTATCTAATTATACTAATGTTAGAAAAAATATTTGGATGGTGTTCTTTTACATTTTGGAGCTGTGTTCCCTATCCACAAATATATACAAATTTAAAAAAAAAAAATAGTAACGGCATGAGTGTAAATATGATTTTTTTTAGTTTATTACAATACACTTGCTACACATTACTATCATATATATTATATTTTTCAAATACAATTAAAAATAATTATCAACAAATTATGAAAGATAATTCAACTGATATTTATTTATCTGATATTTTTTTTTCTAGTCATGCTTTATTATCAACATTATTTTTAACATTCCAATATTTCTATTATAATCATTCTGATAATAAATTAACAATGCAATCTAAAATTTTATTACTTACATTAACCTTTATAATTTTAATGCAAATAGTTTTTTGTATTATTTTATATTATATACATAATGATTCTAGTTATTTAGCTTACATGATATTATCTTTAAGTATTTCACATAATATATTTACTTTATTTAAATATATTCCTCAGGTTTATTACACATATAAAAGAAAATCTACAGATGGATGGAATATACAAAATGTAAATTTTGATATTTTAGGTGGATTATTTTTACTTTTTGAAAGTATTACAACCGCTGTTAAAAAACATGAAATAAAAATATTATTTTCAAATATAGCAAAATTAAATTTAATTTTAATTACAATTATCTTCGATATCACAATGTATATTCAATATTTTATATATCCTAATATATCTATTAATTCACCTAAAATACCATTGTTATTACATTGATTTTTTATTATTATATTTGTACACTTTTTACCCAATGTGTAGTTCTACCATCTAGAGTTTTTTCTGAAATTATAATATTACCATCAATATCATAATCTTTTCGATAAACTTTAAGCATTTTATAAAAATCTCCTTTTCCACTCTGAAAATTGTAATATGATTTATTATTTGAACATTGAATTGTATAACTATCATTCATAGTTTCTTTAATATTATTAAATAACTCTTTTAATCTTTCATCAGAAATGTCGTCAATAGTATTATGTGGAGAAATTTTAGCTTTATATAGTGATTCCGATTTAATATAATTTCCTATACCAGAAAATATACTTTGATTCATTAGTACTTGAGTTATATTTTTATTTTTATGTTTTTTTATTCTATCCATAAAAATTATTAATGTGGTATCATTGTCTAATAAATCTGGTCCTAATTTATTCAATTCATATTTATATTCAGTTAAATCATTAATAAATTTAATTGTACCAAAATTTCGTATATCTCGAAAATATAATTTTTTTTTTATATTTAGTACTTTATCTGTATTCTTTAAATTTTTATTCTTTTGAAAACAGAATTCTATGGAACAATATTTATCTTTTTCAGTAGAGTATTGGCCTGTCATTCCCAAAGTGTTATAAATATACCAACCTTTTTCTAACTCAAAAAATATACCTTTTCCTTTTGAATATATTCTATTTATCTTGAGTGGTAAATTTTCAATAAATTTATCATAATTTTTAGGATTTCCATGTCGTAAATATCTGCCACCTAATATTTTACAATCTATAATATCATATGATTTAATATAATCATTAATTAATTCTGTAACAATTTTTACTTCAGGGCCTTCTGGCATTAATATTAAATTAATAATTTTTTAAATCAATCAAATTAATTAAAAAATATTTAAATATATATTTATCTATATATATTTAGGTTAAGTCAAAATATGGCAAATATAAATCTTTTTAAAAATGCATTTAATCTAACAACTACAGAAAATATGATACTTGATAGTGTTAGAAAATTATGTAAAAATTTTTTATCATCTTCTTTAAAAGATGATTATAAAAATGGAGGTGCTGATCGTAAAGTATTTAAACAATTTGGCAATTTAGGTTTATTAGGTCCTACAATAAATGAATATAATTGTTTAGGGAGTACTTATAAAATGTATGGATTAATAGCAAAAGAAATTGAATATATAGATAGTGGATATAGATCTATGTTTAGTGTTCAATCTTCTCTTGTAATGAATCCTATATATAAATATGGAAACGAACTTTTAAAGAATAAATATTTACCTTGTCTAGCATCCGGAAATCAAATAGGGTGTTTTGGACTTACTGAAGCAGATTCAGGATCTGATGCCAGTAATATGAAAACTAATGCTGTATATCGTGATGGTAAATTTATCATTAATGGTTCAAAAACGTGGATTACAAATGCTCCTATCGCAGATGTTTATATTATTTGGGCAAAATTTGAAGGTAAAATAAATGGATTTGTATTAGATAATACAATGAATGGGATTGAAACTACTGAAATATATGATAAAATGTCTTTAAAATCTTCTAGAACTGGTATGATATTTATGAATAATGTTTGTGTCCCAGAAGAAAATAAATTAGATATAATTGGAATGAAAGGACCATTTTCTTGCTTAAATAATGCCAGATTAGCAATTTCATTTGGTGCTATGGGGGCTGCAGAATCATGCATTGAAACCGCAATTAATTATTCCTTAGATCGAAAATTATTTGGTCAATTTTTAGCTGAAAAACAGTTATGTCAAAATAAAATAGCTGATATGGTATCTGAATATAATCTAGGTTTACTTGCAAGTTTACAAGTTGCAAATCAAGTAGATAATAATGATTATAATCCTGAAATGATTTCTTTCGTAAAAAGAAATAATTGCTACAAAGCATTAAAAATAGCAAGAGAATCTAGGGATATTTTAGGAGGAAATGGTATATCGTTTGATTATAATATTTTTCGTCATATGATTAATTTGGAAACTGTCAATACATATGAAGGCACATTTGATATACATTCATTGATTTTAGGTAATTATTTTACTGGAAAAAAAGCTTTTTAATTTAGTAACCTAAATTATTATTTTTAGGAGATTTCTTTCTTTTAGGAAATTTTTTTTCTATTAATTTTCTTATTTCTGGAGTTTTAAGCCATACATATGCGGGATTTCCTCCCCAAATTAACCATGATACAGCTCCTCTATATGAATTTTTATTCAATTGATTATCATCAAGATTCTTATTATCCGCTAACCATTTACAATATCCTGGATAAGATGTTCCTCCATTTTTGGCATCAGGGCCGTGCCTTGCAAACCACGTACGCATATCTGCTAAATCATTTACACTTATATCTGAATCATTTGATAATTGATATCCTCTATCCCAACCTGTTTTAGTTCCTCCTGCAAAGCCTTTTTCATGAAGGATTATACCTTTTTTTGCTTCTTGTTTTACATTTAATGGTATTTTAACTGTATTACCTCCTGCTTTTTGATTAGATTTATTACGCTCATTTTTTATTTTCTTATATACCCATTTAGGCAAATTAATTCTTGTTGGTTTACCATCAATACCTTGTTTTAAACTTCTTTTTTTTGCACACATTTCCTTTTTTAAATTTTCAAATTCTTCTTTGGTTAAATATTTTGTTAACTCTTCTACGGTCACTACATCTGTTTTATCAAGTTTATAATATGCTCTACAATATGGATATTTATCAGGATTATCTATACCATCTCCTGAGCCGCATACAGCAAATCCACCTGGTCCTTTCCCCTTTTCACAAATATTAACCCACTCTTCTTTATACCATCTTTGTAGTGAATCTTCCTTCTTTTTGCTTTTTCTAACTTCTAATTTCTTCATATATTCTTTATCTTCAAAAGTTTTATCTAATGCGTCTGGTTTTTGACCTTTACAAACACTTGTCGCATATCCATTCGCATATGCCGATGGATATACTTCAAAAGTATGTTTTGCGGTACAATATCCTCTTGGACATAATTTAAGTTTATTATTTTGAAATTTATTTTGGGCTTCAGATAGGCAATTTTTGTAATCATTAATGTCAAAATTTTTATTTTCTGTTTTTTTATTTGATTTATTATTATCACATGTTATTTTTTTTTCTTCTAATAATTTTACTTTACATTCATAGCCTTTTGCTCTTGCTGTTTTTTTTTTACATAAATTTTTTTCACTAATACAACTTCCTTTTACTCCTGGTTCTGGTCCTATATATATATAGTCCTTCCAACAAGGATCTCCTTTACTGCATATTTTATAATCTATATCTTTAGTCATATATATATATATATAAAGAAAATTTGATGATTTATTAAATATTACAATAATTAATTAATGAGTGTTAATAAACCAATTCAATTAGGATTATGTTGTATGAATATTACACTTAAAAATGATAAAAAAAACCCTATTTATGCTACAAGGAGTATTATATCTACAACTGTAAAAAAAAAAGGAATAGATGAGCTTAAAAAAAGAGTTTATGAAAATTGCCAAGATTTAATAAAAATGATAGAATGGAATGAAAACAATGGTATCAAAGTTTTTCGGATATCTAGTGATATCTTTCCACATAAATCTAATCCCAGTGTTGAAAGCTATGATTTTGATTTTGTCTCTCACCTTTTAAAAGAAGCAGGAGATTTAGCCAAAAAATATAATCAAAGAATTACAATGCATCCTGGTCAATATAATGTAGTCGGTTCACCTACTAAAAATGCTTTTGAAAAAACAATATTAGATCTAGAATATCAAGCAACTGTTTTAGATTTAATGGGAATGGATGATAATTCTGTTATGGTAGTTCATGGAGGAGGGATATATGGTGATAAAGAAAAAACAAAACAAAGATGGTGTGATCAGTTTCATCAATTACCTGAAAATGTAAAAAAAAGATTAGTTATTGAAAATTGTGAAAGAGATTTTTCTATACAAGATTGCTTAGATATATCTGATAAAATCAATATTCCTGTTGTATTTGATAGTCATCATTATAATTGTTATAATCAACTTCATCCTGATCAAAAATTACAAGATGAAAATTATTATATCCCTCTTATTTTAGAAACATGGAAAAAAAGAAATATAAAACCTAAATTTCACGTTTCTGAACAAGGATCTGGTAAGTGTGGACACCACTCTGACTATATTGAGAATATACCACAATATATGTTAGATATTCCAAATAAATATGGTGTTAATATTGATATTATGATTGAAGCAAAAATGAAAGAATTAGCAATGTTTAAACTATATGAAAAATATCCTGATTTAAATTGTAAGAAAAAAATTATCAAATTTAAAAAAAAAATAGGAACATTAACTCATGAAAAAACTTTAGATAAAACTTCTACATTATCTGAAGAAAAAGATTTGGATGATAATCTTCCATCAATAATATTACCCGATGAGCTTAAATTATTTAATGATAATGATATAAATTAGGTTTCAAAATTAGTATAATTTTCAACTGTACATAAACTTTTTACATATTTTGGTAAATACTGTTCTTTTCCTTCTTTTTTTCTTGCTTTTAATAATTTTCTTTCTTCTTCATCCTCTTCTATTATGGGTATATTCGGATCATAAGCAGATCGATTATTGAAATTATTTGAATTTATAGCTGATTGAATAAATTGTTGACTTTGATCTATATGTTTGGAATTGACACAACTAATTTTATAAGGTATACTCATATATCTGTAAAAATTACCATAACCAACTAGCCCTAATAACCCTGGTGCTAATGTACGAAATGTAATATTAATTCTTTTACAACTATTACCGTTTGTTACCTTAGGAGCTCTATGACGATGATTGCTAAATAGTAAAATAGAATTATGTTCTAGATCGTTAGTAATCCATTTTTGAATATTATCATCATAAATTTGAAATTTTCTGAGAACATTAGGTATATCTTCTGGATAAATAGTAAGACTTGCAATTATAGATGCAAATGGTTGTCCGTTTGCATCTAATTCATTATATTGTAACCAACGTTCGTCGTCACGATGATCTGATATTTGATGATTATCTTCTGTATAAAAATTACAAACACAAACATTAAACATATCATTAACATTTATAGCTGTATTATTATAGGATTGCTGTACCAAATTTCTTATAATTTTTATTAAATAACATAAGTTTTTTGGTATCTTTTTCATTTTATAATGAGCCGAACTATTTTTGGCACACTGAAACAAAGGATAACTAGTAGTTTTGGGGAAATTTCTTGGATAAGAATAGAAAATTTTATTATTTTTTGAGGATATTTTTGATCCGTCACCCAATGCTGCTACATACCTGGGAGGATGATTACCTGGAATACCAGCTGGAGGTATACACCAATCTATATTTAATACTTCCTGAGTTACTTTTTGTAGTAAATCAGGAGACATTACATCATTATGATAGTGTACATCTGATTTTGACATCATAATATGTCATAATGGAATTTTCGATCAATCAAAATTTTATTCTAATTAACTATTTTAGATAAAACACTGAAGATGAAGGAGTAGTATTGATATATATAATTAATATTAAATAATTTAAGGAGTTATTTTTTGATGTGAGACTGAAAATAGGAGGTCCAAAAAAACCAAAAAAAGTTCACCTTCATTTTCGTTTTCGTTTTCAAATTTTCCAAAATAAAATTTCTCTCTCTGGGGTTTTAAAAATTAACGTTTTAACATTTTTTCTGTTATATTTCTGTTATTTTTGTTATTTTGTTATAAATATTTAAAAATAAAATGTAATTATATATTATAAAATGATATTTGAGTGTAAACGTTGTGGACATATTGAGACACATAAAGGTAATTTTTTAAAACATTTAAATAGGAAGATAGCGTGTAAACCTATATTAAAAGATATTGACATTGAAACCTTAAAACATGAGCTAGAGATAAAAGCCAATAAAGTCAATACAGAAGTCAATAATTTTCAACTTTTAGTCAATAACCCAGTCAATAACCCAGTCAATAAAAATACTACCAAACACAATAATATACTAGAGTGTAGATATTGTAATAAAGTTTTTAGCCATAAACAATCCAAATATCTGCATGAATCAAAATATTGTAAAGAAAAGTTAAAAAAACAGGATGAACTAGCTCAACTAAAAGAACAACTAGCAGAGAAAGATGAGAAATTAGCTCAAAAAGACCAAATCTTAGAAGAAAAATTAGCTCAAAAAGACGCAGAAATGGAAAGACTAATAGGATATAATAAGGAACACATGGATTTTATGAAAAAACAGATAGAAATACTAATGAAAAAGGCAGGAAATAATACAACGAATACAGATAACAGTGTAAATAATACAGATAACAGTATTATAAATGACAATAAACAAATAAATATTAATATAAATGGTTTTGGAAAGGAAGATTTAAGTTACTTAACAGATAGATATTTTAGAGAATTATTTAATATACCATTTTCAGCAATAACAACATTAGTAGAAGATATTCATTTTAATCCTAAAAAACCACAGAATTGGAATGCTAAAATACAGGATGATAAGACTTCGAAAGCATTAGTTTATAATGCTGAAAAAGAGATGTGGGTAAAAAGGGAAAAGAAAGAGGTAATAAATGATATGGTTGAAAAAAGTTACAATATGTTAGATAGTAATTTTGAAATACAAAAAGATGCGAAAACATTAGATGAAAAAGGAAAAAGAAAATTTGAAAATTTTATGAAGGTATACGATAAAGGAGATAAACAATTAGATAAACGTTATGAGACGGAAATAAGAGAAAAGTTATTGAATTTTCGAGAATATCATATCACTAAGAACTAGAATTTTTTAATTTAAATACAATTTTTTTTTTTTTACAATTTAAATGTGGATATTTTTCATATAATCTAAATATAGCTAACTCTTTCATTTTTGCTTCAATCATGATATCAATATTAGTTCCATATTTATGAGGAATATCTAACATATATTGTGGTATATTTTCGATATAGTCAGAATGATGCCCACATCGACCATTACCTTGTTCAGAAACATGAAATTTAGGTTTTATATTTCTTTTTTGCCAGGTTTGTAAAATTAGCGGGATATAATGTTCTTCATCCTTAAGACATTCTAAAGGATGAAGTATATTATAGCATATAAAATGGTGACTATCAAATACAACTGGAATATTGATTTTTTCAGAAATATCTAAGCAATCCTGTATAGAAAAACATTTTTCACAATTCTCTAATACCAATCGTTTTTGAACATTATTTGGTAATTGATAAAATTGTTCACACCATCTTTCTTTTGTTTTTTCCTTATTTCCATAAATACCTCCTCCATGAACAACCATTACAGAATTATTATCCATTCCCATTAAATCAAGAAGAGTTGCTTGATATTCCAGATCAAGTTTTGTTTTTTCAAATGCATCTTTATTAGGAGTGCCCACTACATTATATTGACCAGGATGCATTGTAATTCTTTGATTATATTTTTTAGCTAGATTACCTGCTTCTTTTAATAGATCTAATGCAAAATCAAAATCATAATTTTCTACATCGGGATTAGCTTTATGAGGAAAAAGATCAGAAGTAATTCGAAAGACCTTAATTCCATTTTTTTCATTCCATTCTATCATCTTTATTAAATCTTTGCAATTTTCAATAACTCTTGTTTTAACTTCATCAAGTCCTTTTTCTTTAATAATTCTTTGTATAATAGATCGAGAAGGATATATAGATGGATAAGCTTGTCGTAGGGTAATATTAAGGCAACATAAACCTAATTGAATAGATTTATTATTACTCATTTTTGATTTAAAAAATAAATATAAATCTTACAATCAATTTTTTTTTTCTTCTATAAATAAATTCTAAAAGCTGTCACTATCTTTAGTATTAAGTTTAGTATTATTAATAGGTATTAAATAGTATTCTCTAATAGATGAGCTATTTTTGGATTAAATAAAAAAAAATATTTAATTTATCATTTTTATTTTTTTTTTATTTTTTTTTTATTATTATATATATATATGTATAATAAAATAGTGAATCCACAAACGGGAAGAAAAGTCAATATTAATTCAGAATTAGGTAACAAAATATTAAAACAGTATTTAAAAGTCTTAATTGGGGGGGTGGCTGCACAGGAGAAGGCAGAGCGCAGTGTGCCATGTAGTGCCGTGCAGGAGGACGAAAAGGCAGAGCGCAGTCCAGTGACAAAGGGGTTGGCTATCTCGGCGTGGTTGTCGACAGAGCTCACCAAACTCGGAATGGAGGAGGAGGATGCCGAGATTTTCAGCGTGACCATCATCGACATGCTGAATGAAGTCGACCCATCGCAAGCGCCATTGGAAGCACGAGATAAGTTCTCCGAAGTAGTGCAATTATGCTCCGACGTCTCCAACATTCCTGTCGAAAGCCTGAACGGGTTTTCGAGAGCCCTGTGGCAGGAGTGGGCATCAGTGCCGTACCCAGAGCAGGGGTCGGCATCAGCGCCGACAGAGCCAGAGCAGGAGTGGGCATCAGCGCCGACAGAGCCAGAGCCAGAGCAGGAGTGGGCAAAGCGCTGGGCAGAGGCAGAGCAGGCTCGAAAAAAGGTGGGCAAGCAATTCGTGCTAACTGGCATGAATAATAACCCCGATTTAAACAACATATTGGTGAAAGTTGTCTCTTGGAACGACAGGCGCGGCCGCTACGGGGTAAAGTCCGTACAATCGCAGTGGGAGGGCATGGTCCTGCCCGAGAAACTCGAGATACCAGAAGCAGGCGATGATGTCTTGAAAAACGCCGTATGTATAAACGTAACAAACGAAGAACTAAAGAGCACAAAGACGGAGAAGCGGTTTGAGAAGGGCTCGATACTCGTAGTGACCGACCTCATCGATTCGCCCGAGCTCAACGGCCAGTCGGTGTATGTCAGCTCGTGGGACGACACGCTCGGCCTCTACGAGGTGCTGTTAAAAAATTCGGAGGTACAACAGATCAAGCATGAGAACCTCAAGATACCCGATGGCGCGGTCGCTTGTGTGCGTGTGCTCGACGAAGCTCGCCAGAGCACAGCGGAGGAGGATAGTACAAAACTTAGTGCGGTGGAGATACAGACCATAGTTCATGTGGCCATAGATAATACTATAGCTCATTTCAGAAAGCCGGGCGCCGAAAAAAGCCTTATTAAGGAGGAGAAGGAGTACCTTATGGGGCTTTCGACAGAGTGGCATGTTCATATTGTGGGTCAATGGCACGTCAAAACGGATGAGTTAACTGGTAGTTCGCATGCTTTATTCGCTGAATCTGGGACTCCACTAAAAAATTTTATTAAACGAATTGGTAAAATTTTGTGTACGGTGGCTGATGGAGATTTTACAGAAAGTCATGATAAAGAATATATCCCAATTAGTCGGCGGGCAAACTATCAGCCTCGGGAGGGAGTGGATGTTACATTTGAAAGATATAAAGTAATATATTTCTGTTTAGATATATTAGATCAATTAAGGAAAAGAATTACAGATCAAAATATAATAAATGAGATAATGCTTGATTATTATCTTACTGACAGAAAAATTGAAAATAGGGGCGTTGCTTATTTGAATGACCGAGTAGCTCAACGTCGTCTGGGGCCGATTCAGTACTTTGACTTTGATGATGAGGAAGAGCACCCGTTGCGCCCAGGTATCTATCAAGATAATGCTGCATGTGCAAAGCAGCGGTGTGGCGAAACGGAAGTGAGACAGTTAATTAACAACGGCGGTGACTTTCGTCAACACTGGCTTGACTCAGGAAGAAAAATTATTACTAACGAAGTTAAACACCAATATTGTCGTTGGCATGGATGTGATAAATGTGAGAACGATGTGTGTGGTAATTATTACCATATAGTAGACAATGAAAAGCGAAGAGACTCGGATCGAAAACAACTAAATAATTATGTAAAAAAACAACAAGAGAATAAGATTCCAACTGCCGATCAGCGCAATGCCGCGGAAATAGAAACCGAAAAAAATCGGATACTCAATTTAGTGGGGGAAGCGACCGAGGCGGCATGCACTGCAACTTTACATTTCTTGAGGACGTCCCTTAACCGACAAATTCGCGAGCCCAGGAACGGGGCGGCAGCCAGGAGAGATGCTGCCAGAAGTGCACTTAGAAGTGCATTTTTCGGACAGCGTATGATTGACAATGAAAAATTTAAAATTAATAAGGATGAAATTGAAAGGCTGTTAACTAAGAAAAACGATTAAGAGTAGCATAACATTTTCGAGAATGTATTAATAATGAATTAGATTCATTAACTAAATAAACTATATCTAATAAATTTCTAAATGTAATATCAAATTGAATATATAAATCAGTATTTAAATTTATAGATTCAATATATATATATATATATTTAATAGCCATTTCCAAACTGTATTACACATATCATCTATATTATATTTTAGATACCAACCTAATTCTTTATTTGCTTTATATGGATGATAATATACAGTTCCTAAATCTCTAATACGCCTATCTGCTAAACTATAATTATTTTTTTTTCCCTGATGCTTTTTCCATAAAATTTATTAATTGTAAAACAGAAAAAGCTTTACCAGTACCAAAATTATAACTAAAACATTGATTTTCTGTTAGATCTAATTTATATAAAGCATCTATATGACGTTGTGTTATATTATCAACTTATATATATAATCTAGAACATCAGTACCATCCAATGTATTATAGTCATTACCAAAAACAATTATTTCTTCTCAGATATAGGGAGCTACTAGTATAATATAAGGCATTAAATTATTAGGAATTCCAAGTTTTGTTTTTTCAAATGCATCTTTGTTTGGAATACCAACATTGTTATATTGAGTAGGATGTATAGATTACAGGTTTTTTAATAAATTAATAGCAAAATCAAAATCATAATTTTCTACATCGGGATTAGCTTTATGAGGAAAAAGATCATCAAAGAAAATGAAAAACTATTAGAATTAAATATTGAGAATGGAAAAAAGGAGTAGTTCATCTATAATTTAAATAGTTCATCCTCATCTTCATCGTCACTATCTTTAGTATTAAGTTTAGTATATTTAATGTTTTGATTTTTGTCAATATCTACATTATAAAAAGATGATAGATTTATACAAGGACACTTAGTTTGTTCTTCAGTATCTTGAGAATTATTAGTATTATTAATAGGTATTACATTATCATTAGTAGATATCATATAATTTTCGATTTCAATAGGTTGATCAATAATATAAGATGTAGGTAAATCATGTTGAGATGTATCAGAAAGTGAATGATCATTAGCATTAGAAATTTCTAGCAATTTATCAAAAATTAAAGTAGGATTAATATTTTGTTCACATACTATATCAATAATTTCCTTATCTAAATTTGAAAACATATCATAAAATTTATTTATATCATAAATCATACAAATATTATAATATATAATAATAATTTTTAAGTATTTTTTATTTTTAAAATAGTAATAAAATATGAATTAATCTATAATTTCTTTACATAATGGACAGGAATTGTTTGATTGGAACCAAGTATCAATACAATCTATATGAAAATAGTGAAAACATGGTAAAATTCTAACTTGTTCTTGATTAATAAAATCATTTATACAAATACAGCAATTTTTAGATATATTAGGTGAAACGACTGTATTAATATTAAATTTACTTGTTTTTAATTTTAATATTGTCTTATCAATGGGATTTTTAGTAATATTATCGATACTTTCTTCAAAAGAATTTGTAGTAACAGTATTAATTTGTTGTTCATAAGTAGAATTATTATTACGCGATACTCTTCTGTTCAAATAACGTTGTAATCGACCATTACTACCTCTTACCAATAAAGTTCTTGAATCAGGAATACGTCTATTATCTTCTTCAGCAATATCTCTTAAAGTTCTTGTTATATTTGTATTTAAATTATGATTTCTTCGAGATTGAGATCGATTAAATGAAAGATTAGGTGATAAAGGAGAGATAGGTAAATTAGGAATAGCATCATTAGATGATCTTAAAGAATAAGGATTTCTATTTTGGTTAATTATATTAGATTCCAAATTATTTGAAGATTGATGTCTAATTCTAATAGATTCAGCACTATTAGAACGATAGAATCTAGGAGAAATTATATTAGAAGATACTTCTCTAATTCTAATAGATTCAGTACTATTAGATCGTATTCGAATTCTAGGAGAGATAATACTATTTAATTGCTGTGGAATTCTAGGAGAAATAGTAGTATTAGAATCAACACTATTTGATCTTTGTCGAATTCTTTGAGAAAAAATTCTAGTAGAATCAACACTATTTGATCTTTGTCGAATTCTATTAGAATTATGATTGATTGATTGTTGTCTAATTCTTGGAGAAATAATTCTATGAGAATCAACACTATTTGATAGTGGTGTAATTCTATTAGAATCAACACTATTTGATAGTGGTGTATTTCTATTAGAATCAACACTATTTGACCGTGGTCTGATTCTATTAGAATCAACACTATTTGATCGTTGTCTGATTCTAGTAGAATTTACATTATTTGATGTTAGTGTGATTCTAGGAGAGTCGACACTGATTGATCTTTGTCGAATTCTAGGAGAAATAATTCTAGTAGAATCAACACTATTTTGTCGTTGTGTTATTCTATTAGAATCGTTACTATTAGATTGTTGTTGAGATACATTTCTATTTGAATTAATAATTGTAGGTTGTGAATTATCAATTTGAGTAAATGTTTGATTTCGAGGTTGAATAGTATTAATATATTTTTGAATACGTTCTCTATAACAATATGGACATATATAGTTATAAAATCGTTGTTTACCATGTAATGGACATATTCTCATAAGATGATTTATCATTTATATTAAACAAATAAAAATAAAAAAAAAAAATAATGTATAAATGATTTGTTTTTGTTTTTTTTTAATATAAAAGTTTGTTAATAGAATAATTAAGGTAATTCATTTTGGTTTTCATCAGCATTATAATTTGAAATTTCTAGAAGATTTGCTTCAGTAATATTTTCAGAAAACATAAAATGATATTTAATAATAATCTGAAGAAATAATGTAAATGCCATAAAACCTATAATTGAATCTAATGCAAAAATTATAGATAAAAGAATAATAAAAAATAAAATTTTATGAATTTTATTGTAGAAGCAATATTTAATATATAATTTTTTATTTTTGATAGAAAAAATAAAATTGATTAATCCAACGAAAAATAATAATATTGCATAGAATATATCAGCCCATATAAAATTATAATATAATATTGTATTTTGATTAATATTCTTAGTAAAAATTTTAATTAATGTATATTCTTTATCTAATGATAATAATTGTGATATTAATAATATTATACAAAAATTAAAAAAAAGAAAAATAATTAAATTATTGGATAAAAATTTACAAAAAGTAGATAATAATGATGGTGAATCTGGATAATTGATAATTTGATATTCATAATTACATTCAAAACATTTATATTTAGCATCAGTATTATCAGACATCATTCTCCATTGATTTAAACAATCTTTATGGACATATTTAGATGTACCATTACATTTACATGGATATATCATATTATTTGGATGATCTTCTTGAAGACAAATTCTACAAATATAATTAGTATTAGTATTAGAATTCATATATAAATAGATTTACTTTAAGTGTTAATTTTAAATAATAGTAGTTTGTTTAATGATAATGAAATAAATTTGATTAAATTTTTTTTATTTAAAAATTAAACATAATAAATCAATAAATGTCAGATTCTTCTTCAACTGATAGTAGTTCTAGTTCAAATAATTTAAGTGGGATAAAGAAAAAATTAATTTTAAAAAAAGATGTAGCAGAAGGTACATTTGAAAAGTTAGTTTTACCGAAAAAAGGTAGTAATACAGAAGAGAAAACAGTAGGAGAAATTTATAAAAAGATGACTCATGTAGAGCATGTTTTAGAGAAACCGGATAGTTATGTAGGATCAACAGAATTAGAAGAAATTGAATTAGATATTTTAAATGATGAAAATTTAGAAAATAAAAAAATAGAAAAGAGAAACTTTAAATTTTGTCCAGCATTTTATAAATGTTTTGATGAGTTAGTAGTAAATGCGTTTGATCACAGTAAACGACAATTAAAAAAAATAGCTAATGGAGAAAAGACAGCAATAAAAGTAACATGTATAAAAATTGATATTAATAAGGAAAATAATAGTGTATCAATATGGAATGATGGAGATGGTATTGATATAGAATTATTACCAGAACATAACATATATCCTCCAGAATTAATTTTTGCAACTTTATTAACATCGACAAATTATGATGATGATGAGCAGCGAGAATGGGGTGGAAGAAATGGATATGGAGCAAAATTAGCAAATATCTACTCACTGAAAACAGAGATTGAAACAGTTGATAAAAAAAGAGGAAAAAAATATAATCAAATATTTACGAATAACATGGCAGATAAAACGAAACCAAAGATAACGTCATTTAGTGGAAAGCCATATACAAAAATTACTTGGTATCCTGATTTAAAAAGGTTTCATTTAGAAGAATTAGATAATAATCATATAGCTTTATTTAAAAAACGAGCTTATGATATAGCAGCATGTTCAGATAGAGACGTAAGTGTTTATTTAAATAATGATAAAATTTTAGAAAAAACATTTGAAAAATATGTAAATTTATATATTAATGATGGAAGAAATAAAGTAATAGAAGATCAAGATGGATGGACAGTAGTAGCAACAGATAACGATAATGACACATTTGAACAACGTTCATTTGTAAATGGAATAAATACTATTAGAGGAGGAAAACATGTAGATTTTGTGGTAGATCAAATTAAAGAAAAGTTAGCGAATATGATAAAAAAGAAAAGAAAAATAACAGTTAAAACAGCTTATGTTAAAAATCAATTATCTATTTATCTAAATTCTACAATAATTAATCCAGTTTTTGACGGACAAACAAAGGAAACATTAAAAACAAATAAATCGAAATTTGGTCATTGGATAGAATTATCACCGAAATTTATAGAAAAATTATATAAGAGTGATATTACAGAAAAAATTATATCACAAACAAATTTTAAAGAGAATAAAAATTTAGAAAAAACAGATGGAAAAAAAACAAGTTTTATTAGAGTACCAAAATTATCAGATGCGAATGATGCAGGTACTAGAAAATCAAAAGAATGTACACTTATCTTAACAGAGGGAGATTCAGCAAAGTCAATGGCTATAGCAGGACTATCAGTAATAGGAAGAACTAAATATGGAGTATTTCCATTGAAAGGTAAAGTTCTTAATGTAAGAGATGCTAGTAGTAATGAAATATTAAAAAATACGGAAATTGCGAATGTTAAAAAAATTTTGGGTTTGCAATCAAATAAAAACTATACAAAAGAAGAGTTAGAAAAGAGTTGGCCTCTTAGATACGGAAAAATTATGATTATGACGGATCAAGATTTAGATGGTTCACATATCAAAGGACTAGTTATAAATGTCTTTGATTCTATTTGGCCGTTATTGATAGATCAAGGTTTTTTATGTTCGATGATTACTCCAATCATTAAGATAAAAAAGGGAAAAATAGAAAAATCATTCTATACAATACAGGATTATGAAAAATGGAAAATACAAGATCTGAAAGGATGGAATGTAAAATATTATAAAGGTTTAGGTACTTCCACAACAAATGAAGCAAAAGAATATTTTAAAGACATGCGTATAATTGATTATTATAGAGATGAGTTGAGTAATGATATAGAGGAAAAAAATGAAGAATTAAGTGAAGAGATAGATACTAATAAATTAGATGATGTAAAGAATAAATTAGTATTAAATAAAATAGATTTAGCATTTAGAAAAGATAGAGCGGATGACAGAAAAGAATGGTTAAAAAATTATGATAGAAATGCTATACCTGATTATAATGAAAGTAAGATGTCTTGTAATAATTTTATAGAATTAGAATTAAAACATTTTTCAAATTATGATAATGATAGAAGTCTTCCATCATTAAGAGATGGTTTAAAACCATCTACTAGAAAAATATTATACAGTGCTTTTAAACGAAATTTAGTTAGTGAAATAAAAGTAGCACAATTAGCAGGTTATGTATCTGAAAAAGCAGCATATCATCATGGTGAAAAATCGTTAGAAGGTTCAATTGTAGGATTAGCACAAAACTTTGTTGGTTCTAATAATATGAACTTATTAGAACCTATTGGACAATTTGGTACAAGATTATTAGGAGGTAAAGACGCCGCGCAATCCAGATATATCTATACTCAATTATCACCATTAACAAAAATTTTATTCAATTCTTCAGATGATCCTTTATATAAACATTTGGATGATGATGGTATGAAGATTGAACCAGAATCTTATTGTGGAATTCTTCCCAATATACTTATAAATGGTGGTGAAGGGATTGGGACTGGATTTAGTAGTAGTATACCTTGTTATAATCCGTTAGATCTTATAGAATATATAAAAAATAAAATGGAAGATAAAGACAGTAAAAAAATATTACCTTGGTACAGAGGATTTACTGGTACGATTGAAGAAATATCACCAGGAACTTATTTATCAAAGGGTGCTTATCAAAAACTTAGTTGCACAGAAATTAGAATAATAGAATTACCAATAGGAACATGGACTGAAAAATATATTGAATTTTTAGATAAAATAACAATTGATAAAGGAAAAGAAGATAGTTCACACATTATTAAGGGTTTTACAGATAATAGTTCAGAATCGACAGTAGATATTACATTAAGATTTTGTCCTAATGTATTAGCAAAAATATTAATCAAACCAAATATAGACAATATGAAAAATATAGAAAAAGTTCTTAAGTTATATTGTAAAATTAACACAAGTAATATGTGGTTATTTAATTGTGATAATATGATAAAAAAATATTCAAATATTGAAGAGATAATAGATGAATGGTATAATTTTAGATATACATTATTTGTAAAAAGAAAAGCCTATTTATTGGAAAAATTAAATAAAGAACTTAATATAATAAAATATAAGGTAATGTTTATTAATGAAATAATAAACGAAACTATTGATATTAGAAATAAAACAAAAAAAGAAGTTTATGAATTATTAGAATCAAAAGAATATCCACAATTATCAATAAAAACTGAAGAATCAGATGAATCTAAGAGTTATGATTACCTACTTAATATGAATTTATATAAATTAACAAAAGAAGAGATTGAGAAATTAACTAATGAAAAAAATTTAAAAGAATTAGAAGTAAAAGAGTTAGAATCAAAAACAGAAAAAGAGATATGGTGTAGTGAATTAAATAATTATAGAGATTTATTTAGTAAAGAAATAAAAGATTATAGTAAAAAGAATAGTGGAAGTTTATCTTCAAGTAAAAAAAAATTAACATTAAAAAAATAGATTAAAATATCAATACTATAATAGATTATCAATATCATAATTTTCAGAATTTTTTTTCATATATAAATTTTTAAGATTATGATGATCCAAAATAATTGACATTATATTACATTGTTTTTCTAATTCATTACATCTAGTTTTTAGTTTAATAATTGTATCATTTTGATTCAGATTATTATTATGAGAATTATAAATAATATTATGACCATTAGTTCCTAATTTGTAAGACCATTTATTTGTCTCACTTCGTTCTAAAAAATTTTCTGATAAACAATATTTTATATAAATTTCTAATTTTTCAGGTAAGATATTAGAATTAGGTATATTGGATAATTTATAAAAAATAAATTCAATGTTAGGATAATATTCATTTTTATTTATTTTATTATTATTATTAGCTTCATATACAATTTTAAGAATTTCTTTAAGATAATCTATTTCTTGATATTTTACACATTGATTAATAGTTAAATCTTTTTTTTTTAATTTTCGTGTATTTATAATAGGTCTAGATTTAATACAATTATAATCTATATTACTATCAGAATTATATCCAGATATGAATTGGACTTTAAATAAATCATCAGATATATTTTTGTCGTTCATATTAAATATTTATATATATAATAAAATAATTTTAATGTAAATTATTACATTAAATTATATTTTCTCTTAATATTAGGATCTTTCGGATTTACATTAGAAGGTAATGCTATGTATTTTCGACCATTTGTTAGGTCTATATCACCAGTAGCATGTAACTTATATTTTGTATCAGTATTAGAACTATAATCATTAGTCTTTATTATACTATTATGCCAAGTATTGGTACGCATCATATTATTTAGATCAGTATTATCAAAGATGAATAATTTATCATTTTTATCGTATTGGCCTTGATAATTCATGTAATTTTTTTTCTTTTTTTTTAATTATAGAAAAAATATAATATTAATATAAATCAAATTTTTTGTTATATAAAATATAAATATTATTATATAAAGTAATTATATAATAATATTTATATGTTAAATTATTTATCGAAGTTATCAGTTGATTTATATAATTATATTTTTAGTTTTTTAGAAAAAAAACAAATAAATTTATTGATATTAGGTTTAGAAAATTCGGGTAAGAGTACTTTAGTAAAATTTTTAAAAGATGGTAAAATAAAAAGTTTAGCACCTACAAATCAACCGAATGTTTGTGAATTCTTAAATAAAAATAAAACTCTAATTTATAAAGTATATGATATCGGTGGTCATAAATTAGCAAAAAATTTATGGAAAAATTATTCATATACATCAGATTGTATATTATTTATAATTGATAGTACAGATATTGAAAAATTAGATGAAGTAAAAATAGAGATAGATAAATTAGTAAATTATAAAGTACCGATATTAGTAATAGGAAATAAAATAGATATAAATAGTATATCAAAAGTAGAATTATATAATATTTTAGAATTAAAAAAATATGATATAGAATTAGTAATGATTAGTATTATAAATAATATTGGGATAAATGATATAAACAATTGGATCGAGAACTTATTTTTATAAAAATTTATCTAATGATATTTTTAAATTTTTAGATTTATTTTCAAGTAAAGAAGCTTTGACAAGTGTATGATGAATATAATTTTCCAAATATAAATGTAATTTTATTGCAAATTTATTAGATATTTTAAAATCAGTATTTTTATATTCTTTTAAATATCTTTTAAAAGTTTTATGTGGAAATAGAAAATTTAAATCTTTATTTTTTGTAGATTGACCACCTCTTTGAGTATTACATGTATCTAAACTATCGATACACTGTGTAAGATTAGTAGGACCATCGCAGTATGAAGGATTATCACTACCACCATTTAAGGTATTACATGTATCTAAACTATCCATACATTGTGTAAGATTAGTAGGACCATCACAATATGAAGGATTATTACTACCACCATTTAAGGTATTACATGTATCTAAACTATCCATACATTGTGTAAGATTAGTAGGACCATCGCAGTATGAAGGATTATCACTACCACCATTTAAGGTATTACATGTATCTAAACTATCCATACATTGTGTAAGATTAGTAGGACCATCGCAGTATGAAGGATTATCATTACCACCGATAAAATTAGAATTATGATATTTATTATATAATTTTTCATATTTTTTTTTTAAAATATAAAATTGGAAATCGTTAGAAGTAATAATTTTCCCATTACGTAATTCTGTTATATTTTCTAATTCAGATAATGTTTTCTTAAACTTATTATTAAATATTTTTCTAATATTATCATATGTATTTTTAGGTAAATACATAATACCAGCTTTTCTAGCAAATCTTTTAATAGATGAATTGGTTAAATTACAATTTTTTTTTTTTTTAATATTTCCTCCAAATAATATTTGAAATAAATTATTCATAAAGATATTATAATATAAATATATTATTTTATTGATTTTATTCAGTATAATGATAATTAAAAAAAAATTTCTTTAATTCTCTTTTAATTAAAGAAAAAAATCTAAATGAGTTTTAAAAATTATTTAATGATTAATTATATATTTAAATATATCTAATAAATTTATAATATAAGAGTCAATAATGAATGAGGATTTGATATTAACAAATACATATGACTGCGAATCAGATAATAGATTTTTAAGAAGCTACGGTAGTAATAGTAATAGTAATAGATCGAATAATAATGGAGTAAATAATAATATAGAAGAAGTAGATGGTTTTGATATAGAAAATGAGAGAGATCTTAAGTTAAAAAGGAAATTACGAAGAACAACAATAACAATAGATAGTACAAATAGAGTAAAAAACCCTCAAATAAGTAAAAAATTAGTAGGAAGATTACCAATAAATCCGTTTAAAACTCAAATAGGAAGTAACTTAATAAAGGTATGGTGTCCTTATGAAGAAATATTAGATATAAATGGTAATGGTACAGGAAAATTAAAATATATTCAATATCAAGATATAGATATAGGCAGGAAACAATTAATATTTAGTAATTTAAAGAAAGATATATCAGAAGATAAAATTAATGGATATAATTATTATAAGATAGGTATACAGAGAAAATATATTGAATTTGATAATGATGATATAGTAAATAAAATATATCTTATAAAGGAGATAGGATATAAGGTACCGTTACAAGTGTTACCCGGATATGAGTATGCGGAGAATAAAAAATATAAAAGTGATTATTTTGTAATATCTTTGAATGAAAAAATAAATACAACACAAATAATAAAAGGAGAATTTGGAGGGGGAGAAGTAATATTAAATGAAGTATCTTCATTTATAAATGGATATGAAAATTCATCGCATTATAAAATAGATTTAGGAAGAGAATATAGTAATGTTTATATGGTAAAATTACGAAGTATAATATTACCAAATACAGCATATACAATAAACTCGCGAGAAGAAAAATCAAATATAGGAAATTTTAATGTAAAGACAAAAGTAAATAATAAATTGAAATGGGTAAATAAATTAGATAGAACAGATATATATAATTTATCTCTATATTCAGATAAAATTTTTTCAACTAGTATAAATTTTAATAATTTGGTAAAAAATAGTAATAAAATACAGGAACAATCGACAAATCAGAAAAATTATTCAGATGAATTTATAGAAAAGTTAACAGCAGACAAGGATATGTCAAAATGTTCTGAAGAAAGAAAACTAAGATCGATTAATATGAGGGAAGTATATAGTAATATAACTAGTTTAGATAATAAAAATAGTGATTATTATTCAGAAAAATGTTTACATACAGATGGTTGTGAAAATGAATTAATAGAAACATTTGATAATACAATAACAAGTAATAAAGGTAAATATTGGCTACCAAATATGTATCATAATTTAACCAAAACTCTTATATATTTTATTTTTGAATCAATAACGAAGCCATATTATACAAATGATCAGTATAAAAACTCAGTTTTTTTTAATATAAATAAAGATAATATAGATAATTTAAGTTTAGATCAAAAAAAAATTTATAATAGAAATATAAAAAAATTATTAAGAAACAATCCTTGGCATTATTATTATTTGAATTCTTTGGTAAATAAAGGAACAAATAATTTAAAAAATAATGATAGAAGAACAATAAATAATATTAATAATAATAATAATTTATTAGATTTTGAAAATACAGATGATTTATCAAAAAATTTCAAATATCTAGAAGATTTAGATATACCAAAGTATATGGGTTATCATATATTCGAATCAATATTAGAAGATGGACAACAAGAATCAAAATTAAATGAAGAGTTAATAGAAAATTATAATGAATCAAGAAAATATATATATCCTTCAAATTATCATGTGACAGATAAATTATTAGCTCCAACATTAGTACCAAATATAGATACAAATATATTGAATTTAAAGAATCAGGTAAGATATCCAATTTATGAGGTATCATTAACAGATGGTAAATATAGTACAAAATCCTTTATAAGAGAACTTCAAAATAAATTATCCAAAACATTTAAAAAAACTTATGATGGGGAGGAGAAAATATTTGAAAAGCAAAATTTTAGTTTGGATAAATTAGATTTCCAACCAATATTTAACGTAAATGTTAATAAAAATTTGAATTTTATAGATGTTAGACAATATACTCCTATAACGAAATATATAGATACACAAACCTATAATCCGAATTTGATATATTATAATGAGGGAATACCATTATTAGCAATGAGGTTATTTGGACATAGTTTAAATACAGGAGATAAGATACTAGTAACAGGTGCGAATGATACAGATAATATTGAAGAAGAATCAATAAACGGAGAGCACATTATAAAAGTAGCTCCATCATTTAAAATGAATATGAGATTGATTTATCCATTACCTGAATTAGCATATTTAGATCAAAATAAATATTTTAATGAGAAAATAGGAAAAGAATTTGAATTAGAAGATAAAACATCAGAATTTAAATTAAAAAGAGATTTAAGAAAATTTTTATTAAAACCGGATGATTTAATATCTAATATACCAACATCAAATTTATGGTATGGTGGTAATTGGGAAAAAGAACATCCTTTACATGAATCCCAAGGTTCTATGAAAAATTTTGATAATAAACCTATTATTTGGGAAGGTTATAGTTATGATTATTCAGAAAATGGGAATAATACGATAGGAAATGCTACACATTCAAAACGTGAACTTTATCCTATAAAATATATATCAAACGATAGTTATAAAACAAATTTAACATTTTCTTGGAATAATCCTTATATGGATTCACAGGAGTCTAATATGAAACTAATAAAAGGTAATAAAGTCCAAGCAAAAAGAAATGATGATTATGTTTCAGGAATTGTAGATAAAGTAAATGATAATGACAGTTATAATATAAAATATGACGATACACTAATTATTGCTACATTAAATAGAGATGAAATAAGATTGGACATGGAATTATTTGGAAATACTAAATTTGAATTTGAATCATCAGAAAATACTATTATAAATACAAATAAACCAAATTTAGAGGAAAATTATCCAAGAAGCTGGGCAAATGTAAATTGTTATAATAGAGTAACTAAGCCATATGAATTAGAAAGATATTATGGTAAATTTAAAACAAATATTCCATATCAATTTGGAATATATTATTCTGGTTCAAATTCTTATCAAATAAAAAATTTTGTAGGAACTGTAGGTGGATTTAAGGAATTAGAACCAAGATCTCAAAAAGATTTAAATGAGGGAAGCTTGATTATGAGTGTTAAGAATGCACTGATGAGTGCTCCAAATAATAGACAATTTACAACAGTACAAAGTGAAGTGAGTGATACTTTAAGAACTAATTATAATTATTTTGGTAGTAAAATGATAAATTCAGTAAATAATAGAATAATGTATCCTGAAGATAATACTAATTTTAAAAAGAATAATAGTATATTAGCAAAAGGAATAGAATGTAGCATGTTATTGAATGAAACTTTTGTAAAATTATCGGATATAAAAAATATTACAAATACAACAACAATTGGGAGAGTAACACAAATAAATAATGATAATAGGGTGAATGATATGGGTAATTTTGAAATATATTTTGACTTAATAACAGAAATAGAATTAGGAAATTTTAATATAGGAGATGTAATTATAGGTTTAGATTCAAATTGTATAGGCATGATAGTACCAGAAAGTTGGGAATATTGTTCATTAATTGAAGAGGAAGTAATAAATAAAGGTTTTGGAACATATATATTAGAAAAATATAGAAATTTAGGTTCAATAAATAAAATGATATCAAAAGCAACTAATACTTTTATGTATAAAGATAAATTAGATATTAATTTAAAAGAATGGAAAAAGATATATGATCCAAGTCAACAAAATTCGGAGGATTTAAATAAATTTTTAAAAAAATATGATAATTGGTCAATTCAAGAATCACCAAACTCATCTCAATATATATATTATTCGATTGAACCTATATTTCCAAGTAAATCTAGGATAAGTGGTGTTAAAACAACAGATCTAGTAATATCGAAACCGGTAGAATTTAAATTTATATTCGACGAAAATACTAGTCCAATTGATAGACTCAATATACCAATAGAACAAAGTTTTAATTTTTCACAAAATAATTTAAAAAAATTTAATGAAATAAATATAAATAGATCTTATTTGTTAGGATTAAATAATAATACTTTACAAGATTATTTAGTTATTGAAACATTTGAGAAAATGAATTTTAAAAAAAATGATAGAATATATATTAAAAATCATAAAATAATTAATAGAAATATTAACGATAATAAAGTTTATAATTTAACAATAGAAAGTGTAGAACCATTTAGAAATTATATACAATTTATTCAAAATAATTATTATAATATCATTAATTTTGATTTGAATGAAATTACAATGTATAATAGTGACACAAGAGAAATAGATATACCCTCAGATAATACAAGTGATATAGAAAAAATAAAAAGAAATAAATATTCTCATTTTGAAGATAATATATCTCCAGTACCTTTTTCAAATATTAATTTAATATGGGATTATAATGTAAATAAAATAAAATATTGTTTAGGAAAGGATAAAAATGTATCAACATCTTATTCTATTGATAATGAATTACATGATAAATTTAAAACTAATAGTACAGACACAATGATATGTATAAGTAACCCGATTGAAAACTATCATTTACCATTAAATGTAGGAGATATTGTTTCACAATATTATAATGAAGTAGATCCAAAGATTGTCGCTTGTGGTACAATAAAAAATTTTATATCATCCGGAATTGGCAAAAAAATAATAAATATAGAAATAGAAAATGTATCAGGAACATTTATAGGAAATACGGAAGTAAGTAATTTAAAATTATTTTTAGATATAAAGAGACCAAATAAGAAATTTGTAAAATTAAAATTTTCCATAGGAGATTTATCATCAAGTGAAAATGCGAGAATAAAAGTTAATGATAGAATTATACAAGGTACATCATCAGCGATTTTTTTAAAAAACGAAGGAAGTTATTTAATATTAGAAACTAATGTATCTTCAATTTTTACACAAGGTATAAATTCACCTCCTATTTATATTGAAAGATTAAATCCTATAAATGATTATCCTGAAAAATCAAAAATACCATATCAAGAAATTTTTCCTAAAATAACTTTTATAGAAGTTATTATAGATCCATTTATTGATAACAAAAAATATGATGTTATCAAAGTTATAAATCCAAACATAAATGAATTAGATGTAGATGGTTTTGAACAAAATACGATTGTAACAAAAGATGATAATAATAATCCATGGATAGAAAATAAAAATTTGAGTAGTGATTTTCAAAAAGTATATTCTAAAAGTATATATTATAGTGGAAAAAATTCAAATAATAATTTAAATAATCTTAATTTAGTAAAACGTGGGCCTTTTGAATTATTCAATAATGATAATATAATGCATTTTGGAATAAGAGAACGATTGATAAATTGGTTTTTTGAAAATCCTTTTAATTGGAATAATAATAATTTAGAAAAAGTTTTAGAATTCAAAAATAAATATGAACCATCAATTGAAAATAAGAATATTATCGTTAAATTAATTGTATCTCCATTGGATTCATATGGTATGAATTTCTTAAAAAACGGTTGTCCTTCGTTTTTTAAAAGAGCTGGAAATTTATCGGAATTAGCATATAAAGGAGCTAAAGTAATACCATTTAAAGAAAGACCTAGGGAGGGGGGGTACACTGATGTGTCTGGAACAAATACTACAGTAAATAGAAATGTTAATACAATTTTGCCATTTATAAGTGGCATGGGAGTTTATATAAATAATCCATTTTTAGAAAAATATACAACATTAGAATCGATTGAAAAATTTAATAAAGGAGAAACAGATACTCAATATACTGTTAAGTTAATTGATCCATATTGGGATTATGAAAGAAATGAATACATAGGAGAATTATATTCATTGAATACATTTAGTAATAATAGGTCTAATGCTAATAATCAATATGTAGTAGGATGGAAATCTACACATCAAGAAGATAATGGAAAATGGTTGGGAAACTATAAAAATTTAGAAAGATTGGAAAAAACAGATACAGCTGAACCACAATTGCATAATTATTTAGTTAATGATCCATTAGAAGCAGTTTATAAACGTCCTGTAAGTGGTTTAATAGGATATGTATTAGATACAACTATTGAAAACATAGAAGATTATATAAATAATTATGACATTAAATCCTACACATTAGATGTTAGTACAATAACTAGACAAGAGAATACTACTATATTTGAAGAGGAACCAGACGGTAGCCAAAAGATTACTATATCTAACTCTACTAAAACTGAAAATTTAATAGGAACACCTAGTTTAGATTGTTCGACATATACTAATCCACCTAAAAATGATGTATCACAAAGATCCTATGAATTTACTTCAACTGGAAAATATGTTGATTTTAAAACTACACTAAATAATAGAAATCAATATGATCTTAATAATGATGGAAATCAGGATATATTGGGAATAACAGATACACACAAATCTATTTTTTCTTTAAATTCTTATTATGATACTGAATTAGAAAATTATACATATGATTCAAATATTGAACAATATGCGGATGCTTATTTAATTAAGATATTGAAAAAATATAGAGAAGATAATTGTGCTATTAATCAAAATCAAGATGACACTGATCCTTATAGATTAACGGATTGGGAATCTCCTGAAAAACCTTATAAATTCGCATTTACGCGACAAAGATGGTGGGTAGAAAAACAATTATGTATTCCTAAGAATACAAATTCAAATGAATTAAAATATCCAGATAATAGTTTACATGATAATATTTCATTATTTACCTGGAAAAATGTTAAACCAATATATAATGATAAAGCTAAAATATATATCAAACAAAGTTTGTTATATATTAATGATACAAGATATCAACATCATCGGGGTGAATATGTTTCAAATTCATATTTAAATGACAATAATCCTAATTATAGAGGTGTGATGAAAGTAGAAATTATTACAGAATTTGATGGAAGTTATGGTTTAGATAGTGATTATAGAAGTTTAAGGGGTATAACAAAGAATAGTATTGGAGGAAATGGAGCAGAATTTATTATTAGTAAAAATTTTTATAATAAATTTCCTGATATTTCAATATCTAAACCTGGTACTGGATATGATGTGGGAGATATTATTGATATAATTGTTCACCCTTATTCAAGTGAAATACTAAAAAACAAAGCATTTTATGTATGCGCTATATCAATTACTGATGATAAATCACCATATAATGAGTTTGATCCAATTAATTTTTATACAGGTGATTCAATATTAATAGAAGAAATAGCATCAGGAAATAATATTTATCCTGCCGTAAAAGGAATAATTCCTTTTGATCAATCTATAAATCAAATCTCTGGTAAATTAATTATTAAAATGTTAACATCTACAACTATTGATAAAAATTTAAGAGGAATATTTAAATGGACTAAAATAAATTCACGTCATGGTTCTGATACAGCTAATCTAAGTTTAAGTATTGGAGCAACTTTAAATGTAAATGTAGTAAAAGAATTTAATAATATAGAAAATAATCCAGATAATAATTTTTATCCTATACAAAATTTACAATTGTTAGTAAAAGAAGTTATTGTATCTAATTCATTAATAGGTCCATCAAGATTAATTTGTAACACTAGTGAATGGAATAAAAGAGGTATTTGCGAAGGATATATTAATACTTTTAATGATAATACAATAAGAAATAATGATATTAAAGAAATTATAATTACATCCGGTGGTGGTAAATATTCTCCATTTTTATTAAAAACAATAAAAAAACAAAGTATTAAATTTATATCATACTCATTTAATGACTGTACTAATTTTAAGAAAATAAAAGTAGGAAACAATAACCCTATAAATATTATTCAAAAAACAAACGCTGGAAAAATTATAGCTCATGGTCAAGTCCTTGTAGGAAATGCTTTAACGAAACCTAACAGTTTACTGAAAGATAGTATAAAAAACTTTGAATTTGAGGGTATTGATTATAATATAGATCGTAATGAATTATTAATTGAATTAGATAAAATTACATTGACATTAGATAAATCTTATCCTGGTGAAATAACAGATTCAATATTAGTTAAAAATTCAGAAAATATAATAATTGGTAATATAATTGATAATAATTTATTAACAAATGAAATTGTAGTAAAAATAGCAAGTGAATTTACTTCAAATATTAAAAATGATGATATAATTACTATTGGCGATAACCAAATAAATTATACTATCCTTAATATTCAAAATCAATTTATATTAAATGTTTCAGTAATAAATGGCTTATTTATAGATGATGAGGACAGCTCGATATATTTTGAATATTATGATTATGAAAAGGATGAAAATGAAGAAAATAAACTAGTAAAACATACTAGTACAAATAATCAAATTTATATTTCGAAATTTTCAATTATAAATGATAATAATTTATATACAAGTACTATTGATCCAAATTTTTCTAAAAATTTTAAATTTGTATTTTCACCACAGCCACAAATACAAAAAATTAGTGGAATTTTTTATCCCAAGTTACCAAATAATAATAGTATTAATGGAAATTGGTTAAATCGTTCACAATGGTGGGATGGTTCTTTACCAGATCCTCAGGAATGGGGAGTCTTAGATAATTTTATAATTAAATTTAATGAAAGTAGAATTTATAAAAAAAATGATGTTATCATACAGAAAGATAATTCATCTAATATAATAGCATCTGGTTCAGTAAAAATAAACTATACTGAAACTACAAAAATTGAGATAAATATTATTTTTGGAGAATTTGTAGAGAACGATCATAAAATATATTTAAATAATATTGAATTGATTGATTATAAAATAGAATCATTGAGTAAAAGAAATAATCCAAAAGGATTATATAATCCTTCTATTCAGTATAAAGAAGAAGTTAGAAAAATAATTCCTGATTTTGAGTATCTACATCCAGATATACAATTTAATGAATTATGTATTGACAGTACTATTCCAACATCATGGACATTGAACGATAATTCATTAAATCCTAAAAATAATATTGTTTTAGGAGCTCATAATGGAGATTTTAAAGCAAGTGTAAATTTAGTAGATTTTGCTCCAACTTATACTATATATTTGTTAGTAAATAAAGATTCTATATTATTTAAAGAAGACAATTGGATTGAATCTTCGAATTCATTAAATTACAATAATATGAGTTATCTAACTCGTGGTACAGATATCTTTTTTAATATTGATAAATTAAAAGAACTAAATACTGTTAATAATGACGAATGTAATCAGTATGATACTGATATTGAAACAATCGGAAGTGATTCTAATACTTTAGGTAGTTATAATTGGAGAAATCGTCAAGCAGTAGCCACAATTTTTCAAGGTGTATTAGAAAAAAATGACTTAAGTTTAATTGATACGTATGAGGGTACTGAAACTGATATCAATGCTTATTATAATATTCCATTTGTTCCTCCACAAAATACACAAACAACTTTTTCAAATACATTAGGTAGAGATAACATAATATATAAAGAAGAGCCAATTATAAATTCTAATTATAAACCTGGAAGTTTAGATAGTAAGGTTGTGAATACATATAAAAAAATTTATATACATCCCAAACCCAGTAAAATTGAAGATAATGCTAGTTTAAAATATAATCAAGCAACTGACTTAATTACTGTCAATGATTACAATAATATTTATTATGATCTTAACGTTTCAGGAGATGAAGAATATAGAACTGATCCTAGTGATAATATTTTGAAATCAAGAGCAGAATTTGTACATCAATATAATTCAGCTGATACTGAAGATGAAGAATATCGAAGAGATCCGATTGATAATAAATTTAAAAATCAAACAGAATTTATTTCTTTGTATCCAGATGATGGTACGCAAAAATGGGATGATGCTGAAGACTCGAACGTTTCTACTACAATAGGGCATATAAAATGGTTTAATGCTGAATTTCAAGAAATAGTTTTTCGTATTGATAAAAATGATCAAAAATTAAAAACTTATGATGAATTTATCTCTTTATATAACGAAAAAGCTGGAGAAGAATGGGATAGTTCAGTCGAAGAAAAAAAGACTATTAATACTACTGTAGTTAAAGATTTATTTAATAATTATCAAAAAATTAATAGAATTATTTTAGGAAAAAAATATATCAAACCTATATTTTTAGTATCAGGACATTTAGATTATTTTTACAGCTTTTATCTCCAGAATAAATCTATCTTAAATTTATCAAAAGCATATGATAACATAAGTAAGGATTCCATAAATAATATACAAAATATAATGGAAACTAAAGAGTTCAACATTTCTGAAGATACAAAATATAATAATTTTAATGATCTCAATAAAAAAACTAATAATAATTCAAAATTAAATTCAAGAAGTAACGTAGTAAATTTTGAAAATCTGGATTTTTTACCTCTTAATTCTAGTACAAATATTTTTGTATATAATCATACTAAACAGGTTAGTAAATATAATGATTTTTCCAATATAGTTGTAGGAGATTCATCTAGTATAGCTAATTGTACTAATTTACAAACAACAACTAGTTTTAATAATTTTGAAAAAAATTTTATCAAAGAAAATGTAGGAATTAATGACGGTGCCTATGGTGTATTATGTAGTTTATGGTCAGGAGGTATTAATAATACTATTTTATTTAATAAATATAAACCTGGAAGAGCAGTTTTAACAGATATAGAATTTAATAATAAAGTTGAAAAAGGTTCATTCAATAAGGGTAATATTCGAGTAAAAATAAAAAAAACACCTATAATAGGAAATAATTCTAAAAATTATAAAAATAATTTTGATATTGATACACAAAACGAATTTGTAGGGTATATCAAATATGATAATACTGGAAATTTTAATAAAAGAGGTACAAATAAATTAAAAATTGAATATGCTTATTCAAATCCTATTATATCCCCTTTAAATTTGATGTTTGAAGAAAATGATTTATTATTTATTAGTAGTAATTTACATAGTAATGACGATAATGGTAATTATAAATCCACAAATATTAAATGTTGCCTTAATAATTCTGAAATAGGAATAGTTAAGAAAAAATGTGATTTAAGTGGAGATAATAAAGATTGCATAGAAGTTGAATTAAAAAATGAATTAATTAATGATCATAACCCTGATAACGATTCAATAAATAATGGAAGAGAATTAGTAATAGCAAGATATAAATACGGAGAAATATATGAAGAAGGTATTCATACTAAAAATTTATTTGAAGATTATTCTGATATCAGTAATAATAATAGATTTATTTGGAATTCGGATGATCATTATATTCATTATACTGATGGAGGATATAAAAGTTACTATGATCCAATACAATATCCTTATCTTGTAAAAATAAAGAGATATATTGATTCACAAAATGAATCTTCTATTGATTCACAAAATGAATCTTCTATTGATTATTCTTTAGATAAATATTTGGCTGTAGGAGATACAATTTGTTTTGATTGGGGTACACAAAGGTATATTGATTATATAAATACTGATGAAAGATTACCTCCTTTTGATATAGTCCCTACTGAATGTATTGATACAAATAATAATACTGTATGTGATAGTTATAAAAAGGAAATGAAAGGAGATTTAAGGCTTATGTATACTCAACAATTTAACAGAATTTTAAAGAAAAGTCTTGTAAATAAAGATAGTCAAGGCGAATATATAATGATTATGTTAGAAAAAAGACCTTATATACATTATTCTGCAAATACTCCTTTTATGATATTAAAACAAACTCATAGAAATAGTGTACATAGCAATAACAATAAACAAAATAATATTAATTTTAATTCTATTAGTACACAACCATTTACTTACAATAATGAATTATATACGAAAGTATTTTATCAAGGTGATAAACCTATAACTACAACCTTTAATTGTTATAATTGGAAATTTAATCAAAAATATTTATCGTTTAATGAAATCGATAAAAAATATAGATATGAATATAAACATCGTCTCTATCCTAATATGGAAAATTTTGATGCAGATAGTGATTTATTTTCATACAAAAAATATGAAAATGATGATATACAGAATGACTTAAAAGCAGGTTGTAAAATGTTCAATAATAATTTAAAAAAAAATATTCATATAGATTCAATGAAAGGTATAGATATTCCTTTTATTCCTATTCCTAATATCACTAATAAATCATATTACGACAATTTAAAACGTCATACTAATGATAATTTTGTAATTGAAACAATTACAACCGGTCCAATAAAAGATATTAATTTAGAAACGGAACCTATTGTTATTGAAGATTTCAATAATTTGGTTGAAAATAAGCATGTTTTACCTATTTTAGGTCAAAATTATAATTATTCAGAATTATTTGAAAAATATAATAATACTAATAGTATTGAATCATCTGAAATATTAGATCAATTATTAGAAAATTATAAAACAGGAAAAAATAATATTTTTTGGGAAGATTATGTAGATACTAAATACATTAAAAATAATAAATTTGAAAATATTAATTTTAGAAATCAAATGTTATATACATATGAAGATGTTTTTAATAGTGAATATTTTTATGTTTTTCTTGAGTCTATATTATATGATGAAATTTATCAATATAGTAATACTTCATTTGATAACTTATCAGAAAATCTTTATAATTTATTAGATAAAGCTGATATAAAGCAATATGATTATACTCCTGTCTTATATAATTATGTCATTGTCAAAGGAATGTATATTGGATATGGGGGTTACATATCTGAAAAAAATATTGATGAAACAAATATAATAAATAATTCTGATGGTTGGAAAGTAATCTCTGTAATAAATCAAAATAGTCCTACTCAACCAAATCGAATTATAATTGATGTTGATAAATCTTTACTCAATTTTAATATTGATGAAAGTAATATTTATAAAAATAAGATTTTTTCAAAATTTAATAATTCACTACAAAAACTTCCTACAGGTGTTTTTAATTATGATATATTATTAGACAATCTTCAAACCGATATTTTTAATAATACAAGAGAGATAGGTAATAGTGGTACTATATTTATGCAGAAACTATCAGCACCATTGAATCTAATTGGGAATAATTATATATATTTATGTATTCCTGAATTTGAAGGTCAAATGGAAACAAGTTCTACAAAGATTATAAATAATGCTTTTGCTAAAATTCTACTTCCAGGTGAATCTAATCAAACATTATATAATACATTTACATCTGGAACTAAAATATTTTATCAAGAAACTCTTAATACTTTAGATTCTATTGAAGTTTGTTTTCTTACAGATGATAAATTTTTGTTTGATTTTAATGGTTTAGAGCATTCATTTAGCATTGAAATTTATGAAATAGTTGATTATGTTTGAAATTAAATATATTATTTTCTATAAATAATTCACTACTTAAAATTAAATTCATATTATTTATTCATATAATATAAATTATATGAATAAATCTATTCTTGATTATACTAAAAATGCTAAACAAAATCTATCAAAAGTATTTAACAATAAATCTGATAATTTACATGTCAACAATAAAAATATTATCTCATTTACAGAGGAAGATTTAGATAATGAAGAAAATAAAAATTTTAATTCATTTCAAAGTAATTCATACAATAGTGAAATTAATGATTTATTTGATAATAATTTGTTTGATGGTAATCTAGATATTCAAGGAACACTTACTGTTAAAAAAATTAAAGTTCAAGATTTATCTGCATCTAATATATCCGGTCCTATTATTAATGAAGTCGCTAATATTGTTAGTGAATTTATTTTAGAAAATTCTCAAAATATGAATCAATTTATTACTAATACATTTATAAATAACACTGATTCTGGTACTAATGAAACAAATATTATTACATCAACCCAATCGTCAGGTTCGGGATCTATATCAACTGATTCTATTATTATGAGTAAAACTAATTTTAATAGTATAATAGCACTTAAAAATCAAGCAAATTTATCAATATCAGAACAAGGTACTGGATTATTTTCTGAAAATATTAATGGTACAATAGCAACTGATTATATTAGAAATTTATTACCATCTGAAAAAAACAATAATGATGAACGGTTTTTTCTTGCTGATCTTGCTGGTAATGCTCGTATTTGTGTATCCGCATATCCTGAAAATCAAAATGGCAATATTGTAATTGAATCGGTAGGGACTTTTGATATTAAATCTGAAAGTTCTTTTCCTAATTCTATTTCAATTAATTCTGTAAGAGGTGGTATTTTATTAAAATCAAATAGTTCAAGTCCTAACTCTATATCTATTACATCTAATAATGGGGGAGTAAGCATTACTGCTGGTACTAATAAACCAATAAAATTAAAAGATAATTTAGATGATAATTATATAATTATTGATAATGATACAAATAATAAACAGATTCGATTATATACAGAAGGTATCTCCTCAGAGTCTATAAAATTAGAAAGTACTAATGGTGGATTTTTAATAGACGGCGCAAGTAATTCAGAAATTAAGGTTGGAGATGAGAATGGTATTTCTGAATATACTCTAGATATTAAAACTGTTGGCTCCAATTCTTTATTAAATATTGATTCGGGGGGAGAATTATCTATAAGTGCCGCAGAGAAAATACAAATCGGACCTCAAGGATATAAAAATGCTATTTCTATAGATGCTAATGGGTTTGTTATATTTGCAGAATCTCCTACTATGCCCGGTATTATATTTAGAAAAGTTGGAGCTGATTCTAAAATTACTCATTCCGCAAGTGCGGAGCTAGGCAAATTTATAATAGAACAAAATTCTAATGATAACCTTAATACATCTATAGTTATAAGAGGAGATGGTACTGGTGATGATGCTATTTGTATTAAAACTAAAACCAATAATATTACAAATGATGATGGTACTAAAACCCACAATGGTGGAATTATTATTGATTCCGCTGGAGAATTATGCATTAATGCTGGTGATACAATAAAAATTGGAAAAATAGAAGCTCAAGGAGTCGACGATAGAAGTGCTATTTCTATCGATGCTAAAGGG
>Ga0206130_10001191_pt1 | contig 38996 bp, 30 predicted proteins | sample Helgoland_Spring_9_FD_148637 | JGI IMG/M metagenome (GOLD analysis project Ga0206130, IMG submission 148637) | Pelagic subsurface seawater microbial communities from Kabeltonne, Helgoland, North Sea - Helgoland_Spring_Bloom_20160512_1 | ecosystem: Environmental > Aquatic > Marine > Epipelagic ...
ATGCCAATCATGTCGATTGATCAGTATACTTACTGCTTGATTCAGGTTCTTACTGACGCAACCTTGCACCCGTGCAAGACAACATAATGCGTAACGATTCTGTGATACAAGCACTCGCAGATGCAGCTGCAGTGCTGATCGACTTCGACGGTGTCATTCTCGATAGTGAATGGCCGATTTACCAGGCATGGCTGCAAGTATTTCAACGTGAGGGTCATGAGCTATCACCGGAAATTTATATCCAATGCATCGGCTCTGATTTTGATACTTGGTCACCACCTGCTTACCTAGAGGAACTTACTGGGAAAAGATACGATTGGAACCAAATGGACGCCGATCGCCAAGTAGAAATCATGCGCCAGCTAGAAGATTCAGAGCCCATGCCTGGTGCGCGCGCATTACTACAGCAATTGGAACATTTCCCATCAGCGATTGTATCGAGTTCATCGCATAATTGGGTAGATGAGTGGATGGATAAGCTGGATCTGATGCATCTGGTCAATACCACTGTCTGCAGAGGCGATGCTCCAAAAATTAAACCTGCCCCGGATCTTTTCCTAGAGGCTGCACGACAATTGGATGTGAATCCATCAGATTGTCTCGTCATTGAGGATTCACATAATGGCATGCATGCAGCTCACGATGCTGGGATGAAAGTTATTGCCGTTCCCAATCGCCTTACTAACATCCTCGACTTCAGCGGTGCAGCATGGTCTGCCCAATCACTCATTGAACTCGTTGCAGAGTGATATTGGTATAGCTAATAAATTTTTAACCTGTTGTTCTCAAGCCACTGGCGATGGCATTGACTGAGAATTGCAACGAATTCAGCAACGCTGCTGTCTCTTCTTCATTGTCACCCTGCATTGCCTCACGCCACTCTCCGAGCAAACGAATTTGTTGCTGGTGAAGCAGATACAATGAGAACTCCCGTGTTTCGAGAGTGCGCAACATTCTTGGCCGACGCTCTGCAAACGAGGAGCCGAAGACCTCGTCGATCATTTTTTCAGTTAGCTCAAACTCTTCAATGATCTTTGCCTGGAAAAAAGCTTTGAGTTTCTTATCTTTCACCAGATCAGCATATCCATTCATCAGTTTGAGATCTGCACTTGCTAAATTTGTCTCAACATTGGTCAGTAGGTATCTCAAAAATGACGATGTATTGATCATTTCTTTCAGTTCATTGAAGCCTGCTTCATTGTCAGACTTCAGCTTTTGTAAAGCTGCTCCAACCCCATACCAACCCGGCAAATAATAGCGTGCCTGAGTCCAGCTAAACACCCATGGGATAGCCCTCAAATCATCAAGGCTAGCACTACCCGTTCTACGGGATGGGCGTGACCCGAATCGACCGTGTTCTAGTGCATCAATCGGGGTTGCTTGGCGATAAAACTCAATAAATCCAGGAGCTTCGATTAGCTCACGGTAGCTTGCACGACTAGCTGCCGACAACCAGTCCATCAGCTCACAATATTTTGCATCTCCCAGAGCTTCAGCATCCTTTTCCTTACTGTTGTGCAGTGTGATACCGGCAACTCCAGCTACGAGTAATTCAAGATTGTACGCAGCATTGGATAGGTGAGAGTATTTTCTGGGGATGACCTCCCCCTGCTCTGTTACTCTCATTGCTCCATTAAGACTGCCATGGGGCAAAGAGCGTAAAAACCATTTCACGGGGCCAGCTCCTCGGCTAATGGTGCCTCCACGACCATGGAAGAACTCACACCTAGCTCCAGCTTCACTGCATGCCTCGGTTATCCGTGCTTGAGCTTTTTGAAGAGACCATTGACCAGACAGTAGGCCACTATCTTTATTACTGTCACTGTAGCCAACCATCACAGCCATCGTCAGTGGACCACTTTGAGACGAAATGTAATGACCTTTGGGCGCTGTCGCGAAATAGGAACTTACAATCTCCCCCCCCCGATCGAGATCATCTCCAGTTTCAAAGAGTGGACATGCAGGAATACGGCTTACCCACATTCCGTTTTTCCAATCCGCCATATGACCTTCTCGTGACAACAAGTGCACCAGTAACAAATCTGAAACCCTTCGAGTCATACTGACGATGTAGAGGCCGTAACATACATCACCATATTTACGTGCATGGCGTCGGATCACTTTAAAGCATTCCATGACCTTGCCAATTTCACTATCAGGGTCGGCTGTCCATGGACGCCATGGTCGCTCATTTTTCAGCTCCGTCAGAAGAAAATCAATACGCTCTTGCTCACTCCATGAGCCGTAGTTTGCTGCATCTTGGCAACCAACAATTTCCAACATTTGCATGGCAGCCTTGTCATGGAATGGAGAGTTCTGCCGAATATCTAGAGTAGCCAGATGGAAGCCAAAAACTTGAATCAATCGGCGCAGTGGATGAATGACACAGTCTGATGTCGAACAAGCGCCAACCTCCTTGAGCGTGCGTTCCATGAGATCTAGATCTGCAACATACTCCTCGGATCGTATGTAGGGTGCTCGATTACTATCGATGAGTTTTTCACGCATCAGGTAACAAAGGCAGCGCCATGGCTCACGCGAATGAATCGCAGCGATCTCAGCCCCTTGCCTCCCCTGTTGCTTGGTTAGCTCGGCAACCCTCTTACTCAGTTCTTCGGGCACTTGTTCTGAGGATGGTGATAAGGTGAGAATATCAGCAGCCTCGCGCACCGCTTTTGCATGAATACGTAGGGCATGCTTTCTCAGCCTGCGCAATGTATCAGCTGTAACATCGGCTGTGACAAGCGGGTGCCCATCTCGGTCGCCACCCACCCAAGTGCCAAATTGTAACTTAGGGTAGGCTGATGCAGCTCGTAGTTTAGCAACATCCCAACCTACATTCGACCACGCCGCCTCCAGTGAGGCATCCAGTTTTGCCACAACTGAGGGAAAGACATCGCGTAGGTAATAGATCGTATGCCGTAGCTCACCTAAAATACTTGGCCGTGATGCGTGGATTTCACCGGTATGCCATAGCGTCTCCAAGCCCACCTTGATAGAGTTCATCACCGATGATAGGCTCAACGGATCATCTAAACTCCTATCCCAACGGACCAAGTCATTATAAATGGCCAAATGCCGCTCACGAACTGTATGTCGCTTCGCTTCTGTAGGGTGAGCAGTCAAAACAGGCGTCACCTTGATTTCCTTCAAAGCCTCAATGACATCATCCTCGCTGAAACCAGCTTCATGTAATGAGGCAATGACGCTACCCCACATTCCACGCTCTGCAGCCACTCCAAAATCCCTTCTACGCCGTTGCCTGACAACCGTCGCTGTGCGCTCCTCCACAATATTGAGTATTTCAAAACATACAGCCTGAAGCTGGGCCATCGATGCCATTCCTGCCGTATCCATAGGTCGCTGCACGACCTGCTTCTCGCGCCATGGGATACTGTCAGTAAAGTCTATCTCATCAGACAGAACATCCGCCAGACTATCCATCAAAGTGCGAAGCCGTTGCTTCAAATCAATAAAGCCCTGCTGACGATAATCCTTATTTGCCGAGACCAGACTATTGGCAGGCTCCTGAGAGGTGTTTTTTGAATCCATGTTATACAGCAAAAAAATAATAGTGATAACATGGAGTGTCGAGAAAGATCATCCATCGAGCGAGTCATCCTAGTGGGTTTAGCGCAATGAGGGTTGTGGACAGGCAGATGATGATGTAAAACTCCGCCGACGATGATTTCATTTGCAGAAGATGCAGGCACCCACCGCACTCCCGGTGAGCTGATTAAAGAAATGGAGCACATGTTCTCCACAGATGGAGGGCTGTCGGCGTCGCCAGATTTTGAATATCGACCACAGCAACAACAGATGGCCATGGCCGTTGCTGAGGCCTTAGATCAGCGACATGTTCTGTGTGCTGAGGCGGGTACGGGCGTTGGTAAATCCCTAGCCTATTTGATTCCTGCAGCAAAGTTTGCGATTGAGACAGGCAGAAAAGCAATCATCTCCACACACACCATCAACTTGCAAGAGCAACTCATTAGCAAAGACATCCCTCTAGCTAACAAAATACTCGGAGGAGGTTTACATGCTGCTTTGCTCAAAGGCCGTGGCAACTACCTTTGTCCGTTACGATTGAGACGTGCTATGGACCAAGCCGGTGACTTATTTAGCACCAGTGAGTCGGAGGAAATGAAGGCGATATGGGACTGGGCCGAAGGCACTAAAGACGGAACAAAAAGCGATCTTGATTTTATTCCAACCCCGAAAGTCTGGGCTCAGGTATGCAGTGACGGAGCTGTCTGCACACATCGAACTTGCGGCAGGAACGGCAACTGCTTCTACCAACAAGCGCGTAAAGAAATGGAGGCTGCCAATGTAGTCGTGGTGAACCACACCCTGTTCTTTTCACTGTTCGTGCTCAATGAACTTCCAGAGGATGACTTAGGCTACCTGTTCGCTGATGACTTTGTTATATTCGACGAAGCACATACCCTTGAACATGTAGCAGCGACTCAACTTGGCTTGCGCCAAAGCCACGTCGGGCTGAAGTTTGAAGTCCACCGATTGTACAATCCTAAAAACCGAAAGGGTTTACTACGCGCATTGCGTCACGCGGGATCAATCAAAGCCGCCGAAGTGGTGCTAGATGCTGCGGAGGACTTCTATGAAAATATCCAACACCAAGTAGAATTTGGGAAATTCAGCAAAGAATATCGCGTCCGCAAGCCAGATTTTGTCGAAAACACACTAGCCGAACCTTTACGTCGACTTTGGACCGAGGTCGAGCACGCTGCAGATGGACTGGAGAATGATTCCCCTGCCAAAGCCGAGTTGATGGATGGCGCCAGGCGTATGAGAGACATTCATGCCGGAGTTAGAATCTTTCTCGATCAGGAAGATGACGATAGTGTTTACTGGGTTGAGAAAGGAGGCCGAGAGGGAGACATGCTCAGCATTCATTCGGCACCCGTGAGCGTAGCAGACCGTTTGCGCAGGATGATGTTCGGCCATGGGCGCACCTGCGTCATGACAAGTGCAACGCTCAGCACGGGGGATGAAGAGCTAAGCTACTTCAAAAAGAGAATCGGCGCAGAAAGCTCAAAGAGCATCAAGATTGGCAGCCCTTTCAATTACAAAGAGCAAATGCAGATCTATGTGATCAAGTCGATGCCAGACCCAAGCAGCGATGATTATGAAGGTGCTCTCATTCATTGGATCGGACGTGTCCTAAAATACACCGAAGGCAAAGCGTTTGTGCTTTTCACCAGCTACCGTCTGATGCGCAAAGTTGCAGATGCGATGGAAGACTTCTTCTATGATCACGATTGGCGTTTACTGCTCCAGGGTGATGGCATGGCCCGCCACAAAATGATCGAAATTTTCCGCAAAGACACCAACAGTGTATTGTTTGGCACAGACAGTTTTTGGGCGGGGGTCGATGTTCCAGGAGAAGCCCTATCAAATGTCATCGTCACTCGCCTACCTTTTGCAGTTCCAGACCACCCACTGGTCGCATCAAAACTAGAAGCTATTGAAGCCAAGGGTGGTAATTCCTTTGTCGACTACTCTGTTCCTGAGGCCGTGCTCAAGTTACGCCAAGGCGTTGGACGGCTGATACGAACTGCTAAAGATAGCGGTCTTGTAGTCCTTTTAGACAACCGTGTGGTCAACAAGCCGTACGGCAAGACCTTCCTCAATGCCCTTCCTGACGCTCCGATCAAGATTGTCACAGAAAAGGCAGAATAGCAGATACAGTTAGCCTAGATCCTCAATCCGGAAAACCACAGGTCTGGAGTTCACACAGCTCAGAGCCTCAACTTTCTTAAGAGTCTCTTTCAGCAAACCGAAGCGACAGGTGTGCAACTGAAATACCATGTCAACGAATTCTGCATCCGGCTCATCAGGGTGCACTGGTGAATGCGTTCCTGAGATACCAATACCCGCATCCGCTAGCAAATTGGCAATCTCTGCTACGACACCGGGCTCATCATTAACATCAAACCTCACGTAATACGGGGTTTCAGTATCATCGATACTCATCACACTACCCTCCATCTGGTAGGGAAGGAAGCCTCGGTGGCACCCATCATGTTCGAGGCCAAGGGCAGCTTCAACAATATCGGCAACCACCGATGAAGCCGTTGGATCCTTGCCGGCCCCACGCCCATAAAACAATGAATCTCCTGCCGTATCTCCACGCACGGCAACCGCGTTAAAAACACCATTCACACTAGAGAGAATATGACTTTGTGGGATGAATGATGGTTGAGTGCGAATTTCGACGATGCCGCGAGGGTGTTCTCGAACAACACAGAGGAGCTTAACAACAAAACCTAGCCGCTTGGCGAAATCAATATCAGTACCACGCACCCTTTCAATCCCACGAACATAAACCTTATCCGGATCAACAGTGAATCCATAAGCGAGTGTTGCCAGCAAGATTGCCTTATGTGCAGCATCCCATCCATTCACATCGAGCGTGGGATCTGCTTCTGCGTAGCCAAGCTGCTGCGCCTCGCCCAGAGCCTCCTCATACCCAAGTCCCGCATCTGTCATCCGCTCAAGAATGTAATTTGATGTGCCGTTGATAATGCCCACCATTGATTGAATACTATTGCCCACGAACGAGTCCTGAACTGTTTTGATAATAGGAATGCCACCTGCTACAGCTGCTTCAAAATGAATCGGGGTATCAAATTCTTTGGAAAGTGCGAACAACTCCTGCCCTCTCTCAGCAAGCAATGCCTTATTGCCAGTAACCACAGGTTTACCGGCACGAAGTGCGGCAGCCACAATATCAAAAGCCGTATCCGTACCACCAATAAGCTCAACGACAAGATCCACGTTAGCATCATCGACTACTTCCTGCCAACGAGTGGTGAACTTATCCTCTGATACGCCTTCAATTCTTGCTTTGCTGAGGTCACGCACGGCAATACGCACAATATCGACCCGCACGTCACTACGTTTGGCGATGAGGTCAGCATTGCGTTGTAAGGTTTCCCAAACACCGGTACCTACGGTTCCAAATCCTGCGAGTCCTATGCCTAATGATTTCTTTGAATCCTTGCTCATGAAAATGATGGGTGCTGTGACCGCTCCTGTTCTGAATGATTACTAGGCTATCAAAAAGAGCAAAATGTATCATGGCTAAAATAATCCTGATTTCAACTAGTTCAGAGGCTTTGTTATTTACCCATCACTCAGCAAATAGAAGCAATAGACAGATTGACAAACAGCGGCCAGATATGTGACTTTTGCGTACACATGTCGAATCAATCGGTCAACATTCCACAAAGCCCGCTCGTTGTAGGCTCTGTGCAAAGCCTCAATCAGCTAGCCTGCCTTCAGCCGGTCGAGTTGCAAGGTCTGTGTGATATACTGGAAGTAAGGCTGGATGGTATGCCCAGCCATATCGACACTCTCAATATCGAACTCGACCGATTCAAAGATTTCCCTCTACTTTTCACGGCTCGATGCCCAAGCGAGGGTGGCTTGTCTGAGCTTAGCGCCAATGATCGTGCCCAGCTACTGAGCCAGGTCTCAAAAAGAGCCACGTGGATTGACGTCGAGTTAGCCTCATACCCTGACATGAAAGATACTGTGCATGAGATTAGATCGGAGGGTGTTGGCTTAATTTTGTCTTATCACAATTTCACCGAGACCCCCCAAACATCACATATGCAAGATATCGTCGATCTTGCAGAAGAGGCAGACATCATCAAAATAGCTGTTCAACACAACCATGCGTCTGATTTAACACGCTGCGTTGAAATCCTCCAAAACAACCAACAACCGATGTCCATGATGGGAATGGGTGCGTTGGCCCCAGTCTCACGTCTGCTATACGCCCAACATGGGTCTCTGCTCAATTATGGCTACTTGGGAAACACGGAGACAGCACCAGGCCAGTGGCCCGCTGAGCTTCTACGCAATACCATTGCTAGCCTTGAGCCGATCGCTTAACTAACTCAGTCACGGCTGTAAACTTGCACGGGACCCACTCCCGGCCCTCCTTGAACACTACGTAATTTCGTCACAGCTCTCTTGATTGCGACAACCGCTGTGTCCACCTCTTCTCGGGTCGTGAATATCGATAAAGAAATACGCAGGCTGCTTTTAGCCTGTGATGGAGATATCCCCATCGCCGTTTGTACATGAGAGGGCTGCTGCTTGCCCGTCATGCAAGCACTCCCCGCAGAGCACTGAACCCCATATTCATCGAGCAAGATAAGCAGGCCGGCGGCCTCACAACCGTTAAAAGAAATATGGCTCGTGTTTACCGTGCGTTGATCAAGTGCCCCATTAATTCGGATTTCCTCTACCTCAGATAGCAAACTTTGCTCCATATAATCCCGCAAAGCTGCTATGCCTGCATGTTGGTCATCGTCAAGCCGCTGCTTCATGAGCTCAGCGGCCTTCCCCAATGCAACAATACCTGCAACATTTTCGGTGCCACTTCGTCGCCCACCTTCTTGACCGCCGCCCCTCAGCATCGGCTCGAACTTTAGACCATCACGGATATACATCGCACCCACACCTTTAGGCGCATGGAGTTTGTGACCCGATATCGAGAGGTAATCTATCGGTATTGCTTGAACATCAACCTGCACTTTACCCACTGCCTGAATAGCATCACAATGAAATGCGACCCCTGCATCGTGCGCCAATTGACATGCCTCTGCAATAGGTTGAATCACCCCTGTTTCATTGTTGGCCCACATGACTGATGCCATCACCGCATCACCACTTGCCAGCGCTGTGGCAAAGCCATCAAGCGACAAGCGACCATCACCATTCACTCCCACTTTCTCGACACGTAGCTTGTAGTGATCTGCCAAATACTCGGCATGACGCAAGATCGCGCTGTGCTCAATTTCACTTGTGACAATCTTCTGATTTACTTGAGCCTGAGATGCCAAAAATGTAAGCAATGCGTTATTCGACTCAGTGCCACAGCCAGTAAAAACAATTTCCTCGGGTTTAGCGTTAATCAGAGCTGCCACCTGCTCATGCGCGACTTCAAGTGCTTTGCGCACTGTCTTGGCGGCACGATAGCCACTCGATGGATTGTACCATTGATCGGTCAAAAATGGCATCATCGCCTCCAAAACTTCCGGGTGAACTCGAGTAGTGGCGTTGGAATCGAGATAAATCACGACGTATTACTAACCCGCTGAGGTTATGATCGCAAGCCGTGATCTCAGAGCACTCTCGAAAGAACCGCATCGAGAGATCACGTTTCGAACACAGGAAACCTTGACCTCCGGCAACTAAAGCATTAAAAGCCCCCCACGTATTCGGCAACATTTCAGCCAATCAACCCACCAAGCCCATGACACGCACATCTATCGAAGCCTGCGCCAAAGCTTTTGTTATCGTTCTTTTTGTTCTATTTCTCTACTCCGCCTACCGAGTAGCAGGAATGATCGGCTGGGTATAAGCCTTCGCTCAAGCTTCCTCAATGATGTTGAGCATCTTGATCGTAGCTTGAATAGCCGCCTCGGTCTGATCCGCGTCGAGACCGCGTGTCTTGAACTTCTTGCCCTTGAAATCCCACAGGATTGTTGCCTCGACCAGCGCATCCGTATGACCTCCTGGTGGAATATGCACGGAATAGTCCTCTAGTGTGGGATGCTCTTTCTTAAGTCGGGCGTAAATGCTCCAAAGGGCTCGCACGAAGGCATTGTATTGACCATCCCCAGTACTTGTCTCTTGGTAAAATTCCCCTTTGATTCTGAGGCGAACCGTCGCGACAGGATTAAGACCCTGAGTAAGAGAGATCGAGTAATTGACGATCTCTATATCTTTGGTCTCAGTATTTTCACCCAGCACATCGGCAATAATGAAGGGGAGATCCTCCTTGGTAACACGCTCTTTTTTGTCACCCAGCTCAATGATCCTATTTGTGACGCGCTTCATGCCGTCTTGGTCGAGACTGATACCAAGCTCTTCGAGGTTTTTCTGAATGTTTGCCTTACCCGAAGTCTTTCCTAATGCATATTCACGAGTGCGCCCAAACCGTTCAGGAAGCAGATCATTATAGTAGAGCTTGTCCTTGGAATCGCCATCGGCGTGAATACCCGCTGTCTGGGTAAAGACAAACTCACCAATAACGGGCTTGTTTGCTGGCACCCTGACTCCGGAATAGGTTTCTACAATACGACTGACCTTGTTGATCGCTGACTCCTCGATATTCGTGGTCTGTTTGAGCTGATCATGAATCACCCCAATCACACTCGATAGTGGCACATTGCCCGCTCGCTCACCCATTCCATTGACGGTGGCATGAATACCATGAACGCCAGCTTTCACAGCGCTATATACATTGGCCGCGGCAAGATCATAATCATTATGCGCATGAAAATCAAATTTCAGCTCTGGGTAGCTAGTCACCATCTGCTGACAAAAATCGTAAGTCTGATCCGGATTAAGAATACCGAGTGTATCCGGCAACATGAACCTCTTGATCGGCGTCTGCATCAAACCCTCAACGAGCGCGTGCACATAATCGGGTGAATGAATCATACCATTAGACCAATCCTCGAGATAGATGTTGACGTCTACATTCTTCGAACTGGCATAGGCAATCACCTCTTTAATGTCGCTTAAGTGCTGTTCAGGAGATTTGCGTAGCTGCAATTCTACATGCCTCTTGGACCCCTTAGCCAACAAGTTCATCACCCTACCCCCTGCCTTGGCAATCCAATCGACGGAAACTTGACCATCGACAAAGCCAAGAACCTCAACCGTATCGAGCAAATCATTTTCCATCGCCCACTGGGTGATGGCATGAACACAATCAAACTCGCCCTGCGACACGCGTGCTGATGCCACTTCAATACGATCCACTTTCACATTTTGAAGCAAGATCTTCGCCATGCTTAATTTCTCATATGCAGAGAATGACACCCCGGATGTTTGCTCGCCGTCGCGCAGCGTTGTGTCCATGATTTCTATTTGCATCTCAGTGGTCGGTAATTGATTTACACAGCGCCAATGCGCTACATCTGGGCAAGAGCCTATGCACCTTCATGGGCAGATTAAAGACAAATACTGCCAATCTTACTGCTCGTCTTGGTATGGCAGAATACGACCAATCTCTATACTGCCTGACAACCAATTAAGTAGCTTGTCAACATCAGCACTATCACCACGAATCGCCTCTAGCGCACTCCAATCCACATGCGGACGTGACTTAGCCATCGATATTCGAGTCACATCCAAGCGCTCCATCAATGCCTCAGTCTCACGGGGATGTGCATTGATGATATTCGCAGGCCGTGGCAGATCATCGAGAATTTCAGCGGTCAAACCAAACGTAGTCACTCCGATACCGAACGTAGCACTCAATTGACGAATGGAGTCAGCAAGAGCCTCGTCCTCGATGGGGGCGGCATAGATCAACTCGCCACCTTGCGCCCAGTCCGAGGCACTCAGTGCCTGAAAGAAATCCTCACGAAAACTGTGATGCGCTGGTAAAATACGCAAACGAGCAGCATGCATTTTGAAAGGCGGCAACCCCAACTGGGACTTTAACCTGATCATGGATTGCGCCGTCTCAACCTCTTCGCCATTATCCCAATCTACCAAGATCATTTCGGGAAATTTCCAGAGATTTCCAATAGGCGCATCCGCACCGAATGGCTCTCTAAATGCAAAGGGAAACCTGCCGTTGACGTCACACCACTTATTGACAATAGCACGAAACTTACGAATGCGCATCATTGCATGATCTACCTCATCATGATTTCCCTCGATGTCGTCAAGACGACCCTGATACTGCGAGAATATCTCTTGTGCCGTGGAAAGAGCTGGTGCTGCAGCCGTGCGCCGGTAGTAGCCTTGCCCCTTTTCGACCTTCGCAATAGGAGATGTCGGATCACAGGACATGATCGAAAAATGATATCTGAGCGAAGCATCGGAGTAATTGCCCTCCAGCTTCATACGCAGCAGGCGAATTAACTCAGTGCCTTTGATCGCTTCCTTTGGGTTGGCAGGAAGATATTCAGTTAAAACTTCAGTTAGTTGGTGGCGCAGGCTCATGATGTAAAATAATGCAAGGGTACTCTCTCGGAGAGACCGGATACAAGTGACATCCAATCCACATGGCATCTATGGCTCAAGCCCCATTTTGACTTTTTGGGCGAAAAAGTGCATTTTGTGAATAACTCTGTTGTTCTGACCGTCCAAAGGTTTACATATTAAGCCGTAACATCATGCCAAATCATTACCATAAAGCATTTCCCTCCCTTTTACTCGTCACTACCTTTTGCATCTTTAGCCTTGGTAGTCAATTAAGTGCTCATGCTGAGGTAAGTGCCGAAAAGCTGCTGGAGGGAATACGGCTCGGCAGCACACTCCAACATGGCAAGCTCGATGGCTACATTCGCAAAGACGGCCAACGCACACCCCTCTCGCTTCATTTGAAAGGAGAGGACATCACCTTCCAATTTCACACCAACAACACATGGAGTGGTTTCCACATGCAACTCCAGGAAGGTGAAGCAAAACTCTACGAGACAGAACAAGGCAAGGCCACACCTTTCCCGCCTCACAAAATTGGTGAGGCCATCATCAACAGCGACGTGACTTACGAAGACCTTTCACTTCGATTTCTTTATTGGAAAGATGCCAAGGTCGTGGGCGAGGATAAAATCAAAATGCAACCATGCTACAAACTCCGATTACGCAACCCTGGTAAGGATGGTCGTTACGCTCTCGTTTACATTTGGGTTCACAAAAAATACGGAGCTCTTATGCAGGTAGCGGGATATGATGTCCAAGGAAGACTTCTCAAACGCTTTCATATTACCGACCTTATGACGGTTGATAAAATACAAACACTCAAGAAAATGAATGTTGAGACGTATCAGGCAGGCACTAATAAAGTGACAGGCATCACTTACCTTGAATTCAAGAAGCCCAGCAAAAACAAGCGGCGCGGCTTGTAAATGAATACAACACCCTACCTCAGCATCACACTTTGATACGCCGAGTGTGTGTGCGATAAAATATCGTGAATGCGCTCTTTTTCTCGACTACTTAGGAGAGGAAGACCTACCGCAGGCTCCCGGTCCGTAACGATGGCATGCAACTTGGTAAGCACGGGTATTTTAATCTCATCTGGAAGTTGCTCGAATGACTTACTGTGAATCATGTAACTACAGCGGTATTTGAACATTCGTTTTTCTAGCCGCAAATCGCGCAACGAATGACCATCATGCCGATACCCCAAACGCATAAAACTATCGCGGTATTCATCAGATCCTTCGACCCCATCCTCTGGCAGCCTCAACTCGTCTGCAAACATCAATGCCTCAAGAACTGATTGCACACAATCAGCAATCATCCTATCCACTGAGGGTGAGATTTTATCACCGTGAATCGCTTTGTCTAAATAGACGGCGCGCAGGTATCGCATCTTTGCCGCTGACAAAGTGTTATGCACCTGTATCTGATGCTCCATGATCATCAGTGCTAAAATATCACTACTATCTGCGAGGTGTTTGCGCGTATCAAAAAAACCACTCAAACCAGGTAAGTATTGATTGTGCAGTTCATCATAAGCGTCTCTATCAATTTCGGGGTTATCGACCCACTGATTGCCCATGTGCTTCACCTGTGCCTTGTTTCCGCTCACATACCACCCCCCCCACCTCTGCTCAATAGGGCTAGCAGGAGTCGTTAGTAAAGACCCCCATGATAACAACGCTTGGCCCTCTTGATTGGTGAAAACCGACCTAACCAGTAAGCCGGGAATGTCCATGGTATTTCGAGACGCATGACAAGTCATGCATTCTTGATCACGCAGAAAACGACGCCTTTCGGGCACCTCATTGAGGTTCAAACTATAGAACATCATCCCCGTCAGGTCATCACATGCTATCACCTCGATCATGCCACCTGGCACATAACCAACATAAAAATCATCATTAAAGTAAATCGCCCGGGGATTACTAGGATTAATGATTTTGTGCTGTAGGCTCGTCTTAGAAAAAACTAATACCTGTGATGACACTGGGATATTTAGCTGATCGAGCAGCGATCGCAGTAACTCGATTGGTTTAGCCTCGGCCCAGCTTAAGATTCCTCTATCGATATCCGCCTGAATCCTAGTAATGGCATTATCATCTTTGGTAGCAGAGTAATTGATGGGTGCCAGTTCATAATCTGATGCTGCCTGCGCGTTAACAACAAAGCCAAAAACCAATGACAACGCGAGTAGCACGCAACGCACTACCAACGAATTGATCATTCGGCTAAAACACACATTATTCACCATACATCATACGTTGAATGGAATATTTCCTTTCGTCAACCCAGCCAAGCCAACAAAACAGCTCTAAGATATGCCTTCACCCTTCACTTTGGGATGAATCAAAAATAGTCATTGGGTTTTTCAGATTCTCTATCTACCATCCTCATGCAGTTACTTTCTGCCTCGTATTCATATGCCACTCTGGATCCCACCCATCATCGCCTTCCTCGCAGGCTCCATCCCATTTGGCCTTCTCATCGCCAAGTCAAAAGGAATTAATATTCGTGAGCATGGCTCGGGTAATATTGGGGCTACCAATGTGCTGCGTATTGTCGGCAAGCCCTACGGCATTGCTTGCCTTGTGCTCGATCTACTCAAAGGGCTTATCCCATCCATAGTAGGAATTAGCATGTTTACCTATTCTGGAGAATCCAACCTAATGACGGTGCACGCACTCGAGCCCTACGCCATCGAGCTAGAGCAAACAAAAGCGCAGATTTTACAAATCACCACCGCACTTGCCGCGATTCTAGGGCATAACTATTCACCATGGATCGGCTTCAAGGGAGGAAAAGGCATCGCTACTTCAGGTGGTGCACTAATCGCCCTCATGCCTGCTGCCGTGTGCATTTTAATCGCGATATGGGCAGTTCTCTTTTTCACCACCAAATATGTATCTATCGCTAGCATAGGTGCAGCTGTTCTCCTTCCCGTTGTCATGATTTTCGGGTCATGGTACCATGACAAATTAGCAGATGGCACTTGGAATAAACCCTTGTTTGTTTTTTGTATCGTCATCGCATTACTCGCTGTTTGGAGGCACCGATCCAACATCAAAGCGCTCATCAATGGCAGCGAACACCAATTCTCCAAAAAATCTAAATGATCAAACGCGCAGCCATTCTCGGAACCGGATCGTGGGGCACGGCCCTCGCCTGTTTACTCGCACACAAGCTGGACGAAGTGTGTCTCATCGGCAGAAATCAAAAGACGGTCGATGAAATCAATCAAAACCATTCCAATGGACACTACATCCCCAATCTCGGCTTAGACGCGAAGATCACGGCAAGCACGGACATGGGGCGCTGTAAGGATTTCCCCCTCGTTCTCTTCGTCGTTCCGACAGGGGCAACAGAGGCCACTGCAATCCAGCTCGCATCTGTTGGCTTACCCGATAACACTATTCTTGTATCTTGTGCTAAGGGCATTTCGTCAGATGGGGAGCGCATGAGCCAAATTATCCATCGTCACCTTCCCAATAATCCAATAGCCGTTTTATCCGGACCTAATCACGCAGAAGAGGTATCCCGTAATTTAGCAACCTGTGCGGTTATTGGAGCTGAAGACCAAGAACTTCGTGAGCAATTGCAAACTGTCTTCACCGCCCCTTTCTTCAGGTGCTACACCAGTGACGATATCGCAGGTATCGAATTGGGAGGTGCCATTAAAAATATTTTCAGTATAGCCGCTGGTATAGCTGATGGCATTGGCCTGGGTGACAACGCCGTCGCGGCCCTTGTCACGAGAGGGCTTGCAGAAATGACCAGGCTGGGTACGGCCCTTGGAGGTCATATGGAAACATTCATTGGTTTGTCTGGAGTAGGTGACCTGATGGCAACCTGTTATTCTCCACATTCACGCAACAACCGTGTTGGTAAGGCATTAGGCAAAGGTGGCAGTCTTGATGACATCATTGCTAATCTAGGCATGGTTGCAGAGGGAGTACCGAACACCAAATCGATCTATGATCTTGGTCACAAAACCGGCGTTCGGATACCACTTATCGATGCTGTCTACCATATCCTCTACCAGAACAAGTCAGCCGCTGAGGCACTGGAGGAACTTCTCACAAGAGATGCCAGAGCTGAGAATGAATAAAAATCGCAGCAATACGTTCATGAAGCAACAGCCCATGAAAACCAAACTACTCAGTGAGGGAGCATTTCTGGGCCTTTATGCTCGCGGTCACTGGGAATATGCCGCACGGACAAATTGTACAGGCGCTGTCGGTATTTTACCCATCACCGACAATCATGAACTCATACTGGTAGAGCAATTTCGGATACCCCTCCAAGCACACGTTATTGAAATCCCTGCTGGCCTCGCTGGAGATGAAGCCGAATTCTCTGATGAGTCGCTTGCTCAAACAGCAGCTCGGGAGCTTCTTGAAGAAACCGGCTACAGGGCCGCCAAAATAACGCCGCTCATCAGCAGCCCGACATCTCCGGGCATGACCACGGAAATGGTAAGCTTTTTCGCAGCGACGGAACTCACTCGCGAACACAATGGCGGCGGCACCGAACAGGAGGACATCGTGGTTCATCGAGTTCCCATAGCCGAGCTTGATCCCTGGCTCCATCATCAACAAACCCATGGTCGCCTTGTAGACGTTAAAATCCATGCCTGCCTCTACCTCGCCGGCCAGCTGGGCTTGATCTAAACTTCATTGGCACATAGAGACTTTAGACACCCTTATTACCATGGATAGATTTGGAGGTATTCAGCGGCTATACGGCAAATCGGCGATGACAAAATTTCAGCATGCCCACGTCTGCGTGGTGGGCATAGGAGGTGTTGGTTCATGGTGTGTTGAGGCTTTAGCAAGATCCGGAGTTGGTCGCATCACTATGGTTGACCTTGATGAAATTTGCATCACTAACATCAACCGCCAACTTCATGCCATGGATGGTGAAATAGGCCGCCAAAAAACAGCTGCTATGGCAAGCCGAGTCAAAGCCATCAACCCTGAGTGTGAGGTGCAATGCTTGGAGACATTCTTCAGCGATCGCAACGCTGAGGAAATCCTAAACAACAAATTTGACTATCTCATTGATGCCATTGATCACGTTCGTGCCAAATCACTGCTCTTATCTCGGTGTAAAGAATATAGCATTCCTGTCATTAGCTGTGGTGGTGCCGGAGGATTGCGTGACCCTTCCCAAATTCAAATTAACGATATCACACGCTGCTACAACGATAGCCTGATCAATCAAGTGCGTAAGATTATGCGAAGCGATTATGGGTTTCCTGCTGGCACAGATCGCAAGAAAAAGATCAAAGGACGAAAGTTTGGCATAAGCTGCGTTTTCTCATCTGAGTCCCCCGTGTATGAGCAATGTGACGGCGAGGTCTCGGTAGACAAACCGAGGATCAACCCAGACGACCCCATACGCTTAAACTGTGTCGCGGGATTCGGAAGCATCACACATATCACCGCTACATTTGGGTTGTTTGCAGTTTCTAGATGCCTATCCGAACTCGCCGACTAATCGAGTTGTAGAACTTCCCGTATCAAGGCTTGAGCAAAACCATTAATGCGTCTAGCTTCACGCCCATCGCAAGCTGATATTTTATTTTCCAGAGCGAATGCATATTAGATTATGAGTGAACCTACCGACATTGGCCAACAGCTACTCAAGGCTCGTGAGCTCAAAAATCTGGCAATCAGTGATATTGAGCAATCCACTCGTATTCCATCTGCGACGATTAACGCACTGGAGATCAACGACTACTCCAACTTGCCAACTTCGTATGCACGCAGCTTTCTCGTTCAATACAGCGAGTACTTGGAAGTGGATGCCAGCGAGTTAATCCAGTCTCTTGTTCCTAATGAGGACATTGCCAATATAGGCTATCTTAAAAGTAACCAAGATACCGTGAGTGAGAAAAGTGGGGCGTCTTCCAGAACCCGCTTCAATAAAAAACGAGGCAAAGGCCAGAATCAACTGCGATCCTCCTCGACGCATACCGATGGCAAGAAAATGGCTCAACCCCTTGCCATTATCGGTCTTACTTTGTTACTTATCATGGCGATTAGTTTCTTTTACAACAAATATCAGTCTCAGCCCAGCAGCCCAGTTCAGAGCTCCTCAAAAAATGATGAGCATGCCAGCGATCAACTGCAGGCCAAGTTCGATGTAATAACATCCGGTCCCATAGCAGATCAAAAAACCACAGTCGAAGGTGATATGACCGATATTTTTGATCCTATCCCTACCCCCCAAAATAAACTCTCGCCTCGCTCAACACCGAGCTCACTGGCGGAGTTGGCTGGTTTTCCGGATAATATCAGCCCAGATCAAAACACAGCTGTGCCCTCGGACAACGATGATGAGATTGATGCTGACTCAATAGTCCCCCAGCGCAATAGCCCTCCTCCGAAAGCGATGGTCATTGACGAAAGTGAAGAGTAGATACACACATGTAAGACTCAAGAGATCTTTGAGTAATCTCTTTCAGTAGGAAAGAGAACAAATTACTTTAATTTTGTTAGGGAAAAAACGGGTCTCAGATCTGAATTTTTTCTCCTTAAAAATTGCTTATTTCGCTCTCATTCGGGCGTCTTTTGAGGACGTTATTTTTTATAATAAAAAACCCAGCCCTTCTGTGTCTCTATATGTCCGGCGCATGCCTTAGCTAGGCTTTATTATTAAACAATGCTGATATATTATACAAGCTACTCATTTAACGTAGAAATTATTATCGTGCCCATGTAACGCACAGGCTAACATGCTAGCGTTATGAAATATTTATTCCCCTACGTTTCTAACACCCTTACTGCACATGCTGCACTTGCTGCCGCAATCATTGTTCTGCTCCAAGCACCTGTTGAATCTGCCACCATCGTTGTAGATGAAAACAACCTCGAATATTATGATGCCGACGAAGAATCCTATTTTTTCTACTATGATCTGAAAAAATCACAAGACCCCCATGTTCTGGGCGAATTCTTGGAGACCACTTCGAGTAGCGGCTACACTGTAGTATCCGCTTATAATGATGGTGACGGGGTTGCCAATACTCCAAGCAGTGATAACTCCTACACTACTGTAGGAGATTCGCTCACTCTGGCGCAAGCCGGCTCCTTAATTTATGAAGGCACTTCCTACATCGGCTTTTATTTAGATGCCAACCAATCTGGCACAGATGATGGTGCCTTGGGTAATAATTATTATGATGTCAATAAGCTCGAGATATATACCTCAGCAAACGCTACAGTGAATGCATATGATAATGGTGGTAGTGATGATGTGGTTGATGGCAATCTTGCTTATTCTTTTGATAAGAGTGTCGACAACAGCGGCGATTCTCTCAGGCTCTTCTATGGAACAGGTACAGCGAATTGGGACATTGTGCTCTATGTTCCCACAGACAAATTCACGCTCATAGACACCGACCCTAATGTTGCAGATATAGAGGAAACATATATTCAGTTCTATGTTGAATACCACGATACAGCAGGCGCTGATTCATGGGGTTACGATAGGGGCGCGGATATCATCCCGGAACCTTCCAGTATTCTGCTCATATCATTGGGACCTATATTAGGCATGATCAGACGCCAGAGGCTATCGTGTAGCGCACACGGGTGATGGTAATGGTGCACAAGACTATGCATCCTTTTATCTAAGCGCCAACCAACAAGGCAATGCCTGCTAAGGGCTTGACGGACTCGAGATTCATACTTCGTCAAATGCTACGGTCACTGATATTGCTGATGCTTGCACAGGAAATTTAGCCTACCAATTTGATTCATCACGGGCCGACACTGATAACGGGACAGGCCAGCTACAGCTCTTTTACGGGTCGGGCAACTCCAATTGGGATGTTGTGCTCTACGTTCCACTGACTGCTTTCACACTGGTCAACAACGACTCTCAACAAACTTATGTTCAATTTGTAGTGGATACTTACACCGACACTGCAGGCAGCGATGCATGGCAATATGATGCCGACTTGATTCCTGAGCCATCCAGCACGATACTCATTTCTCTTGGAGGAATCTTTGGGTTGTTAAGAAGGCGTCGCTAATAGCCGCTTGATTCTTCACACATCAAAGTCAGTAGCAACTGACATCACTTGCTTATTCAACTGCAGATCATCTCATCCTTGAGGGCGCCTGTGCTTTGGTGGAATTTGCTGCACACCATCGCTCGTGAACAATCAGTTATCCCGCGTAACGATATACTCACGCGTGTGTATGGAGAATAGGCCCTCCATTTTAAATAAACTTCGTCTGATGATTCAACTGGGCCAGAGCATGAGCTGATTCACGACTCCACTACCCATTAGCTACACATTCTTGATTACCATTCTTGGCGTGTTTAAGCTGGAGCACCAATGGCCTCACCAGCCAGCGGATCATCATCACCAGTGCTTTCCTCAACAACTGCGTTCTTTGCAACTCCCTCGTCGGTCTGATTGCCAGGAATTGTATTGTCGGTTGGTGGCGTCGGCGGATTCTTCATTTCTCCATGCTCGAGAATATCTTTCACCTGCTCTGCATTAAGAGTCTCAAACTCCAGCAAAGCCTCAGCCAATAGCTTTAGCTCCTCGCCATGTTCTGTGAGCAACTTCTTCGCAAGAGCATAGGAGTCATCAATTAACTTCTTAATCTCAGCATCAATTTTGCGAGCCGTCTCCTCAGAATAGCCCTTCGATTTATTGATATCACGAGCAAGGAATACCTCTCCATCACCTTCTCCGTATTCGACCATTCCTAGATCTTCGCTCATACCCCACTCGCAAACCATCTTACGAGCAATATTGGTGGCCATGCGAATGTCTCCGACAGCTCCATTGGTCACATTACCAAAGGTGATCTCCTCAGCGACTCGACCACCCATGGCGACGCAGAGCTGATCGGTCAATTCTCTCTGACGGTAGGTAAACTTATCTTCTTCAGGCAAGAACATGGTCGAACCAAGTGATGGCCCTCGAGGAATGATCGTAACCTTGTGCAAGGGGTCGGTGTGCTCAAGCAATTCATTGAGGATTGCATGACCAGCCTCGTGGTATGCTGTGTTTTCTTTCTCTTTCTCACTTAGGGCTAAACTGCGGCGCTCTCGACCCCACCTTACTTTGTCTCTGGCCTCTTCCATCTCTGCTAAAGTCACCTCTGAGAGCCCTTTGCGGGCTGCTAGAAGTGCTGCTTCATTAATCAAGTTTGCCAATTCTGCACCAGAAAAACCTGGCGTGCCACGGGCAATGATGGCGAGATCGGCATCAGGATCCATTTTGATTTTCTTCACATGAACATTGAGGATCTCCTCTCGGCCATTGACGTCCGGCAAGCCTACAGTGACTTGGCGGTCAAATCGACCCGGGCGAAGTAGAGCAGGATCAAGCACATCAGGCCTGTTGGTAGCAGCGATGATAATGACACCAGTGCGGGTATCAAAGCCATCCATCTCGACAAGGAGCGCATTGAGTGTCTGCTCTCGCTCATCGTGACCGCCTCCCATTCCATGTCCACGGTGGCGACCAACCGCATCGATTTCATCAATGAAAATCAAACAGGGTGAGTTCTTCTGGCCCTGCTCGAACATATCGCGCACTCGGCTAGCACCAACACCAACAAACATCTCAACGAAATCAGATCCTGAAATTGAGAAAAAAGGTACATCTGCTTCGCCCGCAATGGCGCGAGCTAGAAGGGTCTTACCAGTACCGGGAGGACCCACCATGAGCAAACCCTTGGGCAGGTTGCCACCGAGCTTCTGGAACTTTTTAGGATCACGCAGGTATTCGACGACTTCGACAAGCTCATCCTTCGCTTCTTCGATGCCCGCAACATCTTTAAAAGTCACCTTGTTTTTATCCATGGTGAGCAGGCGCGCCTTCGACTTGCCAAAGCTCATTGCTCCACGACCAGCAGACTTCATCTGATGACGGAAGAGGAAAAAGATGATCAATATGATGAGAAAAATAGGGAAAATCTGAATCATAAACATCTTCATCATGCCTGAATTAGGCTGGAAAGGTGCCAAGTCGTTGATGAATGCTAATTCTGAGTCCGTGAGCTCCATGTAGTTGATGTCCAACTCAAAGGGTGCAAGATCTTCATCCTTGGTAGCTGCTGGTGCCGCTGGGAACACGTAACGCGTGCCTACAATGTATTTGTTATCTGAGCCATCAGCAGAGATAATTTCAAAGGCTCTCTCTGGGCGCTCCTCAGCACCGACGATTTCTGACCTAGCCAGCATTCTTCTCAGATCAGCAAGCGTGCTGAGCTCGCCACCTTTCAGCTCAGGCAAATCTGTAACAACCCGAAGTGGAATGGAGTGCCTGGCGAGAATAGCTTTGATCTCGTCATCGTGGAATTGAGTGATAACAGGTATACGGAATTCTTCTTGGGGCGCATTGTTCTTATCTGCAATCCATGGATCTTTCTTGTAGAAAAATCCTGTGATTCTGGGAACCGCAGCAGATTCCCCCGATTTCTTCAATTTGAATCTAGAGTCTGGAAACGCCCCCTCACTTTTATTGGGCAGCGCCTGGTTGGTAATGATTTTACCAGAATCCACGTAATCCCTGAATTGGGTGTAAGTGAGACGCTCTGGCTTGCCAAATCCACTCGATTGCCAGGCCATAAAAAGAATAGCTGTGGCAATACCCATGAGGACAAGAACACGCCAATTGACCCCATTACTTGGTGTTGGCTGACCGGGGCCTTTTCCTGATCCACGTGGTAGTGGTGGAGGTTCGGGTGGAGATTGTTGAGACATAAAGCTGAATGGGTGATAGTTGTGGCGCGAAAGAAGCGCGAGAGGTGACAAATTAACTCGGTATTCAAAAAAGAAAACGCTTAATTTAGGACATTGTGACTGTTTTGGGACAAAAAACACACATCGACGACCAGTGCCAGAGCGAAAGTAGCCACTCAGCCCAAGACCTGTGACTGTCATATACACGTACTTGTTAATTGGGCGTTTCTCATTAACATACAACTCGTGGCAGATCCCGTTGACCATAAACCTAGCGCTCGCAATCAGCTCCATCAACTTCGAGGCTGGCTAAATCGCCTACCTGGTCTTCGCAGAATCAGTCCAGCTGCCCCAAGTGGTATCAAATACGCAGGTAACCTAGTTGATGTATTTGCCTCCTTCGTGGCACTCGACAACAAAGTAGATCGTAGCGAAGCTGAAGTAGCCCTCGATCTCTTGCGCCATGCTTTTCCTGAAGCTGACCATCGCTGGCTAAGCCGCCGCTTGCGTCGTGCGCTGGCCAACCCTCAATCACCAGCCAAGCTCATTGTCTCCCTGAGCAACAAACTCAACCAGGACGAGATTGTGTCTCTTGGCCTGCAGCTCTACCTCCTAGTTATTGCTTCTCAGTCTGCTTTTAGAGGGCAAAACGCATTCACTCATGTCATGGACGGTCTGGGTGCGAAGTCGGTCGCAGACGCCATTCGATCAGAAATGAGAGGCGAGGATTACACGGAACCACTACCTTTTGATAAAATAGCATTTACCACTGAGCAGAATGCGAATGTGATGATTCCCGAAAAGTTATCAGATTACTCTCTCTGCGCATACCGATCACAAGATATAATTTTAATCAGAAACACAGGTAATCATACCATTTGGATGAGCGGAAGCTCGCTAGAGCCTGGCCAAATTCTTCGGCTAAGATCACATCAAAGTATCGAATTACCCGATTGGACCATCTCTTTCGATGATATCGTTTTTTTTCTAAACGCATCACGAACTGGCCACCGACAATCTCTCTATCTCAATGAAAATGGTTCCACGCTTTCGGCAGAGAGGTCTCGATCTCGCACAAGCACGGTAAAACTTGAATTCGGTCTAAACGTTCATCTTGAAGCGCTCGCAGAGACAGAGCTCTGTTTAGAATCTGGCGAATCAATCTGCCCTGGCAAGGTTTACACCCTACCAATGTCAGAAAATCTCATTTTAGCTGGTGAGACTGAAACAAGCTTAGAGTCACTCCGCAAACAAGCCATGAAAGCTGGAAGTCGGTTCAGAATGGATGCTGGCAGACAGGAATGCCTAGTTTCTAACGACCCCTCTGCCTTGAGGCGTGGTGATGTACTACTCAGTGCTGGTTTAGCACGCCGCGCGGTATTAAAGATTAACTACAACGCACAAACTGCAGAGGGTAATCTATCTATTATGAGTGCAGATCGCACCGTGCTGGTCAACGGCCACCCCATCAGAAGTAGTTGCAAGCTAGTTGATGGATCGCTCATTAGAATTAGTGCCAATCAAGCAGTCCGATGCCGATTTAGCGAAGGTATTCTTGATGAGGAGCGTGCCGTGATTCGCTCCATTGATGTTGAGAATCTCAAACACAGCTTCGGCATTGATAAGACAGTATTAGACAACGTCTCCTTCTCGATCAAACGCGGTGAGATGCTTTGCATTATGGGCCCAAGCGGGAGTGGCAAAAGCACCTTGCTGGGAGCTCTCGCAGGACACCTCAAGCCAAACCGGGGCGCAGTGAAACTCAATGGGGTCTCGCTCTATGATCACAGGACACGCTTAGCACCCTTTATCGCTTGCATGCCGCAAGAGGAAGCACTCAACCCTCAACTTACCGTAAGGCAACACCTCATTCACGCCTGCACCGTCCGAAGGCCGCACCTTCCATCTGCTGAGCACGCCAAACGAGTTGAGTCTATTCTCTCAGAACTTGCGCTGCAGCCATTGGCGCGGCGGCGCGTCGGCTCAGCCGGCGAAAAGACCCTCAGTGGTGGTGAGCGAAGCAGGCTTAATTTAGGCCTTGATTTAGGAAGTGCTGCTGAGATTTTTCTATTTGATGAGCCCATATCGGGACTCTCATCGAAAGACTCCGAACACGTCGCTGATACGCTACATACCTTATCGCGTGATAATATCGTGATAGCCACGTTACATCGTCCGGGAGCTCGTGTGCTAAGAATGTTTGATAAGGTTTTGATGCTAGATCAAGAGGGGCGAGTTGCATTCTACGGCACACCCATGGCAATGAGCCTATACTTTCACGAAGCATGCGGTGATTTGGGCATTACTCCCCCCACAAAGCTACGAAGCCCGAATTCGAGAGCTATTGATGCCGATTTCGCCTTCGATGTATTAGAAACACCATTGCACCGAGGGGCAGGCCGAGAAAGTGGTGGTGCACGGCGCTTTTCATCGACATTCTGGCAAGAACGCTTCGAAAGTAGCCAACTCATTGACGAGGTCAGCAAAGGACAGAATCCTGATCAAAGCAATCTCGATGATGTTATTCTGAATGACGACCACATGGCCATGCCTACACGCACCCGCAGGCAACGTGGCGTTGAGTGGATACGTTTATTCCGCACCCATCTCTACCGGTCACTGATCTCAAAATTCAGAAATCGCGGCACTATTTACAGTATATTATTAGAGTCTCCGCTGCTTGCTTTACTCATCGGCGCGACACTACGAGCCTCTCCAGATGGACCATATGAATTTAGCAGCTCCCTTCACTTGCCCGTCTACCTGTTTCTCACTGCTACCATCGGTATGTTCTTGGGGCTCACCAATAGTGCCACTGAAATACTTAGAGATTCGGCCTTATTAAGACGAGAACGCAATTACCGACCTGGATCTTTGCTTTACGTTGGCGCCAAATTTATCGCTCTCGCTATTCCCGCCCTGCTTCAATGTGGTATCTACACGTGGATAGGTAACAACATGCTCGATATACACGGTATGTTTCTTATTCACTGGGGCTGGATGACCTTAATCGCTCTGTGCGGTACCGCTATGGCTCTCACCATTTCATCAATTGTTGCAACTGAAAGAGCCGCACTCAGCTCAGTTCCGCTTCTTCTTGTTCCACAAATCCTTCTTGCGGGCGCATTGGTTTCCTTCGAAGAAATGAATCGCGGTTTATTCCATGGAGCTGACGAAGCTCGCGGACAAGGGGCTGAGCCTATCCCAGCTCGTATTATGCCGCTACGTTATGCCTATGAGGGCATGATGGTAACACAAGCGACAGAAAACCCGTTCGAGAGACAACGCCGTAAAATTCAGGCTAATATTGATCCGCTCAAGCAGCGCACCAGTAATCAGTATACTAACAATGGCCTTGAAGGCATTTCACTCAAAGAAACTGACCGCCTCAAAATACTCACAGAAGCACTAACGAGACTTATGGCATCAGAAGCTACAACTGCTGCTAATGCTCTCGACCTCTCTTGGACAATCTCTCATGCTGGAAGATATAAAAACATCGAAAACTTATTAGCCATCCCACCTTATCCAGATGACCTCAGTTTGGAAACAAAGCCCATCAGGGATTACTTCGTCAACAATCGAACCGACCTATTGGTCGGCAAATCAGAAATTGACCGAGTAGATTACCGTAAAAGCAAGGAGCGAAATGTCTTCCTAGCTGAGCGAAAATACTGGCTAGGTATTGAGTCAAAAACAACATTCGCCTGCCTATTAGTATTAGTGTTTTGCATCGTGATATGCACCTTCCTAACTAGCATCTTCCTGCAGATACGCAGTCAAAAAGTCCGTTAGGATCAAGCATTATTCACTTGCTTTAGACAGATTACTGATAGCCTCTCGATACCTTATAAGCTCATCGCTACTGCGTATTTTTAAAGCCTTATCCAAATGGCTTAAAGCAACGGCATAGCGTCTAGTGGCAACACAAACTTTCGCTAATTCTATCTCCGCATTGTATGCGTGACCTTCAACCCTCGATGCCTGCTCGAGCATCATGGTCGCTTCCTGATATCTTTGCTTTTTGGCACGATAACGCGCCAGCAAAATAAGTGCTTCTGCGTTAAGGGGCGCCTGCTTAACAACTCCTTCAAGAATCTTCGCTCCACGCTCCATCTGGTCACCTGATTCAATATCTACATAGGCCGTGAGATACTTTATTTTCTGATCAAGCTTAGTATCAGCAGCGCTATCAGAATAGGCTTTTTTGATCACAGCGGTGTAATCGCGAGCCAGCGACCAATGACGAATCGACGTGACAAATTCGAGCAAATTAACAGCACCAGTATAACTGGCTTTTTGATCCATATGCATGGCGGTCATCATGACTGGGCGCGCGAGTTCTACACTACCTGCACGCAAGTGAAGATTGGCTAATAAAAGATGATTCTCTGCATCAAGATTATCCATACGGCGAACGAGTTCTAGATTAGTAATGGCATCATCAGGGCGATTCATAGCTATGTAAACAGATGCCTGCAAAAGATAATAAGATGGCTCTGTTGGCCTTACCTCGATCACTTCATCGAGTAGTGACAGCGCCTCATCTGAACGCTTGAGCTGCTGTAAACATTGGGCCGTGCCAGCCTTCCAATCAATCGTCTCAGGTTGGGTAAGCTGAGCCATCTGAAAAGCTTGCAGAGCAGAAGCGTATTGCCCCAATTGCATTCTCCCAAAAGCCAACTGACCAAAGGTGGCTCCATCGTGATCACCAAGGCGAACCGACTCCTCAAGCGCTGGCAGAGCTTTTTCCCAATCACTCTGGCGCACATAGACGAATCCTAGATTGCGGTGCGCACGACGAAAGCTAGGAAACTTCTTCAAAGCCTGCAGATAAAATTGCTCAGCTGATTCAAGCTCACCTAATTCAAAATTAATGTTGCCAATATTAAAAGCAATAGCCGCGGAAGATTTTGCTAGCTCATTACTCTTTAGCATTTCTAGTGCTGCCTCTCTTTTCCCCTCTGCCATGAGGGGCTGAATGGCAACTAGTAAACTTCGCGCTCCACTTGTGACCGATGGCTCGATACGTGCATTGATGCGGTAAGAGCCATTGAATGAGCTCAGAAACGCATCATCCTTCCAGTAATTTTTACTCAGCGCCAGCGGCTCTACAGCGCCCGAGATGAGACAAGTTAACAAACAAAAACTGATCACTAAATAATTCATTTCTTAATGGTAATAGGCCAGGTCATAACAGCCTTCACTGCTTTGCCTTGGCGGGTTGGCGGGGTAAATCGTGAACCACTCGCAATGCGTTTTGCAAGGGGGACAAGATCATCATGAGTAGAAGAAACAACAGAAACAAAATCACTGCGACCGCTGGCTGAGATCGCAACTCTGACAACTACGCTCCCACTTTTAGCACCTTTAATACTACGCGGAAAAATCACTGATGGGTAACGAAGTAACTTGGGTTGTTGATCTAGCTCTCCAAGTGAGTATTCAGATTTAGGCTGAGGCAGAGCTGGTGACACTTGAGGTTGTGGTTTTGTCTTTATTGTTGACTCAGTTACCACTGGGCGAGCTACTTCGAGCTTCTCCGCTAAAGGAGCTGGAGGCTGATCCACAAAAAAAGTATCAATACTGAGCCTAGGGTCAACAATCTGGTTATTCACAAGTAAGACCGGCTGAGTCATATCCAAAGCGGGGCGTAAATTCGTCAAGGCAGGTGGTGGTGGCGGCGGAATATCCTCTGAAGGCAGTTGTTGCTCTGGCGGAGAGGGCGGCTCAGGCAGTGTGACAGTTTCTATTTCACGAATTTCAAATTCGTGCTCTACAGGTGACAATACCATCAACCTGGTAGCGACCAGGATAGCAAGAAGTACGGCTGTGATAGCAATACCGGTAATGATGGATTTAAAGGTCATGAATCTACGCTCACTGCTGTGCTGTGCTTCTATTTTGCTGTCGCCAAACTAACCGACTTAGCACCTGCTAGTTTCGCTGCATCAATCACATTTACGATAGTGCCGTGGTTGGCCGCTGCATCACCTTGAATGATAACCGGTGTCGAAGCATCATTTTCTAACATTGAGGCTACGACACTTCGTACGCCATCGACCCCAACACTACGCCCACCTTGATAAACTTGCCCATTCGCGGTCACCGCCAAGAGAATAGCTTGCTTCTCTAAATCTTCAGCTGATGCGGCCCGTGGCTTATTCACATCCACTCCAGTCTCCTCAATAAAAACAGTCGTAACAATAAAGAAGATAAGTAGGATGAAAACCACATCAATCAATGGAGAGATATTGATCTCAGAACTGGTATCTTCATTGCCGGTAAAATTTCTAAATCGACGCATTGTTTAAGCTGGTGAATCTGAAAGTTCAGTATGTGAAACCATTGCTTCGTGAAACTTTTGCTGCAACATGGCATGCGCATTTTTGATCTGGCTACGAAGAATGGCGAGCAGGAACGCTGCAGGAATAGCGAGTAAAAGTCCTGCTTGAGTAGTAATCAAGGCTTCGGAGATACCCATCGAAATCTTATCGATAGGTGTCGCACTACTACTGGTAGCTAGCCCTGAAAAGGTAACCAACATGCCAGACACAGTACCCAATAAGCCAGTCAGAGGAGCAGCCCCAGCAAGCACTCCTATGAAAGGAATACGGCGCTCAACCCATGCCAGACGATCGAGCTCAAAGACTGCAAATTGACTTGTTAACTGCCGCTTGCCCTGGCCGAAAAAATGGTGACGCGCAAGTTCAGACTTCACTTTCCATAAGCCCAGCCAGGTGGATGCTAGAATAGTGTAAAGACCAATACCAATCAAGATAAGTGCCCACAAAATGGGACCACCTTGGTCAAGAACTTGCTGGAATTCGTTAAACACGTGAGACGTTAATCTTGAGATGATTGATCCTTATTGCGAAGACCATTGATAAAGGTCAGACCGAGCTTTTCGGTGTTTTGGAAAATACCTTGGCAACGCCGTGATAGCATTGCGTGAATAATGAGAGCTGGAATGGCAACAATAAGACCAAACAAGGTCGTCACCAAGGCTTCCGAAATACCGCCCGCCAGCGGCTTGGCATCCCCGGTCCCTGAGATAGTGATCACATTGAAGGTTCGAATCATACCAGACACAGTTCCAAGCAAGCCCAACAAGGGTGCTGTGGCTGCGGTAATTGCGATGAAAGGAAGCCAGCTTTGGAGTTTATTTTGTACACCAATCAGCTGTTCATAGAGGACTTCCTCAACAACATCAGGACCCGCTTTCACATAAGACAGGCAGCGTTGTATCACCTTTGAAACCGGATGTGAGGAACGCTTTGCTATACTGAGAGCCTTCTCGCCATCTCCGTCACGAGTGGCGGCAAGTATGCTAGCGACCCATTCTGACTGCGGAGTGAAGATTCGAATAATCTGAACAAATTTAACGATTCCACACAAAGTGGATAAAAGTGCAATGCCAAGAATAGGCCAAATCCAAAAGCCTCCCTTTCGAAAGATATCAAGCTTATCATTTTCCAGCGTCGCAAGAGCCAGCGCCTTGCCGCCAGTCACATCAATACTCAATTCAGACTCACCTCCGGCAACCACTGTTTTGATCGCTCCACGAAAACCCGGTAATATCTTAGGATTGCCGGTTCCTCTCTCACTAAGCACGGCACCCGCAAGATTATCATCATCTGCAACAAACCATGCGAGAGGTCCAGCTACCGCAAATTGACCCTGCTTGAGCTCTCCATCTGGGGCAACAGCCTCTCCTGCTACCACATAGCCTCCCATGAGGTTCTCAAGGTGTGTGATCCCATCCTCTAAGACAGCAAGCCGAGATTGAAGCATGGCTGCGGGAACCTCACCCTGAACACGTATACCCTTCAGAGAATTGCGGTAACTATCACGCTCACTCGGTAAGAGGAAAATTTCAAACTTTAGCCCATAATCGCGCAGTTGCCCAAGAGTGTATTCATGGTCTTGTTGGTAGATGTATTTTTTCTTCTCCAACTCCTTAAGGTAGTCATCGCGGTCTGACTTAGCCATGCGAGCAATTCTAACCTTACGTCGCTTTTCAATCAGATCTGCACGTGTTGCGTGAAAATCTTGCCCAATTTCAGGCTGTTCCTTTGCAATGGCATCTCGCTGATTACTGAGCCGTCTTAAGGCCTCATCCAGATCTTTTTGGATCGATCCAATATCGTCAGCGGCCGACGATGAGAGGACGCTTATGAAAAGCAACAATGTAACAATGATTCCTTTCATCGCGTTATTCTCCGACCTCCTCTATTTGTAATTGAACGGGCAAATCAACAACCTGTGGCTGTGCCGATTTTTCATAGACCGCAATCGTGTTGCGTACTTGGTCAGCAATTGCTGCATTTTCTGACCATGACCAGCCTCCATTGGTTGATGGCGATCCTGTTCCGGCTACTGCACCACTGCTGGCAGCATAGTAGGCCTGAGAGAGCCCAAGGTAGAGAACATTGACCGTGAGTTTTTTCCCGTTTGCGAGAGAGCGCGTCTCCTCAGCAAGGGTTATGGAACGATTAAAATTTCCTGCCGTATTTAAAATCGCTATTATCGACTTAATTACGTCTCTGGGCTTATCGAGGGCCTCAGTCGTATTAATAAAATCGATATCCGGATCAAGCTGCTCGGTCAACGGAGCAGGAAAGCGCGCCACTAGAGCTTGCACCTGTGGAATAAGAGTTGCCATCGTAGAGCGAAGCATTTGTTTTGCCTCCTGGTATTGTGCTATATCTCTGTTCAGGCTCTCCTTATTTTCGTCGATGAGATTGGCACCATTGCCTGCTGCCTCAAGTTCCTCGTTCAACAGAGCAAGTTCCTTTTGATAAATCTCAAGAAGGTCTTGCATTTGCTGCTTCTCGACCTGCCACGATGTTTTCTCCTCGCTAATCAAGCGCTCTGTCTGAACCCATTGCTTAATCAACTCGCGTGCACGGGAGGGCTGCACTGCTTGCTCGGTATCATTCGTTTTTTGCTGGGCGTGGCAGACCATCACTGCGAACAGTGAGATCAACGTCATCGAACTAATAAACCTAATCATCTACCGGTGTGGTGTAGCTGATTCATGCATTTCTGCAAGCTTTCCAGTAGCATGAATCAGCACTATGAAGACTAATCAGTCATTTTAAAACTCCATTTCAAAACCGCCGTAGATATGACGACCGCGACCATTGCGTGGGCCTTCAGGTATCCGTGAGACAATGTTTTCCTCGTCTAGGATATTATAAATGCCACCGATGAGCTTCCAATTGTCATTCATTTGATACCAAGCAGACAGGTCAAATTGCAGGGCATCATCAATCTTACCCTCGCGAGCAGAAGTCACGGGCTTATCGTAGTTTCCAGCAGTGCCATACATGGAGCTCGTCCAGGTAACGTCGAGGTTCGCTCCCCATTTAGTCATATCAATGCCTATGCCTGCGGCAAGCTTCCACTCTGGGATGTAGGGAATGTCATTACCAGACTCATCACCCCCTTGAAAATCTGTGAAAATATTGCTATCATCGGTTTTTAAATTGCTTTTCAAAGTCGCCTGCGTCCAAGTGGCACTCAGATACATTGGTAAACGAAAGTCTTTACCATCCTCGGATGCCGGATCCCAGCTCAGCATAGCCTCAATGCCGTATACTTCGGCAGCACCTCCATTGGCAGGATCACCGGTCGCTGTGCCTGTGGCCGGAGCGAGCAGATTGTCAAAGTCAGTGAAAAAACCGACTAATTCAAAACTGCGGTAAGCTTGTTCATCGATGTGACGCCAGCCCAACTCATAAGAAATGGAGGTCTCTTCGTCGGTCTGTTTAGCAGCATCGGGCTCGGTATAACCTTTAGGACTTGGGGTCGAAATACCGCGAAACACACCACCAAAAAGTCGGCTGGTTTCATTGAGCTCGTAGGTAAAACCCATGCCCCCTGCCATGACATTCAAATCATCGCTGCGGGATATATCTTTGTTATAGTCCTCAAAATCAAACTCAAGATGCTCAAAACGGATACCAGGACGCAGTGTCCACTTGCCCGTTTTGATCTCGTCTTCGATAAACAAGGCTGTCGCCACTGTTTCTTGCCTACGGTTAGAATCATCTCCAGGGGTGCCTGATGTAGTGAGGTTAAAATCCCCCGCCCCATCCGAAGTATAATTATCGACCCACTGAAAGCGACGCATACGATCCTTGTGCACCCGCAGTCCTGCAGTCACGCTATGGTCAATCGCACCCAGACTAAAATCATAGGTAGCCGCTAGTTGACCACCGTAGCTATAGTAATCGCGGTTGTTTGCTTTGACGTCAATCTCATCGGTGATGTCTCCCAATCCCTTCAGCGAAGTCACATTACCAGCATTTAGCAGAGCTTTATGTAAACTCACCCCATTCACTTTATTAAGCTTATACCAGTTTCGGTTGAAACGATTGTAATAACCAGCTGCTTCCAATTTTAAATCACTAGTAGGCTCAGCAGTGTACTTTAAATAAGTGCGGTACTGAAACGCATCCATATTATCATACTTGGTGGCAGCATAACGATCGTAAGGATTACTGCGAACATCGGCCTCAGACAATCCAAGATAGCTCTCATTGGCATCAAAGTCTGTGGATCCGAATTTAAAATCAAAGCGCTGCTTTAATGCGGTATCAGGCTCCCAAAATAGTTTAAGCATTGGCTCGATGCGTTGAAAGCCGGTGTCCCTATCGCCATGTCCTTGAATAGTGCGGAAGCCATCACTGCTCTGATAATACAATTCCAACAAATACCCGAAGCGGCCGTTGTCTGTTTCCACCGCATTACCGTAGTGAGCATGGCCTGTGAAACTATTGTCGGAGCCGTAGGTAACCTTGCTGTAGAATGATTCCTGCTCAGGAACAGGTGTCGAAACATAATTGATCACCCCGCCTGTCGTGTGAGGACCATACTTAACCTGGCTGGAGCCTTTGAGGATTTCGAATGCACTCATTCTGCCAGCATTGGGTGAGTAATATGCACCAGGAGAGGAGTAAGGGGCCGGAGCCATTAAAATACCGTCTTCCATGATAGTCGTCTTCTCACTGCGTGTTCCCAAGTTACCTCGAATAGAGAGATTAGGAAATAAACCATAGCCATCCTCTTCACGGGTATAGACACCAGGAACCTTGGCGAGCAAGCGGTTGATATTGGTATAATTCTGCTGCTCAATGTCCTCTTTACCCAAGTAAGCGGAGGAGCCAACGAGTTCAAAAGCCCTGTCCTTGCCACCAACGACGGTTAACGGCGAGAGTTCACCATCATTTTGTGCCAAAGATGAATGGGTAGAGGTAATGCCAATAGTTAGAATTAAAGATGTTGTGCATAGAGCTGTGTATGCTGAATTACAATATGATAGATCAACTAGATGTGATAATATTTTCATGAAGATAACTGAATTTGTGGTTGTTATTAAGCCCGTCTAAGAGCGACGGCAAGCTTCTTATTGCGAATGAATCTCATTAGCAATAAAAAACTGTTTAAAAATGCATTTTTTTTCCCTTGCTGGAATCATCAGTCTGACCGCTATTCATGACAACATGTTTGCACCCAGATGGAAAAAGGAAGCTAAGCTGCTCCATAAAGCCGCCAAAAAATTTCTTCATTACAAGCGCGACTTACTTAGCGACCAACAGATCGCAGAGATTCAATCCCGGTGTCAGGACCTGCAAACCGCATGGAAGCAGAAAGATAAAGAAAAGTGTGACGAGGCGTCGAAGCAGCTCCATGCCACCTGTGAAAATGCCCTGCCTAAGCAACAGAGACAGGGATGGATTGAAGAGAATCTTGAAGTCATCTTTGTGGCAGTCGTTATTGCACTGGGTTTACGTGCGTATGTAGTTCAGCCATTCCGTATTCCGACTGGATCGATGCAACCAACCTTGAATGGCATCGTTGCCACGCAGGTCGCATCATCAGACGAATTCCCCAATATCGCGATGCGAACACTGCAGCGAGTCACACGCGGCCGCAAATACGTCGACCTAGTTCTTGAGGAAGATAAGCGGCTTCGCGCAGAAAACCCAGTCATTGAAAAACCCTACTTTCACTTCTTCACTCATACATACATCTATTTTGATGATGGCACGAAACTCACCTTCCCTGGTCCGAAGTCGGCGCTTATGAACCGCAACGGCATGGGCTTTGGCCATATCTGCGGTTACCCTACCTCCGACATGAGTCAGGAGGACAAGAACCAATACCAGAGAGCGATGCTGGGGACGTCTCGATCGAACATATCGATCGAGGGTTCTAGAAGTCGACCCATCGCCTTCACTAAACCGGAGATTGCTGCCGGCACAGTGATTGCAAGAGGATACATCGACACCGGTGATTTGATTCTTGTTGATAAAATATCTTACCATTTTCGTCAGCCGGATCGTGGCGAAGTTTTTGTTTTTGATACCCGAGACATCAAAAAAATTCACTCTCAGGCTGCACAGAATGGGGGAACTGCTGGATCTCACTACATCAAGCGACTGGCAGGAATCCCCGGCGACAAGCTACAGATCAAACAATCCAACCTCTATGTGAATGGGGAAAAAGCGCAAGAGACTGGCATCGCCCGCGTCATGAGTAAACAAGATGGCTATCGTGGTTATGAAGCTTCATACCGCCTCCAGGGAGGCAAAATTTTTAAGGCTCGGAAATCAAATATCCCGGGAATGAATGAATACATTGCACTTGGGGACAATAGCTACAATTCATCTGACTCGAGGTTTTTTGGAACGGTAAAGGAGTTCAACGTAATCGGACCAGCTGCTTTTGTGCTTTGGCCTTTCACGAGCGGACACTGGGGAGCTATTAAATAAGATTGATTCAGGCTGCCATCTCCCGTTTGATGAATTCATCCTGACAATTTGCCAGCTGCTATTGCGCTCAAATCATATGTCCTCCGCTCAAGAAATTACACGTAAGGCAAAGTCTAACCTCGCCTTTGCCCTTTCTTGCTTACCGAAGCAACGAAAGAGCGATATGGTTATTTTCTATGCTTTCTGTCGCGTTGTCGACGATCTTGCAGATGATCTAGATGTTCCCTATGATGAGCGCCTTTTAGGGCTTAATCAATGGGCTGATGGCATTGATAAAGGCTTTGAAAATCCAACTGAGCTTCAGCAAGAGGTGATGCAAATCATCGACCGCTACTCCATTCCCAAACAACCATTCCTCGACCTCATCGACGGCTGCAAGTCAGACTTAGACCCCCAGAGCTTTGACACCTGGGATGAGCTGCAGAAATACACCTATCAAGTTGCGAGCTGTGTAGGCATCATTTCCATTCGTATCTTTGGTTGTATCCACCCAGATTCAGAGAAATACGCCATAGCACTTGGTCATGCTCTCCAGCTCACTAATATCCTTCGGGATATTCAGGAGGACTTGAGCAAAGGAGGTCGCATTTATTTACCAAAACAAGACCTCACCCGCTACCATTACAGCGAGAAGGAACTCAAGCTCCATATCCACAATGAGCAATTTATTGAGATGATGAACGCACATGCAGACCGTGCAGAGGCTTTTTACCAAGAAGCAATGGGTTATTTGCGTGAGGAAGACGCCAAAGCACTGCGAGCTGCAGAAGCAATGCGTAAAATTTATCATCGCTTGCTGATCAAAATGCGATCAGATAAATTTCAGGTTTTCACCCAACGCTACTCATTATCTAAAGCGAGGAAGACGAGTATTTTAATTTCCAGCTTACTAGGTAAGTGATTGAGTCACGGACGGCATTTCTTAGTAGCCAGAAAGTCATCAAGCGTTATATTGACATTATTAAGTTAACTCTGGTTCCAGATACGATGTATATCATTGATCATCTCGATCGACAAAATTGATACCATCACATTGGTTGCCGTTATTATATGAAAAATAATTCCATTCTCATTATTGCAGTGATCACACTCGCTGCATCATGCACACCCTACCCCAGCCCTAACCTAGGTAGCAGAAACCACTGGTATTCAAACTATACCGAACCCGCTCAGGAACAAAAACAATACAAGAAAATCCCGCTTGGACATCCTGACCCTCAAGGCCGATCTAATATGGTTGTTAGCCCCTATCGCCCCTATAATATTATCGATGTCTCAGGCTATCGCAGCGGGGATATTGTAGGAGACCCGTCTACTGCTATTGTCAACCCAAGGACAGGTAGACGAGACCCCAACAGCGCAAAATATTTCCGAATTCCATAAGCTGACAATAATGGATTCTCTGTTCCCAGATGCTTCCGACTTGGAAACCAGCGAACCCGAGTCAACAAGCCCAATTGCTCTCGCACCTTTGGCGGCTCGAATGCGGCCCACAGATATTTCAGAGCTTGTAGGGCAACAACACATACTCGGCGAGGGTCATTTATTACGCCGCGCAATTGAAGCCGATCGCTTCTCCTCGCTTATTTTTTACGGTCCACCTGGCACAGGTAAAACAACGCTAGCAACCGTGATTGCACATAGCACAGACTGTCGCTTTGAAATGCTCAATGGTGTTGAGTCAAATGTAGCAGAAATACGGGACAAAATTTCCCAAGCTCAAAAGTGGCGCCAATTACGTGACCAAACGACCATCCTATTCATTGATGAGATCCACCGCTTTAACAAAGCTCAACAAGATGTATTGCTGCCCCATGTTGAACGCGGCACCGTTCGTTTCATTGGAGCTACGACACATAACCCTTATTTTTATGTCAATTCACCGCTAGTCTCACGCTCTCAAATTTTCCAACTTGAGCCTATTGCTAGCGAAGATCTGGTCGGTTTGATGCGCCGCGCCCTTGTAGATGAAAAACGTGGTCTGGGTGGCATGACGATCACGGCTGACGACCAGGCACTCGCTCACATTGCGGAAAAAAGCGATGGCGATGCTCGGCGAGCGTTGACCGCACTCGAGCTTGCCGCACTTACGACACCAAAAGGTGGCGAAGATCAGGTAATTCACATCACATTAAAAGTCGCTGAGGAGTCCATTCAGCACAAAGCTATCGTTTATGACGCAGACGGCGATCAGCATTATGATACCGCATCTGCATTTATCAAATCAATCAGAGGTTCTGACCCTGACGCAGCTCTCTACTGGCTGGCAAAGATGCTCACCGCTGGTGAAGATCCGCGCTTCATAGCTCGTAGGTTGGTGATTTCCGCAAGTGAGGACATCGGACTGGCAGACTCTAATGCTCTGCGAGTCGCTATCGACGCCCAACAGGCATTTGAATTCCTGGGAATGCCTGAAGGACGAATTCCACTTGCGCATGCAACTGTTTACCTTGCAACCGCACCAAAATCAAACAGCGCCTATGCCGCTCTCGGTGAAGCAATGCAAGACGTCAAAGAAGGCCACACCCTGGCTGTTCCAGAACACTTGAGAACAAGCTCACGCAAAAAATTAGCTGCACAATCAGGCGCACATGAAGATGCCTTGAAGTATCATTACTCGCACGATTATGAGGGCAACTACACCCCTCAAGCCTACCTACCGGAGGGTCGTTGTTATTATACACCCACTGAAAACGGTTTAGAAAAACGCATCAAGGAGCGGCTCGCTTATTGGCAAAAGCAATTTGATTCATCCACAGTTTGACCAAGATTTGGCAATCTGTCTACTGATTCACTTGCTCAACCTTTGCCTTACTGGTTTCAGTCAACTCCCTGACTTGCCTTAGGATCATTTTATCGGCGAGGTAGTATTTCTTGTCCTCTTTGATAAAGCCGACACCTGGAACAAACCAATAGCTACGTTTTAATTCTAACCCCCCATTCATGCCTGTCACTTGAACATGTAATGCGTTAAAGTCTCCCGCATCTGTCTCAACCTGTTCCCAGCCAATAGCTCTAAACATTCTCGACATGCGTATTTGCTTGTCCTCGACTACTTGATCCATCATCACAGGGAATGACTCACCTCCCTTCCAACTAACGTCGACGAGGGGAATAGGGCTACTCAAGCTGATGAGTTTGCGCGGTTTTTTCCCCTCTTGTTTTGACGCCATCGCCTTCACCATATTTCCCTCTATCAACATGTATTGAATTTCCTCAAGCTGCTTGCCATTGGAAAAATAAAACGCATGTCCTTTCGGCCCATCTTCAGAAATAGGTAACAGCCCATGATACACCGCTGTCTGTAAATATGTCGTGCGTATTTTCCCCTCCAACTCCTCAATGACCTGGCCTTCAATATCTGAGGGAATGGTCGTATCCTTGGCAACCTCTAAGGTTATTTTGTATGTCCAAGTATCTCCTGCAGATGGATTCCATAAGACCTTGTTTTTTTCAGGGGACTCTTCGGCCTGAATTGCCACAGAGTGAGACAATATGAAAGTCGCTACCAAG
>Ga0206130_10001194_pt1 | contig 38951 bp, 40 predicted proteins | sample Helgoland_Spring_9_FD_148637 | JGI IMG/M metagenome (GOLD analysis project Ga0206130, IMG submission 148637) | Pelagic subsurface seawater microbial communities from Kabeltonne, Helgoland, North Sea - Helgoland_Spring_Bloom_20160512_1 | ecosystem: Environmental > Aquatic > Marine > Epipelagic ...
CCGTGTCACGGTGTTAACTACTTAGCTTCTGTGCGAAGTCTTGTTAGGCGCTATGCAAATGCCACGGTGATTACGCGATCTAAGCGAGCGTGACACGTCAGACCGGTGTTCATTGCGCGCTCGATGCGATCTGGCCTTAAAGCAGTCTTTTTCAAGCTGATGGTTGGCCGCAGTCGCCGTATTACCGATCTATCTCACAATTCCTCTTGAACTTCTTTAACCGATATACACAGGTTGTGGTCTTGCCTGACACTGTGGTGATGAAGTCGCAGCCTGAGTTAAGCGTGGTCAAAGCTGTCGGTGTGAAAGGTTGTGTTACTGGCGTTAAACTTGCCCAACGCAGTCAAAAAAAGCACCGGAGGTCCCAATGGAACTGTCGTATTTCGAACTCTTACAGATGGTCGATGTGTCAATTAGTCGACTCGAATCGGTGTTTCAGTTCTGGCTCAGCGCCACGTTTGCAGCGATTGTCGCAAGTCACTTGGCCGGTGATAAACTGACTAAAGTTTACGCAGGCATGTTGAGTAGCCTCTACCTCGTCTTCACGTTCTCCGTCATCGTTAGAATGATAGCGTGGCGCGATACGCTCCAAGGTTACTTCGCGGCGCTGTCGGCAATCCGAGGTGAGCAAGGTGGCGCAGGCATGATGAGCCTCGTTAACAACAGCATCTGGGCCACGGTTTTACTGGGAACCATCGCAACAGTGGTGTTCATCTGGCATTCCTACCTGACGAGCAAGCGAGACTTAGCGTCCGGCTCTAATGACGAGCCCCTTGGGTCCGAATCCGAGTCAACTTTGTAGTCGCCCAATTTGAAAATGCTCTCGAAAAAGCCATGCTGATCACGCGCGTCACAGCCACAGCAGTAATGTTGATTTCTCTGTGAACGAGAGGCGCGCGGCGATACGCCCCAAAAGCGCTTTTTCAGCCAACACCCAACACAGCCAACATCGCGGTGCCGCCCATCAGGTACAGACCCGGCAACGTGAGCAGTTGCCGGTGGCTGCCCAGCCCCAACGCGAGGAACATTAGGGCGCCTGCTGCATTGGTTAAGATAATGGGATAAGCCATGAGTTTCAGGGCGGGGTTGTACGCGACGCAGACGAGTGTCCCCGCACCGACCACAAGCATGATCGTAAACGTGTGCCAACTCACCAGGCTTAAGGTCTTGGCTAACGGTTCGAGGTTACTGGCGTTTATATTGCCCATATACAAGCGGTGACCGGCAACGCCGTGGAACAACGCGCCCAACAGCGACAGTAACGCGGCGCCCATTAGTAGTCCAAATGCCATACAACCTTCCTACTCGTTTTTATTATTTATCAATAGCCAGTCACTTGCATTATTAAAGTAACTAATCTATTACTGCAAGCCTCTGCCGAGTGGTTTTAATGTTATGGACGACCGTACCCAGTACTTGCTGACCGCTCGCCCGCTCCCGCTGCTGGCGAAAATGTCTGCGCCCAACAGCATTGCCTTCTTCATTCAGGCAAGTGTGAGCATGACCGAGGTCTGGTTTGTGGGTCAGCTGGGCAGCAGTTCTCTGGCCGCTATGGCGTTGGTATTCCCACTGTTAATGCTGACCCAGACCCTGTCGGCCGGCGCCATGGGAGGCGCAGTGGCCTCAGCCATTGCACGCGCGCTAGGGGCTGGTGAACCGCAACGTGCGGAGCAACTGATCTGGCACGCCTTGGCACTGGCAGTCATCGGTGCGCTCCTACTCTTTACACTGTTCTGGGTTTTTGGTGCGGCTTTTCTGCGTTTCTTAGGTGGCAACAATGACACGCTCACTGAAGCACTGCGTTACTGCCTGGTGTTATTTTCAGGTGGCGTATTTTTGTGGTTCATGGGCGTGGTCAGCGCGATATACCGCGGCATGGGGGATATGAAGTTCCCAGCCCTGGTCATGGCCGCCAGTGCCCTCGTTCAGGTGCCCCTGTCAGCGGCTCTGGTACTGGGTGCCTTTGGTGCTCCGCAACTCGGCATTGTCGGTGCCGCCGTGTCGGCCGTCGTCACGGCCTTCCTCCTCAGCGGCATCATGATTTTGAGGCTCATCATCGGCAGCACGGCCATCAAAATTCGACGAAGCCGCTTTGGCTTTGAGCCCCAACACTTCAAAGAGATTCTCAACGTCGCGCTGCCTGCGTCTCTGTCGCCCATACTCACAGTAACCAGCATCCTTTGCCTGACAGCCATCGTTGGGCGTTTTGGTGAGGAGGCCTTGGCGGGTTACGGCATAGGCTCGCGCATTGAGTTCCTTCTCATTCCCTTAGTCTTTGGTATCGGTGCGTCCATGACCTCGTTAGTGGGCATGAGCGTGGGTGCAGGCAACCTTAAAAGAGCGGAACGCATCGGCTGGGTCGGGGGCATGGGTTCCGCGCTCCTTGCCGGGATGATTGGCGTCAGCTTGGCCCTATTCCCCGATTTTTGGATCCCCCTGTTTAGCCAAGATCCGTTTGTTCAGGCAGCAGCCAAACAATACATACAAATCGTCGGGCCTTGCTTTGCGTTTCAGGGCTTAGGTCTGTCTTTGTATTTCGCCTCTCAAGGCGCTGGAGCGATGTTCTGGCCTGTTGTATCGCTGGTGCTCAGACTTATTGTCGCGGTCGGCGGTGCGTTGGTGCTGATCAATACGACCGATTGGGGCTTGGCGGGCGTGTTTTATGCGGCAGCATTCGGCATGGCGATCTACGGCATTATCATGGTCACCGCTCTGAAGTTGGGGGCTTTTCGGCGAGGCCAGAGCAGACCATGACGTCAGAATCTAAGAAACCCATTGTCGAGCACCGATCACCCTGCCCAATTTCGCGGTCATTAGATCTCTTAGGAGACCGTTGGACCCTGCTGATTATGCGAGACGCCTTGTTCCTAAACGGTCGCACCTTTGCCGACTTTTGTGCGAGCAGGGAGCATATTCCTACCAATCTCTTAAGCGACCGACTGCGCAAATTAGTCGGGCTGGGGCTCTTGGCCAAGGTGCCCTATCAAACTCGGCCCACCCGCTATGAGTATGTGCCTACGGAGCTCGGCAAGGCCTTAAAGCCCGTTCTGCGCGCGCTGAAATCGTTTGGTGAAGAGCACCTTGATGGGCGTCAAGGTGCGCAAAGTCAGACCGGTGATTGAGCGTGGGACGTTGAAAGTCTCAGCGTAGTTTTACCAGGCAACCTTGACCGCGACATAGGTGCCTGGGAGACGTGCGTTGGATGCTCTGAAACGCACAGTAAACGAGGGTAATAAGGCTTTTGACGCTGGGTCTTTTCATTGTAATGGTGTAGTTAGTGTCCGCGCACCACTCATCCGATGCGCATTCTGCTGGAACTAAGAGACACGCCTGGCAGTCGCTGATCCTATATACTTTCGTTACGCGTTGATTGACTGGGCTGGAGAACCGATGCTTAAGATCCTCATTATCGCACTCGTGCTGTCTGTCTCACTGATAAGCTGCGCGCACCAGTCCGTCGATTTGATGCCCGGCACCTTGTCTGAAAAAGCAAGAGCCGCGGTGGGCGACGGCGGTGTCTCAGAGTTCTACACCTATCGCGGGACTTCACCTCAGACTGTGGGCCTACTCCTTAATCAAGAGCCGCTGAGCCCGCATCAGTCAGTACCGGGCGCGGCAGTCAGCATGCGACTGCTTTATACATCGACAGACGGCATCAAGGGGAATGCACCCATTGTGGTATCGGGGGCTCTCTTTTTACCGCCAGGCCAAGCACCCGTTGGGGGTTGGCCACTGCTACTGTGGTCTCACGGTACAGTTGGCATAGCCGATCATTGCGCGCCAACGTGGACGGGTTATGTGCCGTTTCATCAGGCGCACTTAGCGCACTGGCTGGCCCAGGGCTTCGCCATTGTGGCCTCGGACTATCAAGGCCTAGGCACTCGAGGTATACATCCTTACATGGCCACACAACCCGAGGCCTACAGCAATTTGGACATCATCAGAGCCGTTCAAGGCAGTGACTTTCCAGTCTCCAAAAAGGTGGTCTTAGCGGGTCAGTCACAAGGAGCGGGCGCGGCCATTGCCACCGCAGGCTACTGGCCCGCCTATGCCCCTGAACTCGATATTCGTGGCGTCGTAGCAACCGGTGTGCCGTACTTTTCGCCAGAAGCCGTTCGTGCACTTCGGCGCGCCAGACCACGAGACGCGGTTGACCCCAAGCTCGGTTATAACTTCCTAGTCCTATCGTTGCTCGAGTACGTTGACCCCGCATTTGACGCCGCCCAGCACCTAAAACCCAGCGCACTACCACTCGCCCGTGAGGTGGCGTCCGTGTGTAATCGCGACATTCGTAAGAAAATCAGCCAGCTGGGTCTCACCTACAATGACGTCTTCGAAACGAGCAGTAAGATGAGTATTGAAGCGGCCTATGCGTACATGGGATTTCCCACGCTGACCCTCGCCACACCGCTCTTTATTGGCACCGGCTTGGCGGACGTCGACACTCCACCGCGAATGCAGTTCCAGCTCATGAAAGCGGCGTGTAGCGCAGGCACCCAAGTATCCGCTCACACCTACCGTTCGTTCGACCACTTGAGCGTACTGAATCATTCCTTGAAGGACTCTGTTCCCTTTGCAAAGAGCGCCTTTGACGGGAACCCTCTCCCCGGGAACTGCACAGCCTTACCTTTTTAACACGGCCAGGCTATTCAGCGGTTAGATCGTGTCGGGACTCAACAGGCCGGCTTAGTATGACGACTGCTTATAATTCCCCCTCGGCTCAGTTTGAGACGCCAGAGGGCCTTATGTTGGCGGCATCATGGCGAAGTGCTTGAGGCAGCTCAACTAGCCGTTCATCGTGGCCTGCCAACAAACCGAAAAGCTCATCAAATCGCTCCGCGCCCGCACCGCGCCTCGCTGTCCATTCAACGTGTTGGTCTTGACTCAATGTTGCATCCAAACGAATACCCCACAGACCCTTGATCTCGTTGGGTAGCAGGGAATACCGCATGTCCACGACAAACTGAGAGTCGTCTTCATCAAGGGCTAAGTAGTCTCTGGAAAACCATCGAAATCGCTCTAAGTCTCTCGCTTGCTGTGACCTGGCATCCAGCCACGGAAAATGCGTTTCAATGTGGAGCCGAGCAACGTTATCGCCCTCCAGTAGCTGGATACCAGTGGCGACCCGAACCGCGTCGACGTAGTACCGATCGTCGTGCTCGTAAATGACTTTCCAGAGCAGGATATTGCCAAAGCTGGGCTTGGATGAAACAACCACCAAGTCGTGTCCTCGACTCGCAGCAAGCGCTTCGCCCGCCGTCGTCGCTCGATCCTGCTGCACCAGTCCGAACGCGAGATACATCAAGCCCCAAACCATACCGAGACGTGCAGTGAGGATCGACTGATTGACCCCGGCCAACACCGCCGCAGCCAGTAAAGGCAGCGTGAATAACGGATCCACCACCGAGATGTTACTCCACGCAATGCGTGCATCAGAGAACGGCCAAAGTAACATCGTGCCGTAGGTCGTGCAGGCGTCGAGCAAACCGTGAGTAGCGTAGCCCACGAGCGCGACCAGCCAGACCTGCTGGTAGCTCATGTGACGACGGACGAAGGGCCAAAAAGCTAAAGCACAGAGCGCCGCACCCAACGGAATAAAAATGAGCGAATGGGTGAACTGCCGGTGGTACTCCAGTGACAGCAGTGGGTCCGTAGCCGATTGAATCAGCACATCAAGATCAGGCGCCATTCCGGCAAGGGCACCGATGGTACCGACTCTGATTAGACTGGTTTTGTTGCGCACCGATTGAGACGCAACTGAGCCCAGCACCGCCTGACTTAAGGGATCCATATCGACTCCAAAGCTGCCAACGTTTCGTACACTTGAGGGATTAATCAACAAGGTCCCAGAGACTACCTCAAGACGACGCCCCATTGACACATGAAGACGCTGGGGGCCGGTTTTGCACGCACGCCCGAACTGTCGTTACACTGACCCGGCATACAATAATTACTGGGTACTCAATCGAGGCGCCCAACAATAGCAGCTTAACAATAACAAGAGAGGCGAACGACATGACCTACGCGGGCGACAGAGCCATCTACGATGCAGACGGGCACATCATGGAGTTGCCCACGCATTTACGCGATTTCGCTGACCCGGATATTCGCGATCAAATTCCACTGACCAGTTACTCGGCCTCCAGCGTCACCGAAGAAGAGGTTGCGGTGCTGGTCGGTCAAGGTGGCAAACATTCAGACGAACATCTGAATCACCTGCGCTCCTTGGGCGATGGGTTGATCGCACAGTCAAAAGAAATTCAGGCACTTGGTGCATTTGACGGGCGGCATCGCTCGCAAGCGCTGGATATGCTGGGCTTCAAAAAACAAATCATCTTCTCGACACTTTCCGCCAGAGCCCCATTTTCGACAAAGCTCAGCACCCGCGTTAAATACGGTGCGGTTCGCGCACACACACGCGCCATGACCGCTTTTTGCGGGGATGACGAGCGCCTCATGGGAATGGCCTGTATTTCGCTGGACGATCCAGACCTTGCCGTGCAAGAGCTCGAGTTTGCCCTGCAGTCAGGAATGGGCGGCATTTGGGTGCCGCACCGCATCTGTGGCGACAAATCACCCGGACACCCGGATTTTGACGCGTTTTGGGCAAGGCTGGCAGAGAGCGGCGTACCCTTTTTAATTCATATTGGCGGCAGTGACTATCACATTGACCCGGCCTGGTTTAACAACGGAAAGCCGTTGCCCAAAGACGCATTTGACGGGGGTGAAAACGTCAGGGCATTGGACTATTCAGTGCTTCACCATGCGGCCGAGCGATTCATCAGTGCCATGGTGCTCAGTGGTGTCTTTGAGCGCCACCGAAAGCTGAGAGGCGCAGCTGTTGAACTCGGCGCGTCTTGGGTGCCCTCCTTTTTGAAAATATTGGATAACACCGTCCACGCGTTTAGCCGTGTCCAGCCTGAACTTGCCTCCATGTCGCGCAAGCCGTCGGAGCAAATCACGGAGCAAATGGGGTTCACCGCCTTCCCTTTTGAGGATGTGGGCTCGTTAATCGCGCACTCAAACGCCGAGCTGTACATGTTCGCAAGCGACTACCCGCATATTGAGGGTGGAAAAGACCCACTCGGATCATTCGATGCGTTTTTAGCAAATCACAGCGCGTGCACGCTCGATAACTTTTACGTGAATAACTTCAGACGCGTCTTTGGTGTGTAGCCCTTGCGATGAGTCGCTCAGGCGCATCTGCTCAAACACGCGTCGCCCGTTTGTAATGGGCTGACAGGCGACGCTTTGCGCGCCTGCGCGTCAAACCAGTATTACAGTCTCGTCACGGCGACCTTCGCCGTCACTGGGCGTAATCCGATCCCTCCGCATTCAAGATGCCTTTAAGCTCAAGAAAGTGCCGTTCATCTTGCTCGGGGTAGGCTTCGAGCTGTTGCGCGGTTTTCTCTGCCACTTCGTCAGACAGCACACGCAGTGGCTGCCCGGTCTGCAGCGCCTGGACGTAAGTACTTGCTGCGCGCTCAAAGTAGTAGAGGCGATTAAAGGTCTCCGCCACCGTTGTACCGATGACCAAGACACCGTGGTTACCCATGATCATGACCTTCTTTTTGGGGTCGGTCAGGAGTGCCGCACACCGATTGCCTTCATCCTCCAAGGCCAGACCACCGTAATGCTCGTCAATGACGTAGCGGTTAAAGAACATGGCGGAGTTCTGATCGACAGGCCGCAGGCGACTGTCGGAGAGTGAGGCCAGCACAGTGGCGTAATTAGAGTGCACATGCATGACGCAACGTGCGTGTGGACAGTGTCTGTGAATGCCACCATGCAATCCCCACGCCGTTATGTCCGGGGCGTCGGGTCCACTGAGTGCATTGGGGTCATTGGCATCAACTTCGATAATATCGCTGGCTTTAATGCGTGAAAAATGGCGCTGGTTGGGGTTCATTAAGAACCGTGTGCCGTCCGCATTGAGCGCGAGCGAGAAGTGGTTAGCCACACCCTCGTGAAAGTTGAGTCGTGCCGCCCACCGAAACGCGGCGGCAAGCGCTATCTTCTCTCGATCTAGATCCAGCATCGTCGCCTCGCTCGTTTTTGTGTTTTGCTCGAGGCAAGACGATAGCACCCTATGCGGGAGTATCGTCAATGCACGAGCCGTCATAAAATAGGCGGATATTGAAACTCTCGCAGCACCCAAGAACCGCAAGCGGCTCAAAGTCATCCAAAGCGACTTTAAGCGCATAAAACCTTTAGATAACCACTGCCTTACTGGACTCGTTCGATGAAAGCACTCGTGAAAAAATACGCCGAAGAAGGTTTGTGGCTTGAAGATGTCCCGATCCCAGAAATTGAGGGGAACGAGGTGCTCATCAAGATCCATAAAACCGCAATATGCGGCACTGATGTGCATATCTATAACTGGGACCAATGGGCCCAAAAAACGATACCCATCCCAATGGTCAGCGGCCACGAATACGCGGGAGAAATTGTTGAAATCGGTGCCAATGTCACGGGGCTTGCCATTGGCGACATCGTCTCAGGCGAGGGTCATATTGTCTGTGGACGTTGTCGCAACTGCTTGGCAGGCCGACTGCATCTCTGCCCCAACACACAAGGTGTGGGCGTCAATCGAGACGGTGCGTTTGCAGAATATTTGGCAATACCCGCAACCAATGTGTTTAAGCCCAACGTTTATATTCCAACCGATTTGCTTGCCATTTTTGACCCTTACGGTAATGCCGTTCACACCGCTCTGTCGTTTAATATGGTTGGTGAAGACGTCATTATTACGGGTGCGGGTCCTATTGGCATTATGGCCGCGATGGTCGCCGGGCACTGTGGAGCGCGCAACGTCATACTCACCGACGTCAACGAATACCGGCTGGATCTTGCGAAACGGATCGTACCCAAGGTGCAGCCCATCAACGTGGCTAAACAACAGATCACGCGCGAGTTTATGGCAAGTCTTGGAATTCTTGAGGGCTTCGATGTCTGCCTTGAGATGTCCGGATCGCCGGTCGCGTTTAGAGACGTACTCAATAAAATGATTAACGGCGGCAGTATCGCCATGCTGGGGCTGATGCCCGACGATACCGGGATCGCTTGGACCGACGTCGTCTTTAAAGGCCTTAATATTAAAGGCATCTATGGCCGCGAAATGTATGAGACCTGGTACAAAATGGTCATGATGATTCAGTCCGGTCTCCCCGTAGAGCGCATCATTACGCACCGACTCCACTACACCGAATTTCAGGAGGGCTTTGACATTATGCGCTCGGGACAATCGGGCAAAATAATTCTCGACTGGAAGGACTGACATGAGCTATCACGCGACGAAAGCAAGCTTTGCCGATGAAATCGTGGGTATAAAAGAGGCCGGACTTTGGAAAACCGAACGCGTCATTACGTCTGATCAGAAAAGCGACATTACCCTCGCTGACGGCTCAAACGTTATTAATATGTGTGCCAACAACTACCTGGGCCTGGCCAACCACCCAGCGGTCAAGAAGGCGGCGAGCGACAGTCTCGACACCTGGGGTTTTGGTCTCGCATCCGTTCGCTTTATTTGTGGCACACAAGGCATTCATAAAACCCTCGAGAATCGCGTATCAGGATTTCTGGGGATGGAAGACACCATCCTCTACGCCGCTTGTTTCGATGCAAACACAGGCCTGTTCGAAACCATTTTAGGCCCAGAAGATGCCGTGATCTCCGATGAGCTCAACCACGCATCGATCATCGACGGTGTGCGACTCTGCAAGGCCGCGCGTTACCGCTACCGCAACAACGACATGGCGGATCTGGAAGCTCAATTAATCGCGGCGAAGGAACGCGGTGCGCGGCGAATTTTGATCACCACAGACGGTGTTTTCTCCATGGACGGCACCATTGCGCAACTCGACAAGATTTGTGATCTGGCGGACCAATACAATGCCATGGTTCACCACGACGACTGCCACGCAACAGGCTTCATGGGAGCAACGGGCCGCGGTGTCCACGAGTACTGCGAGGTCATGGATCGCGTCGATATTATTACCGGCACGTTTGGTAAGGCCTTAGGCGGCGGCTCTGGCGGTTTTACTGCAGCACGGCAGGAAATTGTCGATATTTTAAGGCAGCGTTCACGTCCTTACTTATTCTCAAATACCTTAGCGCCCTCCATTTGCGCAGCATCACTGCAAGTCTTAGATATGCTGGAAGCCTCAACATCGCTTCGCGACCAACTCCAAGACAACACCCATTACTTTCGACGACAAATGCAGGCCCACGGCTTTGCGGTACCCGAGGGGGACCACCCGATCGTACCGGTCATGTTGGGTGACGCCGTGCTTGCTCAAAAAATGTCCGAGCGTCTGCTGGCGCTCAATGTGTTTGCCGTTGGATTCTTCTACCCGGTGGTTCCAAAAGGCAAAGCACGAATCCGGGTTCAAATATCTGCAGGACACTCCATTGCCGATCTTGACCAAGCGGTGACTGCCTTTGCGACAGCCCGCGATGAGCTCAGCGGCTAGTCGATCTTAACCACCCGCGGGCCCGCGCAGGCGTCTGATTCACGAAATACCGCTAAGCGTTTCACCGTTTTGGTCGCTAATCTATAAAAGTGGATAGATCTTGAGAGCGGTTGTTTATGTTTCTCCGTACCTTTCTGGCCCTGTGCCTGCTCGCCGTCTGTGCGGGCTGTACTCAGGTCACACACACCCTCGGCAGTGAGCGCTGGTTCAACCCGAGCCTGCCTATTCACCTGCAACACACATTCTTCGAGCAGGAAGCGTCGTTTTGCGTTCAGGCAGCCGACCAGTGGATCCCCGTTCCCGATATTCAATTTTCGTTCCAGGGCGTCCGCCACATTAACGGCGCGCCCAACGTCAGCGTCGAGGGTCACGCAGCCGTTGCAACCAACAGTCCCAGTCCGCACAGTTTCATGACCGGTCTGAGTGGCTCGCAAGTCGGCTTTTGGAAAACAGTCGCCGCGACGACGCATCAAGGTCGACGAGAGACCCGAGATCGACAGCGATGCCTCACATCGCTGGGCTGGTCCCCCACCAACGACACCTGGGACGGCACACCCAGCCACCTCAACCAGAGCATCGGGGTGAATAAAAGCGTGATGACTGCGGTTAGCGAGGGCTATCGGCACCCGCTCGTGGGTAACGGCGTGGTGGCGCTCATCCAAATGGGAAAAAGTGGTGCAAGCGGCAGTGGCCTAACGATTCACACGGTGGAGATCCCCATTTACGCGCCCGAACAGTCCAGTAAATGTGCTTATGTGCTTGAGGAGTCATGGTTTTCGACACGTGGCGAGGTGCGGTGTAACAACGGCAGTGCGATCCCGATTCGCATCGCATCCGGAAGCCCTATTGGGCAATGGATAGGCCACTACTTCTAGGGTGCGCACATCAATTAGGCGCTTTTGCGCACTGTGACTTGCGAGGAGACATGAAGTTGGTGTTTATTGGGTGCAAATACCCATAAAAGTCGACACGCATGGCGAGCCAAGTTGAAGCAACGATCAGGAACACCATCACACGGATGATCAATGCATCGGCGTCCATCAACCGTCGTTTCAAGAACCCATTTCGTGAACACCTATTTCTCTCCGGCATTCACGCCCCCATGACCGAGGAACTGCTGCTTGAGGCGTTACCGGTGACGGGTGAGCTACCCGCTACCTTGGCAGGCACCTACGCACGTATCGGTCCCAACCCATACAAAGTAGACCCCAGGGGCCACCACTGGTTTGTCGGTGACGGCATGGTGCACGGTATTCGCATTTCTAACGGTCAGCCCCAGTGGTACCGCAACCGGTTCATAAAGTCGCAGGCCCTCGAACGCCAGGGCGGACCAAAGGCGGCGTGTGGCCCGCGACGGGGTGGGCGCGATACGGTCAATACGAACGTGTTGAAGCTGGCGGGGAAAACGCTGGCGCTGGTCGAGTCCGGCCCTTTTCCCTTCGAACTTGATGAATACCTCGACACGAAAGAGTCAGCACACTTTAACGGCGGTCTCAGTGCGCCCTTTTCCGCACATCCGCACGAGGACCCCAAAACGGGTGAATGGCACGCCGTCACGTACGAGCCCGAGTCTCCCAATACAGTCTGGCACGTTGCCATTAGCCCCGACGGTCAGGTGCTGTCGGAGCGCAAAATTCCGGTTCAAGACGGCCCCTCAATTCACGAGTGCGGGATCACCGACGACTACGTCATTGTCTTCGACCTTCCCGTCACCTTCTCCCTGAGTGCAGTAGCTCAAGGGTTCAATTTCCCCTATCGATGGAACAAAGAGCACACCGCGCGAGTCGGTCTACTGCCTCGGCGTGGAGAGGTCGAGGACATCATCTGGTGCGACGTCGACCCCTGCTACCTCTTCCACGTGGCCAACACGTTTCAGAACAGCGACGGCAGCGTGACCATTGACTGCTGCGCCTACGAGACCATGTTTGCTCACGGCCCAGACGGACCGAACGGCGACCCCTGCGGTTTTGAGCGCTGGCACGTCGACCCGGCGACAAAACAAGTCACACGAACGACCACTGACCGCGCGCCTCAGGAATTTCCACGTATCGATGAGCGTTTTTTTGGGCAGCCCTACAGACACGCATGGGTCGTCAGCCAGCCGGGCGAGACGGTGTCGAATTTCGTCGCTGAGAACACGCTCTTTCATTACGATATGGAAACCGGCCAGAAGAAAACGCATCACTTCGGTCAGGGTATGGTGGGCGGTGAATTCATCTTCGTTCCTGAATCAGCAACCGCCGAAGAAGCTAAGGGTTGGCTCATGGGGCTGGTCATCAACATGGAAAACGACACCACAGAACTGCAGTTTTTCGATGCCCTAGCAATTGAAAGAGGGCCCACAGGTATCATTCATCTCCCACACCGGGTACCACCAGGATTTCACGGCAATTGGATACCAGACTGACTCCAGCTCTAAAAAAATAACAAGCGAGGAAGATTCACATGCACCTAGATCTAGCAACAACGTCGATGCTCGCCGGCATGGCGCTCAATGAAACGCCCGACCTCAGTACTTTACCGCCCGACGAAGCGCGTTTGGTGTTCTCGGAGATCAACCGATCCATGCCCCCAGGGCCTCAAAACGTGGTCAGCAACGACTTAGAGATTCCCGTTGACGGTGCGTCGATTAGGGCGCGCGTGCTGACACCGTCTTCGCGTGCAAAACGCCTCATCACCTACTTCCATGGCGGCGGTTGGGTGATCGGCAACATTGACGACTACGATGCCGTAGGGCGTCACCTTGCCGAGACCTGCGAGGCCGTTGTTGTGATGGTGGATTATCGAAAAGCACCGGAGCACCCGTTCCCAACACCCTTAAACGACTGCTATTCAGCCCTCGAGTGGATCGACAAAAATCGCGCTACCGTGGGTGGTGATTCACTCCCGCTGGTGGTTGCCGGTGACAGCGCTGGGGGTAATTTAGCGACGGTTGTCGCCATGAGAGCACGCGATGAAGACGGGCCGCACATTGACCTTCAGGCGCTCGTCTATCCTGTAACGGATGGTGCGATGTCTGGATCCAGCTGGGGTGACGACGACAAGCAACTGTTCTTAACCAGCGACCTTATGGCACACTTTTGGGCGCACTACGCCGACCCTGCGTCACGGCTAGACCCCATGGCGTCGCCACTGCACGCCAAAAGTCTTCACAACCTGCCGCCCGCTGTGGTTCTTACCGCAGAGTTCGACATTTTAGTGGACGAAGGTCAGGCCTACGTCGAGAAACTTCGCGCATCGGGTGTCTCGGTAAGCCACAAGAACTTTTTGCAGCAAATGCACGGCTTCTTTGCCATGCCCGCTGCCCTACCGGCGGCCGGAAAAGCAATGGCGTGGCTGGCCCAGGAAATGGATCGCCACCTAACGCCGACCGAGCGTAAGGACGTGGTGGTCGTAGGAGCCGGTTTCTCGGGGATGTACCAACTCCACAAACTGCGCGAGCAAGGGCTCAGTGTTCAAGTTTTCGAAAGAGGCAGTGATGTCGGTGGCACGTGGTACTGGAACCGCTATCCGGGTGCGCGAGTGGATATTGAGAGCATGGCTTACTCGTTTTCATTCTCCGATGACCTTCAGCAAGAGTGGCAGTGGTCGGAAAAATATTCACCCCAACCGGAGCTTCTAAAGTACGCACAACATATTGCTGACCGGTTTGACCTCAAGAGTGACATTGCCTTTAACACCTCGGTTGCCAGTGCCCACTTCGACGACGACGCTGAGGAATGGCTCGTCACAACCCAGTGCGGGCGTCGCGTGCGAGCGCAGCACTTAGTCATGGCAACCGGCGTATTGTCTGCTTCAAAGACACCGGATATCGCGGGTCGTGAGAGCTACAAAGGCAGTACTTACACAACTGGCCTCTGGCCCAAAGAGGGCGTCGACTTTACGGGCAAACGCGTCGCCGTCATTGGCACCGGCTCGTCAGCCGTTCAAGCCATTCCGCTGATTGCGGAGGAAGCCGCCGAGGTTGTGGTCTACCAACGCACGGCGACCTTCACAACGCCTGCGCTTAATCACAAGCTTGCGCAAGATGACGCCAATGCAATTAAAGCCAACTACAGTGACTATCGTGCGAAACAGCGACTGAATGTTCTCGGCGTAGTGAACGAGCGCTCAATGGACCGTGCAATCGATGCAACGCCTGAAGAGCGCAGTCGGCGATTTACCGACGGCTGGGAAAGCGGCATTTTGCCGGGAATGCTGTTCCAGTTTGCTGATCTTCAAGTCGAGCAGGAATCGAATGATCAGATCTCTGAATACATTCGTGACCGCATTCGTACAACGGTAAACGACGAACAAACCGCGCAGGATTTACTGCCAACAGACTACCCTTACGGGACTAAGCGACCCTGTATCGACACCAATTACTACGAGACCTTCAACCGAGACAACGTGTCTCTCATTAATTTACGACGCACCCCGATCGAGACCATCACCAGCGCCGGCATTAAGACCATTGAGGGGGAGCGGGAGTTCGACGCAATTGTTTATGCGACCGGCTTTGACGCCATGACAGGGCCGCTCTTGCGCGTCGACATTCGTGGCCGTGGCGGCGTAAAGCTGCAAGACGCCTGGGTTGACGGACCGCGCTCCTATTTAGGCATCGCTATTCACGGCTTCCCTAACTTATTCACTATCACAGGACCCTCAAGTCCCTCGGTTCTGAGCAATATGCTGGTTTCTATTGAGCAGCACGTTGACTGGGTGAGCGATTGTATTCAGTGGATGCGCAGCGAAGGGAAAGCAACGATTGAGCCTACCGACGAGGCAGAGCAAGAGTGGGCTGAGCACACCGAGCAACTAGCGAATATGACGCTCTACCCCAAAGCCAACAGCTGGTACATGGGCGCCAACGTCCCTGGAAAGCCGCGCATGTTTTTAGCCTATGTGGGGGGCGTGGGAACCTACAGAATGATTTGCGATCAAATTGCCTCAAGCGACTACCGCGGTTTTGCCGCCCACTAACCGCCGGCAGTAGTACACTGTAAAGGCCTGGCTATCGCCGGGTCTTTTTTTGGGGGGTAGCCATGGACATTTGGGTAGATGCCGACGCCTGTCCCGTCGCCATCAGAGAGATCATTGCGAAAGCTGCACACAAGCGCGCAATGACCGCGACCTTTGTCGCGAATCACGCGTTTTCGCTACTCAGCTCACCCCACGTGCGCCTCTATCAAGTCCCCGGTGGCTTTGATGAAGCAGACAAGGCCATTGAGCAACGGGTGTCAGCGGGTGACCTTGTCATCACCTCTGACATTCCATTGGCCGCAGACGTCATCGCAAAATCCGCACTGGTGCTCACGTCGCGCGGTGAGCGCTACACTCAAAACAATATTAAGCAGCGCCTACAGATGCGTGATTTTATGGAAACAATGCGATCATCAGGCGCGCATACGGGAGGCCCTCCAGCACTGAACCTCACCGACCGTAAGCACTTTTCTGATCAATTGGACCGACTGCTTACACAGGCTCAACGCGAAAAATAGTCCCCGCGTTGAGCACCACTGTGCGAGATAATTTCAGACCCAGAGAACGGCATCGGCCACAGGGGACGTGGCGCACAATAAATGCGCGTTACCGGCATTTCCTGACAACAGGCGTTGGCTGTCCCACGCCTCGTGGACGTTCCGACCCTGAACGGTGTGATTTATCCACCGCAAAGACGGGCCAGAGTCTGGTGTGAAACCTTAAGTGAAGTCTCTAAACAAGGGCACCAAGCACACGTCGTTCGCAGCGGTTCTTAGATAGCGCTTTGCCGTGTGGTTTGAGCGCAGATCTTCTGACGTAAAGGCAGAGAAAACATAGACAGGTTTTGCCCGAAGTGGACGAGACACCTGTGGTATTGCAGAGTTAGTCGCGGGAGCACGCATTACACACCTCCTCAGTTATCCGACCCAGCCCCATCCTCTCTCTGGTATCGGTAATTTCAGAAGCGCATCCATGCGAGTAATAAGACTACGCAGAGCAACCGCGGGTTTCCATTGCTTTAAACGGGAAAAAGTGACTCATATGGGTCAAAACTGTGACCAAAATCGCACTTTTTGAAAGTTTTAGCGCCGCGCACCCCTGACGGAACTGAAAATGACCACTGCCGACAGAGATTAACCCCGCTCGTCCAGTGCCATTTCCACGCGCAATATAAACACCAAAACTTCGGCCACCGCCCGGTAAAGTTCCGGCGGTATTTCATCCCCAAGGGGTATTTTGGAGAGCAAGTAGCTCAACTTTGGATTCTCAACTAACGGCACCCCCGCTTGCTCGGCGCGCTCTTTAATGAGGCGTGCAATTTCCCCCTCGCCCGATGCCAGAATCGTCGGCGCTCCAAGTTGATCGTATTGGAGCGCAACCGCTCTCTCAAAGTCATCCTGCTTCATGCCGATGCCTTAAAGCCGGATGGTGGGTCCAATGGAGGCGGCGATACCATTACGGGCTCTGCAACCAGACGCTTCACGCGGAAGTCACTAATAATCAGCCGGTTTCGAAGGTCGGAAAAAGTTTGTTCAAGCACCTCTCGTACCGAAGCGGACTGACTTTGAAGCACAATACTAATGTCGGAGCCTTTCATGGTCACCACAGCCTTGATCGGGCCAGCGCTGGGTAACTCAAGTTGTAACTGAACGCGCCACTCCTGATCTTCAGACGACCCTTGGGCGCCGCTTGCATCGCGCTCAACCGTCATGGATAAATCAGTAAAGCCTGCCGATAATTCAAGTGGGAGACTAAACACCCAGCGCTGACTGCCGCCGTCTTGCGGTATCGACGTGAGCTGCTGCTGACCCAAATTTGCCAGTGCCGCATTGGTGAGTTCCGACAACGACGATAACGAGCCTCTCGACTCTGGCTGCAAACCCGCTGTCGTCATTTCACCGAGCATGCGCTGAATCTGCGTTAATTGCGTCTTTGCAGAGCCTTTTGCGCGGGCATCACGTCCGGCTGCTAAATTGGCCTCCGTCAGCAGCCCGGATTGTGCGACGGCTTGAGCTAAGCTGCCCGATGAGAGGAGACTTGACGGCAGCGCTTGCCCAGTAAGGCTTGCAAATAACGCCGTGAGTGCTGGCGATTGACTAATAAAGGCGCGAAGCGGCGGGCTTGCTGCAATCGTCGACAGCAAGGTTGCCGTATTAGCGACCCGCGTATCGGCGCTTACCAGCGGATTGGACAATGGGGCACTCTGCGTTTTGCCCGACCCTGCTATAGCGTCAGGCAAAAATGCCTTGAGTACCAGCTGAGGCGCGATTTTTTGAACTTCGAGCTGCAGTCGATTACCCGGCTGCACCGGCAAATCCATCGGCGTCACAAACTCACGCCCCCCCGCACTGAGCAACATGCCGCCACTGGGCATTCGATCAACAACCAGCGCATTAATCACCTGCCCAACGCGCCAATTACTGAGCATCAGACCAAAATTACGTTGATCAACGCGGGCCGGTGTTAACGTTAATTGAAGTTCTTCCATAGTTATTTACGAAGCAATTGCTATCCTCGTCTATATTAGCGTCATAACTTGTCGCTAACTTAGGGCAATAAGTGGTTATCGGAGGTACTGGGTGGATATTGCAACTCTTCTGGGGATGATAGGCGCGGTCTCTTTCATTGTCTGGACAATTGTCAAACAAGACCAGCTCGAAATGTTCACCGACGACTGGTTCTCACCGCTTTTTGTGCTGAGCGGCACGATTTTTGGTGTGATGATTCGCTACTCCCTTGGACACTTCCTCAGTTCACTGAAAGTGGTTTCACGCACGTTTTTTAGCCCAAACAACGACCCCCAAGCACTTATCGATGAAATTGTTGAGCTGGCCACTGTCAGTCGAAAAGACGGGTTACTTGCTTTGGAAAAAGTAAAGATTAGCGAGCCCTTCCTCAAAGAGGGTGTTCAGATGTTAATCGACGGCAGCACTGCCGACGTGGTCAAACAAAGTATGAGTAAAAACATGCGCGGCACCATTGAGCGCAACACGGCGAGTGAAAAGGTCTGGCGCTCAATGGGGGAGTCTTCTCCTGCATTTGGCATGATCGGCACGGTGGTTGGTCTCGTTGCCATGATGGCAAAAATGGACGACCCCAAGGCCATTGGTCCTGCGATGGCCCTTGCACTACTGACCACGCTCTGGGGTTCGGTTCTTGCTAACGTACTTTTCCTGCCGGTCGCTGACAAACTTAAGTTTCTGTCGACCAACGAAAAACTGAAATTAACCTTGTGTATCGACGGCGTCATGGCGATTCAGTCGGGCCAAAACCCGCGCGTCATCGCATCAGTATTGAGCGCCTACCTCGACCCAACGCAGCGTGCCGGCAAGCCCAAGGCGCGCGCAAAATGAGTGACGAGGACTTTTTCGAAGAGGAAGAAGACGAAGGCAATGCCGACGGTTGGATGGTCACCTTCTCCGATCTCATGTCATTACTGTTGTGTTTCTTTGTTCTAATTTTGTCGATGGCTGAAGTCGACATTATCAAGTACAAGCAGCTCGCAGACTCGATGTCCGAGGCCTTTGGTGTGCAGCGCGATATGGAGTTGGAATCGATACCCAAAGGGACGAGTGTGGTCTCCACCGAGTTCAGGCCCGGCATTCCCGATGAGACCATTGTCGACGTGGTACAGCAGGTCACACAAGATCAAACCCGCAACTCGCTGCGCATAGGTAATCCCGACGCCCCAGTCGCAGACGAGAAGGACGTCAGAGATGAGGTCCTCACGTATGACGAGATGATGGAGCTGATTCAAGAGACTGAGCTTGATGCGGAAATGCTGAGGCGTCTGCTGCGCACCGAAATTGATCAAGGCCAGATCGATGTCGAGAGCGAGGCCCGAACCATTATTATTCGCATCCGTGAAAGAGGCTCATTTACCTCGGGCTCCGCGCTTCTAAACACGTCATTCGTGGGCGTGATAGACAAAATTGCATCGGCTTTGACACAAATTGAAGGAAAAGTTGCGGTCGAGGGACATACTGACGATGTTCCGATCAACACATTCGCTTATCCTTCGAACTGGGATTTATCAGCGGCGCGCTCGGTAGCTGTCGTGCGGCGCATGCTGAATATTTCAACCTTGCAGCCCAAAAGAGTCACGGCGTCAGGTTTTGCGGATACGCGGCCCCAAGCCATTAACTCAACGGCAGAGGGCCGAGCAAGGAACAGACGGGTGGAAATACTGGTCAGACAGCCACTCAGTGAGAACAGTACCGAATTTCTACGTCAGGCCGTGCAGTGAGACAATAACATGTTGATCAATTTTCCAAGATCAACAAAGGAGTGCTTAGGGTGAGCGACAATCAGCGAGACTTTTACCGAATTCAAGACCGGCTGCTCATGGCGTGGCGACGCGCAGACATCAAGCCGGTCAGCGTTTCGGTATCGGCCATGCTTTCCCTTAACAAGGAACTTGAAGAGGCCCTGTTAGAACTTAATGAAGAGTCTCCAGAGCTCGCCAAAGTGATGACGCTGCTGAATCACAAAATGGAATTATTAACCGCAAAGGACGATCCGCACGGTTCGTCGTCTAACCTCGGTGGGTTTTGCGATAAATCCTACGTGGATGTGAGTCTGAGCGGCTCAGGTATGGGTTATTTCTCGCTGACTAATGCCGAAGAAGGCAGTGGCGTTGAAGTCATCTTAAATCTCGAAAGCATTAATGTAGAGATCACCGTAAGCATGGTCATTATCGAATCACGGGTGTCGGCGGATGCAGAAAACCCAGGCTTCTGGCTGCGCGGCCGTTTTCTAGAAGAGCAAGACAAACAGGTAGATGCGATTGTGGCGCACGTTAATCAGCGTCAGTTTGAACAACTTCAGCGCCGCACGCAGGCCAGTACTGGGAAAAAGGTGGGTGACGAAGAAGCGAGTTAACGCCAGGCCACTAGTTTTGATTTAAGTCTAGCGACAGCTTGTCCGTGAATCTGCGAGACCCGAGATTCGCTAACGCCAAGGACCAACCCAATTTCCTTCAGGTTTAAGCCCTCACTGTAATACAACGACAGCATAAGCCCCTCTTTTTCGGGAAGCAGCGCTATTGCCTCAACAAGTGCCTCGCGCTTTGACTGCTCCGCAAACTGCTCGTCGGGCTCGTCTTGGCCCGGTGGCAGCTCAGCTTCGTCGAGTTGTGTCACTCGAGCGCAAGCCAGCTCGCCAGCAAGGCTTCGATAATCTTCGACCGGCATGGCAAGTTCGTCTGCGATCTCGCGCTCGTTTGCCGGACGACCCACACGCTGTTCAACCCGCTCAATAGCGGATGCCACGCGACCCAAGTCACGTTGAACACTGCGTGGCAGCCAATCGCGGCTTCTTAATTCATCCAGCATCGCGCCGCGGATGCGAATCGTTGCATACGTTGAAAAAACCGCGCCCGAGTCACTCTGATAGTCATCGACTGCTTTTAACAGCCCAATCAGTCCGACCTGAATGAGGTCATCGATCTCAATATGAGACGGCAACTTAACAGCGAGCTGACTGGCAATTCGCTTGACCAGGGGCAAGTGCTGTTGCACGAGGTGATCGGTCGGTTGACGCGAGTGAACCTCGTACTCAGATAACATGGCTTCAGTGCCGAACCGCATGGGCCTGCTGCCTAAGGAGCTGCTCAACAAAGAAACCGACGCCTGAACTCTGACTCCTTGGCGCCTGCTGGTTCAGTCGACGCCCCGCGTCTCGAATGGCAACGGCGGCAGGAGAGCGCGGATACACGCTGACCAGGGCACGTCGCTCTTGAACGGCACGACGCAGGTACATGTCGGTCGGAATCGCGCCCAAGTAACCCAACTCAACATCGAGATAACGGTCACAAACGTTCGCGATTCGCTCAAAGAGCTGCTTGCCTTGAAGCGGGTTGTCGACCTGGTTCGCCAGAATTTCAAACCGCCTCAAGTCCTTTTTCGCGCGCAACACCTTCATGAGGGCGTAAGCGTCTGTCAACGATGCCGGCTCGTCACAGACAACAAGTACAGCCGATTCACAGGCGGCAACGAACGTTTGAACGGTTTGATCAATCCCAGCGCCCGTGTCCACAATTAAAACGTCAGGCGGCATCAATTGATCTGACAGCTGACGAATCAAGGTCTCTTGCTGCGCTTTCTGCATCTCGACCATTTGAGAAACGCCCGATGCGGCGGGAATCACACGCACCCCCTCTGGACCGTCGACGACCACGTCAGCGAGGGTTTTTTCGCCCGAAACAACATCGGCCAGGGTGTGCTTAATTTGCATACCCAACACGACGTCAACATTGGCAAGACCCAGGTCGGCGTCAAATAACATGACATCGAGCCCTTCCATTGACATCGACACAGCTAAATTAACGGCGATGTTCGTTTTACCGACACCCCCTTTACCACCTGTGATCGCAATAACTTGCATCTCTTTTCCTCTCGCCGCAGTCAACCGTTTTGCACTGGTCTGCGCTGCCGCAAACGTTGCACGATGCCCATCGTAGCTCATGTGCTGCAGCATGGTTAGACCGCCACCTTGAGTTGCTGGTTTTTGCGCTCTAAATTGCGACGCGCTAGACGTTTTGATTCGTTGATCAAGCCTTCTGCAGTAATGCGCAACAACTCATTGTTCGCGCGATCAGCAACACCCGCAACCGGGATCTCACGCGAGGCCAATATACCAAGCACAGGGCCGATCGATGTTGCTTCGCCGAGCTGGGTCAGTACAGACCCCGCCAGTGGCAGCTGCTCTGCGTGCTGAGCCAGTAGCTGAAGGTATTCCTCCTGAACCGTACAGGGCAGCACCAGTATTGCAGTCAAGCCCGCGCGTTGATTCAGCAGTGTGACAATCGCAGGATCTTGTCCGCCTTGCGAGGGCAGGAGATCTGGCGTTTCAATAAAGACTTGCCGACAGGTCTTAACTGCGGCCAAGGCCTTCTTGAGGGACGCCGCATCCGGTGCCATGTAACTGGAAATATCGTGCTCGTGACAAAATCGTCCAAGCGCTGAAGACGGGTCTTCAAGCATACTAATGACCGCGATATCGCGGGCAACCATTTGCTGCATCGCCGACGCAACAAGCTGTTGAATCACCAGCGATCGATCCGCGCCACTGCCGCCCACGACTGCCTTCACTCGCAGACCTGCCTGCTCTGCATCGGTTAAAATTTCAATACGCGCCGAGAGCTGCGTAATCGCGTGGCGCCAGCCGTCGTTCAACGTCGCCTCAGCCGAAATCCCCTCAACAAGCTCACCAATTAACACGCGATCCAAGCCCAAGGTCGACAGGCGCTGCTCAACCGTTGCCAGAGCAGGCCGCTTTCCGGCGGTGTCTTGCCACTGCCGCTGACCCAAGGCTGCGTGAAGCGTCTCACGCAAGTCGGTCAGTTCGCGCTTTAGGTGCGCCAGTGCAATCTCGTTGGTGCCGTCTCCCGAGGTGTCAGTGGCAGGACGAGCTTGATCGATGGCCGAAATAACGGACCCTGTTTCTAACATTGCACAAATCTCAACGCCGTCAGCGGTTCGCTTGTTCGACAAAATGAGAGCTTCGGGTCCCATAACAATGCGGACTTGCTCAAGTGCAAGTTTGTTATTGCGTCCCGTAAAGCGCTGTACATTCATAATCGTTCTCCCAAAACGCCAATACTTTGACGTCGATACTGCTTAAGACTCATATTTGCGCCAAAAGCGGCCTAAAAAGTCGGTTAAAGTAAGTAAAGCAATTAGCGGGCCAACTTTTAGTTTTGGCCGCCAACAGTGGTCACCACGCGGATGTTTTTGTCACCCGGAATTTCTTCGTACGCCAAAATATAAAAGTTACTCATCCGGCCTCGAAGCAGCTTCGACAAGAATCCGCGAATAATTCCAGAGACCAGCAGCACGGGGCTAGCGCCTTCCGTTTCCATTTTTCCCGCTGCATCACCAATACCTTTCACCATGGTATCCAGCAGATTTGGCTCGATAACGCCGTGATTGTTTTGAACGGCACTGCTCATCATTTGCTCAAGTTGTGGGTCGAGCACCATCACGGGCAGCTCTTGTGCGCCGCCAATCACGGATTGGAAAATCGACGGGCCCAGTGCGACGCGCACCTGTGCCACCAATTCCTCTGGGTTATTCTCAAGACCACGATGAATCGACAGCGTCTCTGCGATAGTGCGCATGTCTCGAATAGGAACACCCTCATCGAGAAGGCTGTGAACCACTCGCGTCACATCGGCGAGCGACATGGTGTTGGGCACCAAATTTTCCACGAGCTTTGGCGCCGTTTGCTTGAGGCGCTCGAGCAACTGTTGTACGTCGTCTTGACCAATCAACTTTGCCGCATTGTTTTTAAGCAGCTGGCTTAAGTGCGTTGCAATGACTGTGGAGCTGTCCACGACGGTGTAGCCGGCGGTTTGCGCCGCATCACGCTGCGAAGGGTCAATCCACAACGCATCTAAGCCAAAGGTTGGGTCTTTGGTGGCAATGCCGTCGACTTGGCCAAACACCTGTCCTGGATTAATGGCAAGTTCTCGATCTGGAATCACCTCACCCTCACCCATAGACACACCGTGAATGCTGATCCGGTACTTGTTTGGGCCCAGATCGAGGTTGTCGCGAATATGAACCGAGTCGACTAAAAATCCGAGCTCTTGTGACAGTTTCTTTCGAACACCTTTAATACGGCTTAACAAGTCGCCACCTTGCGCGGCGTCCACCAAGGGGATGAGTCGATAACCCACCTCAAGTCCAATTTGGTCAAGGTTTGACACATCGTCCCAACTCAGTTCGTTACTCTTGGGCTGTGCCTGGGGCTCAGGGGCCGCTTCAAGTACTTCAGGCGTTATGCCCTCTTGCGACCGCAGGTAACCTGCGACGCCAAGCAGCGTTGCGATGGAAATAAACACCAGGTTGGGCATGCCGGGGACGATGCCCATGGCGCCAATAATGCCCGACGCAATAAACAAGACCTTGGGGTTGCTGGTGAGCTGCTTGGATACTTCTGCGCTCATGTCCTGCTCACCCGAGACGCGCGTCACAATAATGGCAGTGGCAGTCGATAACAGCATTGCTGGAATCTGGGCCACCAGACCGTCACCGATGGTCAGGAGCACATAGTTTTGTGCGGCCTGTGACGCATCGAGCCCGTGTTGCAAGGTGCCGATGGCAAAACCGCCCAAAATATTAATAAACAGAATTAAGATGCCGGCCACGGCGTCACCGCGCACAAATTTCGAGGCGCCGTCCATAGCTCCGTAAAAATCAGACTCGCGCGTCACACGCTCCCGTCGCTCAAGCGCCGCCTCCTGACTGATCAGTCCAGCGTTTAGGTCTGCGTCAATCGCCATTTGCTTTCCTGGCATTGCGTCAAGCGTAAAGCGCGCGGTGACCTCTGAAACGCGAGTTGCACCCTTTGTCACAACCACAAAGTTAATCACCACCAAAATGGTGAACAGCACCAAACCCACCGCATAACTACCACCGACCACGAACTCACCAAAGGCCTCGATGACTCGGCCCGCCGAATCTGTCCCGGTATGTCCGTTTAACAAAACAACGCGCGTAGAGGCCACATTGAGCGCCAACCGCATCAGCGTTGCGAGTAACAAGACTGTGGGGAACACACCAAAGTCGAGCGGCCTTGTGGCATAGACAGACGCCATAAGGACCATAATCGAGAGCGCAATACTCACAGTGAACAATACATCGAGTGCCATGGCCGGCAGCGGCAACACGATCATGCCCAACATCATGAGCATGATCGCGGGCGTACCAAAACCGGTCAGTAAATTCCGGCCGTTACCGGGTTGATCGAGAACGAGAGAGCTCGTAGCCATGATCCATTATCTCCTAGTGATACTCAGCAAACTCGCTCGGCAGCTCAACAGGCGCGGGGCGAGGGATGTAATCGGTGGGTGTTGATTGACGCAAGTGATAGACGTAGGCAAGGACTCTGGCCACTGCCAAGAACAGCGGGCCGGGAATCTCGTCACCAATTTCGGTGGTGCCGTGTAGCGCACGCGCGAGCGGCGGCTCCTCGTAAATCGCAACGTCGTGTTCCATGGCGATCGATCGAATCTTGAAGGCAATGAGGTCCTGACCTTTCGCAACAACGCGCGGCGCGCCCGAACCGTCTTTGTCGTATTTCAGCGCAACCGAGAAGTGTGTCGGGTTGGTAATCACAACATCCGCATCGGGCACATCCTGAAGCATGCGACGCTGTGAAGCCTCGTGTTGAAGCTGTCTAATGCGCGACTTAACCTCAGGACGACCGTCGGTTTCCTTGCTCTCGTCCTTTATCTCTTGCTTGGTCATGCGCATTTGCTTGTTGTGGCTCCAGAGCTGGTATGGCACATCAATCGCGGCAATCAGAACGAGCGTTGCCGACAAAAGTACTAACGCCACCATGATCATGCTGCCCGAGCGCGCAATGCCCTCTCTAACGTCCAGCGTGATCAGCGACATCACGTCGCGCTCCAGAAACTTGTAAATGAGCACAGCGACACCCAGCACCAAAAAGAATTTGAGCAACGCCTTAACCAGCTCAATGAGTCCTTTGGTTGAAAATACGCGCCCTAAGCCTTTTATCGGGTCCAGTTTTTCAGCCTTAAACGCAATGGCCTCTGCACTAAAGAGCATGCCGCCCATCAGGGCAGGACCTGCCAGCGCGGCGACCACGGTGATGGCGAGAAACGGGGCAATAAGTACCAACGCGGACATCATGACCTGCATGAAATGAACCGGTATCAACTCAGGATCACGCAGCACATCGCCATTCGGACTCAACGCCTCGGACACTATTGCAACAAAACCTGTCATCGCCGACGCGCTGAATAGCCACAGCGTCAACGCACTGACCAACATCACTAGCAAGGTGTTGAGCTCGCGTGAACGGGCGACCTGCCCCTTCTTTCGGGCCTCGCTAAGGCGTTTGGCGGTGGGCTGTTCACTGCGTTCTTGCCCGGTCTGCTCTTCTGCCACGCGCCCCCCTTACCCGAAGGCGCCAATGCCGCGCTGAAGCGACGCGCCAATAAGCTGCGTTAACGCCTCAATAAATCCAGGCATGACAAGGAACATGATGAGGAGCCCGGCAAAGATAGTGACCGGGAAACCCACCGCAAAAATATTGAGCTGCGGCGCCGTGCGCGTGACGATGCCAAACGCCACGTTGATTAACAACAGTGCCGTCAGCGCCGGAAGCGCGAGCAAAATACCACCGGCAAAAACCGTGGTCCCCAAAGCAACCACCGCCGAAAGACTCGACGCAGGCAGGCCAGCAACACCAATAGGAATAATTTGATACGACTCGACCACTGCAGCAATGAGTAACAGGTGGCCGTCGAGTGCCAAGAACAAGAGCGTCGCCAAAATGACATACAGCTGGGAGATCACAGGCACCTGCACGCCGTTTTGCGGATCTACCGCCATGGCAAAGCCCAAACCCATGGTCATGGAAATAGCCTGCCCCGCAAAAACAGCGGCACCGAAGGCCATTTGCACGACAAAGCCTAAAACCAAGCCGACGCCAATTTCTCGAACGCCCATGAGCACGCCAGCGCCCGACAGCAGGCTGTCAACTGGCGGCGCCGGGAGAGAGGGCGCGACAAGCGCGGCGATGAGTACCGCAAACAGCGCGCGCGTTCGTACGTTAAAGCCGGCAGCACTAAACACCGGTGCCACCGCCATCATGGCGGATAACCGCAAAAAAGGGGCCGCAAAAAGCGTCATCGAAGCGAGAATCGTGTCGAACGAAATCGGCATCGCTCAGCCCACCAGCCCTGGAATATCCATGAATAAGCGCTGCGAAAACGTCACGATGATGCGCAGCATCCAAGGCCCTAAGACAAATAGCACCACCACCAAGGTCAACAGTTTTGGAATGAAGCTCAGGGTCATTTCCTGAATTTGAGTCGCCGCTTGAATAACGCCAATAAACAAACCCACGGCAAGCGCGGCACCGAGCATGGGACCGGCCAGCAATACTGCGAGCCAGAGGGCCTGACGGCCAATATCGAGAACAGTTTCAGGTCCCATTTCAGTTACACCGCAAAACTACTGACAAGCGTTGCGCTAATCAGCGACCAGCCGTCGATAAGAACAAACAACATGAGCTTGAAGGGCAGCGAAATAATAATCGGGGAGAGCATCATCATGCCCATGGACATCAAGACGGCAGCAACCACCAGATCGATCACCAAAAAAGGCACAAACAGTAAAAATCCAATCTGAAAGGCCGTCTTGAGTTCACTGGTCAGAAACGACGGCAGTAGCACAAACAGGGGCACGTCTTCACGTGAACCAAACGCGCCGTAGCCGCCAAGCTCTGCAAACATCGCCAAGTCAGACTCGCGCGTCTGGGCAAACATGAACTCCCGAAGCGGCACTTGCGCAACGTTCAGTGCTTCATCAAACGCCATATTGCCGTCAAGAAAAGGACTTAAGGCGTCGGCCCAGACTAAATCAATCACCGGGGACATAATGAACAAGGTTAAGAATAGCGCGAGACCCAAAATAATCTGGTTCGACGGCGTCTGTGCCGTGCCAAGCGCCTGTCGTAAAATAGCGAGCACAATCAGGATTCGCGTGAAGGCCGTCATGGTGATGAGCATGGCTGGCAACAGCGTCAGCACAGTCATGACCATTAAAATCTGAATACCCAGGGCGTACTCGGTCTCGCCATTGGCCATGGGGGTCGAGGTGACCAGGGGAATCATCTGAGCCGATGCAAGACTCGGTGTCAGTGCCACCACTAACGGAAGAAGCCAAAGTAGACGCTTCATGACGAGGCCTCTGACTTGCCCATGGCGACTTTCCAAACCGCTGAAAAGTTCGGTGTGCTCGTCTCTTTTGGGTCAACAACCGGCTCGTCAAAGACGTGAATCTTGCGAACGTTACCGGGCCCCACGCCGACTAATATCTGCTGATCACCCACCTGGAGAAGAACCGCCCGCTCGCGCTGGCCAACGCCAACACTTGAGAGCACGCGCATATTGCCACTCATCTGGCCACTGACGCCGTTAAAGCGGCGCAACATGACGAGAACGCCGACAAGCAGCAAAATGACGACAACGAATGAACCGACGACTTGCAGTAAGTAGTCCCCGGTAAACAGGCTGCTCGGTGCGACCGCTGGCGCCGTCTCCTGCGCGAGCGCAGAAGAGGTAACAAACAAAAGAAGTGAGGCCAAAATACGCATGATTAGCCCAGCTGCTCCAGACGCTCTTTTGGACTCACCACGTCAACAAGACGCAGTCCAAATTTTCCGTCGGCTGAAACGACTTCACCGCGAGCAACGAGCGTGCCGTTAATCATAATATCCATGGGCTCGGTCACACTGCGATCAAAAGACACAACGCTGCCAGGAGTAAGCGATAACAGCTCCTTAATCGCCAGACTCTTGCGACCGACTTCAACGGTCATGGTGACCGGGACGTCCATTAACATGTCCAGATCAATATCGCCGACCGCACCCGATGGTGCATCCTCGAGCTCTGGCGGTACTGCGGTTGTCTCTTCTTCACTCATCGTTCGCGCTCCTTAAAATTCGTAAATTGCATGGCCTTGAGTCCGTCGTGGGCTCCGTATCGACCGTGTGCGACGGCTCGACCGTTGAGCACCAGCGACATGCTGTCCGGCTCTTCTATCGGAATGGTCATACCGACCTTCATTGCCAACAGGCTCTTAATCGTTGTTTCTATGGCGTCAATCGAGCCGCTGACCTCCACTGAGACGTCCGGCAAAGTCGCTCTTAACTGTGGCTCCCAGGTCGCAGAGTCTGCAGACGGAGGCAGTTCCTTTTTGCGCGGAATGAACGCAGCACTCTGCGCTTCTAACTCGTCAAAAGGGACCAGAAGTTTGATTGCACTTTTGTGCTCGTCACCCAGCGCCATCTCAAAACCAAAGACCGCAAAGCCCGTATCAGCAGGGATCAGTGAAAATCGATCGGGCGTGACATCGACGTATAAATCGCTCATTTGAAGGGGCAGTCGATCAACCCAGATCTCGGCCATGGTGCGCAAAAATTCGCGGGCCACACGCTCACCAATGCGTTGCTCTGACGGGGTGACTTTGGTCTTAAGCTTAGGGGGTGTGACCGAGCCACCGCCAAAGTACTGGTTGACCAAAAAGGTCAGGCTTTCACCCGGTATTAGTAAGTGGCACTCGTCGTCAAACGGGCCAATGCGTGTACTGACAAGGCACAACCGATGTGGAAAGCCTGTCAGTAAGTCTTCAGCAGTGGCGTAGACTGAGGGCTGGGGCTCGACGTTAAGTTCAAGATCAAACGCGGCAGCAAATGATTTCTGAATCGCTTCGGCATGGTTTCGATGAAGACCCTCTAACTCAACCCATTTGGAAAGCGTTAGCGACTCCCCCGCGCTGAAGTCATGAATACGAAACTGACCGTCGTCAAACCCACCGTCCTCGGCGTGCTCAACGAGCGCCTCGATTTCCTCATCAGTGAGAATCGCATCATTGTCGGTTTCTTCAGACACGCCTTTTCCTATTGAGTAATGTATGAGGTGAAATAAACATCGGCGACACGGCTCTCTGCCGTCGCTCCAATAATTTCGTTCACTCTGACAAGGGTTTCGCGTCTGAGTGACTCTCGTCCCTCGTACGTGTTCACCCGGCTAAATTCTTGCTGATTTAAAAAGACCAGTAACCCGTTTCGAATCGCGGGCACATCGTTTTCAACCGACTTCATATATTTTTGATCGTGCCCCACCAGCTGCACGGTGAGCTGTAAATGTCGTGTCGCGCCCCGATGTTGCAAGCCAATCAAGAGCTCGCCCACTTCAGCGTAGAAACGCTTCTTTTCAGGGTCGAATACGCCGTCCATTGGTTGGAAGAGGTCTGCCGCCTTAACACCTGTGTCCTCTACCGGGTCAGCAGCAACCATCTCCTCGACCGGCGCTTCTTCACCTAAGCCGACCATCGCCAATACCGGTCCACCGGTCAACGCACCGGCGCCGTAACCAATGACCAGGCTAAGACCCCCGATTAACGCGGCCACAAGGGGGCTCAATCCCTTCTTCGCTGTCGTTGCTTCTACTTCTACATCGTCACTCACAACACACTTCCTCTGTCGGTGTCGCTATCAGTCATGCTTTCACAAACTCAGTTTGCAAAGTGCAGACCAATGCCACAAAGATGATTAAAATCAATTAGTTAAAGATTGCTTGAACGTCAGTCAAAACCTTGACGCCGACTTAGTACACGCTAAAGATAGCCGAACGCGCAGAGAGTGCGTAATCAAGTTTTTGTGACAAGACAGAAGCTGAGACCTACGTCTCAGAACCGTTATTCCCGTGAGCGCCGCGTGACGTCAAATAACCGCGTGACGTCAAATAACCGCGTGACGTCAAATATAAGTATCGACCAGTCGGCTGGGGTCCATTGAGACGGAGAGCGACATTGCCTCGACTGGCGTATCGACGTCGGTGGCAGTGGTTACAGCTGCGCCGCCTTTAGAGTCTCTCTGATCGTGGGCGTCTTCGCTGTGTCGGTGCTCAGAGACGTCACTGTCGGCCAGCGACAAACCCGCGTCATCCATCATGTCCCGTAGTCGGGGTAATGCGTTCTCCACAGCTTGGCGTGCTTGCGGTGTTTCAACCACAAATGCGACCCGCGTGTCTGCACCCTCTGTCACGACAGTAATACTCATTCGACCCAACTCAGCCGGGTGCAGATTAATTTTAACCTCTCCACCGCCCTGACGCTTGAGTACACGAACATGCGTTGCCATATCATTGCCAAACTGCTGAGGCTCGTTCACCGACGTCCTGCCCACAGCGTCTAACGATCGCGTGGACGAAACGCTTACATCCGTTTTTGCTGCGCCCGCTAAGGCGCTTAAAGCGGGTTTGTCGGCGAGGGTCTCAAATCGGGGGTCGCTCTGTGCGGCCTGCTCGAGACTCGACGCACGCAGGCCCTCACCCGTAAATAGACGAGTATCGGGAGACAAGCCTGCCGACTTTAACGCCTGAGCTTCACTCGGCAGAGACTCTGACAAAACACCACTTGCAGGGAGTTGCCCTGCCACTTGAGAGGTCACGTTAAGACCATGAGCGTGTGCAGTTGTATTCGGAGCCACTTGCACAGAGGCCCTGGCCGACTCAACGTAAGTCTTGGAAAGGTCTAGCGTCGATAATACGTCGCTACCTGCTCGCCCAGACACCGCTTCGCCCACAGTTTGGGTGGACTTGTGACCGGACCCTAGAGCGTCTTCTTGTGTGTGCACCGCAGTTTGCACACCAGGAGCTGCAGACATTAACTCGGCTGATGGACTGTCTGCTAATGACGACGGCTGCGCCACTGCAGTTGCCATCGTCGTTAGGTCACTCATTGTCTGGTTAAAACGACCACCAGAGGACCGCTCGACGCTCTGCACTTCACTCACCGGCTGGCCGACAGGGGCGTCGCCAGATCGTGTGCTTACAGGGTCGGCGGAGCCAGAAAGCCCGCCTTGGCCAGATTTGATCATGTCCATCGTCGATTCATCCATCGCAAATTGCAGTTCAGCCGAACCCGCCGGCTGCTTTAAGTCACCCGGTAACAAGTCACTCGGTAGCACGTCACCCGATAGCACGTCGGCTTTCACAGCGGGCGCGTCATCGGTGCCTGTCGTGGGGTTGTGTTGGTCTGTAGCCAACAGGTCATCCATGGCGTTAGCAAAGCTTTGAGCTTGTTCCTGTGACGAGACGGTCTTTATTTGTCCAGTCGTCATTACTGAACTGAGTAGATCGGTTAACGCGGTAATCATGGTTCAGACGTCTCCTGGTGATCGAGCGGTCTGGGCGTCAAAGGCCTGTTGCACAACAAAGAGCTCATCGAGCAGTCGCTGCTCACGCTTTTCCTCGACAAAAAGTCGCTCTTTTTTACGCTTAGCGCGGAGTTGTTCAATCGCCACCAGTCGACGTTTTGCCTCAATCCATGATGCGCGCTGTTGCTCCAACGCCACTTCCGCCTGCTGTATCGTGGTGCGTTGCCGACCGGCAATCTTGTCAAGTTCAGACAGAAAGTGCCGAGCCGCTTGTATTTGGTGTGTGTCGATTACGCCGCCGCGCGCACCTGTAGCGAGCTGGTGATAGTCCTGGCGGTAATCAATAATTTGTTTTAACTGCGCCTCGGCCGAGGCCAATGCGCCTTGCGCGTTGGACAAGCGTGCACCTGCCTCTTTTTCATGGCGCCCAGCGATCTCTTGAACCACCTCTAACTGTTCTCTGGCCATAGGTTACGCTCAGGTGGGTTGTGGCAGTTGCATGCCACCTTGCTGTGCCGCTCTTAACCCCGCGGGCTCAATGGTCTGAGTCACCTGCATGTCGTTGGCCAGTCTCGAGAGCTGACTCAGTCCCTCAGACATACCGACGCGTTCAGCGAGCGGTTGCTGAATAAAGGCTTTGATCGCGTCCTGGCTCTGTATTGCACGGTCAATGTTCGCGTCGGTGCCTGAGCGATACGCACCGACCGAGATCAAGTCCTGATTCGCCCGGTAGGTCGCAAAGGACTCTTTCAACAGCCGCGCACCACTGTGCTGCTCCTCGCCCGTAATCTGTAACATCGAGCGACTGATTGACGCTTCAATATCAATCGCTGGGTAAATACCCGACTCCGCCATGCTGCGCGACAGGACAATGTGACCGTCGAGAATGGCACGTGCGGCATCTGCAATAGGGTCTTGTAAGTCATCACCCTCAACCAGGACGGTGTAAATCGCCGTAATTGACCCGCGTCCGACGTTACCGGCGCGTTCAATGAGGTTCGGCAGTGTGGAAAAGACAGATGGCGTGTAACCGCGCGACACCGGTGGCTCCCCTGCGGCGAGACCTATTTCCCGTTGCGCTTGTGCAAAACGCGTCAGTGAGTCCATGAGCAGAAGCACGTTTTTGCCCTGATCGCGAAAGTGCTCTGCAATTGCGGTGGCGCGCCAGCAGCCCGCCACACGCATCAGCGGCGACGTATCGGCTGGGGTCGCAACCACCACTGCGCGCTTCAGCCCTTCAGGACCCAAGCTCTCCTCAACAAATTCTCGAACCTCTCGACCTCGTTCTCCAACGAGACCCACAACAACCACGTCGGCCTCGGTAAAGCGGGTCATCATGCCCAAAAGGGTACTTTTTCCAACACCAGAACCAGCGAATAGACCCATTCTCTGGCCTTTGCCAATGGTCATTAAGCTATTAATTGCTCTCACGCCGACGTCCAGCGGCTGCTTAATACTCTGACGTGCCATGGGACTAATCGTCTCGCCTCGCAGCGGAACGGTCGGTCCAGTGAGGTGCGAGAAGCCGTCGAGTGGTCTGCCTGCACCGTCGATAATCCGTCCCAGCAAATGCTCGCCGACCGTCACTGTTTCTCCGTCACCCAACACAGTGACTTTAGCGCCGGGCGTAAGGCCCGTTGAAGCACCCTCACACATTAAAATCAGTTGATTGCCTTCAAAGCCCACGACCTCGGCAACAATACCCTGACGGTGACCCGTCTCTATCCAGCAGCGAGAGCCGATGCTTGCGCGAAGACCGGCGACCTCAAGTCGCATGCCTGAAAGTCGGGTGAGTCTGCCTGAGGCTTCCGGTGTTGGGTTCTGCAGATGATCTGTCAGAAAGCTGACCCGCGATTTAACACGAGAGAACTGTTCTGCTTGAAAGTTATTTTCAGTCGCCATTGTTTTCATCCGGTGCAAACCGATCGGCAATGGCACTGATCCGGTCAGGGTCCAGCGGGGTGCTTAATTGTGCGTCTGTGCTGGCGGACTGATCAACCGTAACCAGCTGCTCGATTAAGGTTTGGCACTGTTGTTCAATGGTCGCATCGACAAAGGCGTGCCCACGCGAGACGTGGCAACCGCCACGCAAAACGGTCGCGTCTGGAACCAGTTCGGCGATGAGTCGCTCGTCACTTAAGTGCGCCTCGACCGCTGTTTTATCTGCCGGGTTAAGGCGAATCTCAAGCGGCGCCTGTGTTTCTGCTAACAGCGCCAGCGCGCCGTCGAGCGTGTCTTTAATAAAGGTCTCGTCCGTTGACAGCTCGCGTTTTAGTATTGACTTAACCAGCGCAAGAACCAAAGAAAGTAAGTGCTCGCTGACTTCGGAGTCCTGATCTGCCATAGGCTTGGCCATCGACGCCCAAAGCGTCGTCAGCTCACGAACCTTTTGCTCGCCTTGTTGCTTGGCCTCACGCTCTCCTTTCTCAAACCCCTCTGTGTATCCGGTTTGACGGGCAGAGTCGGCGACCGCCTCCAAGCTCTTTCGGCTGGTGGGTACCGTGGTTAGCGTTCTGGGTTGCCAGCGTTCAGGTGCAGACTCAGACATAGTCACGGGCCGCCTTACCAATCATCAGTTCGCCTTCATCGGCCAGACGTTTGGCCGTTCGTACAATTTCTTTTTGCGCAACCTCAACGTCGGCAAGCTTCACGGGGCCCGAGGCTTCCATGTCTTCGCGTAATATTTCGGCCGCGCGCTCTGACATGTTGTTAAAGAATCGCTCTGCCAAGGTTTCGTCGACGCCCTTGAGCGCGGTCAGTAAGTTTTCTTGCGGCACCTCGCGCACCAGGCGTTGGAAGCCGCGATCGTCCAGCTGCATAAGATTGTCAAAGATAAACATTTTTTCTTTAACGTCGTCGCTCAGCTCTTCGTCCTGTGAGGTCAGTGCTTCGAGCATCTCCTTCTCCAAGTCACTGCCCGTTGCGTTCAAAATGGCCGCTAAGTTGTCTGGACCCATGACCTTTCGAGGTGGCGTCCGCTGTAATTTGCCCAGCTGACTTTCCAGCACGCGGTCGAGCTCTTCCATGGCGCGCGGGTCGAGTTCTTCCATGCGCGCAATGCGCAAAATCACGTCCTTGCGCATGTCCTCCGAGAGCAGCTCCAAAACCTTCGCCGCTTGCTCATCATAGAGCTGCGTCATGACCGTCGCCGCAATTTGCGGGTGCTCTTCTTCAAGCACTTCGGCAATGGCTTTGGGTGCCATCCACTGCAAGGCTTCAACACCGTTGTGCTCTTCGGGCTTCTCAAGTACCTGAGAGAGAATGTTCTGTGCTTTGTCCTGTCCAAGCGCCGACGTCATGACACGACGTGTAAAGTCAGGTGCATCCAAGCCCAGCGGATTAATTTCTGCGGACTCCAAATGAAAGTCGGCCAGAACAGACTCCACCTGATTATTAGTGAGCTTAGAGATCATCGCCATGGCCTCGCCGACCTGCTGCACTTCTTTGGCGCTCATGTGCCGCATAACCTCGGTTGCGGCTTCTTCACCGACCCCGAGGAGAAAAATGGCGGCGCGCTCGGCGCCGCTGAGATTTTGTTCATTAGCCATCTGCTGCGATCCAATTTTTGACGACGTAGGCGGCGCGAACCGGCTGTTCTACCGCGGTGTTGCGTGCCATCGCGACGCTCTGATGATAGTTCGGCTTTGCCGGTACCGGCGCTGCAGTGGGGCCCGAGAGGGCCAATGGGTCCTGCCCACCGGCACCGCCCGCTTCAGCCATGGCGTTTTCCAACCGTGACGCAGCCGGGAGTGCCGGCGGCGTGTAACTGGTCGAATAGCGAATCATGGGGCGAAGCACCGTTAAGATCAGTGTCAGGACAGCGAGTGCTGCAAGTAAGCCTCGTCCGAGCTCCCAGACCCAGGCTTGTTCCAGTAACCCAGGCTCAGGTATGGGCTCAATGGGTTCTGGTGCAATAAAGCGCGAGTTAATGACCTGTACGGTGTCGCCTCTCGCCTCTGAGAAACCAATGGCCTCGCGGACGAGCGCTGTAATCTGATCAATGCGCGCTTGATCAAGCGCCACACGCTCACCGTTTTCGTCCACCGCGTCGTCAACGACCACAGCGACCGACAGCTTCTGAATTGTTCCGGGAACGCGTCGGGTATGTGAAATGGTCTTATTGACCTCGTAGTTACGCGTCTCCTTGGTGCTCTCGCGGTCTGGAATATTATCCACCGGTGCCGCCGGTTGGTTCGCGGCGAGTGCGCCCTGCTGAGGTGGCTGGGCAGCTAGATCACCTGGGGCCTGAGCCCCGGCGCCACGATTGGTAATGTCCTGCGTGGTCTGTTCCGAGCGGAGGACCGTCGTCGGATCATAGATTTCGTTGGTGCTTTCGATGCGCGTGAAATCCATGTCGGCAGTGACCTGCGCACGCACAGCACCGGCCCCTAAAATGGGCTCCAAGATGGCCATGATGCGGTCACTTAATGAATTTTCAAACTGCTGTGCGAGTCGGAACTGCTCAGAGGAGTAACCAAAGTCGGAGTCTTCGCCTTGGCTCGACAGCAACTTACCGGCCTGATCAACCACCGATACGCGGCTTGAGTCGAGGTTTGGCGTACTCGAGGCCACCAAGTGAATAATGCCCGAGAGTTGTCGCTCGCTCAGACGCGTACCCGAGAGCAAGCTGACCATGACCGAGGCGGACGGCTCGTTACCCCGCCGCATGAACGCCGACTGCTTGGCAACGGCTAAGTGCACCCGAGCCCCTGAGACCGTGTCCATGGCTGAAATGGTACGGGCAAGCTCGGCTTCCACCGCGCGGTGATAACGCGCTTGCTCCATGAAACTCGAAAGGCCCATTTGTTGCTCTTGGTAGAGCGACTCAAAGCCCACGCCACCACCGCTGCGCGGGAACCCTTCGCTGGCTAACGCCATGCGGGCTTGAAGCACCTCATCATAAGGCACCTCTAGCAGTCCAGTGCCCGGCTCCATGCGGTACTGGATTCCACTCGACTGTAGGAGGTTAATCGCCGTCGCATTGTCTGCTGGTGACATTGCGCCGTACACCGGTTCATAAGAGGGCGTACTCGCCCAGTTAACAACGCCAATCGCCAGCGCAATACTCGCAGCAAAGCCGGCAAGCAAGGACACTTGACGTGCTGCGGGTTGCGCGGCAAAACCGCTTACTCGATCTAAAACAGGGTTATCAGCCATACAAATTTATTCCTTAGACCGGCATGTTCATGACTTCTTGGTACGCGTTTAACAGTTTGTTGCGCACCTCCGTCATTCCCGTGAATTGAAGGCTCGCCTTTTGTGCCGTAATCATAACCTCAGCCAGCGACACCGAAGGGTCACCGTTCTCAAACGCAACCGTGAGCGCCTTTGACGCTTGCATGGAGCTGTTGACGTCGGCCACCGACTGCGTGAGAAGGTTAGAGAACTGACCGCCTGAAACCGACTCAGTCCCTGAAGTCGCACCGACGCCTTGTCCTTGCGCCAATGCTTGTACGCTGCGCATTTGCGCCAGTACCTGATTAATTGCCACGTCACTCATTGCAACAAAAGTCCTCGTTTTGACGCGCCTCAAATTGGACACGCACTTGTTCCACCGAGAGCAATGCTAACGATGTGCCAATCGAAATTTTTTGTTTAGAGTCAGTAAGTTAGGTTTTACTTGCTGGCGGCGTGTCGGAATTCTGACGAATCAGTTTCGCGCTGAATATCGTACTTGCGCATTTTCTCGACCAGCGTGGTGCGCTGCAGTGACAGTAGTTTAGCGGCGTGTGCGTTGACCCAACCCGATTGCTCAAGCGCCGAAATAATCAGCGCCCGCTCGACGTCGGCCATGTGCTGTTTTAAGTCGATCGGCTCGTCAATGTACGTCGGTGTGGGTGGCGCAACGGGTGTCTCAGGTGGTGCTGCAAACAGGGCACTTAAATCTTCAGGCTCCTCCTGCGGTAACTGGTCGACCAGCGGCGCAACATTCTCCGGGCGGTCTGCAATGGCAAGGCTTTCGCTTTGATACTTCGCCGGTAGGTCCGCCGCAAAAATGGGCTGTTCTGGGTTGAGAATAATCAGCCGCTCAACCAGGTTCCCCAGCTCCCGCACATTGCCAGGCCAGGGGTAGACTCGAAGGTGCGCCATGGCGTCTGCTTCAAGCTGAATACGTCCGCGCCCTTGCTCTGCAAAGCTGTCTATGAAGCGTTGCGCAAGACCCGCAATGTCGGCCGTGCGCTCTCGCAAGGCCGGGACTTCCATAGGGAAAACATTCAACCGGTAGTAGAGGTCCATACGGAACTTGCCATCTTCGACCTGTTGTTCAAGGTGCTGGTGGGTCGCCGCAATAACACGCACATTACACTTAATGGCTTTACCGCCGCCCACGCGCTCAAAGGTTCGCTCTTGCAAGACTCGCAAAAGCTTGACCTGCATCTCGTAGGGCATGTCCCCTATTTCATCAAGAAACAGCGTGCCGGCTTCGGCAAGTTCAAAGCGCCCTTTTCGCGCAGAGACCGCACCGGTAAAGGCGCCTTTCTCGTGACCAAAAAGTTCGCTCTCGAGTAACTCACCCGGAATAGCCCCGCAGTTAACCGGAACAAAGGGACCACCGGCACGCTCAGAACAGTCGTGCAACAAACGGGCTATGACTTCTTTACCGGTACCGGACTCGCCTTGGAGTAAGACAGTCGCGTCAGTAGGGGCCACTTTAGTGACGAGCGTTCGCACGTCTTTAATGGCGTCGCTGACACCCACCAGTCGTTGATCGAGGTGTTTAAGGTGGCGCTGAGCTGTGGTGTTCTTGGCCGTCACGATTTCGCGTCGCTTTCCCTAGATTAATCCACATCCGGCGTCCCCGGATGCGTCACCCTA
>Ga0206130_10001199_pt1 | contig 38805 bp, 39 predicted proteins | sample Helgoland_Spring_9_FD_148637 | JGI IMG/M metagenome (GOLD analysis project Ga0206130, IMG submission 148637) | Pelagic subsurface seawater microbial communities from Kabeltonne, Helgoland, North Sea - Helgoland_Spring_Bloom_20160512_1 | ecosystem: Environmental > Aquatic > Marine > Epipelagic ...
GGCGAGCGCACCGTGTCCGGTCTGTGGGCCCTCATCGGCAAGCTGGTCGATCTCTTCCAACCGCACGAATGCGCGAATTACTTCAGCTCATGCGGATATGACCCAGACTGATCGGAATCCGCTCTAATCGCCAGATTATAGGTGGCGGTCAGGTTAGTGTAGAAAACGGCAGGCGTCGTATTGTCGTTGATGTCGATGCCCTCAATCCGGGTGGCGTCGAGCAGCGATGCGCTGATATAGCGTTCCTGTACGAACAACGAAAACGCGTCGTTCGACCAGGTCGCCTGCGCCACGCCGCTCCATTTCGGCGTGATCGTTTCACCAAGCGCCTGGCGGACGGGTGATCCCGGGGTCTGAGAATCGTTGGCGGTCGCGTGGTTGCCGATGATGCGCAGGTTCAGATTGCCGCCCGCCAGTTGCGTCCGGTAGCCAAGTTCGAAATCGATCCCCGCCACCGTCTGCTGCGCCAGATTCAGGTTGGGACGCTGGATGGTGAGCGAACCGCTTGGAGTCACGGCGATGTTTGCGCATTGTGTCTGGTTACCCGCAGCACATTCGTCGACGACCCGCTGTTCGGGCAGCGTCGTGATCGCATCCTTCAGCTTGATCCGGTAATAGTCGATCGAGGCTTGAAAACCGGAAAGCCAGCCGGGCTGATAGATTGCGCCGAACGTGATCGTTCGCGCCCGTTCGGGCTGCAGGTTGATATTGCCCGTCGCGAAATTTACCTGAGGTGTTGTCACGCCATTATAGACGACATTGCCATTCAACTGCGTCGCTGGATTGAACAGTTCGAGCAGGTTAGGTGCGCGGATATCCTGCGACCACGTGCCACGCAGTCGCAATTCATCGATCAGCTGCCAGCTCGCCCCCAGCTTCCACGTCGTGACGCCGCCCGACGTGCTGTAATCGGCGTAACGAACCGCGCCGTTGAGATCCAGCGACCGGGCGATCACGCTGTCCTTGAGCACGGGCACTGCGACTTCGAGATAGCCTTCGCGGATATCATATTCGCCGGAGAACGGCAGCGGGTTGAAGAAGCGGTACGGTCCTTGCCGTCCGTTCAACGCCGTCGGTCCGCCGCGAATGCCCGTAAAATTGATCGTCGTTGGCGAGAGCGCATCCGTTGTCTGGCGCGCGCTTTCCTTACGATATTCTAAGCCCGCGGCGATCGCGATCGGGCCGGCGAGTTGCAGGCTATCACCTAGATCGCCCCGGATATTCACCGCATATACTTGTTGGCGGAGGCGCAGGTTGAGCACGTTGTCGCCCGTTACATAATCACTGATCGCCTGATTGGCTGCCTGCGGTCCGAACAGGTTCCGCGGTGTACAGCCCGGATCGAGCCCGGCCAACGTTGAACGACAAACGATCTGGCCGTTCGCCGGGTTCACGACCGCGTCCGCCGATGCATAAAGCGGGCGGGCGATCGTCAAGTTGTTCGACCGCAATTCTTGGTCCGACTGACCGAATGTGTATGAGGCATCATATTTCCACGGCCCCCTAAGATCGCCGCGCAGCCCGAGCGAGCCATGATTGACGTCGATGGACGACTCGTTCTCCGCGATCGGCAATTCGCTTTCGAACCGACCGAGCCGGAACGATTGGATGTTCGCCGTGACCATCTTGGCGCGAATGTCGGCGGGCAGGTATGCGTTGTCGCGATAGATCGTATAGGCGGCCGAGGACCCAACATTCTGACTGATAAAAGCACCCTGGTTCGTGTGGCTATGCGAATAGAGCCACTCGGCGAAAAACGTCGCGGATGGCGACAACTCGACTTCGGTGCGCGCAAAGCCGTTATATCGCTCCTGCGTCGGTTGTAGCCCGATATTCGCACGCGCTCCGTCACCCCCGCTCTGAAAAGCGGTGCCGGTTACCGTGCCATAGTTGAAAGGTGCACTGATCCCACCAGCCAAGAACTGAGTTCCCGCGAGCGGGCCTGATGTAATCAACCCGCCATAGGTGCCCTGCGAGCTCCGGATCGAGGGAATAATAAGATTTTTCGGCGTTCCGCCGATGACGGGGTTGGCAATCTGTCCGGCATTGTCGTCAAACCAGGCACGGTTAGTCTTTTCATCGGCGCCGAGGCCGCGCTGATAGAAATAGTCTGCGCCGACTATAAAGTGGACTTTGTCGTCCACAAACGACTTGCCATAGGCAAGTGAGCCCCCCGCGGACGGCAGATCACCGCGCGTTGATAGGCCGCCCAGAACCTCGGCCTTGAACCCATTGAGCTTGGTATCGAGGACGAAGTTGACGACGCCCGCTACCGCATCCGATCCATACGCCGCTGACGCACCGCCTGTCACGACATCGACGCGGCTGACCAGACCTTGCGGGATGATGTTGATGTCGACCGCGCCACCGCTGTTGGTCGCGGGAAGGCGCCGACCATCGAGCAGGATCAGTGTCCGCTGCGCGCCAAGGCCGCGCAGATTGAGCAGATTCTGACCCGAACTGCCGCCGCGACTGTTGGTCGTCGACGGATTCGAAGTCTTCGTGCTCCCGTTGAACGCAGGCAGCTGGTTTAGGCCGTCGGCAAGATTCGTGGGGGCAGATTCTCTTAATTGCGCCGAACTTGCCATCGTCACCGGCGAGGGTGCCTTGAAGCCCGTGGCGACGCGGCTGCCGGTTACGACAATATCGCTGCCCGCTTGTTCTGCAGGGGCGGCGCTTTCAGCGGACGGAAGATCGCCGGTCGGCGTATCCGCGTTGGCGGGCGCGGTGGTCGATGGGACGTTGGGCATCCGCGATTCATCCTGGGCGCCAGGCGTCGGGACCTGATCCGGCGGACCGGCTTGCTGTGCCGTTGCAGGCAGCGACAACGCCAGCGATAGCGCGGTGCCGCAGGCGAACGCGGTCTTTCTCGTGCTCCAGATCATTCCTCATCCCCTTAGAATATTGTTTTATAAGTCTTTTTTTATAAGATCAGTCATCTTCGGCGGGACGGCGCAGCCGGCTCCCGATCAGCAGCGCGAGGAGCGAGATCAGCGCCGCGCCCGCGCACCAGGCACCAGGGATTGCCTTGTCCCCGGTTGCACCGATCAGCGCGGTACTGATCGCTGGCGTGAACCCTCCAAAGATCGCAGTCGCCATACTGTAGGCAAGGCTGAACCCCACGGTGCGAACGTGCGCCGGGATGACTTCTGTTAAGTAGACGATGAACGCGCCGTTGTAGGTGGCGTAGATCGTCGCGAGCAGCAGTTCGACGGTCAGCAGCTTCCCGAAACTTGGCGATGCGACAAGCCAACTCATCAACGGATACGCCAGCACAAGGCCCATAACTGTCGCGGTAATGAGCAGCGGACGGCGACCGATCCGGTCGGACAGCGCGCCCATGATCGGCAGTAGGGTAAAATTCGTCACGCCGACGCAAGCGGTGACAAAGAGGCTCTCGCCCGCCCCCAGATTCAGCACTTTGCTCCCAAACGTCGGCGTGTACGCGGTAATCATGTAGAAAAAGACCGTCGTCATGACCGCCATCAGCGCGCCCTGAAGCACAATTCCCCAGTTTGCGCCGATGATACGCATGATCTGCCCGATCTTCGGATGTTCCTTGCGATTGAGAAATGCATCGGTTTCTTCAACATGGCGGCGGATGACGAACAGGAACGGGATCATGACGCAGCCGATGATGAACGGGATCCGCCAGCCCCATGCCTGCATCGCCTCTGGCGATAGGCTGGTCGACACGATGAGGCCGATAACTGCGGCGAACACGACCGCGGCCTGCTGACTCGCCGACTGCCACGACGTGAAAAACCCCTTGCGGTGCGGCGGCGCGATCTCATTCAGATAGACGGAAACGCCGCCGACTTCGACGCCTGCCGAAAGTCCCTGGACGAGCCGACCTGCAAGAATGATGAGCGGCGCGGCGAGGCCGATCTGCGCGTATGTTGGCGTGATCGCGATCGCAAGCGTGCCAAATGCCATCAGCGCCAGCGTCAGCAACAGTCCCTTGCGACGCCCATGACGATCGACATAGGCACCCAACACGAGCGCGCCGACTGGGCGCATCAGAAATCCCGCCCCAAATGTCATCAGCGTCAGCAATAGCGATGCGAATTCGCTGCCCGTCGGGAAGAAAGCCTTCGAGATGTAAGTGGCGTAATAGCCGAACACCATGAAATCGAACATCTCGAGGAAATTGCCGCTGGCGACGATGAAGATTGACTTGAATGCTGACCGTTTCGCCTTCCCGGGCAGGTCGACAGAGTCGTGCATGGGGGTGGCTGTACCAGTGGTCACTTAGTATCCTTTCGCATCGCTGGTTCGAGTCCGCTTTCGCGGATCGCTGCATCGGCTTTTTGCGATGAGAGATAGTCAAGCAGGGCACGTGCCTGCCTCTGATGCGGCGAATAGGCTACGACGCCCCCGGAGAAGGCGGTGACTTTTTGCAACGCGTCGGGCAGCAGGCCGACGATGACGATGCCCTTGATCGGCTTAAATTCGCTCAGCTGCTGAAAACCGATTTCCGCATCGCCTTGAGCGATAATTTGCCCGACGGGCGTCGCGGGGATCATGCGCCCCTTCGCCTTCACCTCAGCAGCGATGCCAAGTCGATCGAGCATCTGCGACTGGATATAGACGCCGCTGGCGCTGTCCGACCAAGCGACCGATTTCGCGTTGAGCAACGTCGCCCGCACCGCCTGCGGCGTAGAAATGTCGGGTATCGCCGCACCCTTACGCACCGCGACCGCAATCTTCGACAGGCCCAGATCGATCTGGGTGCCGGGGGTGATCTTGCCAGCGGCGCTTAGAGCATCGAGCCCAGACCGGGCGAGAATGACGACGTCGGCGGGTTCGTTACGCGCCAGCCGCGCAGGAATGGCGTTAGGGGTTTCGCCCATCGATGGGCCATGACCGACGGTAATGGTTGCTCCCGTATCGCGACGATAATCGGCGGCCAGCTGGTCAAACGCGGCGTTAAACCCGCCGGACGTCAGTACCTGGAGTTCGGCGACAGGGGCAGGCATCGCCGATGGAGCCTGGGTGACGGGCTGACAACTTGCCAACACCGATGCGACAACGATCGTCAGTGCACGCATCCGGCGCCCGTCTGCCCATCGAGCATCATGTTGTCGCGCGCTGCTGGCGGTAAGCCGCATTGTCCTCATCCTGTCGACTGCCGCTTCTTACGAACGGTTGGTTCACATTTTCGGTGCGTCGTTGATGCGCGCCGTTGACCAGATAGAAGGCTTGGCGTTCGATCTTTCAAATGCAATGATCGGGGCAGCTGATGCGTATGGCGCATCATCGGAGGGGAAAATGGCGCGTCTGCCCAGCCAGCTATACGTTCAGATGATCGTAGGCATCGTGTCGGGAACAGTGATCGGCCATTATTGGCCAACGATCGGCACCGCCTTGGCACCACTCGGAGTCGCATTCGTCAAGGCGATGCGGATGATGGTGCCACCAATTCTGTTCTGTACGATCGTCGATGGCATCGTCGCACATGGCGGGGCTCGCCGTACCGGATCGACGATCGCGCGCGCCCTCGTTGTCTTCGTCGCCATCACGATTGCCGCGCTGTTTGCTGGCGTGGCCGTGACTGCGCTTCTGCACCCCGGCGCGGGATTAGCGATGAGTTCGGCGCCGCCGCCGATCGATGTCGCACGCCTGCTCGGCACCCGTGCGATCGATGGGCCGGGCGATTTTCTACTAAGACTGGTGCCTGATACGTTCTTCTCCGCCTTTACCGCAGGCGATGTGCTGCCGGTGCTGTTCATCGCGGGCCTTGTCGGATTTGGTTTATTGAAAATTGGCACAGCGGGGGAACCGATCGTCCGCGCCGTCCGTGGCCTCATGCAACTTCAGTTCGTGATTTTCGGCTTCCTGATCCGTGCGGCACCGATCGGTGCCCTCGGGGCAGTTGCCTTCACGGTTGGGACATACGGGATCGGGTTCATCGGCTCACTCGGGATGTTCGCGGCGACGTTGATCCTCGCCTCGTCGTTATTGCTGGGCGCGCTCGCGCTGATCGTGAGGCTTTGGACGCGGCTACCGATGCTGGCACTCGTGCGGCATTTTCGCGAAGAGCTACTCATCATCTTGGGCACCTCATCGTCCGAGGTCGTATTACCGCGCATCATCAGGAAATTGGAGGCCCTCGGCACACCACAAAGACTGGTCGGGTTGGTCGTTCCCCTCGGCTACACGCTGAACCTTGCAGGGACGGCAGTGTATCTGATGGTGTCGGTTCTGTTCCTGTCCGAAGCGATGGGGATCACGCTCCCGCTCAACCGATTGCTTGTCTATTTCGCAGTTATGCTGGCAACATCGAAGACCGCCGCCGGGGTGACGGGCAGCGGTTTTTCTGCATTGCTCCTCACCTTATCGTTGTTACCCGACATTCCCGTCGGCGCGGCAGCCATGCTGATCGCGGTTGATCGATTCCTTTCGATCGCGCGCGCGATGACCAGTGTCGGGGCCAACATCGCCGCAACGCTGATCGTCGCGCGGTGGAGCGGCGTACGTCTGACGTTCGTCAAACCTCCGGTTGATGATCCTGCCATGCCACCGTCAACAGCGTAACCAGTCGTGCCGCAGCGGGAGAGATCGGTGCAGACGGGCGACGCAATAGCCCCAGCGTCCTGGTGATGAGCGGTTCATATAACGGTTTCCAGGTTAGGTCGCGCGCTTCCGGACCCATACAGGCGAGCCGCGGCAGAACCGATGGTCCCACGCCAGAATCAACGAGTGCCAGCGCAGACGTCAGCCTGGTCACTTCGTAAAACCACGTCAGATTGATACCTACCGCAGCCAGGCCTGCCTCCAGCGTCGTTCGATTGCCGCTGGCCCGGTGAACCGTCACGAGCCGATGCGTGTCGAGGTCGGACCAGCGTGGGTGCGCGATCGCGGCCAGCGGATGGTCGTGACGACAGACGAGCCCATAGGGATCGTCGAATAACGGTTCGTATGACAGGTCGGCGTCGGACGCGATCGGTAGTGAAAGCCCAAACTCGGCTTCCCCCGTGCGCACAGCTTCCGCGCACTCGACCGCCGAAAGGTCGAGAATGCGTACACGCACATTGGGATAAGTGGCGTTGAACTCAGGTAAAACACCAGGCAGAAAGCGCACCGCTGCACTCGGCACGCTCGCAAGCGTGATACGCCCAGCCTGCCGCTCGCCATCGGCCATCATGCCCACAAGCGAACTGTCAATTTCATCGAGCATTCTTCGCAGCAGGGGCACGACTTGCTGCCCTGCCGCCGTCAATCGGACGTTACGCGTGCTGCGCTCGATCAATTGCGCGCCTACCGCCTGCTCGAGCTTCTGAACACGCCGACTGAGCGCGGGCTGAGATAGATTGAGTCTCTCTGCCGCCCGGTTGAAACTTCGACCATCAGCCACCGCCACCAAAGCACGCAGATCGAGCAATTCGCAATTTAAGTTTGGCATCCAATCAATCGTAGATTTCTTCGGTTCGATCACCAAGTCTTCATCGGCAAGCGGCGCTGAAGCGGCGTTCAGATTGGCATCGAGATGCGTACGTTGACACGCAAAGAGATGTTCCAGCCCATTTCACCGGTGTGACACCGGAACACCGGAGCTCGAAAAAACAAAATTTGGCTTGAAAGCTGGTGCACCCGACTGGATTCGAACCAGTGGCCTCTGCCTTCGGAGGGCAGCGCTCTATCCAGCTGAGCTACGGGTGCCTGCAGATGCGCGGTTAGCAAAGGTCGGGGCGGGGCGCCAGCGGTTATGTGCGCTGGCGGGGCACAGCGTGTTACGCGCTGACGGGCGCGGGCGTCTTGGGTTTGAAGGCGCACAGATCGGCGACGATGCAGCGCCAGCATTCCGGTCGGCGCGCCTTGCACACATAGCGGCCGTGCAGGATCAGCCAGTGATGGGCGTGAAGGCGGAACGGCTGCGGCGTCGCCTTGTCGAGCGCCTTTTCGACCGCGAGCGGCGTCTTGCCCCGCGCTAGCCCGGTGCGATTGCCGATGCGGAAGATATGCGTGTCGACCGCGAACGTCTCCGCCCCGAACGCGGTGTTCATCACGACATTAGCGGTCTTGCGCCCGACACCCGGCAACGCTTCGAGCGCATCGCGATCCGCGGGCACCTGCCCGTCATGCGTGTCGATCAGCGCCTGCGACAGCGCGATCACATTCTTCGCCTTCGTATTGAACAGACCGATCGTGCGGATATGGCGTTTGAGCGCCTCCTCCCCCAGATCGACCATCGCCGCGGGGGTCCTGATGTCGGCGAACAACGCCCGCGTCGCCTTGTTGACGCCCGCATCGGTGGCCTGCGCCGACAGGACGACGGCGACGAGCAGTTGATAGACGTTGCCCGATTCCAGCTCGGTTTCGGGATGCGGATTCTCCTCCGCCAATCGCGCGTAGAAGGTGACGACATCGGCCTTTTTCATCGCCCCCGCCTTATCCCGCGCGCGTCACAGGCCAAGCACGTCGCCCATGCGATACCGACCCGGCGCCTGCCCCGCGAGCCACTGCGCCGCGCGCACGGCGCCGCGCGCGAAGATCGACCGGTCGTCGGCACGATGGGTCAGTTCGATCCGTTCGCCCTCGGTCGCGAAGATCACGCTATGATCGCCGACGACCGACCCGCCGCGCAACGCCGACAGTCCGATCGTGCCCTCGCTCCGCGCGCCCGTCAGCCCGGCGCGGCCATCGACCCGCAGTTCGCCCAGGCTCGATCCCCGCCCCGCCGCGGCCATCTCACCCAGCAGCAGCGCGGTGCCCGATGGCGCATCGACCTTGTACCGGTGATGCATCTCGACGATTTCGATATCCCAATCGGGGCCGAGCCGCGCCGCCGCGTCGCGCACCAGCAGCGACAGCAGCGTGATTCCGAGCGAGGTGTTGCCCGTCTGCAGCACCGCGATGTCCGCATCGGCGGCGTCGATCAACGCCTGATGCGTGGGCGCCAGCCCGGTGGTGCCGATCACGATCGGCGTGCCGGTCGCCCGCGCCGCGCGCAGATGCACCTCCAGCGCGCTGGGGGCGGAGAAATCGACGAGCACGTCGGCCCGGTGTGCCAGCGGCAGCGGATCGCCCCCCGCATCGACACCGCCTGCCAACGTGCCACCCGCCGCCTCGATGGCGTCGGCGATCGCGCGGCCCATGCGCCCGGCGCTGCCGTAGATACCGATCGCGGTCATGCGCGGGGGTGGGTCGGGGTCATGGGATCGATCTTCGAGCGGGAAACACGTCATCATCATACGGCAGGCGCCGGGCGCTGGCTATCCGTCTTGCCCGTCTTTCCGCGCCGTTTTCCGCCGGTCAGGCCCTGGACAGCGCGTGCGCCCGGTCGGCCAGCCGATCGATCGCGGCTGCGTGGATGCCCGGGGTCGACACCAGCACGCCGAACGCGCGTGGATCGGGTTTGTTGAAGGCCAGCGGATTGCCCAGGGCATCCGATACCGCCGCGCCCGCTTCGCTGGCGATCAGCACCGCGGCGGCGATATCCCATTCGCTGCCCCAGCGCAGCGTCGCAACCAGATCGGCCTCGTCGGCGGCGACCATCGCGATCCGCAGGGCGATCGAATTGGGCTTATGGACGATGGCAAGGTCGCGATCCGCCTTGGGCAGCGCATCGACGGGCGCGCGCGCGCCGCCCAGTTCGACCCGATCGCCGACCCGCAGCGCGGCACCATTGCGGCTCGCCCCCTGCCCCGCGACTGCACGCCACCGCTCACCGCGCGCGGGCGCATCGAGCACCGCAATCGCCGGGCGACCGCGATCGACCAACGCGACCGACACCGCCCACCCTTCGCGCCCGCGGATGTAATCGCGGGTGCCGTCGATCGGATCGACCACCCAGACGCGGTCGGCGCCCAGTCGCGCGGGATTGTCCGCGGTCTCTTCCGACAGCCAGCCCGCGTCGGGGACCAGCACCGCCAGCCGCGCGCGCAGCATCGTGTCGACGTCGAGATCGACTTCGCACACCGGGCTGCCCCCTGGTTTTTCCCAACGGAGGAAATCGGTGCGCCAGCGCGCGAAGGCCATTTGCGCCGCCTCCGCGACGACGCCGACGACCGCGTCGGCCAGCCCGCCGTTGTCGTCAGCCACTCGCGACCGTCATCGAATCGACCCGCAGCGTCGGCACGTTGATCCCATAGCGAAATTCGAGGTCGCTGGCGGGCGTCAGGTGGAGAAACATGTCGCGCAGATTGCCCGCGATCGTGAATTCGGCGACCGGGGTGGTCAATTCGCCATTTTCGATCCGGAACCCGGCCGCGCCCCGACTATAGTCGCCCGTGACGCCGTTCACCCCCTGACCGATCAGTTCGGTGACATAGATGCCCGACGCGATGTCGCCGATCAGCGTTGCGACGGGGACCGCACCCGCCTCCATATACAGGTTGCTCGTCGACACGCCGGGTGCGCCCCCAACACCGCGCGCGGCATGGCCGGTCGGTTCGAGATTGAGCTGCCGTGCCGAGGCGCTATCGAGCAGCCAGGTTTCTAGCATCCCATCCTCGATGATCGCGCAAGGCGATACGGGAAGCCCCTCACCATCGAACGGGCGCGATCGCAGTCCGTGCGGGCGATGCGGATCGTCGCGCACCGTAATCCCCTCCGCGAATATCCGGGTGCCGAGCGATTCGAGCAGAAAGCTGGTCTTGCGGGTGATCGCCTGTCCCGAAATCGCCCCCGACAGATGGCCGAGCAGCGACGATCCGACGCGGGGGTCGAACACGACCGGCATCGCACCGCTGGCGATCCGTCCCGGATTGACCCGCGCCACCGCACGCATCCCTGCCCGTCGTCCGATATCCTCCGCCGATTCCAGATGCGCATGCCGCCGGGCGGTGTGGTGCGCGTAATCGCGCTGCATCCCGCTCGCGCCGCTGCCCGCCAACACGCTGGCCGACACGCTGTAGCCGGTTGCGGCATAGGCATCGGCGAAGCCATGGCTGGTGGCGACCCCCCACACGATCCGCGTCGCGTTCGCACCGCCGCCCTCGCTGTTGGTGACGCCGGGCACGGCACGCGCCGCCGCCTCAGCGGCTATGGCGACGTCGCGCAACGCGGTGGGCGACGCCTCACCGCCATCGTCGAGGTCGAGCAACGGCGCGGCGCCGTGCATCAGTCGATCGGCAGGGGCAAGTCCGGCCCAGGGGTCTTCGGGAGCCTCACGCGCCATCGCGATCGCGCGGTCGACCAACGTGTCGATCGCATCGGTCGACAGGTCACTGGACGATACGCTCGCCGAGCGTCGCCCGACGAAGACGCGCAAACCCAGTTCCTGGCTTTCCGACCGTCCGACATCTTCGAGTGCGCCCAGTCGCACGGACACTTCGAGCGCAGCGTCAGCAGCGAAGACGGCATCGGCGGCGTCGGCGCCCGCGCGTCCGGCGCGCGCCACGATATCGGCGGCGCGATCACGCGCCTGGTCAGGAGTCAGCATGACCGCGATTTAGGTCCGCAGTCGCGCCGATGCTAGGGGGTGCCGCACCGGCGATCCCGGTGCCGCGCGTCGGGGTCAGCGATCCACCCGCCGCGTGACGGTGGGATCGGGTCGCGCCGCCGCCAGATCGCGTTCGACCTTGGCGAGCATCTCATCGGTCAATTGGCCGCCGGTCAGCGGCTGGAACTGGCGCAACGTCATCGACCGGAACTTGGCGAGGTTGCTGTCGTCGCTCAGCCCGGGCAGGTCGCGGTCGAGAACGCGCTTGGTCGCAGGCGTGCCGATCAACTGCGCGATCGGCCGGTCGAGTGGGGAGGTGCCGTCGGCGGTCGAGCGGGACGGTGGCGCAGGCGGGATGGTCGGCTCGACGCCAACGTTTGACGGCGGCGCGACGGGGGGTTGGGGATCGACGGTCGGTGTCTCGGGTGGCGCCGGGGTGGCGCCGACCGAGTCGAGCGAGAAGGCCTCCGCCGCGTCGCGCGCGCTGCGTTGCGCGGGCGGGTTGGCGGACGCCAGCAGCGACGCGGCCAGGACGATGAGACAGGGCATGGTCACTGGCGGCTCCCGACGATCGATCGGGTCGAACCTAGGCGATGACGATCGGTCACGCCAGCCGGTCGCACCATGATGGCGTCAGGTCGGTGACCGGCGACGTCGCCGCCACCCGGTCCAGCCGTCAGTTCGGGCGACCCAGCCCCGCGATCGTCCGGTCGACCAGCGCCTTGTCCGCGCTGGCGCCGTGGCGTTCGGCGATGATGGCGGCAGCGGCGCGCGCCGCGACATCGGCGGTGCGCGCGCGGACATCGGCCAGCGCGGTGCGTTCGGCGGCGCCGATCTTGTCCTGCGCCATCATGGTGCGACGGCGGACGAGTTCGTCCGCATCGGCGCTGGCCTTGGCGATCATCGCCGCCGCTTCCTGTTCGGCATGCGCCACGATCGCGGCGGCATCCCCTGCGCTTGCAGCTTCACGCCGCTTGGCCTCGGCCAGCAGCGCCTCGGCCTCGGCGCGCAACGCCTTGGCCTGATCCAGATCGGTGCGGATCGCCGCGATCTTGTCGTCGAGCAACCGGGCGACGAGCGCCGGGACGCCCTTCCACAGCATGATGCCGATGACGACCAGCATCGACAGCGCGACGAACCCCGCCGCGGAAATGCCGAAGACCGATGGTTCGACGTGCAAGGTATTGGCGGGCAACGTCGCCGCGATCGGATGAGCGGGATTAGCCATGCGCGAGTTCCGCCTTCACCTTGTCTGCCGCCAGCGCGCGGTCGACGCCGACGCCCGACAGTTTCGCCACGATCGCCTCGACCGCATCGACGGTGGCCGATTCGATCTCGGCCAGCGCCGTGTCGCGGGTCGTCGCGATCCGGCCCATCGCTTCATGCAGCCGCGTGGCGGTGGCCGCATCGCTTTGTTTCAGCGTTGATTCGCTCGCCGCGGTCGCGGTATCGCGCGCCTCGCCGAGCAGCTTCTGCGCCTGGGACCGGGCCGTATCGAGGCCAGTCTCATACGCTTCATCGACGTGCCGCGCGCTGTCGCGCGCCGCCGCCGCCGCGGCGATGTCGCCGGAGATACGAGCGGCACGATCATCGATCGTCCGCTCGATCTTCGGGACCATCGCCTTGCCGATCCCGAAATAAATGAGGGCGAACACGATCGCCAGCCAGAACAGCTGCGAGGCGTAGATCTCACCGATTTGGGAAAGTTGAGGCATGGGACTGGCTCTGGCTCGTTACTTGACGACGAAGAGGATGAGGATCGCGACGACGAACGCAATCAGGCCGAGCAGCTCGGATGCCGCGAAGCCGATGAACAGACGGCCCTGCTGGCCATCAGCGGCACCGGGGTTGCGCAGGGCGCCTTCGAGGAACGAGCCGAACACGTTGCCGACGCCGAGCGCCGCGAGGCCGACGCCGATCGCCGCAAGGCCCGCACCGATGTACATTGCACCAAGATCAGTCATGAGAAGCTCCAGTAGAAAAACAGGTGGTTGAAACGCGACTTAGTGCAGATGCACCGCATCGTTGAGATAAAGCGAGGTGAGCAGCGCGAAGACATAGGCCTGTATCGCGCAGACCAGCAATTCGAGCGCCGAGACGCCGACGATCATCACGAAGCTGAGCACGCTGACGATGCCGCCCAGCGGGCTGGCCGCCTGAATGCCCTGCACCACGAAGCTGCCGAACACTTCGAGCAGGATGTGGCCCGCGGTCATCGCGACGAACAGTCGCAGGCCGAGGCTGAACGGGCGGACCATGAACGACACGAATTCGACCGGGATGATGACCGGCATCAGCCACGCGGGCGCGCCATGCGGCACGAACAGCGAGAAGAAGTGGAGGCCATGCCGCCAGAACCCGACCGCGAGCACGATCGCGAACGACAGGAACGCCAGCACCGCGGTGACCGTGATGTGGCTCGTCACCGCGAAGGTGTGCAGCCCCGGCAGGATCGCGAGCGGCAGGACGCCGATGAAATTGGCGAACAGGATGAAGAAGAATAGCGAGAACAGGTAGGGCGCGAACTTCTTGCCCTCCGCCCCGATGCTGGTCGTCACCATATTGTCGATGAAGCCGACCGCGCCTTCGACCGCGACCTGCCAGCGACCGGGCACCAGCTGGCGCTTCAGCCCGCCCGACACGAACAGCGCGAGCAGGGCGAAGACGACGATCATGAACAGCGCGGAATTCGTGAACGACAGGTCGAACCCGCCGATCTCGATGTGCCGGCCGAGCACGGGCTCGACCAGGAACTGTTCCATCGGATCGATTCTACCGGCGGCCATGCGAAACCTCAGCTGTTAGGGCGACGCTCACTTCACGCGCTCCTGCGAAATACGATAGATGTTGCGGCCCGCCGCGACGATCGCGAGCGCCAGCAGGATCAGCATCAGCCACGGCGCGGTGCCCAGCCAGCGATCGAGCGCCCAGCCGAGCAACCCGCCACCGATCGGCGCACCGATCAGTTCGGCGAGCACCCGTGCGCCCTGGTTATATCCCTTTGCCGGACGCCCGGCCGAACCAGCCGCACGCGCCCCGTCGGTCGCACGCGCTTTGGCGATACGATCGTCTAGGTCGTCGATCTGGCGGTCGTCGGCCAACAGTTCATCCTGATAAAGAAACGCCGCCGGAGGCGATCCGACGACGATGGAAGACAGCACAAGGGCGCACCCCCCGGTTGCGACGTCCGTTTATAAAAGGGGGGGGTGCAAGTCAACCGCACCGTCATCCGGCGCGGCAAGCGGGGTCAATCCCTTGGCTGACCTGGGAAAGATCGCCCGCCGCCCGCCCGATCGCGGCGTGTGGACCGCCGCGTCAGATACAGCGCGAATCGCGATCAGGGGCGCCGCTGGTCCGCGTTTTCCACGTCCCGTCGGGCGATTTGTATTTTTCGCCCGGATCGGTCTGCGCGATCAGGTTGCAGCCGCTGGTGAACGCCATCTGTTCGACGGTCGCACCGCTCGACGTCGCCTTTTGCGTGTAGGCCGATTTGCGCTGGATGTTGATGTTGTTGACCAGCGCGCGCAACGCGGGCGACCCCGACCCGACGATGCCGAGATAGCCGTCGGGCTGTTCGCCGACCTCTCCGGCGGATCGCGCCGCCGCATAGGCGGGATCACGCTGCGCGATCGCCGCGCCGGATACCGACAGCAGCGAGAGCGCCGCGGCGGCCATCATCGTCTTTGCCATCTTGGTCATGTTCAAAAAATCCCCGGATTCTGTTTGATCAGCGATTTCGCCTCACCATCGAGACGATAGACCACTTCCTGCGTCACGTTGATATTCAGATTGATCTCGATCGGCTTGTCTGGGGCGGTGACGTTGATGCAGCCGCTTGCCGCCGTCACCATCCCGACCATCATGCCGATCGCCATCGTTCGTCTCATCATCGAACAGGTCGTGATCCCCTGCCGTTTCGTCAATCCTGCATCGGTCATGGCATGGTCCTGCTGTCGGGGGTCTGAACGGATGGGGCCGCGTTATTCTGGCGATCGAGCAATTGGGGCAGGTTGCGTTCGATCAGCCGTTTGGGATCGTAGAAGCTCTGCGCCGAATCGAGCAGCCCGCGGAACGGGGCCTTGATCTTGATGTTGAAGACGAAGGGCAGTTTCTGCAGGCGGCGGATGATGAAGTTGGAGGTCGCCCCCTCCCCCTGGCTGATCCCGGCGAACCGCACTTCGGTGACCATCTCGCCCGCCAGCGGCCCGTTCATGACGATATCGAGCGTCCGGTAGCGCAGCGATTTGAGCGCCCCGAACGCGATGTTCGCCCAGAAGCCCAGATCCTTCTGGCTGAGGTCGCCGACATAGGCGATCGATCCGCCGCCGGGCCGCACCGTCAGATGCCCGCCGACGACATTGCCCCCCTTTTCGTCGAACACCATCGGGATGACGCCGTCGAACACCCCCGTCGCGGTCAGATTCTTGAAATCGAACTGGCCCAGGAACTGGTCCGCCGCCATCCCCGCGATCCGGAACGTCAGGCGGCGGGCGCTGGGCGCGGAGAAATCGAGCAGGGTCGGATCGAGCGTCAACGTGCCACCCGCGAACGGCCATGTCCCCCGGTCGACCAGCACGCGGCTGCCCGGATAGGTCTTGAACACGATCCGCCCGTCGGTGACCGGGATGCCCGGGTTGATCGACGCGACCGTCACCACCTGCCCCGGCGCGCTTTCCAAGGCGAGCAGGTCGGTGAAGCGGATAGTCCCCTTGAGCCCGGTGACGGGGCCGAAGGCGGCGGCCAGATCGGTCGAGGCGGTCGAGAATTCGCCCGTCGAGGTCACGCCGTCGGGCGACCATGCGATATGGCCACGCCCCGTGACGCGCCCGTCGACATCGGCGATCACGCCGAAAGTTACCGGGGTCAGCAGGTCGGGTTGGAATCCATCGCCGAAGGTGATGCCGTCGACGGTCAGGTCGGCATCGCCGCGCCCCGCCGACAGATCGTGACGGATGACGAGATCGGCGACCGTCCGGTGCATCGTCGGTTCGACCAGATGGCCCGTCGCGACGATCGTGCCGCCGACCAGCGACAGCGCGACCGCCTGCGCCTGCATCGGCTTGAATCGCGGCGCCGCCGCCTGGGCATCGCTGACCCCGAGCGCCCCGGTCAGTCGCAAGGCGCCGCCGCGCAGCGTCCAGTCGCCCGCCGCGTTCGCCAGCATCAGCGGGACGTTGGCGATCTGCCCCGCGCCGCCCGCGAAGGTGCCGACCACCGCGCCATCGGTCGACCGCCCCCGCACCGTCGCGAAATCGAGCCGCGTCATCCGGTCGGGATTGCCGATCCGGGTTTCCACCCCGGCGATCGCAAAGCCGCGGGTGCCGATGTCCACCGTCGCGCCCCGCAGCGCGAGCGCGACCGGGGTCGCCCCCAGCCTGCCGGTCAGCCGCGTCGCCGCGATCCGCGCGCCGCCATTGATCCGCGCGCCCGATACGGCGATCAGCGCGCGTCCCGTCGGGCAGAGCGACAGCCGCGCCGGGTCGACCACCAGCCCCGCGATCGCGAGCCGCCGGAACGACACCGGCGCACAGCCGGGATCGATCGCGATGCCGCCCCGCCCGTCCCACCGCGCGTCGATGGGCAGCGTCAGCGCGTCGACGCGCCCGTCGCCGACCGGCCCCGACAGCGTCGCGCGCGTCGTGATCCGGGTCAGCCCGGCGGCGGTCGCGCCGAAGGTGACCGGCGTCAGCGCCAGTTCGGCGCCACCGGCGGCATAGGGCGCGATCGTCGCGCGTCCGCTGATCGGCGCCCCGGCCCGCGGCTGGCGCAGCGCGATCCGCGCGGTCGGCAACCCGCCGCCCCGGATCGCGACATCGGTGTCGATGCGGACGCCGCCGGGCGACCCATAGGCAAGGCCGCTGCCCCCCGACAGCGTCACCGACGCGCCGCTCACGGTCCGCGCCGACAGGTCGGCGAGCCGCGCCGCGATCCGTCCGTCGGCGCGATGGACGGTCAGCCCCGCCGTGCCCGACCAGTCGCGGGCGCCCGCGGTCAATGCCTGACGCAGCGTCGCCATCAACGGCGCGACCGGTGTTCCCGACCCGCCTCCGATCGCCGCCAGCCTGGCGATCAGCCGCGGCGACAGCGCGGCGTGGTCCATACGGATCTGTCCGTCGAACCCCATCGACGCGCCGACGCGGTAATCGCCGCGCGCGACCAGCCGTGCCGCCTGCCCCGCGTCGGCGCGCACCGACCGGGCGGCGAGATCGAGCGATCCCGTCGTCGCTGCCGCGGTGCCGCCGAAGCGGACAGTGCCGCTGACGCCGCTGGCGGCGATTCCTGACCCGCCCCCCGACATGGCAAGCGCACCGGTGGCCAGATCGCCGGTCCCCTGCCAGCGGTCGAGCGCGGGCGACAGGGTGAGGTCGAGATCGCTCGCCACCGTCCGGACGCTGGCCCCGGTACAGGCGACCCGCGCCGCGCGTACCGGGCCGACCAGATGCGGCGAGGCGCGCGTGATCCGGATCGCGACCACGGCGCGCAGGCCATCGACCGTGCAGCCGCCGGGTGTCAGGCGATCGCCGACCGCGGCAAGCTGTCCCGCGAACCCGTCGTCGAGCCGCCCCGACCCACGCAGCTTCAGCCCGACGACCCCCGCGGTCGTTTCCAGCCGCATCCGCGCGTCGGCGACGTCGACCGCGAGCACGGGCAGCACGAAGGGCTTACCCGACGGCGGCGGCAACAGCCGGTCGATCGCCCCGAGCGAGACGCGGCCGTCGACCAGCCGCCCGCGCAGTCGCACGTGCCCGGCGCGCACCCCCGTCAGCGCCGCGCCCGACAGGCCGACGCTGGTCCGCGTTTCGATCCAGTCGGCGACGAGATCGGGGTGGGCGGGATCGCCGATCACGACATTGGTGAGCCGCTGTTCGCCCAGCCCTAGGTCGGCGATGGCGTAGCGCGCGGGCACCCCCGCCGCGGCGAGCGTCCGGTCGATATAGCCGCTCGCGATCGGCTTGCGCGCGGACCACAGCCCGACCAGCGCCAGCAGCACGACGAGCGCGATGGCCGCGACGATGCGCGCGCCACGGCCCAGCCGGGGAATGCGGCGTACGGGTGCCCCGCCCTGATCATCGACACCGTACGATACCATCGCGCGACCATAGGCATGCCGACGCGCGTCGCGCAATTGCGCGCGTCGCGACGCTGGCGTAGCTTTCGCGGCGATGGCCTATACGCCCCCTGCCGACGACACCGCGGGACATCGCGCCCGCCTGCGCCACCGCCTGCTGACGGGTGGGGATGAGGCGTTGCAGGATTACGAGCTGGTCGAATATCTGCTCGCGCTCGCGATTCCGCGGCGGGACACCAAACCGCTGGCAAAGGCGCTGATGCGCGAATTCGGGGGTATCGGCGGCGTCCTGACCGCCTCGCCCGAGGCGCTGGGGCGGGTCAAGGGGATGGGCGACACCTCGATCGCGGCGATCAGGATCGCGCATGCCGCCGCGATCCGCCTGCTCAAGACCCAGGCGGACGACAAGCCCGTGCTGGCCAACTGGCAGGCGCTGCTCGATTATCTGCGCGCCGACATGGCGCATCACGGGATCGAGCGGTTCCGCGTCCTCCACCTCAACACCAAGAACCGGCTGATCCGCGACGAGGTGATGAGCGAGGGGTCGATCGATCAGGCCGCGGTGCATGTCCGCGAAGTCGTCCGCCGCGCGATCGACCTGGGGTCGGCGGCGATCATCCTGGTCCACAACCACCCCTCTGGCGACCCGTCCCCCAGCCGCGCCGACATAGACATCACCCGCGCGATCCAGGAAGCGGGCAGGCGGCTGGGCGTCGCGGTCCACGACCACGTCATCATGGGCCTGCACGGCCATGTCAGCCTGAAGGCGCAAGGGCTGATCTGACGCCCCCCGATTGGCACCGCCGCCCGCCCCTGCTACCCGCGCCCCGACTCCGTGACGACCCTCTTCCCCGACAAAGGCGCGCCCATGATCCCCCGCTATTCCCGCCCCGAGATGACCGCGATCTGGACGCCCGAGGCACGGTTCCAAATCTGGTTCGAGATCGAGGCGCATGCGACCGACGCGCTCGCCGAGCTGGGCGTGGTGCCGAAGGAAGCCGCCGCCGCGATCTGGGCGAAGGGCGCGTTCGAGGTCGACCGGATCGACGCGATCGAGCGCGAGACGAAGCACGACGTCATCGCGTTCCTGACCAACGTCGCCGAACATGTCGGCCCCGAAGCGCGGTTCATGCATCAGGGGATGACGTCGAGCGACGTGCTCGACACCTGTCTCGCGGTCCAGCTGGCGCGCGCATCGGACCTGTTGATCGCCGATCTCGACGCGCTGCTCGCGGTGCTCAAGCGGCGCGCGATCGAACATAAGATGACGCCGACGATCGGGCGCAGCCATGGCATCCACGCCGAACCCGTCACCTTCGGGCTGAAACTGGCGCAGGCCTATGCCGAATTCGACCGCAATCGCGCGCGGCTGGTCGCGGCGCGCGCCGATGTCGCGACCTGCGCGATTTCGGGCGCGGTCGGCACCTTCGCCAATATCGATCCCGCGGTCGAGGCACATGTCGCCGCGAAGATGGGACTGACGGTCGAGCCCGTCTCGACCCAGGTCATCCCGCGCGATCGCCACGCGATGTTCTTCGCGACACTGGGCGTCGTCGCCAGCTCGATCGAACGCGTCGCGACCGAAATCCGCCATCTGCAGCGCACCGAGGTGCTGGAGGCGGAGGAATATTTCGCGCCGGGGCAAAAGGGATCGTCCGCGATGCCGCACAAGCGCAACCCGGTGCTGACCGAAAACCTGACCGGGCTCGCGCGCATGGTCCGCGGCTATGTCACCCCCGCGCTCGAAAATGTCGCACTGTGGCACGAACGCGACATCAGCCATTCGTCGGTCGAACGCTATATCGGCCCCGATGCGACAATCACGCTCGACTTCGCGCTCGCGCGGCTGACCGGGGTCGTCGACAAATTGCTCGTCTATCCGGCGCGGATGGAAAAGAACCTCAACAAGATGGGCGGGCTGGTCCATTCGCAGCGCGTCCTGCTCGCGCTGACGCAGGCGGGGGTCAGCCGCGAGGATGCGTATCGGCTGGTCCAGCGTAACGCGATGAAGGTATGGGAATCGGACGGTGCGCTGTCGCTGATGGACCTGCTCAAGGCCGATGCGGAGGTCACCGCGGCGCTGTCGGCGGACGAGATCGAGGACAAGTTCGACCTCGGCTATCACCTGAAACATGTCGACACGATCTTCGCGCGGGTGTTCGGCGACGATTGATGTGACCCGAAAGCCACAAGTTTGACGACTGTTACACGGAATCACTAATTTCTTGGCCCCATCGCCAGCCCGTTCGTGGCGGCGGAACGGGCAGAGGGCGACGGGGCGAGCGAGCATGGCGGCGACGCTACGCGCTGTCGCCGGTGCAGGACAGCGCGCCGCTCATCCCCCGATTGCGTCCGGCGCACGTCGACATGCACGAAACAATGTTGCGCAAAACTGTAACAATCACCAAATCGCCCTTGCCGGATATGTCGCCGGCATCGGAGACCTCCCCATGCGTATGTTCGAAACCGTGACCAGCTCCGCGCTGGTAATCGCGGCCCAGGCGCTGGTGGTCGGGGTGATCATTTCAGCCCTCTGACCCAACGCCCGCCCGCCCCTCTCACGAGGGGCGCGGCAAGGGGTGGGTACCCGGGAGACGTGTCCGGAATTGGTCGGAAGCGGATCGGTCGCTGTCGCGATCTCCGTTCTGGACAAGCCGGCATCAGATACCCGCGTGACATGCATCAGATTTTTGCATCGGCGGGCGGCATGTTTTTCTGGCACTTCTTGGTCGATGCAAAACTTGTGAGTTCTGCATCAGTGGTAAAGACCTAAGACTTTGGAACGGCTGGCCTCGATCCGTGAATATTTCCTAGCCAATAGAATCCGTCGTAATTATCACCAGGCACAATTCCTGCCACGGGTTTTAATGATATAAATGGTAGGCGCTGCAAATTGCCATCACCGCTGTAAGCATGCACACCACACTCAATAGCATCAGCCATGATTGGCTTGCCTGCTTGAGGTTTGTGTCCCGGTTTTAACATGCAATTCCACGACGTGCCTTTTGCTGCGACCATGTTTAAAGTCACAATCTCATCGGGCGGAGCAAGAAGCATAGCCATTGGTTTGAAGGTAAAACCACCCCTCTCGACTTCGTGTTTTCGAGCGTGAAGATTGCCTACTAATACTAAAACGTGATCATAGCGGTGCCGCTGAGATACTTCACGGATGTTTTCGGCCTGAGCTGCTTCGTGTGGGCCTTGCCCAGGTAGAGCTTTAAACCGTTCGTGCTGGGCTTCGTCACGTGCGCCGTTAAACGCAACAATGCTGATCGAGCCACCTGCATCCTTTAGCGAATGAAGCCTTACCAGCAGATGAAACATCGCTTCACTAGTAACTCCATCTTCTCGGTCCTTCCAACCCGCCACTCGTAACGCAGCTTCGAACTGTGATTGTTCGAGCGACCATGCCGCCTGAAACGCAGCGTTTTGGCTGGAGTCGTGCTCAACTGCGACAAGCACATGCTCACCCTTAGCAGCAAGTGCGCAGGCAATATCTCCGACGAACTTGGGAGCCTCTTCTGTGCCGTGGTTTTCACCGAAAATCACAAAATGCGGCTTTCGTGCCGCAACCTGTGCCCATCCGTCAGGCATCAAACAGTTGGGCCTCGCTCGAACTGCCGCCAGCCTGTTCGCTTGATCGCCGATGGATGCGTTAGACGCGGCGAGCAATCCCGCCCCGGAAACGGTAGCCGCAATAATGGCTAGGCCGAACAAATGATGGAACTTCATTGCGAAAGGATGGCCAGAATTTGAGATGAAGGCAAGCGCGTCGCTTCCTGACATCGATGCAAAAATCTTGATTTTTGCATCAGCCCGGCAGATTTTGGGCTCGACAATTCGGCGGTTAACGATCGAGCCCAAACAGTGACAGTCCCTGACCCCGCGCGCGGGCGCGAGCGCTTACCGGGTCACTCGCCTGCGAACACGCCCTTGAGCTTGGCGAAGAAGCCCTGGCTGGCGGGGCATTCGTCGCCGGTTTCGGTTTCGCGGAACATTTCGAGCAGTTCCTTCTGGCGTAGCGAGAGTTTCGTCGGGGTTTCGACATCGACCTGGATGACGAGATCGCCGTGGCCGCGACCCTGGAGCACGGGCATGCCGGCGCCGCGCTGGCGGAGTTGCTTGCCCGACTGGATGCCCGCGGGAATCCGGATGTCGTGGGTGTCGCCGTCGAGGCCGGGGATCGCGATCGAGCCGCCGAGCGAGGCGGTCGTGAAGCTGATCGGCGCGCGGGCGAACAGCGTCGTGCCTTCGCGTTCGAAGATCGCGTGGCGTTTGACGTGGAGGAAGATGTAGAGGTCGCCCGCGGGCGCGCCGCGGGGCCCCGCCTCGCCTTCGCTGGCCAGCCGGATGCGCGTCCCCTCGTCGACGCCGGGGGGGATGTTGACCGACAGCGTCTTGGTCTTGTCGACGCGCCCGTCGCCGCGGCAATCCGGGCAGGGATCGGCGATCATCTCGCCCGTGCCCTGACAGACGGGGCAGGCGCGTTCGACGACGAAAAAGCCCTGTTGCGCGCGCACCTTGCCATGGCCGTTGCACTGCTGGCACGTCTTGGCATGCGTGCCGGGGCGGGCGCCCGAGCCGTGGCAGGTATCGCACTGCGCCGAGACATCGACGGTGACCTCGGTCGATTTGCCGTGGAACGCTTCCTCGAGCGTGATCTCCATGTCGTAGCGCAAGTCGGCGCCGCGCCGCTGCTGCGCGCGCCCGCCGCCGCGGCCACCGCCCATGAATTCGCCGAAGACGCTTTCGAAAATGTCGGAAAAGCCGCCGAAATCCTGCGCGCCCGCGCCCGGGCCGCCGCCGTTCTGGAACGCGGCATGGCCATAGCGGTCATAGGCCGCGCGCTTCTGCGGGTCCTTCAGCACCTCATAGGCTTCGCTGACCGATTTGAACTTGGCTTCGCTGTCCTTGCACCCGGAATTCTTGTCGGGGTGATATTTCATCGCCAGCTTGCGATAGGATGACTTGATCACCCCCGCATCGGCGGTCCGCTCGCATTCGAGCAGTTCGTAATAATCGATGTCGGTACTCATACTCGCCCCCTACGGCCCTCCCCCGCCCCGATCACCATGGTCGTCATGCGACCGCAGCCGTCAAGGCGGGGGATAGTCATAGTCTTACGCCTTCTGGCTATCGTCCACTTCGGAGAATTCGGCGTCGACGACATCGTCGCCGCCCGCCTCATGCCCCGCCGCGGCGCCATCCGACGCGGGCGAGGCTTCCGCCTGCGCCTGCTGGTCGTAGATCGCCTGGCCCAGCTTCATCGCGACCTGCGCCAGCGCCTGCGCCTTTTCGGTCATCGCATCGGCATCGCCGCCCTCGACCGCGGTCTTCGTCTCGGCGATCGCCGCCTCGATTTCCGATTTGAGCGAGGCATCGACCTTGTCACCATTGTCGGCGAGCTGGCGTTCGGTCGTGTGGATCAGCGATTCGGCATTGTTCTTCGCCTCGGCGCCCGCACGACGCTTCTTGTCGTCCTCGGCGAATTGTTCGGCATCGCGGACCATCTGGTCGATGTCGCTGTCCGACAGCCCGCCGCTCGCCTGGATGCGGATCTGCTGTTCCTTGCCCGTGCCCTTGTCCTTGGCACTGACGTTGACGAGGCCGTTGGCGTCGATGTCGAACGTGACCTCGATCTGCGGCACCCCGCGCGGGGCGGGCGGGATGCCGACCAGGTCGAACTGACCCAGCAGCTTGTTGTCCGCCGCCATTTCGCGCTCGCCCTGGAACACGCGGATCGTCACCGCGCCCTGGTTGTCGTCCGCGGTCGAATAGGTCTGCGCCTTCTTCGTCGGGATCGTCGTGTTGCGATCGATCATCCGCGTGAAGACGCCGCCCAGCGTCTCGATCCCGAGCGACAGCGGCGTCACGTCGAGCAGCAGCACGTCCTTGACGTCGCCCTGCAACACACCCGCCTGGATCGCGGCGCCCATCGCGACGACCTCATCGGGGTTGACGCCGGTGTGCGGTTCCTTGCCGAAGAACGCCTTCACCGCCTCGCGCACCTTGGGCATGCGGGTCATGCCGCCGACGAGGACGACTTCGCTGATGTCCGCGGCCTTGACGCCCGCATCGGCCAGCGCCTTCTTCATCGGTTCGATCGTGCGCTGGATCAGCGCGTCGACCAGCTTTTCGAGATCGGTGCGCGTGATCGTGCGGACCAGATGCTTCGGCCCGTTCTGATCGGCGGTGATGAAGGGCAGGTTGACCTCGGTCGAGGCGGCCGACGATAGCTCGATCTTCGCCTTTTCGGCGGCTTCCTTGAGCCGCTGGAGCGCCAGCTTGTCCTTGGCGAGGTCGATGCCCTCGTCCTTCTTGAAGCCTTCGGCGAGATATTCGACGATCTTGTTGTCGAAATCCTCACCGCCGAGGAAGGTGTCGCCGTTGGTCGCCTTCACCTCGAACACGCCGTCGCCGATTTCGAGGATCGAGACGTCGAACGTGCCGCCGCCGAGATCATAGACCGCGATCGTCTTGCCGTCCTGCTTTTCGAGGCCATAGGCCAGCGCCGCCGCGGTCGGTTCGTTGATGATGCGCAGCACCTCGAGCCCGGCGATCTGGCCGGCGTCCTTGGTCGCCTGACGCTGGGCGTCGTTGAAATAGGCCGGCACGGTGATGACCGCCTGGGTCACCGTCTCGCCCAGATAGCTTTCGGCGGTTTCCTTCATCTTCTGGAGCGTGAAGGCGCTGATCTGCGAGGGGGAATAATCCTTGCCGCCCGCATTGACCCACGCATCGCCGTTCGGCCCGCGCGCGATCTTATAGGGGACCAGCTCGGTATCCTTCTTGGTGATCGGATCGTCGAACCGACGACCGATCAGCCGCTTGACCGCGAAGATCGTGTTGTCGCCGTTGGTGACGGCCTGACGCTTGGCGGGCTGACCCACCAGCCGCTCGCCGTCCTTGGCGAAGGCGACGATCGAGGGCGTCGTGCGTGCGCCCTCTGCATTTTCGATCACCTTGGGCTTGCCGCCCTCCATCACTGCAACGCAGCTGTTGGTCGTGCCCAGATCGATACCGATAACTTTTGCCATGTGTGCTCTACAGCCCCTCACAACGAATAAACCATGAACCTGCGCCCCGTTACGGCTGCGCAACCTCTCTTGCTGTTCGCGATATAGGTGGGGTTCGGCTTGCCGCAAGATTGTCGGAAACCTACAAGGGCCGAGTAATCGGCGATCGGGCAGGGAAGATGATGAAGCGCACCGTTTTGGCACGGCTGGCAGGGACCTGCCGCTACGGCTTTCCGGGGCTGGCGGTGGCGCTGGTATCGTGCGGGGCGCCCAAGGAGCTGAGCGTCGATCACGCCTATGTCCGGCTGTCGGCGGTGAAGGCGAACCCGGCGGCGGCCTATTTCACGATCCACGGCGGCGCGGTCGACCGGCGGCTGATCGCGGTGACCGCGGATGTAGCGGTGCGCGCCGAGATGCACGAGACGATGCGATCGCCCGCCCCCGGCGGGTCGGGCGCATCGATGGCGACGATGACCCCGGTCGCCTCGCTGCCCGTGCCCGCGCATGCCGATGTCGCCTTCGCCCCCGGCGGGCGGCACGTGATGCTGTTCGACGTCAACCCGGGGATCAAGCCGGGGGCGACCGTGACGCTGACGCTGTCGTTCGCGGACGGCCAGCGCGTCACCGCGCGGGTGCCCGCGATCGGCGCGGGCGATCCCGTGCCCGAGGCATGAGCACAGCCGCGGACGCGGACGGTGCGGACGGCGCGCGGCGGGGACTGACCGACGGCGAACGCGCGCTGGCCGCCAGCATCTTCGGCGATGCGATCGATTACGACCCGGTGCGGATCGCGCGGCGCAAATGGGCCTTCTTCCAGCCGCGCGAGACGGTGATGGCGCCGCGCGGGTGCATCCATTTCCACCCCCGCGGCCATGCCTATCGCGACGATTTCGCCGCCGCGGCGCTCCCCGACCAGGGATTGTTCATCCACGAAATGGTCCACATCTGGCAGCACCAGCGCGGGATTTTCCTTCCCCTCGTCCGCCATCCGTGGTGCCGGTACGATTATGCGGTGACGCCGGGCCGACCGCTCCACCGCTATGGGATCGAGCAACAGGCCGAAATCGTCCGCCACGCCTTTCTGCTGCGTCATCATGCGCGGGTGCCCGGCGCGCCGCCGCTGGCGCAATATGAGACGATCCTGCCCTTCGCCCCGCCCGCGCCGTAGCGTCAGGGTGAAAACGGCGGCAGCGGTGTGTTAACGGTCGCGCCGACGCGCGAATTTTGCTAGGGTGTTTCCGTGACCAGCGCTGCCATCCCGCATTATCATTCGATCGGCATCGATCCCGCCGATATCGATTTCATGGGCCATGTGAACAACGCGAGCTACCTGAAATGGGTACAGGAAGCGGTGGTCAGCCATTGGCAGCGGCTCGCCCCGCCCGACGCGGTGGCCGAGCATCTGTGGGTCGCGCTGAAGCATGAGATCACCTATCGCAAGCCGACGTTCCTCGATGACGAGGTGATCGCGACGGTCCTGCTCGAAAAGGTGCAGGGCGCGCGCGCCTTCTACGAAACGATCATCAAACGCGGTGAGGACGTGCTGGCCGAGGTGAAATCGAGCTGGTGCTGCCTCGATGCCGAAACGCTCCGCCCCGCGCGGCTGGCGCAGAGCGTCGTCGACCGGTTCTTTCGCTAAGGACCGACGGGGCGCGGGCCGACCTGTTGCAGACCGCGGGTCAGGCGGCTTGCGAAAACACCGTCTGCAGCAATTTGTCGACGCCCGCGCTTTCGACGGGGCGGCTGAAGAAATAGCCCTGGATATTGCCGCATCCCTGCCCGCGCAGCCGCGCCAGCTGGTCGCTGTCCTCGACCCCTTCGGCGGTCGTTTCCATGTTGAGCGCGCCCGCCAGATCGACGATCGCGCGCACGATCGCCGCCGCGCTCTTGTCCTCGGCGACGCTGGTGACGAACGACCGGTCGATCTTGATCTTGTCGAACGGAAAGCTGCGCAGATAGCTCAGCGACGAATAGCCCGTGCCGAAATCGTCGAGCGCGACCCGGACCCCGATGTTGCGCAGCCCGTGGAGCAACGCCAGCACATGATCCTCGCCATCGAGGAACACCGATTCGGTGATCTCGATCTCCAGCCGGTTGGGGGCAAGGCCGCTGCGCGCGAGGGCCTGGAGGATCACCGCCTGGAACCCCGTATTGCGGAATTGCAGCGGCGAGACGTTGACCGCGACGCGGACGTGATCGGGCCAGGCGACCGCGTGGCGGCACGCCTCCTGCATCACCCAGTCGCCGATCGCGACGATCATCCCGGTTTCCTCCGCCACCGGAATGAATTCCGCCGGGCCGACCTCGCCGCGGGTCGGGTGATGCCAGCGCAATAGCGCCTCGAACCCGCCGATCCGATCGGCCTTGAGGTCGAAGACCGGCTGGAAATTGAGGCGGAACTGCCCCGTCTGGATCGCCTCGCGCAGGTCGAGTTCGAGCTGCCGCCGCTTGCGCGCCGCGGCGTCGAGCGATGCCTCGAAGAAGCGGAACACCCCGCGCCCGTCGCGCTTGGCGCGATAGAGCGCCAGATCGGCGTTCTTGAGCAATTGATCCGGATCCGCGCCGTCGTCGGGGCCGATCGCGATGCCGATGCTGAACCCGGTCGCGATCTGGTGCCCGTCGGTCGCCATCGGCGTCGCGCCGCGATCGATGATCGCCTGCGCCAGCGCGCGGGGGCGGTCAGGGTCGAACCCGCCGTCGAGGATGATCGCATATTCATCGCCGCCCAGCCGCGACACCATGCCGTCCGGCGCCAGATCGAGCAGGATCGTGCCGACATGGCGTAAGAGCGAATCACCTGCCGGATGGCCGAGCGTATCGTTGACGCCCTTGAACCCGTCGAGGTCGAGGCACAGCACCGCGACCTGTTCGCCCGCCCGCCCCGCGCGGGTCATCGCCTGGTCGAGCGCCTGGCGGAAATAGGTACGGTTGGGCAACCCGGTGAGCGAATCGTGAAACGCCAGGTGGGAGATGCGGTTTTCGCGTTCGACGATCCCCGCCGACATGCGATTGAAACTGTGCGCCAGCCGCCCGATCTCATCGTCGCCCGCCACCGCGACCTCGGTACGCGAGCCCTCTTCGAGCGAGCGGGCCGCGGCATCGAGCAACGCGATCGGGCGCGCGATCCCCTTGGCCAGCCGGATGCTCCCCAGCACCACCAGCGCGATCCCGATCAGCGCGGCCAGCCCCAGGCTGATCTGCAACGGGATATAGGGCGCGAGCGCGGCGCGGAGCGGATAGCGGATCAGCAACGCGGCCTGCGTCCGTCCGCCCGGCCCCGGCAAGGGCTTGGCGATCGCGAAGGCGCGTCCATCGCGGAGCGACAGCGTCGTCAACGGGCGATCGGTCGTCGACCCGGCGACCAGATCGTCGACCGCCGGATCGGGGGTCACCGACCCGTTGCCCGACACCCAATGCCCCGCCGCATCGCGGCGCAGGATCGTGGCGATCAGCGGAATGGCGGACAGCCGTTCGAGCGAGCGCATCTCCGCGGTGTCGAGCGGCATCGCGAACACGACCCAGCCGATCTCGGTCGGCGCCATGATCGGCGAGACGACCGCGCGGAACGTGGCGCCGCCGATATTGACCACCGCATCGTGGCGGCCCGCGCGCAATTGACGCGGCAGGGCGGACAGCGTGCGGGCGAGCGGCCCCGAGGCGCCGATCACGCCGCCATCGAGATCGACCAGCACCGCATGGTCGACGCCCGCGCGGCGTCGCAACGTGGTGAGCGCGGACCCGATCGTCGGGACATCGCCCCCCGCCACCGCCGCGCGAAACCCGAAATCGCGCGCGAGGACGTCGGCGGTGTCGGTCAGCGTCTTCGCCCGCAGCGCCCACAGCCCGTCGTAGACGGTGCCGCTCGCCGCCAGTTCGGCCTGCACCGACCCGCGCGCATGGGTCCAGATCATGACCTGCCCCACCCCGCCCATCAACGCGAGCGCCACCGCGAACAGCGCGGTGTAGAGCACGGCGAGCTTCGTACGGAGCGACCGGAATCCGCGCCGGGCCATCAGCGTGCGGGCGATGATCATCGGCGAATGGCGATCGTCGTCGCGAAACCCGCCGCGCCGATCGCGACGCTTTGCGACAGCATGTTGCCGGTGGCGCGAATCGACGGCGACCAGACGCTGATCGTCGCGGTGCCCGCGGGGACATCGGCCAGTTGCACCCGCCCGCGCGCATCGGTCTTGTCGGCGAAGGGGCTGGTGGTGACGAAGATGAAGCCGCTCATCGTGTCGTGGATATTGCACCCCAGCGCGACCACCCCGGGCTTGTCGAACACGATGCTGCGCTGATCCTCCTTGCCATAGAGTTTCAGGTCGAATTTCTTCGCCTTCGAAAAGGAATAGACGTGGTGGCGGACGGTGTCGCGGTTGGGCAGTGTGACGCTGGCGCCGACGGGGACGACCAGCACATGCGGCTGGAACGCGATCGCCTTCTGCTCCATGACATAGGGGCCGCGCGGGGTGGCGCGGCCTGCGCCGGGTACGTCGACGACGACGACCGCATCGGTCAGCGGTTGCCCGTCGGGGCCGCGAACATCGATCGTGACCGTCGCGGCCTGGACCATCGTCGGCAGGCAAAGCGCGAGGGCAAGGGCGAACATCATCGGACGGTAAGGCATGACCGCTGACGTAGCTCGCGGATGCTTTAACATCGGTGAAGGCGGCGTTTACGGGAAAATAACCAAAACCGCGCAAATCCCGCGATCGAACGTGAGGACGCGCGATGGAACGATTGACCTATCGAGGAATGATGACCGCTTCGTTGACGGTCGCGCTGGCCGCGGTCGTCGTGACGAGCCCCGCCCACGCGGCGGAACGGCGCAACGGGGGCAAGCTGTTGCTGACCGACGGGGTGGCGAGCGCCGAGGGCGCGGCGGGCGGCGGGCTCGCCACCTGGGCGGTGATCGCGGGCAACGAAACGCGCGACGGCATCGGCGGCGCGGCGCATGCGACCTATATCGCGCTGCCCGATTACGACCTGACGTCGGTCGGTGCCGCGCTGGGCGTGTCCGACCGGGTCGAGCTGTCCTATGCCTATCAGACGTTCGATACGCGCGCGGCGGGTGCCGCGCTGGGGCTGGGCCGGGGGTTCACCTTCGGCCAGCACATCATCGGGGCCAAGCTGCGCGTATTGGGCGATGCGGTGTGGGACCAGGATACGCTGCTGCCGCAGATCGCGATCGGCGCGCAGTATAAGATCGCCGAAAAGGGCGATGTGATCCGCGCGGTCGGCGGGCGCGAAAGCCGCAGCGTCGATTTCTTCATCGCCGCGACCAAGGTGTGGCTGCCCGCATCGATGGTGTTCAACACCACGCTTCGCTACACGAAGGCGAACCAGTTCGGGCTGCTGGGGTTCGGCGGGCCCCGCCAGCCCGATCGCACCGCGCAGGTCGAGGCATCGGCGGGCAGGCTGGTCACCAGCAACCTGTTGCTCGGCGTCGAATATCGGATGAAGCCCAACAACCTGGCCTTCGCGCGCGAGGACGACGCCTACGACCTGTTCGCGGCCTGGGCCGTGCGCCGCAACGTGTCGATCACCGCGGCCTATGTCGACCTGGGCGATATCGCCACGGTCGACAAGCAACGCGGGCTGTTCCTGTCGCTCAAGGGCGGCTTCTGATCCGGAGATGACGATGATCCCGTTCGCCCTTGCGCTCGCGCTGTCACCGCAGCTGGCGATCCGCCCGCAGGAACAGGCCGTGCCGCCGTACGAGCATCACGACGCCAACGCCGGGGCCACGCCCTTTCGCGGCGCGGGGATGTGGCGCGCGTTCCACGGCTCCGATGGCGTCGCCCGGATCGTCGACCGGGCGATCGACCTCAGCCAGAGCGATCCGCGGATCAGCGACATCTTCAAGGGCCACGACATGATCCGGCTGCGGCGGACGCTGAAGGAGCAGTTCTGCTACATATTGGGCGGCGGGTGCGGCTATTCGGGCCGCACGATGGCGGCGGCGCATCGCGACATGGGGGTGCAGGTCGCCGACATGTCCGCGCTGGTCGAACATCTGCAATCGGCGATGCGGAGCGAGGGCATCGCCTTTGCCGCGCAGAACCGGTTCCTGGCCAAGCTGGCGCCGATGCACCGGACGATCGTCAAGCGCTGACGCAGGCACGGGTCAGTCCGCCGCGACCGGGCCGCCGCCACCCGCCGGACGCCGGGTCATCCACACGACCGCGATCAGCGCGATCGACAGCCATGCCGACACGCGGAACAGGTCGGTCGAGGCGAGCAGATACGCCTGCCCCACCATCTGCCGCGTGATCGCGCCTGCGGCCTGGATATCGGTCATCCCCAGCCGTTCGAGCGTCTCGCGCGCCATCCGGAGCGGCATCCCCTGCCCCACCGCCTCCGACAGACGCGACTGGTGGAGCGCCTCGCGCCGGTCCCATGCGGTCGTGATGATCGAGGCGGCGAACGATCCGGCGACGATGCGCGTGAAATTCGACATCCCCGTCGCCGACGGCAGCCGTTCGGGCGGTATCCGGTCGAGCGAGATCGTCAGCATCGACAGGAAGAAGGTGCTCATCGCGATCCCCTGCACCATCAGCGGCAGCATGAAATCCCAGGTGCTGGCGTTCGTCGTCAGCCCCGATCGCATCCAGTAGCTGACCGCGAAGGCCGAAAAGGCGACGGTGCCGAGCAGCCGGGCGTCGACCTTTCCCGACAAGCGCGCGACCAGCGGGGTCAGCACCACCGCGACCACCCCGCTGGGGGCCGCGATCAGCCCCGCCCACGTCGCGGTATAGCCGAGCTGGGTCTGCAACCACAAAGGCAGGATCAGGATATTGGCGAAGAAGACCGCATAGCCCAGCGCGAACGCGATGTTGCCGATCGTGAAATTGCGGCTTTTGAACAGCGTCAGGTCGACGGTCGGATTGGCGTCGGTCAATTCCCAGATCACCCAGGCGATAAAGCCGATCACCGCCAGGATCGCCAGCACGACGATCAGCGGATCGTTGAACCAGTCGGCATTCTTGCCCAGATCTAGCATCACCTGCAGCGCGCCGACCCACAGGACGAGCAGCCCCAGCCCGACGCTGTCGATCTTGAGCTTGCGCGTCGGCGTTTCCCGCGATCGCAGCCCGCGCCAGCTGACCAGCGCGACGAAGACGCCGAACGGCAGGTTGATGAGGAAGATCCAGCTCCAGTGATAATTGTCGCTGATATAGCCCCCCATGATCGGCCCCATGATCGGCGCGATCAGCGTCGTCATCGACCAGATGCCGAGCGCGGTCGCGCGCTTGTCGCTGGGGAAGATCGAGATCAGCAACGCCTGGCTGCCGGGCATCACCGGGCCGGCGGCGGCGCCCTGGAGCACGCGGAACACGATCAGCGACGGCAGGCTCCACGCGATCCCGCACAGGAACGAGGCGACCGTGAACACCGCGACCGCGACGCAAAAGGTGCGCACGACCCCGAACCGGCCCATCAGCCAGCCGGTCAGCGGCACCGCGATCCCCTGGCTGACCGCGAAGGCAGTGATGATCCAGGTCGAATTGTCGCTGCTGACCCCCAGATTGCCCGCGATCGTCGGCAGCGACACGTTGGCGATCGTGGTGTCGAGCACCATCATGAACGTGCCGAGCGCCAGCGCGAAGGCGACCAGCGCCAGCTTGCCGCCCGAAAGGGGCGCGCCCTGGCCCCCGCCCGCAGGCACGGCCATCAGCGGTTCGCCGCGATGATCTGGCGGATGCGCGCCGTGACCGCGGGATCGTCGGTCGTCGCGACATCGTCGCTCGTCGCCGCGGGTGTCCCCGCCGCCGCGGCCCCGATCCGCTGCCCGCGGATGTCCGACGTATCGACCGTCGCCTTGACGGACAGCCCGATGCGGAGCGGGTTGGCGCGCAATTCGCGCTGGTCGAGCGCGATCCGCACGGGGACGCGCTGGACGATCTTGATCCAGTTGCCGCTGGCGTTCTGCGGAGGCAGCAGCGCGAAGGCATTGCCCGATCCGGCGGCGACGCCCTCGACCCGGCCATGATAGACGATATCGCCGCCGTACATGTCCGCGGTGATCGTGACCGGCTGGCCGATGCGCACGTCCTTCAGCTGGGTTTCGCGGAAATTGGCGTCGATCCACAGGGCGTCGAGCGGCACGACCGCCATCAGCGGGGTGCCCGCGGCGACCTGTTGCCCCAGTTGCACCGTCCGCTGGGCGACGACGCCGTCGATCGGGGCCAGGATGTGCATGTGGCTGCGGGTGATCGCCGCGCGGCGATAGGCGGCGATCGCGGCGAGCACCGCTGGGTTCGTGGTGACGTCGGTCCCCGATACCGCGGTGCGCGACTGATTCTGTTGCGCCAGCGCCAGTTGCAGATTGGCGCGCGCAACCTTCAGCGCATCGGCGGCGTGGCTGAGTTCCTCGCCCGAAATCGCCCCGGCGGCGGCGGCGCCGCGACGCCGCGCATAATCGCCCTGCGCCGCGGCCAGCGACGCGCGCGCCTGGACGACGCCCGCATCGCTCGCGCCGACCTTCGAGAAATCGGCGCGGGTCGCGCGCACCGCCTTGGCCAGATCCGCCGCCGCCGCGGCGACGTTGACGTCTACCGTCGCGGGATCGAGGTCGATCAGCGGCTGGCCCGCCTTGACCGTCTGGGTGTTGTCCGCATGGATCGTCAGCACCGTGCCCGGATCGCGCGCGGTGATCGCGACGACATGGCCCGCGACATAGGCATCGTCGGTTTCCTCCTGCGGCGTCGCCAGCAGGAAGTGGAAGACCGCCCAGATCGCGATCCCGATCACGACGATGACCCCCAGCACGATCAGCCCCCGGCGCCGCGCGCGCGGTTTGGCGGTCGTCGGCGGTTCGGCAGCGATCACGGCGTCGGTATCCGCATCGGTGGCGGCACCGGGATTCGGGGCAGTGTCGGACGTGGCATCGGTCATGGCTGGTTCTCTTGCGCGGTCGAAAATCCGCCGCCCAGCGCCATGACCAGCGCGACGCGCTGGCGGGCGGCATCGGCGGCGAGGTTGGCCTGTGCCTGGCGGGCGTCGAGCAGGCGGATGTCGTTGTCGATCAGGTCGAGCCTGCTGCCCAGCCCGCTCGCGACGCGGATCGCGTTGAGCCGGTCGGTGTCGCCGAACCCGCGGACGACCGCTGCGACCTGCGCGCGCTGGTCGGTCAGGTTGCCGATCAGCGCGATCGCGTCCGCCGCCTCGCGCACCGCGCCGATCACGCGCGCGTTATAGTCGGCGGTGGCGACATCGAGGTCGGCGGTCGCACCCGCCAGCCCGGCCTTCAACCGGCCATTGTCGAACAATGGCAGATGGATCGCCGGGCCGACGTTCGCGGTGCCGGCATCGAGGCTGAGCAGGTTGCCGAGCCCGATCGCCTGCAACCCGACCAGCGCGGCCAGGTTGACGTTGGGGTAGAAGGCGCGGCGCGCGACCTGTCGCCCCGCCGTCGCCGCGGTCACCCGCGCCTGCGCCGCCGCGATATCGGCGCGGCGCGCGAGCAGATCGGCGGGCAGCCGCGCGGGCAGCGGGATCGCGGCATCCAGCCGCAGCCGCGTCGCGCCGATCCCGGCGGCGTAATCGGCGCCCTGCCCGGCCAGCGCCGCGAGCGCATTCGCCGCGAGCGCACGCGCGCCCTGTGCCCGCAGGAGCGACCCCTGCGCCTGCGCGACCAATGTCCGCGCGGCGGTGGCGTCGAGCTGGCTCGCCAGCCGGTTGCGGATGCGGACATCGATCAGCCGCGCCGATTCGCGGCGGGTCGCGATCGTCCGCTCGGCGATCCGCGCCTGCTCCTCGGCGCGCGCGAGATCGATATAGGTCTGGACGACCGACCCCGACAGCGCGACCCGCGCGGCGACCAGATCGAGCCGCGCCGCGTCCGCCCCGGCGCGCGCGCCCGCGATCGCCGCCTGCTGGCGCCCGAACAGATCGAGGTTCCACGCGAGCCCCGCATGGACATCGCCGACCGACCGGACCGTGCCCGCATAGGGTGGCGGAATCGTGTAGCGCCCCGACAGCCGCGCCAGCGACGCCGATCCATCGAGCGTCACCGACGGGCCATCGTCCGCCTGCCGCGCGCCCAGCGTCGCCTCCGCCAGCCGGACCCGCGCCAGCGCCGCATCGAGCGTCGGGTTGCCGTCGATCGCGGCGGCGACGATCCGGTCGAGCTGCGGATCGCCGAAGTCGCGCCACCACGACGCCGCGATCGTCGGCGCGGGCAAGGTCGACAGGCCGAGCGTCGCAGGCGCCAACGGCGCCACGCCCGGGGTCGCCGCCGGAATGGCGCAGCCCGCGAGCGACAGGGTCACGACGGCGGTCGCCGCCAAGCTCGCGACCATATTCATCGATGGGGCGCGCCGCGCGGTCATGCCGCCGGTCCCGTCGCGACGTCGAGCGTATCACGCAATTTGCGCAATAGCCGCAGCAGGTCGGCGGCATCGTCGTCGTTCCAGTCGGTGAGCCATGTGTTCCACCGATCGACCACGCCCGCGCGGCAGCGGTGCATCAACGCGATACCCGCGTCGGTCAGCGACAGGTTGATGACGCGACGATCCGCATCGTCCCGCGTCCGCCTGACCCATTGCCGTTCGACCAGCGTATCGATCAGCCGCGTCGTCGCGCCGCGATCATGCGCGATGTCGTCGGCGAGCTCGGCGCACGTCCGGCCCCGCCCGATGTGGATCGCTACCAGCGCCGACCATTGGGTCAGCGAGACGCCCTCCGGCTCGAACACGTCGCCGAGACCGACCGTCGACAATTGGAACACCCGCCGCGCGAGATAGCCCATCGACGAATCGGGGTAGAAATTGTCGGTCGAATAGAAGCTCATTCAATTGCCGTGGCAATCATTGCCCTGGCAGTCAAATGAATTCTGGCGCGTTCCTTCTGGCAAGAAAAAAGGGGCGACGACCGTCGGTCATCGCCCCCTTTCGCCGCAATCGGCGGCACCGGCGCCGCCGTCGTCGCTAAATTACCGGCATTTCACATTCTTGCGGTCGATCGCGCGACCGGCCAGGGCACCACCCGCGGCGCCGAGCAAGGTTCCCAGCGTCTGCGATCCGCCCGAGGTGATCAGCGCGCCGAGTGCGCCACCGGCGATCCCGCCGACGATCAGGCCGGTCGTGCCATCGGGACGGCGGCAATAATATTGGCCGTTCTCACCGACATAGACGCGGTCGTTGTTCGACAGGCGCCGTTCGCCGTAGCGATTGTTCTGGGTGTAATAGCGGTCGGCATAATAGCCGTTATAGCTGGGGTCGGGGCGGTTATAGTCGTAGCTCGAATAATTGGAGCCGCCGCCCAGACCAAGTCCGGTGCCGCCCAACGTCGAGCAACCCGCCAGCGTCATCGCCGCACAGGCGCCCATCAACAAGCCACGCATAAATTGTCTCCTGAACCCGCCACGTAAGCTCGTGACGGGTACAGAATGAACGACGGGGCTAAAAAGTTGCCTCGGTTACTACCTAACCGACCGCGGCGAGCTCCATCCGGGTCTGTTGCGCCTTGGCTTCGCGGGCGTGGCGCATCGTTTCAGTGCGTTCGGCGCGCGACGCCATTTCGTCCCACGCCTTGGCGGCGCGTTCGCAGCGTTCGCGCACATTGTCGAGGGTAGCGGCTTCGGCGGCGGCATGCTGTTCGGCGGCACGCGCACGGTAGAAAGCGGGGTTATCGGCCAAGGGCTGCTCCTGTAATCGGTGGACGCAGCAGGGAAAGGCGGAGCCGGGCAAGGCGACTCGCCCGGCGATCCGTCGATATGCGACTGGGACGAGACGGATATGGGCGGTCGCAGGCCGTTATGCAAATGCCCCGCCCGCGCGCCGGGTCACAGCATCGCTCAGAGAGCCGCTTATAGCGCCGCGAAATCGATCGGCTGGTGACGATCGAGCGCCTGGGGGGCGGGGGGCATCGGATATTTCAGCCCCGTCGCGCAGTTGAACAGCACGACGCGCTCGTCGGGATCGACCTCCCCCGTCGCCAGCGCCTGACGATAGGCGGCGAGCGTCGCGCCGCCTTCGGGACAGAGCAGCAACCCGTCCTGCCGCGCGGTATCGTCGACGGCCTTCAGAATCGCGGGATCGCCGACCGCGAGCGCCTGGCCGCCGCTGGCGCGAACCGCGCGCAGGATCAGGAAATCGCCGACGGCCTTTGGCACGCGGATCCCCGCGGCGACGGTCGCCGCATCCTCCCACCGGTCGGCATGTTCCGCGCCCGCCTCGAACGCACGGACGATCGGGGCGCAGCCGCTCGCCTGCACCGCATACATCCGCGGGCGTTCGGCGCCGATCCAGCCCATCGCCTCCAGCTCGTCGAACGCCTTCCACATCCCGATCAGCCCGGTGCCGCCGCCGGTCGGGTAGAAGATCGCATCGGGCAGCGTCCAGCCGAACTGCGCGGCGAGTTCGAGCCCCATCGTCTTCTTGCCCTCGATCCGATACGGCTCCTTCAGCGTCGAGAAATCGAACCAGCGCCCCTCGGCGGCCCCCTTGGCGACGATCGCGCCGCAATCGTCGATCAGCCCGTTGACCCGCCACACCCGCGCGCCCTGCATCGCGATTTCGCGGACGTTCACCTCAGGCGTGTCGTCGGGGCAGAACACGATCGTCTCGATCCCGACGCGGGTCGCATAGGCGGCGAGCGCCGCGCCCGCATTGCCGTTGGTCGGCATCGCGATGGTGCGCACGCCCAGCTCCTTCGCCATCGCGACCGCCATGACGAGCCCGCGCGCCTTGAAACTGCCCGTCGGCAACCGCCCCTCATCCTTGACGAGCACGTTCCTGCCGCCGGATGCGGGGATCGGGACCAGCGGGGTTTCGATCTCACCCAGGCTGACGATGTTCTCCGTCCGCCGGACGGGGAGCAGTTCGCGCCAGCGCCACAGATCGGTGGGGCGGGTTTCGAGCAACCGTTTGGGCAGGTTCGCCGCGACCGCGTCGAGATCGTAGCGGACGAGCAGGGGCCGCCCCGCCTCGGACAGGCCGTGAAGCGTGTCGGCATCGTAGCGCTTGCCCGTCAGCGAACATTCGAGATGGGTAACGAAGGTCGGGCGATCGGTGGTGAGATTGGGGTTCATCCACCCCGTCTAACCCAAGCTAGTCGTCAAATTCCAGTGCCGCCGCCGCGCCGCCCGACAGGTCGAGCGGGCGGTTCGGCGTGACCGGGCACGGTTCGCCCTCCCCACGATCGTCGCGGCGCTTGTGGAAGCGCCGCATCAGCGTCGCGAACAGGCTGTCGCCCCTGGCGCGGGATCGGGCGAAGGCTAGGCGGTCGCGACTGTCGCGGCGCCCCGATCGATCGTGGTTCGGCATTCAGCTCCCCTTCTTCGCGACCCCGACCATCGCGGGGCGGAGCAGGCGGTCCTTGATCATGTA